>Ga0302313_10000473_pt1 | contig 36153 bp, 32 predicted proteins | sample III_Palsa_N2_2_FD_200454 | JGI IMG/M metagenome (GOLD analysis project Ga0302313, IMG submission 200454) | Peat permafrost microbial communities from Stordalen Mire near Abisko, Sweden - III_Palsa_N2_2 | ecosystem: Environmental > Terrestrial > Soil > Palsa > Peat permafrost | place: Sweden...
GGCGGGATTGCCCCGAAGATTCTGAAGACGATGCAGAATGGTGAGTTTGCGCAGGCGTTTCTGGATAAGGGAAGGTTGTCGCCACTGCTGGAGGCGATGCCGGTGCGGATTATTCTGGATGACTCGTGCGCGCTGCTGGGAGCGGCGGCGTTTGCAGAGGCGCGGGCTGCGGAGATTTCGGGGCGGTCGGCGCGCGCGGCGTCTTAGGGGAGAAATCTGCACGCGCTGTTGACCAGGGCCACGCTGTAGCGTCCATGAAGTACGTGTAAATGGAGAGCAAGCGCGATGCGATGGATGGCTGCGGCGGTGCTGGGTCTGGTTTGCTCGGGAGGGTTGGCGCAGCAGGCTGCGATGCCGCCTGCGACTGCGGAGACTACTGGAACGCTTGTCGGGCACGTTTATTTGGCCGATACGGGTGGGCCTGCGCGGCTGGCGCAGATCGCGTTGCAACCGGTGCAAGTGCCGAGCGATGAGGCGAAGAAGGGTGACACGCGTCAGCTTGGATCGTTTCAGGTTTACCGGACGGGGCTCGACGGCGGCTACCGCATTGCGCATGTGAGGCCGGGGACTTATTACGTGGTGGTGAAGATGCCGGGGTACCTGTCGCCGTTTGCGATGTTCAGCAATCAGCAGCTTTCGCATCCGACGGCTGAGGATCAGCAGAAGATTGATGCGTATCTGCCGGTGGTGACGGTGGCGGCGAATAACACGGCGACGATGGATGTGCATTTGACGCGGGGCGCGAGCTTGAGTGGGACGCTGAGCTTCGATGATGGAGAGCCGTACCCTGATGTGCGCGTGCAGGTAATGCAGAAGGATGCGAAGGGGAAGTGGCAGGCGTTGCCGCTGGTGAGTGGCGGGTACACGGACGACCTCGGGAACTTTCGCATTACGGGTTTGCTGGCGGGGCAGTATCTGCTGAAGGCGAGTTTTTCGCTGGACGACATGTTTGTATCGAGCGTGCTGGAGCAGCCGGACGGCATATCGTCGTTTACGCACTTTTCGCTGGACTATTACAGCGGGGATACGGTGCGGCTGCGGGATGCGAAACCGATTCACGTGGATAGTTCGCAGGAAGTGTCGGGAGCGAACATTACGATTCCGGTGTCGAAGCTGCACATGGTGAGTGGGCAGATTGTGCAGGCGGGCAGTGGGCGGGCGATTAATGGGGGAACGGTGGTGCTGTGCTACTCGGATGGCGATGGCGAGGAGCTTGCGTCGGTGAAGATGGAAAGCGATGAGCCGATGTTCCGGATGCCGTTCGTGCCGGAGGGGAATTACGTGATCAAGGTGAAGGACGCGGAAGACGTGCGGCGCGAGGAGATTTCGAATGGGGCGGGCTCCGTGCCGCCGTTCCACACCAAGGAAACCGTGGTGCAGAAGTATGGAACGACGGAGCAGCCGCTGGTGGTGACGGGGGATGTTAGCGGTGTGAACCTCGCGGTGACAGCGGCAGGGAAAACGCTCTAGTCCAAAGGCTTACATGATGCGGAAGCGTTCGCGCATGAGGCGCTGGAAGCGGGGACGCCAGATGAGGTCGTAGGCTAGGTCCTTGCCGGGGAACATGGCTAGGGCCGCGGTGCGGGCGTCGGCGATCATCTGCGAGGCGTCGTCGATGGTGAGGGTGTGGTCCTGCGCGATGGTCTGTAGGACCAGGTTCATCATGAGCTGGAGGCGGCGGATGAGGCGTGCTTCTTCTTGCGCGTCAGGGGAGAGGGGGGCGCGGGGCGTAGTGGTGGGGGTGGGGTCGGGGTTTTGCAATCGCGGCTCCTTATGGGTTCGGCAGGTGCGGAGGTCGACAAGCTGCAAGCAATGGAGGCTGGTGACTTCCAACCTACGGTTAAGTCTTGAGGACTGTCTACCAATTAGACGTGGCAGATGCTTCGGAGATTCCTCCTGCTGGAGTGAGGAGGAAGGTGGTGGCGCCGAGGCGGTCGGTGCGATAGGTGAGGATGTGGGCGGCGCCGAGGCGGTCGATGACGATTGGGCTGGGATGGCCGAAGGTGTTGTGCTGACCGTCCGAGATGACGGCGTCGATGGGCGAGACGGCTGCGAGGAACTCTGGCGTGGTGGAGGTGTGGCTGCCGTGGTGGCCGACTTTGAGTAGCGTGACGGGGTGGAGGCGATGGTTGGCGAGCATCGCTGCTTCGCTGGGAGCTTCGGCGTCGCCTTCGAGGAGGACGCTTGCCTTGTTGTAATCGAGGCGGAGGACTAGCGAGTCGTTGTTGATAGGCGTGCCGCCGTTGGCGTAGGGAGCTTCGGGCGCGAGGACGGTGGCTTGCAGATCGGACCAGGGAAAGACCTGGCCGGCGTGCAGGTGACGGATGATCATGTGCTGGGCGCGGGCCTGCGCGAGGAGCGCGTAGAAGAGTGGAGAGTCGCCGGGGTCGATGCTGATCCAGAGTTCGCGGGGGTGGAAGTCGCGCAGGATGGCGGGCATGCCGCCCATGTGGTCGGAGTGTGCGTGGGTGAGGAGGACGACGTCGAGACGGCGGATGCGGCGCGACCAGAGGTAGGGGGCGACGACTTCCTCGCCGACATCCCACGCGCTGGCAGCAGCGTTTTCGCCGCGGCCGGTGGGACCTCCTGCGTCGACGAGCATGGTTTGGCCAATGGGGCTGACGACGAAGAGGGAGTCGCCCTGGCCTACGTCGATGGCGGTGACTTCGAGGGCTCCGGGATGGAGGCGGGGCGGGGTGGGGTAGAGGACGGCGAGGGGGATGAGTAGTGCGACGAAGATGCCGGTCGCGAAGACGGTGCGACGATGTGCGCGGAGGGCATAGCAGCAGTAGAGGATGCAGGCGCAGGCTAAAGCGAGGGCGATGGGGGCAGGTTCGGGGGTGCGGAGGTTGGCGATGGTCAGGTTCTGCACGCGGTCTACGGTGAAGCGCATGAGGTGGAGCAGGAGCGCGGTGATGGCGGCCGGAATGAGGGCTAGCCACGCGCTGATGAGGGAGGCGAGGAAGGTGATGATGGCGATGCAGAGGAGGACGGAGAGCAGAGGGATGTCGATGAAGTTGAGCGGGAGGGCGAGGAGGGTGGCTCGGTGGAAGTAGATGGCCATCGGGAGGATCATGCAGAGTTCGGCGGTGAAGGAGATGAGGAGGGCTTCGCAGGTCCAGAAGAAGGCGCGGAGGAGCCAGGCAGGAAGGTTGGCGAGGCGCGGGGTGAGGAGGTCGGCGGAGAGGTCGGTGAGCATGCGGGTGTGGACGCGGAACTGCGCGATGCGTGGGGGGACGGCGGCGTCGGTGCGGACTATGTCGAGGTGGCGAAGGGCGCGGAGGCGAGGGGCGATGAGGCGCTCGCTGAGGGGGATGGCGAGGGCGGCGATGGCGAGGATGACCATGAATGTCATCTGGAAGCTGGCCTCGAAGAGGGAGCGAGGATCGAGGACGAGGACGGCGAGTGCGGCCGCGCCGAGAGCGTTGAGCGCGGTGATCTCGCGATCGAGCCAGCGGGCGACGAGGTAGATGGCGGTCATGATGAGGGCGCGCTGGGCGGGGATGCCGAAGCCGGTGAGCTCGGCGTACGCGAAGGCGGCGGCGATGGTGAGGAGGACTGCGAGGCCTTGCGGGAGGCGGAGGCGGCGGAGGAACCAGAAGAGGCCTCCGGCGAGCAGCGCGACGTGAAGGCCGGAGACGACGAAGAGGTGGAAGGTTCCGGTGCGCTCGAAGGATTCGCGGAGGGCGCGGGTGAGGTGGGTGCGGTCGCCGAAGAGCATGGCGTTGAGCATGGAGGCGTCTTCTGGCGAGAGGCGGATGGCGGTGGGGAGATGGCGGATGGCCGCGGAGGTGGTGAAGGATTGGAGGCGGTTGGAGGCCCAGGCTTGTGCGGCGAAGATGCGGCAGCGGAGGGTGGGGCTTGTGTCGCCTTTGGGCTGCGCCGCGGCGCGGAGGATTTGTACGCGCGGGGATTTGGTGCTGCCGGTGGCGCCGATGCCGTCTTCGAGGAGGTAGTCGGCGTAGGACCAGGCGCCGGGATCGCGGTAGACGTCGGGGGTGCGGAGGCGGAGCGGGACGTCGATAAGATCGCCGCAGTGGAGGGTGAGGGGCGGACCGTTGACGGTGAAGCGGACGCCACCGGCGGTGGGCTGCATGACGGAGAGGTCGGGGGTTAGGTACTCGACGGATTGGAGGTCGAGGTCGATGGATTGCGTGTCGGGGGTGGGGTCGGCTTCGGTCTCCCAGGCGTTGGGTTCGAAGGCGGGGTGGGGGAGATTGTGTGGAGCGGGAGGGAGGGTGCGGACTCGGATGACCGTGCCCTGGACGTCGCGGGTAAGGCCGTCAGCGAGATGATGGAGCGCGGATTGTTGCGGGATGGCGGGCTCGATCTGGGAGCACCAGCAGCCGATGGCGATCCAGAGAGCGTAGACGGGGACGATGGCGATGCGAGGGGTCTTGCGGAGAGTGAGGAGGGAGAGTGCGAGGAGTAGAAGTGTGGCGGCGGCGAGGAGGAGGGTGGGTTGCCAGCGGAGGGCGAGGAGGTCGCCGAGAGCGAAGCAGGCGCAGGCGGTGAGGAGCGGGACCCGGCGAAGCCTGAGCGGCTCGACGACAGGGGAATCGTACAACCAGGATGTGGCAGCACCGACAGCCGGCATGAGAAGCGCTACCTTGCGCAGTACGAGAAACAGTTTTAGTGTTTCACGGTTGCGGGAGGGTAGCTAGCGGGCGGCTGGTTTGCGGTCGAGGATGACGACTGTTTCGAGGTGGAACGTCTGCGGGAAGAGGTCCACGAGGTGCAGGGCGCGGAGGGTATAGAAGGGCTGGAGGGCTGTGAGGTCGCGGGCGAGTGTGGTGGGGTCGCAGGAGACGTAGATGAGCGTGGGCGCGGCGATGCGCGCGAGGAGCTCACAGGCTTCGAGGCCTACGCCGGCGCGCGGTGGGTCGAGAACGATGAGGTTGGGGCGGTCGCGGTCGAGGACGGCGCGGCGGAGGAAGTCTAGCGTGGTGGACTCGTGGACCGTGTTGGCGGATTCTCGTTTGGTGAGAGCGGAGCGGAGGTCGGCGGCGGCGGTGGGGTTAGCTTCGACGGCGGTGATCTGGGTGAAGCTGCGCGCGAATACGCGCGAGAAGAGGCCGACGCCGGCGAAGAGATCCCAGGCTAGCGTGCCGGAGCGCGGTTGGTCGGCGTCGTTGCAAACGAGTTCGACGAGGGTTTCGAGCAGGAAGCGATTGACCTGGAAGAAGCCGCCGCGGGTGATCCAGTAGGTTTCATCGAGCACGCGATAGTTGAGTCCTGGCGCGCCGGCTTCGGCGATCATGCGGCCGGTGGGGCCGGTGCGGGGATCGAATGCGGCAGCAGCTGTGGCGGTGATCAACACGCCTTGCGGTGCGTAGGCTTGCAGCGTGATCGCGGCTCGGTCGAGGCTGCCGAAGAGGGCCTTGGTGCGTGGAGCGCAGAAGAAGGTGACCTGGATGCGCTTCATGGTGTGGTCGCAGAAGAGCTCGACTTCCGCGGTGGCGTTGAGCCAGTAGGCAACGTCGCGGTCTTGAGCTGCTGCGGCGAGTAGGGATTTCGCGGTGGACCAGAGGACGGGTGCTGCGATGAGGCAGGTGGTGATGGGAAGAAATTCGGTGGTGGCGTGGCGGTTGTAGCCGAGGCGAAGGGAGCCCTCGGTGCCGGCTTCGTCGCCGCCGCCGATTGAATGCGCGACGCGGAGGCGAATGCGATTGCGGTAGCCCCAGGGTTCGGCCGAGTGCATCAGGGGTTCGGGTGCGGACTCGATGCCGGCGCCCTTCAGAAGCTCAGTGAAGACGGATTGCTTGAGGTGAAGCTGCTCGGGGTAGTTCGCCATCTGGTAGTGGCAGCCACCGCAGACGCCGAAGTGCGGACAGGGTGCGGGCACGCGCTCGGGTGAGGGAGTGAGGACACAGAGCAGTTGGGCTTCGTTGCTGGCATTGGGATTCGTGGCTTCGACTGTCTCGCCCGGAAGCGTGAAGGGAACCAGCACGGGGGCGCCGCACTCGCTGAACGCGAAGCCGTTGCCGCTGTAGAGCAGGCGATCGATGTGCAGAGTTTCGCTCATGCATGGCTCATGTAGAAGAGGCTGAGGCGTGGGAGAGTGCGCAGTTCGAGGATACGCTTGTGCAGAAACTGCTGCTGCACCTGGCGAAGTTGCACGGCAGACATCTTCGCGCGATACGGAGCGAGCTCGCGATCGGCCTGGGCTTTGAGGTCGACGAGCTCTTGTTCGCTGGCGGACGATTGCAGCGCGGCGAAAAGTTTTTCTTCGAGCACGGTGAGGGTGCGATCGAGATCGTCGAGGGCAGGCGGAGAGGGGCTGCGCATGGAGAGGGCGAGTTCGCGGAGGCGGGCGGCGATGGTGGAGGCCGTGCTGGCCCAGATATTCGATCCCACCATAGCCGACGATAAGACCGTCGGCGAAGATGGGGCACCCAGATCGGTGGCGGGTTGAACGGCTGCGGCTTCGAGCGCCTGGGCGTTCTGGTCGAGGAAGGTTGCTACGCGCTCGGACTCGAAGCCTGACTCGTGCGGCTCGCGTGCCGTGGTGGGCGCGAGGCCGGTGGAGGCTTCTACGAGCTCTTCTGCGGATTGCATTACTGCCTGCGCGCACCAGGCGAGGCTGTTGACTTTGCGCAGGCGTCCGCGAGCTTTGTGGGCGCGCGCTTCATATTTATCGAAGGCTGCATCGATGCCACGCAGGACGGCTTCCAGTGGAATGCCGGCCTCGCGCCAGGTTTCGATTAATGCCCAGTCAAGCGTGTTGAGCAGGAGGATGGAGCCGCGCCGGCTGCTGAAGCGTTCTTCGATCTCGGAGAAATATTCGAAGTAGTTCAGCATCACACTAGCGGCGCCGATGGCGGTCTTGATTGCGCTCCCAGATGAGGCGGAGGCCGTTGAGGGTGAGGTTGTCGTCGACGTGCTGGATGTACTTTGAGTCGGCAGCGATGAGCTTGGCGAGACCGCCGGTGGCGATGGTTTTGGTTTCGGGGCCGAGCTCGGCAATCATGCGCTCAAGGATGCCGTCGATCTGTCCGATGGCTCCGTAGTACAGGCCGATCTGGATGTTGTCTGTGGTGGAGGTGCCGATGATTTTGGCTGGCTTTTTAATTTCGACGCGGGTTAGGCGCGCCGCGCGGGAGAAGAGTGCGTCTGCGGAGATGCCGATGCCGGGAGCGATGGCGCCGCCGATGAATTCGCCTTTCGCGGAAACCACGTCGAAGGTGGTGGCGGTACCCATGTCGACGACGATGGTGGGGCCGCCGAGCAGATCAAAGGCTGCGACGCAGTTGACGATGCGGTCGGCGCCTGCCTCACTGGGATTGTCGGTGAGTACGGGAAGGCCGGTCTTCACGCCGGGCTCGATGAAGAGCGGACGGATGTGGAAGAAGGTTTCGCAGAGGCTGCGGATGGCGGCATCGAGCGGCGGGACGACCGAGGAGACGGCGATGCCGGTGACGATTTCCGGCGTGAGCCCACGCATGCTGAACAGGGCCTGGAAGAGAACGCCGAGCTCGTCGGCGGTCTGTTTGTGGGGGGTGGTAACGCGCCAGTCAGCCACCATGTGCGCGGGTTCGGCGCCGTTTGCGGGCGCGAAGAGACAAAATACCGTGTTGGAGTTGCCGACATCGAGTGCCAGTAGCATGCAGAGCTTTCCCGCCTCAGTAAGCCATCTTACCAGCGGTCCTACGCGGACGGCGAGAGTTTGCGACGGGCATGGGTGAAAGCTTATGCCTCTTCGCGGACGCCGCCGGAGAGGACGGTACGCTGGGTGTGGTCGTCTGCGTCTACGAGGAGGTAGCCGTTGCGGTCGAGGCCGGCTGTAACGCCGGTGTAGCCGCCTTGCTCAGGGACATGAACGCGCTTGCCGCGGACCCAGGTGGAGGCGGCGGTGAAGCGGGTCAGGAGGTCGGGTTGCTGCGCTGGCAGATCGGCCTGGTGGGCTTCGAGCTGCGTGAGTTCGAGATCGAGCGCGCGAAGGATCGCGATCATCAGTGCATTGCGGCTCTGCGGCTCGCCGGTTGCGATGCGTAATGAAGTGGCGATGGGCGCGAGCTCGGGAGGAAAACTCTCGTGGTTGATGTTGATGCCGATGCCGATGACGGCGTAGCGGAGCATCGCGTCTTCGCCGGGCTCGACCGCGGCTTCGACGAGGATGCCGCCGGTCTTTTTGTCGTGGCCGGAGGGTTGCGGGAGAAGCAGGTCGTTGGGCCAGCGGATGTCGGCGTGCAGGCCGGTGATGGTTTTGATGGCGGATTGCACGGCGAGGCCTGTGGCGAGCGAGATCCAGAGGGCCTCGCGAAGTGGCAGGCGCGGGCAGGCGAGAACGCTGAGGTAGAGGCCCACGGGTTCGCCAGTAGGGCCCGGGGAGGAATGCCACGCGTGGCCGCCGCGGCCGCGTCCCTGCGTTTGCGCGTCGGCGAGGTAGAGGGTGCCTTCGGGTGCGCCGTTGGCGGCGGCTTCGAGCAGCAGGGTGTTGGTGGAGTCGGCCGTGGGGAAGTGGTGTAGTCGTGCCGGAAAACGGGTACCAACCAGCGCGGCGCGAAATGCAACTGGATTCAACTCTTCGCGAGAACTCATATTTGCATCTTAACGCTCATGGCAAGGCTTTTGAAGGACGCTGATCACTGTTGGATGGGGTGCGCGCATGCCCGTTGAGTTATCTGTGCCCTTGGCGCACCAATTTGTATTGTTGCTGATCATCGCGCTGCCTGTGGCCTGCGCTGCGTGGACGGTCACGCATGAAGAGGTGTTTCGCGAGCCGCGCGATTTCTGCAAAAAGATGAGCCAGGATTGCAAGTCGCTGCCGAAGAGAAAGTTCTTCTACCTGTTTACGTGCGAGTATTGCTTCTCGCATTATGTGGCTGCGCTGGCGTTGCTGCTGTTTCGGTATCAACTGCTGTACGAGGGGTGGCGCGGTTACGTGATTGCGTGGCTGGCGGTGGTGTGGATGGCGAACGTCTACATGAGCGTGTTCAACCTGCTGCGGCTGGACATTAAGCACGAGAACGTGACGATCGCTGTCGAGCAGCGGGACTTGCCCGAGACGGTGAAGAAGTAGCCGGAGTTACGAAGCGAGTGCGTAGCGGCGGCAGTGCTCGAGGTATGCGGCCTCGTGTTCAGAGACGAGTTGAAGGAGGCTAGTCCAGAGCCAGTTGGGAGCGTCGAGCGATTTGCTGCGATTGCGATTGAGTTCGGCGACCCAGCGCTTGCGATTTGCTGCGCTCATCTGCCGGCCGTGGGCTTTGCCGACGACGGCGGCGAGGAAGCGGGCAGCGCCGATGGCCTGGTCGCAGGTGAGCGAATCGATCTCGAGCTTCAGGTCCTGCGGCATGAGCTCGCGGACGACGACTGGTCGGCGGAGAAGCGTGGCGGGGAGCATGCGATTTCCGAGGTAAGGCGAGAGAGCGCAGGCGCCCGCAACGACACGCTCGGCGAAATCGGCGGGCATGCGCGGGGCACCGGGGATGGGTTTGGCCGCTGGGGCTGCGGGTTTGACGGCTTCTTTGATGTCGACGAGGCAATAGGTGTGGTCGGAACGCTTGCCTATGGAGACGAGTACGGCAATGCGCAGTTTCCCGAGCGAGCTACAGCCTTTCATCCAATAGGCGGCGTCGACGACTCTCACTTTCGCGTCGTCGTCGCGGCCCTTGAGTTGGGTCATCAGTTTGCGGGTGGCATCTTCGGCGAAGAGTTTTTCTATGGCCTCGCGCTCCTGGTCGGAGAGTTTCCAGAAGCGGTCACCGAGTGGGATGTTTGGCTCGACATCGTCGATGCGTTCTTCGGCGAGATGCTTCCAGCGGCGGCGAAGAGCGTTTTGTAGGACTTCGTGGATGGGCTCGAGGTTATCGCCGGATGCGGCGTCCGCGGTGGTGGCGACGGGGTGAAGGAGTGCCGACTGATAGCCCTGCATAATGTGTTCGACCATCTGCGTGGTGGTGACGCCGGGGAGATCGCTGCCGCGCGCGGCCATGGCAAGGGAGAGCGCGAGGCGGATGAGGTCGTGGGCGGGATTGCCGATGACGGTTTGGTCGAGGTCGCGGATTTCGATTTCGACATGGCCGCCGGCATTGGCTACGGGGCCGAGATTGCCGACGTGGCAGTCGCCGCAGATCCAGATGGGAGGTCCCTGGGGAATGGCGTCTTTTTTCGAGCGGGCGAGCCACTCGTAAAACTGGATCGTGTTGCCGCGCACATAGGCGTGCACGCTTCGCGCCATCTTGTGGCGGCGCTGCTGCTCGAGGACGCGCGAACGATCCTCGAAGGCGATGGCCTGGGGTTTGGGCTTCTTTGTCGGCACATGAGTATGGATGCCGACGGCGCGAGACCGGGTGCCTGCAGTCGAAATATCTTCTTTGCTGAAAGGAAGATAGCCGGGGCTGGTTAGCTATCTTTGCGGTAGAGAAGATTGCGCATGGCGTCGCGGCGGGCGGCGTTGGCTTCGCGGTCGGTGGTGGCGGCGGGGTGTTGCGCGATGAGCTCGGCGGCTTCGGGCGTGGAGCAGGTCGGGCAGCGGTTGGCGTAGCCAGGCTTATCGGGGCGCAGCTCAAATTCTTCTTCGCAGATGATGCAGGTCTTGATGGGAAAGGGCATTGGAGTACTCCAGGTTTGTTACGGGTTCGGGTTGCGTGACGCTTGGTGCGCGTTCTATGCAGTGTTTGGACGTGTGGCGGAAGGTTAAGGAAGCTACTCCTGCGGCAGGGCTGCGAGGGCGGCTTCGGTCTTTTGTTTGAGGGCGACGGTTTCGGCGTGCTGCTTGCGTAGGCCTTCGACGATGTGTGCGGGGGCGCGGGCGATGAAGCCTTCGTTGCCGAGTTGCTTGTCGGCGGCTTCGAGGCCCTTGGTGTATTTGGCGAGGTCCTTGGTGAGGCGCTCGTGCTCGGCGGGCACGTCGATCTGGCGTTCGTAGACTACGGCGACGTCGAAGGTGGAGGTTGAGCGGGCGTTGTTGCCGGTGAGGGTTGCGGGGGAGAGTTCTACGGCGCTGACTCGTGCGAGACGAGAGAGCATGTCGGCGTTGGCTTGTGCTAGCGTAGAGATCTGCGGGCTGGCGTGGAGCTGGATGGTGGTGAATTCTTTCTCGGGAACAGCGAGCTCTTTGCGCAGGCCGCGGATGGTGACCATGAGGTCTTGCAGAGTGGTCATTGCGTGGACGGAGAGTTCGTCGTCGGCGAAGTCTTCGCGTTGTGGGTAGCGGGTGAGGGCGATGGATTGTGCGGGGCTGGCGGTGCCGACGCTGGCGTAGAGCGCGTGCCAGAGCTCTTCGGTGAGGAAGGGCATGAAGGGCGAGAGCAGGCGTAGCGCGGCTTCGAAGACGCTGACGAGGGCGTTGAGGGTGAGAGCGGCGACGTCGCTGTGCGGCTTGGTGACACCGTTTTCGTCGGGAAAGAAATCCAGGCGGAGTTTGACGAGTTCGAGGTACCAGTCGCAGAACTCGCCCCAGAAGAACTGGTAGACGGCGTTGGCGGCTTCGTCGAAGCGGTAGCCGGCGAGGGAGTGGGCGACGCTTTCGGAGACGGTGGAGAGGCGGGAGAAGATCCAGCGGGTTTCGAGCGGCGTGGTTTCCGGGAGCTCGAGTGAGACAGAATCGTGGCTGCTGAGGGAGACCTTGTAGCCGGCTTCGCGGCCGCGATCGATGTTCATCTGCAGGAAGCGCGCGGCGTTCCAGATCTTGTTGGCGAAGGCGCGGTAGCCCTCGGTGCGGGCTTCGTTGAAGGCGATGTCGGTGCCGGGGCTGGCTTGCGAGGCGAGGGTGAAGCGGACGGCGTCGGTGCCGTACTTCGTGACAATCTCGATGGGGTCGATCACGTTGCCCTTGGTCTTCGAAATCTTCTGGCGGTCGGCGTCGCGGACGAGGGCGTGGATGTAGACGTTGCGGAAGGGGACGGCGTCAGCTAGGGTGCGGGCACTGCCGTCGGGCATGGGAACGTCGAGCATGAAGTGGCAGCTGAGCATGATCATGCGGGCTACCCAGAAGAAGAGGATGTCGAAGCCGGTGACGAGCTGCTGGGTTGGGTAGAAGGCGGCGAGGTCTGGCGTGAGATCGTTGCTGCCATCCCAGCCGAAGACGGTGAAGGGCAGCAGGCCGGAGGAGAACCAGGTGTCGAGGACGTCGGTCTCCTGGTGGATGTCGGTGATGCCGCAACCGCTGCAGGCGGTGACGGCGTCGCGCGAGACGCTGATGCAGCCACACGCGTTGCAATGCCACGCGGGGATGCGGTGGCCCCACCAGAGCTGGCGGGAGATGCACCAGTCGTGGATGTTGGTCATCCACTCCATGTAGGTTTTGCGATTGTTGTCGGGGGTGAAGGTGATGTGGCCCTGCTCGACGGCGGCGATGGCTTTGTCGGCGAGCGGCTGGATTTTGATGAACCACTGCATGGAGAGGCGCGGCTCGATGATGACGCCTGTGCGCTGGGAGATGGGGACCGTCATCGGGTGGTCCTTGATCTCGACGAGGGCGCCGAGGGATTCGAGTTCGGCGACGATGCGGTCGCGGGCTTCGAAGCGGTCGAGGCCGTGGAAGGGCGAGCCGGGAAGATCGACGTGCGCGGTGGGATCGAAGATGGTGATGTTGGGGAGGTTGTGGCGCTGACCGATGGCGAAGTCGTTGGGATCGTGCGCGGGCGTGACTTTCACGGCGCCGGTACCGAACTCGGGGTTGGCCCAGTCGTCGGCGAGGATGGGAATTTCGCGATCTGATTTTCCAACGACAGCGCTGAGGGGAAGACGCAGGCTGCGGCCAACCAGATGCTTATAGCGCTCGTCGGTGGGGTTGACGGCCACGGCGACGTCGCCGAGCATTGTCTCGGGGCGGGTGGTGGCGATGGTGATGGAGTCTGTGCCGTCGGCCAGCGGATAGCGGATGTAATAGAGCTTGCCGACGCGCTCTTCGGAGTCGACTTCGAGATCGCTGACGGCGGTTTGGATTTGCGGATCCCAGTTGACGATATAGGCGCCGCGATAGATGAGGCCCTGCTCGTAGAGGCGCACGAAGGCTTCTTTGACGGCGACAGAGAGGCGGTCGTCCATGGTGAAGTATTCGCGCGACCAATCGACGGAGGCGCCGAGACGCTTCATCTGTTCGGTGATGGCGGAGCCGTATTGCTGCTTCCACTCCCAGACGCGGGCGGTAAAAGCCTCGCGCCCCATTTTCTGGCGCGTGGGCTTGCCTTCGGCGGCGAGTTGGCGCTCGACCATCATCTGTGTGGCAATGCCTGCGTGGTCGGTGCCCGGGACCCACACGGCGGTATCGCCGGACATGCGGCGCCAGCGGGTGAGGATGTCCATCTGCGTGTGTTCAAGCATGTGGCCGATATGCAGGCGCCCGGTGACGTTGGGCGGCGGCAGCAACTGGACGAAGGGCTTGATGGTGCTTGCGTCGGCCGGGGTGGGGACGGAGAAGATGTTCTCGTCGACCCAGAATTTGGACCACTTCTCTTCGATCAGCGAGGGATCGTATGCCTTGGGTAGTTCCTGACTCATAAGCTTTAAGGGTAGCAGGAAGGCAGGGGGTAGAGCGTAGAGGATAGAGAGAACGAAAAAGGGAGCAGCATTCGCAGCTCCCTTTCGCACTTCATTCTTTACGGCCTGCTTTTTAGAAGGCCGATCTCTGCCTTGTACAGATGTGATGGTCAGTAACCTTCATAGAATGATTTAGATAGAATCTCGAATGCCCCATTTGTTCAGGGGTTCGCTCTTGCGGCGCGTCGGAGCGACGACGAACCACGGCGCTTGTATCGAGAAGTGTGTCCGGTAGCGGAGTGCATCTGCGATCGAGTGGGGAATGCCATTCTGAAGTTGAGTGCGATCGGGGCGGGCTGCCCGGGACACGTTACGAGGCGGTGGGTTGCGGGCGCACCAGCAGCATTCCTGCCAGGAATCCGGCGAGCAGGCCTCCCAGGTGCGCGGAGAGGTCTGTCGTGCCGCTGATGGAACCGTAGACGACGTTGTAGAGGATGAAGATTCCCGCCGACTTGCCAATGCTCTTCATTGCCGTTGGATTGAGTGTCCGGCGTTTGATCAGCAGAAAACCGAACACGGCGCCGTAGAGTCCGAAGATGGCGCCCGATGCGCCTGCGCCGACGGCCGTAGGATGGACCCACACGCTGACAATGCTGCCTGCGAGGCCTGCGATGAAGTAGATGAGCAGGTAACGCAGGCGTCCAAAGACGGTTTGGATGAACGGGCCGATCAGGTAGAGCACGTACATGTTCATGCCGATGTGGATGATACCGAAGTGCAGAAAGCAGGAGGTGAGGAGACGCCACCACTGATGTTGCCCGACGGTCGCGGGGCCGAAGTCGCCGCCCCACTTGAAGACGTCGAGCGGCGTGGGCTGGGTGAAGGAGACGCCGCTTGCCACCATGGCCAGGAAGACCAGAACGTTGATGGCGATGAGAGCTACCGTGATGGTGTACGGGCTGCGCGGACGGGGCGCGAGGGATTGCTGGGCGAGGGGTTCGGGGAGGGCGGTGTGGTCCATGTGTCTACAGTTCTAGCATTGTGCCGGTGGAGGCGCGAACCGTTTCTCGGATGTGGCTATTACTTTCAGTAGGCGAAGTTGGAGGTTACCCGGAAATGATGCGCCAGCTTCGCACTACCATCCTTAGTTCCGACGCGGATCTCCAGGTTGTCGGAACCGCGGGCGATCCGTTTATCGCAAGAGAGAAGATCATCGCCCTGAAACCGGATGTATTTACTCTCGATATTGAGATGCCGCCCATGGATGGGTTAACTTTCCTGGAGAAGCTGATGCGCGGTCATCCCATGCCGGTGATCATGATCTCCTCGTTGACTAGCAAGGGCGCGGAAACAACACATGGCCGTCGTGCGTCGAGGTGCAGAATATGCCGTGCACGTTTACAGAGGAGAGCGAGTCAACCGCCACCTTCCATCCGTGGATGTCTTGTTTTCTTCGTGTGCCCGAGGCATGGGTAAGAACGCTTTGGGTGTATTGCTGACGGGAATGGGTGCCGATGGCGCGAAGGGGATGCTCGAGATGAAGCTGGCTGGCGACTTCAATATTGCGCAGGATGAGTCGACCTGTGTGGTCTTCGGGATGCCGCGAGAGGCGATTCTGCTTAATGCCGTCGATCAAGTTCTGCCGCTAGATCAAATACCGATCGTGATTTTGCAACGGCTTGCCGGCGCTTGACAAATACAGCACCCAAGGCTAATCGCTGCAAACCTTATTCATGCGTAAAGCCCTCTATGCAGAGGGCTTTACGCATGAAAGACAACAGAATAGCTTGCGGTAGATATCAGAAGGGGTTCAGCTTGTCGAGGCCCTTCTTGGGCTTGTGCTTGCTGGAGCTCTCATCGTTCTTGTCTTCCTTGGGAGCCTTGGTTTTCTTCTTCTTGCCATTGGCTGCGGGGGCAGGGGGTGGCGCGCCAGGAGCGGTCGCGTGGCCCTCTGCTTCATTCACCTGGTCGGGAGCGTCTGGAGCCTTTTCAACTGCCGGCAACGCGGTGGTGGCCGACTTGGGCATGGGCAGACCGTAGTTTGGATCCTGTGCGCCGGTGGCGGCGGGCAGGTTGCTGGCGCCGGTGCCGGCAGCAGGAGTTTCGCTGCCTGGCTGGACGATTTCCGCGCCGAGGCCGGTGCCTGAGCCGGTTGGGGTCGGGGTCGATCCAGGCTCAACGACGGTGACCGTCTTGTCGATGCTGGTTGCTGTACCGTCGCTGGGAACGTCTTCAAGCGCTGGGGCCGCAGCCGTGGCGGGTGGGGCTGGGGCTGCGGAGGTCTCGCTGTCGCCGCCAGTCGCCGGGGTTGCGGCGGCCGCTGTGGGCGCCTTGACACCAGGAGTCGGATCGAAGGCGTCGCGGTAGTCCGCCAACAATTCCTTCATCACAACGGGTGCGGTGGTGGGCGTAGGATCCGAAAGGCTTGGCATACCCATTCTCGCCGCGGTAACAGTGTCCGGCTCGCGGAGGAAAAGTAGCTCAATGCGCTTCTGCAGGTTGTACTGCGCGCGGCTGCTTTCCAGCTCCTCGCTGAGCGCCTCCTGTTCCTTGGTAGGAGTGGGAATGGGGAGGTTCATGCCGGTGAGGCGCTCTTTCGCGTCCTCCACGTGGGGAGCGGCGGAGTGATACAGCACTACGCGGCGGTAGTCTTCAGCAGCCTTGCTGTCGTAGTCAAGGAGCAGGCGTCCCTTGGCGCCTTCAGGAAGGCAGCGGGTGCCCGGGGGGAGATTCTTGTTGCAGACAGTTTCGGTGCGGACGGCGGCAGCTTCCGCCTCGTACGCGTCCCCAATGCCGATCAGTACATCGTCCATGTGGCTATAGAGCGGATAGGTGTCGACGACGGTTTGATAGCGTGCGATGGAGGCGGGCCAGTTGCCGTGGGTGGCGTAGAAGGCGCCGAGCTCGGCTTCGCGGTCAGCCAAAACTTCCTGGACCTCACGAAGCTTCTGGCGGGCGTCATCGAGAATCGGCTTGGGGGCATCCGGATACTGCTTCAGCATGGTGCGGTATTCCGCTTCTGCATGCGTTGCCTTGGAGTAGTCGCGATCCGGAACGTCCATCTGCTTGAAGTAAATGTCACCGATGCGGAGCTGCGCTTCGGCGGCCTCGGGCACGTTCGGGAAGAAGGTGATGAAGTCGCGATACTCCTGCTCAGCTTCCGTCAGCGCTGCGCTGCCGCCTTCCTTGTACCAGGCGTCGGCGACGGCGAGCTTGGCGCGCATCATGTACTGCGAGTCAGGGTAGGTGTCGAGTAGGGTCTGGAGGTCGAGCCGGCCGATGTCATAGTGCCCGCTGGCGATCTGCGCGACGGCTTTGTCGTACAGCTGCTTATCGGGCAGCTGCTGATCCTTGCCGATGAGCGGGTTGTACTTGGCTTCCTTCTTCTGCTCGGCCTTGGTGTCCTTGGTCGCGACAATGCGCTCGGACTTGGCGATGTGCGACTTCTTTTTGATGGGGTTGTTGCTCAGCGTGGCCTCAGCCTGCGCGGGCGGAGCGGTCGTGGTCGGCGTGGTCTGGGCGTTCTGATCCACTGGCGATGCGGGGGTCGCATCCTGTGCCCTCAGTACGGGGGTTCCAGCCAATAGCGCAGCCACCGCAAGGCCGGCGAGCAGGCCCATCTGGTTGCTGGGGGAAAAACTCCGAATCTTCATGCCCATCAAAACTCCATCTGCTCTGCGGCGTGGCCGCGATTCCGTCGAATGTGCTGTGGATACCACCGATTCTATCTTCCCTGCGGCGGCGTCAAGAGCAGCTTCTATTCTATCTGGCGAAGTGCCAGAACCGCATCCGCGGGGCTGATTCTTCGTTCCGGGCGTAGCGTTTTCATTTCCGGGAATTTCTTTAGCTTGCCGCGCGGGCTACGCGCAGAAAGTCGCGTGCGTTCTCCTCGGTCTTGCCTGGCTGAAAGATAGCGGACCCAGCGACGAGCATGTCCGCTCCTGCTTCGACGACCGAAGCCACCGTATCGTGAGCGATCCCACCGTCAACTTCGATGCGATAGTTGAGGCCGAGCTCGTGGCGCAGGCGGCGGAGGTGGGCGATGCGCTCGATGGAACGGGGAAGGAATTTCTGTCCGCCGAAGCCCGGATTCACGCTCATCACGAGCACATGATGCACCATCGAAAGGACTTCCGAGAGCATCTCGACCGGGGTAGCGGGGTTGATTACGACCCCCGGAAGCATGCCGTGGTCAAGGATGAGTTGCAGGGTGCGGTTCAGATGGCGGCAGGCCTCCACCTGGACGGAGACCATGTCGGCGCCGGCTTCGGCGAAGGCGGGGATGAATTCGTCGGGGTTTTCGATCATGAGGTGGCAGTCGAGCGGCAGGGTGGTGACCGGGCGGATGGCCTTGACGACCGGGGGGCCGAAGGTGATGTTGGGGACGAAGTGGCCGTCCATGACGTCGACGTGGACGATGGTGCCGCCGCCAGCAGTGGCACGGCCGATCTCGTCGGCCAGGTGTGCGAAGTCTGCGGCCAGGATGGAAAATGCAAGCTCAATCATTAGAGGTTCAGTTTAGCAGCGTGGGCACGCCTGTCGTATGCTGATGCCGTGTATACGATCGTGTGGCAATTCACGGTTGAGCAGCGGAATGTGAATGCGTTCGTCGCAGCCTATGGGCCGGCTGGCGACTGGGCCCGCCTGTTTGGGCGGGCCCAGGGTTTTCGTGGCACGACGTTGTTGCGGGATGCCGCTGATCCGCTCCGCTTTGTGACCCTCGACCGGTGGGACTCGTTTGAAGACTTTGAACGTTTTCGCGGGGAGTTTGGGAGCGCTTACGTGGAGATGGATACCAGCTTTGAACGGCTGAGTTCAGCGGAGCAGCTGATTGGTAGGTTCACGGAAGAAAGCTAGAGGAGGTCGTCGGGGGTGACGGCTTTGCGGGTGCGGCTGCGTTTTGGGAGGATGGGGACTTCGCGCTCGACGCCTTCGCGGCCGGCATGGATGATCTTGGTCTTGAGGGCTTTGGCGGCTTCGCGGTCGGCGGGGGAGACGGGGGCGGGTGGGCCGAGGGCTACCCGGGCGGCGCCGTTGAGGATGCGGCGGATGGGCCAGGTGCTATCGGGGCTGGGGAGGAACACTTCGCCGGCGCGCTGCTTGTCGGGGCGGTAGTACCAGCGGCGGAGAAGGGAGAGGTGGTCGCAGAATTCGGCCATGTCGGGCGCGGATTCGGTGTGCATGGCGAGCACGTCGATGGCGGCGCGGGCGCGGTCTTCAGGGGTCAGGGTGGAAAAGCCGGGAGCGGTTTGGGTTGGTGAAGAAGCCTCGGGGTCCTCCAGCTGCGGAGCAGTAGGTTGCCCTGCTCCTTCGCTCAGGATGACGGGGTTCGTTTGAGCGATGTGGATCGGTGTGGGTTCGTCGAGGGGGATGGGGGCGAGCATGAGGGGTTGCGCGAAGAGGCTGCTGCCCACAGCCGTCTGCTCGCGGACGGCGCGGACGCCGAGCGTGGAGAGGCGTTCGGAGCCACAGAGCTGGCCGTGCTCGAAGAGGAAGACGGCGGCGGCTTCGGGGCGTGGCTCGTCTTCGAGCGGCGTAGCGGGTTGGAGGATGAGGGCGCGTAGCTGGTCGATGGGGCGGACGAGTTCGTCGGCGAGAAGCGAGGCGGCGCGGACTTTTTCCCACTGCTTGTGCAGGGTGGCGGCGCCTTCGAAGTCCATGGCCTCGCTGGCGGCTTCGCGGCGGGCGGCCACTTCGTCGAGCAGCGATTGCCCGCGAGTGGTGAAGAAGGCGAAGACTCGCTCGGCTTCGTGGGCGTACTGCTCGGGCGTGCAGGCTTGCGGGTTGCCTTCCTTGCAGGGCTGCATGCACTTGTTCATCTCGCCGTAGACGCAGCCGGGGTGCTCGGGGTAAGGTTCAAGATCCTCATAGCAGCGGCGCAGCAGGAAGAGGTCGAGCACGGCATCGCCATAGCGCTCGGCGGCAGCGCGCGAGGGGAAGGGGCCGAAGGATTCGCCCAGCGACTTTTTGCTGAGACGGTTGGTGGAATACACCCGGGGATGCGGTTGCGACATCGTGATGCGCAGGACGTAGGGGGCGTGGAGGCGGAGGCGGCGGCGAGCTTCGTCGGGGCCGAAGGCAGAGCGGGCGGCGCGGTAGAGCAGGAGGGTGGATTCGAAGTCGGAGCCGGTACGCGTCCACTCAATCCAGCGGATGCGGGCGCGGAGGTTCAGGCGCTTGGAGGGGAGGGGCTGGCCGTTTTCGTCGAGGGCTTCGGGCGGGTCGAGCAGGCGGCGGAGGCGGCGGCGAAGATCTGCGGCGCGGGTAAGGTAGGGTTCGGCGGTGGGGTCGGCGCCGCGTAAGGCGAAGACGCCGGGGGCTGCGGGAATGCTGCGCAACAGGTCGTCGGAGCTCTCGGGGAGAAACTCGGCTCGATGATCGAAAGCGAAGGGCGCAGCCACAGGTTGGATTTTAGACGGTTGAGGTACTAGCTGCCGGCGACGGTCATGCCGTCGACCCGCAGCGTGGGTACGGCGCCCGAGCCGCGGAAGTCGAGGTCGTTGCCGATGGCGACCACGTTGCGGAAGATGTCCTTGAGATTGCCGGCGATCGTGATCTGCTCCACGGGGTAGGCGAGCTCACCGTTCTCGATCCACAGGCCGCTGGCGCCGACCGAGTAATCGCCGGTGACCAGGTTTACGCCGTGGCCCATCGTCTGCAAAACGTAGAGCCCGGACGGAACGCCTGCGATCACCTGGTCGGGTGTCAGCACGCCGGGCTCGAGAAAATAATTACCGCCACCGATGCCGGGAGCGCCTGCAAGCCCGCGCGAGGCTTTGCCAGTCGATTGCATGTTGAGCTTGCGCGCGGTGTAGGTGTTCAGCATGAGGTGCTTGAGGACGCCGCGCTCAATCACTACGGTGCGGCGCGTGGGGAGGCCATCGCCGTCGAAGGGCGAGGTGCCGAAGCCTCCTACGCGGAGCTTGGTACCGTCGGCTAGGTCGTGATCGAAGACCATCGTGCCGTCGTCGATCATGGTGATGTTTTCGCCGGCGACCTGCTCGCCAAGCTTGCCGGAGAACATGCTCGAATTTCTGTAGATGGAGTCGCCATCCGCTGCGGTCAGCAGGTTGCCCATGAGGCCGCGAGCAACCTCCGGAGCGAACACGACGGGACAACGCTGGGTGGGAACCGGCCGCGCGCCGAGCCGGCGAAGGGCGCGCTGCGCCGCGATCCGGCCAATGGCTTCGGGACTTTCCAGCAGTTTCGCCGTGCGTGCGGAGGAATACCAGTAGTCCCGCTGCATGGCGCCGCTTGCGTCCTGCGCGATCGGCGTGACGGAGAAGCCGCAATAGCTGCTGCGATACTCGCCCGAGAAGCCGCGCGAGTTGATCATGACGCGACGCCGGGTGGTGGCATCGAAGTCCGCGCCGGAAGAGTTCTGGATCCGCGTGTCATACGCCATGGCGGCCACTTCGCAACTGCGCGCGATCTCAATGCGCTCGGCAGGCGTGATTGCGTCGACGTCATTGAAGAACAGAGCCAGCGCAGGGACATCGTTGGAGCCGAAGGCCTCGCGCTCAGGCAGGCCGGCGAAGGGATCGACGCTGGTGACCCGTGCCAGTTGCACGGCGGACTCGATGATGCGCGAGAGGCCCTCAGGCGAGAGATCGCTGGTGGAGGTGCTGGCGGTGCGGCTGCCAGATCCTTCTGCGAAGAGGACGCGCAAACCGAGCGCGCGCGAGCCCGACTCGGTGAGCTGCTCGACCTGGCCGAGGCGAACGTTGACGCTGAACTCTTCGCTCTCGACGGCCACTGCTTCGGCGTCGGTGGCGCCGAGTGCGAGCGCGCGCGCAACTGCCTGCTCCGCAAGCTGCCGCAGATCGGTGGCCAACTCGGGGGCGTGCGCAGCGTTTGTGGTCGTGCTCAACGTGATGTCCTCAACCGCGGTTGCATCGAATCAACGTCCTTAGGCTACCGGCGTGCCGGACAGGCGGGTTGCGCGGCCATCGGCGGCGGCATGGAAGCGTGCGCCCACCGGGCAGTGCTCGGAGTCGCTCTTCAGCTTATGCTCGACGTGCGAGACTGCGCCGGGCGTGTGGCGCTTGTGAAGCTTCAGCGGGCCGTGGCACTCTTTGCAGCGAAACTCGGTGTCGCCATCGAGGATTGCATCGGCGACAGTCTTCACCTTCCAGAACGGCTCATAGCCTCCGCCTGCGCGCACGCGGCGGCGTTTCACTTCGCACTCGTAAAGCTTCTCAGGAGTGATTGCAACTTTGGTAGCCATAGTCTTCCTTCTTTTGCGGTTGAGAGTGCGTGGGAAGTTCTGGTACTGTATGCGGTTCAAACTTGAAAATCTGGTTAGTGCCCTGTGCCGCCTACGGTCATGCGGTCCAGCTTGATGGTCGGCATGCCAACGCCGACGGGAACGCTCTGGCCGGCTTTGCCGCAGGTTCCAACACCTTCGTCGAGCGCGAGGTCATTGCCAACCATTGAGACGTACTTCAGCGCCTCGGGCCCGTTGCCGATGAGGGTTGCGCCCTTGACTGGCGAGGTAACGACGCCATCCTCAATGAGGTACGCCTCACTCGCCGTGAAGACAAACTTGCCGCTCGTAATGTCTACCTGGCCGCCGCCGAAGTTGACGGCGTAGAGGCCGCGCTTGACGGACTTGAGGATGTCGCCGGGCTCATCGTCGCCGTTCAGCATGTAGGTGTTGGTCATGCGCGGCATGGGGATGGACTGATAGCTTTCGCGGCGGCCGCTGCCGGTATTGGGCATATTCATGAGGCGCGAGCTTAGCTTGTCGGATAGGTAGCCGCGGAGAATGCCATTTTCGATGAGGACGGTTTCCTGGGTGGCATTGCCTTCGTCGTCGACATTGATGGAGCCGCGGCGGCCGGGCATGCGCCCGTTGTCGACGACCGTGACCTTCGTTGACGCAACCTGTTGCCCGATGAGTCCGGCGAAGGCGGAAGTCTTTTTGCGATTGAAGTCGGCTTCGAGGCCATGACCGACGGCTTCGTGGAGCAGGACGCCGGGCCAGCCAGGGCCCAGCACTACCTCCATCTCGCCCGCCGGAGCGGCGATCGCGCCGAGCTGGAGGATCGCCGTTCGCGCAGCCTCGCGGGCAAAGTGTTCAGGAGACTTTTCGCCCTGGAAGAAATCGAGCGTGATCCGTCCGCCGCCGCCGCTGGTGCCGCGCGCGGTGTTGATCGCGTCTTTGGCGATGACCGCAACGTTTAGTCGTGCGAGTGGCTGCGTGTCCGAGGCATACGTGCCATCGGAGGCCGCAATCAGGATGCGGCGCAGCTCATCGTTAATGGAGGCGCGAACCTGGGTGATGCGGGAATCGTAGTCGCGGGCGGCCTTGTTGGCGCGCTCGATGAGCTTGAGCTTCTCGGCAATCTCGGCGTCGGCGGTAACGCCAGCGACTGGGTAGAGCGAAGGTGTCCGTATCTCGTTAAAGCCTTGAACGCGCTGGGTTTGGGGGCCGTTGGCGATGAGCGCGGCGGTGCGAGCTGCCTTCAGCAGGCGCTCGGGGCTGAGGTCGTCAGTGTAGGCGTAGCCGGTGCGCTCGCCGGAAAGAACGCGAATGCCGCAGCCGACGCTGATTCCTTGCGCGGCGGTTTTGACGATGCCTTCGTCCATGCCCAGCGACGTCGAGGTGACGGCCTCAAAATACAAATCCGCAAATTCTCCGCCGGCTGAAAGTGCTTCCCCGAGGCAGCGTTCCAGAAGCCGCTCGGTGAGCCCGAGGTGGGTCAGGAAGTAACGCTTGTGGTCCGGGGCGTCAGATGAAAGTTGGTTTGGGGCGGATGCCATTAACCTAATTGTAGTCTTATAACACTCAAAACCCCCACACCGACGTGATCAAACGCATCATGACTGCAAATTTAGCCTCGAATCATCGGCTTCCGGGCCCCAATCGGCTCCCGGGATTGGATACGCTCCGCGCCCTGGCCATTGCCGTGGTCATGGTGTTCCATCTGCAACGTCTGCTACCCGACATATTCGGCCCCATCGGGCGCTTCGGATGGATGGGCGTGGACCTGTTTTTCGTGCTGAGCGGGTATTTGATTGGGTCGCAATTGCTGAAGCCGGTGCGCGACGGTCGAAGTATTTCGTTCCTCGATTTCTATCGCAAACGAGCTTATCGAATCCTACCGGTGTATCTCGTTGTGCTGGCGCTCTATATGTTCTGGCCGCTTTGGCGGGAGGCGCCGGGCATCTCTCCGCTGTGGCAGTTCCTCACGTTCACCGAAAACTTCTTCATCAACTACTCGGTCAATCAGGCCTTCTCGCAGGTCTGGTCGCTGTGCGTGGAGGAGCACTTCTATCTGCTGTTGCCGGTCATCGTCGTAGTGCTGTCGCGGAAGCCTGCGGCGTGGAAGACGATTGCGTTGCTGGCGTCGTTGGTTGCGCTGGGGCTGGCGATTCGCAGTTACGAATACTTCCACGTGCTGCTGCCGATGGGCCGCGAGAGCGATGAGTTTGGCGTGCACTACATCGAACGCATCTACTACCCGACGTACACGCGGCTGGATGGTTTGCTGGCAGGCGTGGCGCTCGCGCTAATGCGGATCTTTCGCCCGGGCTGGTGGTCTGCGATCCTGCAGCGCGCGAACTGGCTAGTGGCGGGGGGCGTGGCCCTGATGGGCTGTGCGCTCTGGATGTTTGCCGACCGGTCCAGCGCTGTGGGCACGGTGGTTGGATTTCCGCTAACGGCGCTCGCCTTGGCGATGCTGGTGATGGCTGCTGCCGACAGACGATCCTGGTTTGGAAGAGCGCGCGTGCCCGGAGCCAGGCTGGTTGCCACCCTCGCTTACAGCTTGTATCTCACGCATAAGGAGATCGCGCATCTGGACGAACTGTGGTTGCCGAAGGTGATGGATGCGCGCGATTGGAGAACTGTCTGCGTTCTCGTCGTGAGTTGCCTTGTGGTGGCGGGGATCTTCTACGTCACGATCGAGCGGCCGTTCCTTGCTCTGCGCGATCGCCGCGAGCGACAGCCCGTCGCAAATCTGGACGAGGAAGCGCGTATCGAGCCCGCTCTCTAGCGGCGCAGGACACTCTAGCGGCCGTGCGAGGGGTCGGCGCTGCTGGCCAGATCCATGTCGAGCAAAACCGTAGGAACGCCGGGGGCGTAGCAGTTGCCGTCAAAGGCGTAGGTGCTGGCGCAGGCGCGCGTCAGTTCGGGTCGGCGCGGCGACTGCGAGTACTGCCATGCGATGAGGTCGCCGCCTGGACTCAGCGGATTCACGCCGGCGGAGGACAGCGGCTTCGCATTCACTGTGCAGCCCGGCGCGGGCGGGCAAGTATCCTGCGCATCGAACATCACGATAGGATGCAGATGATTTTTCACGACATGCGCGCGAATGTCCTCGATGGTGGTGATGGTCTGGCCCGGCCCATTGGGCACGGGCTGGCCGCTGGCGTAGACGCCGGGGCGATAGTCGCTGGACGCGACGGTCTCGGTCCACGCGAGCAAGTACGCGGCCTGTTCCGGCAGCAGAATCCCGCCCTCTTCCTGGTCAAGGAAAATAATCGCATGCGCCGGGAAGCCCTCACTCCGCGCTGCGGCGATGGCTACCGCCGCGTCCTTGCGCGCGAGCTGGGCTGGGGACGTGCCACTCTTCTGTGCCTTAAGAATTTCGTCGTCCAGGCGACCATTGGCCAGCGCCAGAAAGCCCCAGCCCTGCTTCCGGAGGAAGGTGCGCTTGCCCTTCCATGTATTGCTGTTCTCGCCGGGAGGGTTCGTCAGCCAGTAGCCGGTAAAGGCGAAAGTCTTGTGCAGCATCGCCATGTTGGCATCGCCGGGATAGTTGTTGCTGTCGAAGCCGCGGAACCCTCCGGCTACGGCGCCGGCGGGTTCGGCAACCTGCGCCGGACTTGCAGAGGGAGACGGTGCAGAGGTAGCGGCGTGCGTGGGGTCGCTGCCGTGCGAGCAGCCGCTGGCAGCGGCGATGGCCAGGGCCATTCCTAGATTTCGAAGCGCGGACCACATTTTCTTCTCCCCTTCTTGCTTGTGTTTCAAATTCTCAAACTCAGAGTACAGGTACTTGGATGTAATTTCGGCCACAGCAGGAGACCCCGTCGAATTGGTATCTTTCGGTCTACAATCGCTGTGAGACACCGGGTTAGGCTTTGCAGTTACCTCTCGATATCAAGGATATTTACATGCCACCAGTGGCTGACCCACGTTATCCCATCGGCAAATTCACGCCGTCTGCAACCATTGCGATCGCGGACCGCAAGTCGGCCATCAGCGTTCTGGAAAAAATGCCGGAGTACCTGCGCAGCGCGCTGCGCGACCTCGATACTGTTCAGCTGAATACCCCGTACCGCGAGGGTGGATGGTCCATCCGGCAGGTAGTCCATCACGTCGCAGACTCGCACGCCATCGCGTTTTACCGCACGCGTCGCGCCCTCACCGAGGACTGGCCCACCGTCCACGACTATGACGAGAAGGCGTTTGCAACCCTGGCCGATTCCGTTGCACCGGCAGAGTGGTCCGTGGAATTGATTGAGGCCGTGCACGCTCGCTGGGTGCTCGTCCTCCACTCACTCACCGAGCCGCAGTGGAAGCGCGGCTATAAGCACAGCGCACGCGGTCCTAGCACCGTCGAAGAGGTAACGCTGCTCTATGCGTGGCACGCTCGCCACCACCTCGCGCACATCACGCACCTGCGGGCTCGGAAGGGCTGGTAAGCTGAGCGCGGTTGACCGGACGCACATCCTCGTGGCGGCGATGGTGCTACTCTTCGGCTTATGCGCCCGCCCAGAGCTTTTTCCGCGGATCAGCGACCTGGCCAGGCCGCCACTGCCCAGACGGTCGTAGCCATCGCTCAGCAGATCGAGGAGTTCCTCGCACTCCATCCCGAGGCTGCCGTGCTCGAAGACGGCAAGGTCATCTTCGATCTGCGTTTCGCCAAAGCCTCCATCAATACCGAGCACGAACGCTGCACGCTTCACCTGTGGAGCGAAGAACGCAATCTGGTGCGGCAGATCGTATCGGTCACGGAGCGTTCGGAGACTCTGCGACTCGCGACGCTGCGCTTTGGCCACGCGCAGAGCAAGCTGCTGGAACTGGTGGCGTCGCGCGAGCGCAGAACACCGACCACGCGCGAGACCGCCCGCCAGCGCTACATCCCGACCCTCGAACGTGCGCTCGCCCGCGAATTCGCGGATTGGTGTTGTGAAGGATTTCGCACGGCGATGGACCTGGAGCGCAGTTTTGGACCCGCCTACGCGCGCGGGTCTCTGCTCCGCGGCACGGCGGCGTGGGCCGTCATAGGCGTCAACGAACAGGAGAACGCGACCACCATTGACGGAATTCTGACGCTGGGGATCCTGTGGCTGCACCAGTGTCGCGAACACGCCAATGGTCGGCGGCTTTATCAAGGGCTAAGGGTGATTGTCCCGCGTGGCGCTGCAACGCTGACCCTCGCGCGCATGGCATGGATGAACGACGAGGCAGCCAAGTGGGAGCTCTTGGAGTTCGAGCAAAGCAGCGAAGAGTTGCTGCAGCGCGACGCGAACGATCAGGGCAATCTGCGTACGCGCCTGGTGCATCTGCCCGATGAGCAGGCCGCGCGCGAACGCTTCGCCGCAGGCATCGCGCAGGTGATGCAGTTAGTGCCCGCGAACCAGCACGACCGCGTGGAGCAGCGGCTGAGGAATACTGCAGAGCTCGCCTTCTTGCTGCATGGGATGGAGTTCGCGCGCGTTCGGGTTGGGCTCGCGCCGAACAGCTTCGCGCAGACGCTCGAGGTCACGGCTGGCGTCAGTCCGAATGAGACTCCTCTGACAGCCGAGAATTCCGCGCAACTCGCAGAGATGGTCGCCGAGCTGTTTGCGCGTCGCAGGGCAGCGGAGCCCTCGGGCGTCTTTGCGCGCCGCCCAGCGCCGACGCTGCGCAGGATTGGTTCGCCCATGACCGCCTCTGCGCACGCACGGTTGCAGGGAGGCCGGCACGGGGGTGTCGGAACGGGCACGCAGGATCCGCTCTATCGCGCGGCACCCGAGCGCTGGCTCGAGTCGATGCTGCGGCAGGATCTCGCACCGCTCACACGCAGTCTTGCGCCTCGTCCGCAACCGTCCCCGCAGCCGAGCGGCGAGCAATTCGGCAACGAGATGGATCCGGATTCCATCGGAAACCGCGCGGACGCGGTGCCTTGCGCGCAAGAGATCGATGGCAATCATAATGAGCAGGCGACCGAAGAGAGCCGCGTGATTCCACGGCTGGACGCCCAGCATGTGTACTCGCAGGTGCCTGCCATTGCGGGCGCGAGTGATCATGGGTTGCTTGATCTGCTGGGTGTGACTGCGGACGGGCGGCTTGCGGTGATCGAGCTGAAGGTGGACGACGATCTGCACTTCGCGCTGCAGGGGCTCGACTACTGGATTCGGGTGCGGGCGCATCACCTTCAAACAGCCGACAGTGCGACGGGGCTCGGCGAGTTTCAGCGCCACGGATATTTTCGCGGCGTCGAGCTTTCGCCGCTGCCGCCACGGTTGTATCTTGTTGCGCCCTCATTGCATATTCACCCTGCCACCGAAACCCTTTTGCGGTACTTCTCGCCGCGGGTGGAATGGAATTTGTTAGCGCTCGATGAACGCTGGCGACAGCAGATTCGCGTAGTCTGGCGTAAACAGGGCGGCCGCTAAGTATCCCTGCATCGCGAGGCCCACAATCGCCATCCAAGCCAGTGAAGGAGATTCACGATGGCGACTGCGACGGCTGTTAACAAGACATTGACATTGGGTGGCGAGCTGGAGGTCAATCGGCTCGGCTACGGCGCGATGCGCATTACTGGCAAGGGAATCTGGGGAGACCCCAACGATCGCGAGAACGCGAAGAAAGTGTTGCAGCGCGCGGTTGAGCTGGGAGTGAATTTCATCGACACGGCCGACAGTTATGGCCCCGCCGTCAGTGAGCCTCTCATCGGTGAGGCTCTGGCACCGTACGGTAAGGGCACAGTGATCGCGACGAAAGCCGGCCTCACACGGCAGGGTCCGGACCGGTGGCTGCCGGTCGGTCGGCCTGAATATCTTACGCAGCAAGTGGAGATGAGCCTGCGCTGGCTGAAGCGCGAGCGGCTTGATCTTTGGCAGCTGCATCGCATTGATGCGAAGGTGCCGGTGGAAGATTCGCTCGGCGCCATTAAAAAGCTGCAGACCGCCGGCAAGATTCGTTTTGTTGGGCTGAGCGAAGTGACGGTCGAGCAGATCGAGCAGGCGCGCAAGGTGATTGACATTGTCAGCGTGCAGAACGAGTACAACCTCACCAATCGCAAGAGCGAAGCCGTGTTGGACTACTGTGAACGCGAAAAGATTGCGTTTATCCCATGGTTTCCGGTGGCATCTGGCAAGCTCGCGGCGCCCGGCGGTAAGTTGGACGAGTTGGCCAAGAAGCACGGTGCGACGGTCTCGCAGCTTTCACTGGCTTGGCTGCTCCACCGCTCGCCGGTCATGCTTCCGATTCCTGGCACGTCGTCCGTCGAGCATCTCGAAGAGAACGTGAAGGCCGCCGACGTGACGCTGAGCGATACGGAGTGGCAGGAATTAGAAGCCGCCGCGAAGTAAGTTATTTCGTCTCGCCTTCGGTTTGGAAGCTCAACCCCATGCAGCGGGCGCAGTCGCAAGCTCTGCATCCGGCTCGGCGACAAAGGCCTCATCCGTGCCCGCTGCACGCTGGGTAAAGAACGCTTCAACCTTGTCGATGACTTGCGCGCCGCGCTTGGCTTCGAAGATTTCCCGGCGCAGCGTGGCGCCACCCGGGACGCCATGCGTGAACCAGCTTGCGAATTGCTTCATGCGTCCGATCGCGTCGCGTTGCGCGCTTTCGTGGTTGCGCTTCAGGCGCTTGGAGAGGTCGTCGTCCGCGGGTCCGAGGACTTCGGGGTGCTCGGCAACCTCGGCCATCAGGCGGTCGAAGTAATCGCGGATCATGCGGTAGCGATCCATGTCGGTTGGCTTGTCGTAAACCCCGATGCCGGTGGTCTGCTTCGACGCGGTGTACTGCGCGATCTGTCGAAAGATCCATGGATTCGCTGGTGCGGCGCGTCCAATCATCACGGCGTCGCAGTTGGTGGCCTCGACCATTGCCGCCGCATCTTCGGGGGTGCGGATGTCGCCATTGCCGATCACCGGGATTGTCACCGCGTCTTTCACTGCAGCAATCCATTCCCAGCGCGCGTCGCCAGCGTAGCCTTGCTCGCGCGTGCGGGCGTGGAGCGCTACGGCGTTAAGGCCGCAGTCTTCGGCCATCTTTGCGAGCTCCACGCAGACGATATTTGTGTCGTTCCAACCCATGCGAAATTTCACGGTGAAAGGAATCGAGACGGCTTTGCGGACCTCTTCGAAGATCTCGCGGATGCGCGGCAGATCCCGGAGCAGGCCGCTGCCGCCATTGCAGGAGACGACGCGCTTGGCTGGGCAGCCGAGGTTGAGGTCGACGAGATCGAAGCCCGCATCCTGGCAGATGCGCGCGGAGTCGGCCAGCGTGGCGGGGTTGGAACCAAACAGCTGCGCGGAGATGGGGTGCTCGTCTTCGTAGTAGGTGAGGTAGCGCTTGCGCTTGGTTTCGCGCATGCGGCTGAGGCCGTCGGCGGAAGTGAACTCCGTCATGATGAGGCCGCAGCCGGAGGTCTCGTTGGTGGTCTCGATGTCGACGTCCGCAGGCTGAGCGGGATTCGTAAACAGACTCGCGTTCTTGATGAAGCGACGGAAGACGGTATCGGTGACGCCGGCCATGGGAGCGAGCACGGTTGCCGGTGCAATACGCACGCCGCCGATATGCAGCTCCGCGGGCACACGCGCGGTATGAGGCATCGCGCGCGCCGCAGTGATCGCCGAGTTGTCCCATTCTTTCTTCATGTAAACGTCGCTTGGCAAGGTCTTCTGGTCGGTCGGTGGGTGCAGAACCGTATTAGCAAGAAGAAAGGCCTCCGCGGGTTGCAGAGGCCTCTCGGTTTCGTTTTACGCGAGAGTTACTTCGCGTCGTGTGCGGCGATCTCGGCCTTCTTGGCGTCGGTCGCGGCGAACTTGCGACGGAAGCGCTCGATACGGCCGGCGGTGTCGACCAGTTTCTGCTTGCCAGTAAAGAAGGGGTGGCAGGCAGAGCAGATTTCTACCACGATCGCGCCCTTGTGGGTCGAACGTGTGTCGAACTCATTACCGCACGCACACTTCACGTGGGTGTCTTCGTACTGGGGATGAATCGCTGTCTTAGGCATTTTGATTCTTTCTAGCATTCCCGCCGCAGTATGGTTTCGCTTGCAAGTCGTGTGGTCAGACTTACATCGAGATTCCTGTCACGCTGACGGCTTGGGCCCCGACTCCCGGGGCTTCAGGCGCTTCTACTAGTTTACCACTGATCGTCAAGCCAGCCTAACCCATCCGGATACATGGGCTTAGCTAATATCCGCACTCTGCCAGCGGTGCCAGGAATCGACCTGTCTGGTGCATGGCCCGGTCCAGCTTTTGCTCGGTATCTGCGAAGGCCTTGCCGCCTGACGCCAGCTTTTTCGTCGCGCCGCAGATCTGCAGCGTCTCCCCTCCGCCGAACATTTCCATCAGGTCTGGGTTTCCGTACAGCGGTCGACCGCCGATCAGCACCAGTTCCAGGTCCTGCGGCGAGGAGTGCGTAACGGTCCAGTACGCATCGTGGAGGTTCGAGCCCTTACGCAGCACGATCAAGTCGGCGGCGTGCCCAGGCGCTAGCGACCCAATCTGCCCTGACATATTCACTAGCTCGGCTGCGTTGGCCGTCGCCATCATCACCAGATCCTTGTCGGTGAAGGGTGGGGAAACCTGCGCCTGGTTCCACATCGACGCATAATTCAGTTCGCCCAAGAGGCCGACGCTGCCCGTGGGACTCCAGTCCGGGGCGAGCGCGATGTGCACACTGGCAGTCTTTGCGGCGGCGACGTTCGCGGTGTCGCCGTAGAGCTCCACGTTGCTGCGCGGCGACCAGATGAGGCCCACGCCTTTGCCCGCCATCTCGGCAAAACCTTCCGGCGTAATGGCGACGCCATGGATCAACGAGACGCCGGGACGCAGCAGGCCGCGCCCCTTGAGCATCGCAAACTCGCGCATCGCGGACGCATCGTACGGCGCGCCCTCGCCGAGGTGAATCAGCAGCGCGCCTCGCGGATGCGCATCCAGGGCTGTGTCCGCTTCGGCCAGCGCTTCCGGAGTCATCTGCAGCGGAAAGACATCGTAGATGACTTTCCCCAAGCCGGGTCCAAGCTCTGGATCGACATCGAGATTACGCGTCAGATGCTGAACGCATGTCCCATGCATGGAGCCGGTGACGCTGGTCTCACCCTCCGTGATGGCTTTCACCTCGGCATAGCGTTCGGCCTCGCACTCCAGGCCCTCGCGCACGATCAGCTCGTGCGGCGCGGTCATCTGGATCTTGTAGACGGGCTTCTGCTGCCAGTCGTAGCGGTTGCCAAACTCCTCAATCGGCTTCCAGCGGGGAAAGATATTCCAGCTGAGGTGGTTGTGGAGGTCGATCAGGCCGGGCGCGAGGATGCCGTCGAGGTTCATCACGCGAGCGTTGGACGGCAGGGTTACATGGGCGCCCGACGCGATAATCCGCCCATCCTGGATCAGCACCGTTCCGTTTTCGATGACGGTATCGGGCATCACCAGCGTGCCGGTCAGGGCGATCGGCGTCTGCTGCGCCCGCACTGCGAGCGAGAAAACTGCGAGAGAAAGACAGCAGAGAAGGGAACGGCCAGAATTTCGCATGTGTGGGGCGAGTCTACCGCAGCCGCCGTCGGCGCCAAGCCGGCTGCATCGCTTTCCTCACCTGGAGGCGGATTCGCACAGGAGCGCCGCGGCGTCGAAGTCGGCGAGGCTGCGATACTGGAGGAGCCGCAGGTTGTCGTCACGCGGAGAAAGATTTCTATGCCGGAAGAGCTTTGCCCCATCTGTGAAGGAGCTGGTCTACGCGTGATCGAGCGCGCGGATGGAACGCGCGCGGCTGTGCCCTGCGAGTGTCGAAAAGGGGCCGGCTTCGATCGTGCATTTGCCCGGGCGCGCATTCCAAAGAGATTCGTGAACTACACCCTCGAGAACTACGATCCCAATTACGCCGGGCCGAACGAATCCTTGAATACCGCGATCCTACAAGCACGAAACTTCGTCAGGGCGTACCCCCAGGAGACCGCAGGCAAGGGCCTGATGCTGGTGGGTCAGATCGGCACTGGGAAAACCCACCTCGCCGTAGCCACCCTCAAGTCCCTCATAGAGGATCGAGGCGTCCAAGGCCTCTTCTACGATTGCTCGACCCTTCTCGACGACCTGAAAAACACCTACGAGAGAAAGGTCGATGCCACCGAGCGCGAAACCCTCAAGCCCATCTTTGAGGTCGACGTCCTCGTCCTCGACGAATTGGGCGCCGCCAAGGTTACCGACTGGGGAGCGGATGCCATCGCCCGCGTGATCAACGCCCGCTACAACGACAACCGAACTACCCTCGTCACCACCAACTTTGAAAATCTGCCGCCTGCCGCCGCAACCGAGCGCGATACCTTCGCCCCGATGCGCCGCGAAACGCTCGGCGACCGCATTGGAGAGCGCATGAGGTCGCGCCTTCAGGAGATGTGCGTCGTTATCGAAATGAAAGGCCAGGATTTTCGCCAGTCGGATCGAGGCCGCGCCAGTTTCGGCGCTCGGAACTCACCGACTACGAGAGTTTTGGACCTCAGGGGCAGGACGAAGACCGCGGGTGTAGTTTCTGGGTCGTCCCCAGATTAGGATTCCAGATTAGAATTTCAGCATGAGCGAGTCCCCGAACGGTTCACAGAACTTGATGTTCACCGACCCGGTGCCGGCACGGAACTTTCCCACTACGGCCGTTGCGATCGCTGCGGTTGCGGTCGTCATCCTGATCGCCGCGCTGGTGCTGCTTGAACGGCGCGGCCCTGCAACCCCTTCGGCGCATACGTTGCAACCTGTGGCCGCTTATGCCTCCAACCTGCAAGTCAGTGGCCTGCAGATGAGCGAGTCCTCCAGCATGTCTGGCGGCAAGCAGACGTACGTCGAGGGTCACATCGCGAACCACGGTCCCAGCACTGTTACGGGCATTACCGTGCAGGTAGTCTTTGCCAACGACACCCACATGGCTCCGCAGATTGAGACGGGGCCGCTTAACCTCATCTACATGCGGGAGCCGTATGTGGACACGCGCTCGGTTAGCGCCTCGCCCATCGCCCCGGGCGCCGGAGCCGACTTTCGCCTGATCTTCGACGATGTTAGCGATAACTGGAACCAGCAGTTACCCGAGATCCGCCTGGTGCATGTCGAAACCCACTGATTTCGCGCCACCGAAAATAAAATAGCCTCGGTTCCAATCCGCCACCAATTCCCGTGCGTACATCCTCCAGCGGAGTTTCCGCTGCGAGTTCGGTGTCTGTCTGCTCGACACCCCAAGGCTCTCCAAAGGAGAGAATCACGGCAGATTGGCCCCCAGCGATGGGGGCCCTTTTTTAGGGGTCTAGGCCTTGGCCGCTGCGTGAATTGCCAGCAGCTTCTCCAGCGTTGGCTTCAACAGGTCCAGGTGCAGGGCGTTCGCGCCGTCGGACTTCGCCTCTGCCGGATTGTCATGGACCTCGAGGAACACGCCGTCGATCCCGGCTGCAACGGCCGCCCGCGCGAGTACCGGAATGAACTCCGGCTGTCCGCCCGAGACACCATTGCCGCCGCTGGGGGTCTGGACGGAGTGGGTGCCGTCGAAGATCACGGGCGCAAACCCGCGCATGATCGGCAGCGAGCGCATGTCGACGACCAGGTTGTTGTAGCCGAAGCTTGCGCCTCGTTCCGTCAACGAAATGCGGGTGTTGCCGGAGTCGCGAATCTTCTCTACCGCATGTCGCATGTCCCACGGCGCGACGAACTGGCCCTTCTTCACATTGATGGCGCGACCCGTCTTCGCCGCCGCGATGAGCAGGTCCGTCTGGCGGCAGAGGAATGCGGGAATCTGCAGCATCGCGTCCACGGAGCCCAGCACGTCGCTTACCTGCTGGCACTGCTCGGGTGTATGGATGTCGGTGAGCACCGGCAGCTGGTTGGCCTCGCCCACGGCGCGCAGGATGCGGCAACCTTCTTCCAGCCCTGGCCCGCGAAAGCTGCGGATCGAGGTGCGATTCGCCTTGTCGTAGCTGGCCTTGAAGATGTAGGCCACGCTAAGGTCAGAGGTGATGCGTTGAATGGCGTCGGCCAACTTGCGGGCGTGCGGCTCGGACTCGATCACGCACGGGCCAGCGATCAGAAACAGCTCGCCGCTGCCCACCGTGACGTCGCCGAGGAGGAAGCTTGAGGAATGAGGCATGTTCTTAGAATAGCTGACCTGCCCGCCCCAACGGCGGTCGGCGCTCCGACAGCCCTGTCATCAAAAAGAGAAGAGCCCAGCCAATTGGCCGGGCTCTTCTTCTTCGTACGATTAGCTTCGGAGTTAGGGTTGAGTCGACTGCGACGCATGCGGTCCGTTCGGCACCGAGACCACGCAAATGGGCTGTGGAACCGAGGGGAAGTACGAGGTCGCGACCGCGGAAAGCGCACCGGTGTTCGGGCTCAGCTGGCCTCCCGAGACGTCCTGATTGAGGTAATCGGAGGTGTAGAGGTAGATGCCCAGTGCCGGCTCAACCGTGACGCAGGTGGGACCAGTCTGCGAGGTGAAGTTGCTCCCCGCCGACGCGCCCAGGGCCCCATTCGATAGGTTGAGCGAGTAAGAGCTAACCGTGTGCGAGTTGTAGTTAGCAACATACACGTACTTGCCGCGCGGCTCGATGGTGATCGACAAGGGGTATTGTCCGGCTGCGAACGGGCTCGTTGTCAGTCCGGTCAGAGCGCCCGACGTGGTGTTGGAGATCCCATAGCCGTAGACCTGGTTTTGGGCCTTGTCGGTTACGTACACATACTTGCCGGTTGGGTCGATGGCGATGGCACTGGGAAAGACGCCCGCGTTGAAACCATTGTTCGGGTTGGTGCCCGCGATCGGCGTCAGGCCGCCTGTGGACGGATTCTGTACGAAGCCTAAAATGGTCGGTATTCCGCCCGTGATCTGCTCAGCATCCACGACGTAGACGAAGGACTGGTTGGTGCCATTGTTCGACGCGCTGTTGGTGCCCAGGATCACGCAGTTGGGGCTGCTGTTGCTGCCCGTTGCTGGGGTGGCCGTGCAGGTAGGCACTGAAACGCCAACCGCAACCGGATCATTGCCCACGTTTACGCTGGTGCCGGTGCCCAGGCTGCCATCCGAGTTGATGGGGAAGATAGCCACGCCGCCAGGACCAGGAGCGTTTGGACCGTAGTTGTCCTGGTAGGTGTAGGTGACGTACAGATAAGAACCCGTGGAGTCAATCGCGGCAGCTGTCGGATAGGTTCCGTCTGCAGGGATACTCGCCATGGTTCCGCCGTAAAGCTTTCCGTCCGAACCCACCGGCATTGCCTGAATCTGCGCATTCTGGCTTCCGCCAATGATGTAGATCGTCTTCCCATTGGGCGCAGCCACAACTGTGGAGGGGTTGCTGAGGTTAGTGCCGAACGGGGAACCGCTGATCTGGGTCAGGACACCGCTCTGATAGTCGACGCCATAGGCGCTAACCTGTCCGGTGCTGTTCGACACGGCGTAAACATAGTCTGCTGTGTAGTCGCGGATGCAGGCGGTGGTTCCAAACGCGATTGCCACCGAGACGACTGCGGCCATGGCAATACGGCTGATTGTGTTGAACTTCATGCGTTTCCCTTACATCGGGCATCGATCGGCCCGTC
>Ga0302313_10000475_pt1 | contig 36129 bp, 34 predicted proteins | sample III_Palsa_N2_2_FD_200454 | JGI IMG/M metagenome (GOLD analysis project Ga0302313, IMG submission 200454) | Peat permafrost microbial communities from Stordalen Mire near Abisko, Sweden - III_Palsa_N2_2 | ecosystem: Environmental > Terrestrial > Soil > Palsa > Peat permafrost | place: Sweden...
AGCCGAACGAGCTGCAGAAGGTGTGGATCCTGCGCAAGCTGCTGCACCAGATGGACGAGCTGGCGGCGATGGAGCTGCTGTTCGACCGCATGCGCGGCACCAAGACCAATGCCGAGTTCTTCGATTCTATGAAGAGGAACTAGAACGCGCGGTACGCGTCGAGAAAAGCCGGGCTTGCCCGGCTTTTTTATTGGGTGTGGCGGGCGGTCAATTGGAGTTCCGGCAGCAGCGGCTGGATTGGGACCTACTATCGCATTCCGTATAAAATTCGTCATCTGGCGTTAACCTGCCTTTCACTTGTGCACGGCAACATCCCCGAATTAGACGTTTAAACAGGGAGGTTTACCGTGCACCCGAATTCCGGGCGTCTGCTGCTTTGTTGTGCCCCGTTGTTTCTCCTCGCCGCGACCGTCCCGGGCATCGCCCTGGCGCAGATCGATACCACCGGCAATCCAAACGACACCACCGTCAACCTGAAAGGGGTCACCGTCAGCGGTGATCGGGACACCGTGAAGGCGGCGCCGGAACGCGTCGATGTCAATTCCACCGAAACCAAGGACATCATCACCAAGACCAAGATCGAACAGCTTGGCACTACCACGGATTTCCTGTTCACGCTGGATGATCTGCCCAACTCCGTGGTGTGGGACGGCGGCGGCAACACCATCAGCGGCGCGAAGATCGTCATGAACGGCTTCGACCAGACCCGCATCAATTTCCAGCTCGACGGCATCCCGATCAACGATCCGGGCAGCTACAGCTTCTATTCCTATCAGTACGCCCAGAACGACATCATCAAGTCGATCGTCGTCACCCCGGGCGCGGGCAATGCCTCGGTGGTCGGCCTGTCCGCCATCGGCGGCAACATCGCGATCAATACCGACAACGCCGATCCCGATTTCTACCTGCAGCCGCGCCTGGGCGCCGGCTCGTACAACAAGTACGAGCAGGCCGGCAAGATCAGCAGCGGCACCTTCCTGCAGGCCTATGCGCCGACCTCGTTCTATGTCGCCGGCACCCACACCACCTCGCAGAGCTTCTTCGAGAACAACTCGGGTTCCAGAGACAATCTGGCGTTCAAGTCGAACACCAGCCTGTTGGGCGGCACCTTGACCACCTTCTTCGACCTGAACAACCAGGCCTACTCCTACAACGAAGGTTGCACCCTGTCCGCCATCCAGAGCAGCGGCCAGTCCTGCAACTTCTACAACAACACCTCGGGCAGCGACAACAACACCATCTTCAACTACAACAGTTTCCGCAACTGGATCGCCTACGCCGACTACAGCCTGCCGATCGGCAAAGCCACGGTGGACGAAAAGTTCTACTACTACTTCGCCAACGGTTACGGTGCCGAAGGCAATGACGTGTATCTGACTTCGACCGCGAAGAGCAGGAGCCTGGTGTTCGAGCCCTCATACGAAAGATCGTATCAATGGGGCGATATCCTCAAGGCCGACATCCCGCTGCCCTACGGCCTCACCCTGCAGCCCGGCCTGTGGTTCCAGCTGGACCAGAGCAGGCACTATGAGAACGTGGAAAGTCCTACCAGCAGCCAGCAACTGCAAAACCCGGTGTATTACGAGTTCGTCAGCACCACCACTGCCACCCCTTACTTCAACCTGAACTTCAAGCCGATCGAGCACCTGATCGTCGACGTCGGCGCCAAGTACCTGATCCTGAACCGCGACTACAACGCGCCGACGATGGCGCAGGTGGCGGGGCAGACTCCGACCCAGAAAACGGCCGAATACTACAGCTCGGACTTCAGGAATCTGTTGCCCTCGATCGGCGCGAACTACGAGTTCCTCAGCGGCTGGCACGCCTACGCCAACTACACCCGCAACGCGCGCCCGCCCGGCTACAGCGAGTTCTACGAGGTGTCCGGCAACTTCTCGCTCGAAGCGGGCCTGAAGCCGGAGAAGACCAACAATTACATGGCCGGCGTCTACTTCAACAAGGGGCCGTTCGAAGGACGCATCAGCGCGTTCGACACCCATTACCAGGACTACATCCTGAACCTGTCGGTAGCCACCCCGGGCGGCGGCAGCGGCTACGTGACCCAGGTGGCCAACGTCGGCTCCGCCCATTACACCGGCGGCGCCCTGGCGCTGACCTACCTGATCACGCCGTGGCTGCAGGGCTTCGCCAACATCGGCGTGGAGAAGACCTGGCTTGACCGTTTCGGCAGCGGCCCAGCCTCGTATGCGCCGAACCAGACGCAGTCCGCCGGACTGTTCGCCAATTACCACGGTTTTTCCTCGACCGTGTCGGTGGACCATGCTGGGCAGCGCGCCGAGCTCTACATCAATACCGACGAGGGCGTGAACAGCTTCAATTACCTGACCCTGAAGTCGCTCACCACCGTCAATGCCAGCGTCGGCTACGACTGGAAGACCCACGCGCCGATCCTGAAGGAGTTGGATACCCACCTGGCGCTGCGCAACCTCACCAATTCGCGCCTGCCGGTCGATTACAACGTCGGCTTCGCCAACGACTACAACCCCGAGAACCCCCTGCGGGTGCTGAACACGCCGTTCTCGGTGTTCCTGACCATCGACGCCAAGCTGTTCTGAGTCAGGCGTAGCAAAATGGCCCGGTGCGGGATGACTCGCACCGGGCTTGTGCGTTTCCTGGCGGCCTGCTGTTTCATGGGCCTTGCGGCAAACTTGGGAAAATTCCGGAGCGAAGCCATGCCCCGTTCAATTCTGCGTTCACTTCTGCGATGCAATTCCCCGCTCCTGCGCGTGGCCTGCCTGGCGCTGACCCTGAGCGCCTGCGCCGGCAACGCGCTGGTACCGGGCGCGCCGGCACCGGACGCACCGCCGGCGGACAACATCGACGTGCGCCTGATCGCCTTCAACGATCTGCACGGCTACATCGATGCGCCGGGCGATACGCTCAAGGCGCCCGCCCGCGATGGCGGCACGGTGTCCCTGCCGGTGGGCGGCGCGGCCTATCTGGCCGGCGCCATCCAGGCGGCGCAGGCCGGTCATCCGCGCAACATCGTGGTGGCGGCTGGCGACCTCGTCGGCGCCAGCCCGCTGGATTCCGGTCTGTTCCATGACGAGCCGACCATCGAGGCGCTGAACCGGATGGGACTGGAACTCAGCTCCGTCGGCAATCACGAGTTCGACCATGGCCGCCTGGAATTGCTGCGCAAGCAGAACGGCGGCTGCTTCCCGGGCGGCGTGCGCGGACAGGACACCTGCATCGACGGCGACTTCCCCGGCGCCGCTTTCCACTATCTGGCCGCGAACGTCATCGACACGGCCAGCGGCCAGACGCTGTTCCCGCCCTACGAGATCAAGACCCTGAATGCCGGCGAGGGCCGCAAGGTTTCCATTGCCTTCATCGGCCTGGTGCTGAAAAGCACCCCGACCATGGTCGCGCCTGATGGCGTGGCCGGCCTCAGCTTCACCGACGAGGCTGACGCCGCCAATGCCCTGCTGCCGCAGATCCATGCGCAGGGCGTCAACGCGGTGGTGGTCCTGATCCACCAGGGCGGCGCCACCGATGGTTTCTACAACGACAAGAGCTGCCCGGGCCTGCACGGCGACATCCTGCCGATTCTCGACCGCCTGGATCCGGCGTTCCGCGTCATCGTCAGCGCGCATACGCACCAGGCCTACAACTGCCGCTACGCCGGCCGCCTGCTGACCAGTGCCGGCTCCTACGGTCGCCTGCTCAGCACCATCGACCTGCGTCTCAGCACGCGGGACGGCAGCATCGTCGATGCCACGGCCGACAACATCGCAGTGGTCAACGACCGGCAGGCCAGCCCGGACCCGATGACCTATCCGGCTTTTTCAGCCGATCCCCAGGTGGCGGCTCTGGTGGCGCGCTACGACGCCCTGGCGGCGCCGATCACCGGGCGCGTCGTCGGCCGCCAGCTGGCCGACATCACGCGCGCGCCGCTGAACGATCCGGCCTCGGCGCGCCCCAGCGGCCAGACCGCGCTGGGCGAGCTGGTTGCCGACTCGCGGCTGGAGGCGACGCGCGCCCAGGGCGCCGTCGCCGCCTTGATCAACCTCACCGGCGTGCGCGCCGACCTGCTGGCCGGCCAGGCCAGCGCCGGCGAAAAACCGGGCGAGATCACCTATGGCGAGGCCTACCAGGTGCTGCCGTTCGGCGATCATCTGGTGACCATGACGCTCAGCGGCGCTCAGCTCTACACACTGCTGGCCGAGCAATGGGCCAACAAGGGCCGGGCGCGGATGTTCCAGGTGTCGCAGGGGTTCAGCTACAGCTGGGACGACAGCCTGCCGGCGGACAGCGGCAAAGTGGTCCCCGGCAGCCTGAAAATCGACGGCAAGCCGGTGCGCGCCGATGCGCACTACCGCATCACGGTGGACGATTTCCTGGCCTCGGGCGGCGATGGCTACGCCGCACTGGGCGCGGGCACGGAACGGGTGCGCTCAGGGCTCGACATCGACGCCTTCGCCGCCTACCTGGAGCAGCATTCGCCGCTGGCGCCGCCCGGATCGGATCGCGTGACCCGGCTCGATCGCTGAGAAGGATTCCGCGCTCCCCATTGTCGGGAGCGTCCGGCCCGGGCACGCTTTATTCCTGCGCGGCTATCCGCCAGACCGCAACCCGTTTTACGGGTTCCCCCTGCGGAGCCACGGCAGCCGGGGCCGCCTGGATCGAGGCGGGCCTGACCGGCCAGGCTTGCAAGGGGTGGTGTGGAGCCAGCCACAGCAGCGGCAGCAGCACCGCAGTCAGGGCCAGGGCCGCACACAGCAGCCACAACGCCTCATGGATGAAGCGGCCGGCTTTCCCGTCTCCCGGCAGGGGCTGGAGGGCCTTGCCGGCGCTGCCACCGGCGAGCGCGCGGTTCATCGGTGCAGGTCCAGCATGGCCACTTGGCCGTAAAGCTGCTCCAGCTGGCGCAGCCAGGCCTTGAGGCCGGAGCGGCTGTGGCTGGCTTTGTCCCGGGGCACGCACCGGGTGGGGGCGGGGAGACTGATGCCGAGATTCATGAAACTGCTCCTTGCCGCATCGATCCGGTACCCTGTCGCATGCGCCTGTCGTATGCAATGATGGGCGGCCGGAAGCCTTGCGGCGCAAGGATATTGCGCCTGAATCGGGCTTCCTTCAAACGATCGTTTGGAACCTCTGACATGAGCCGGACGCATGCAAAAACGCCTGCCGCCGCTTGACCTGATCCGCGGCTTTGAGGCCGCGGCGCGCCACCTCAGCTTCACCAAGGCGGCGGAGGAGCTGCGCCTGACGCAATCGGCGATCAGCCGCCAGGTGCAGGCCCTGGAGCAGCAGCTGGGCCAGCCGCTGTTCCAGCGGCGGCACCGCGCCCTGCTGCTGACCGAGGCCGGGCAGCTGCTGCAGCAGACCGCCGCGACCATGCTGCGCGATCTGGCGGAGACGCTGGAGCGCATCTCGCCGGAACGCTCGCACATGGTCACCGTCACTACCACGGTCAGCTTCGCCTCGCTGTGGCTGGTGCCGCGCCTGCCTTCGTTCCGCCAGGCCTGGCCCGGGGTGGACGTGCGCATCTCGGCCAACAGCTCGGTGGTCGACCTGACCCGCGGCCGCATCGACGTGGCGATCCGCCACTGCCCGCCGGAGCGCGCACCGGCCAAGGCGCCGCGCCTGTTCGGCGAGGATGTGCTGCCGCTGTGCAGCCCGGAATTGCTGAAAGATCCGGCCAGGCCGCTACATGAGCCCGCCGATCTGCGCCACCATGTGCTGCTGCACTTCGACGATACGCCGCCGCGTCTGGCCATCCTCGATTGGGAGACCTGGCTGGAAGCGATGGGCTTGCCCGCGCTGAAGCCGGCCGGCGTGCTGCGCTTCAACCACTACGACCAGGTGATCAACGCCGCCGTGGAAGGGCATGGCGTGGCGCTGGGGCGGCTACCGCTGATGGAGCGACAGCTGCGGCGCGGCCAGCTGGTGGCGCCGTTCGAGGCCGCGCACTTCCTCGGACGCCGGCCGCGCACTTCACGGGCCTACTACGTCGTCATCGAGCCCACTGCGGCGCTGCGTCCGGAAGTGCAGCACTTCGCCGCCTGGCTGCACAGCGAGGCGGGAGCGGCTACCGCCGGGCCGGCATAGGCGGCTTGCTAACATTGGCTTCACGCGCCGCCGCCAGCGCGCCTTCATTCATCGCCAGGAGTTTCTCTTGAAAGGCCGCCGCTTCCAGAATTGTGACGCCTGCGTCGATGCCATCCTCGACAAACTGGGCAAGCGTATCGTGCTCGGCACCCCACTGGGCATCGGCAAGCCCAATGCCCTGATCAACGCGCTGTATCGCCGCGCCAAGGCCGATGCCTCGATCCAGCTCGATCTGGTCACGGCGCTGTGCCTGAACCCGCCGCTCGGCAAGTCGGAACTGGAGGAGCGCTTCCTCAAGCCGGTGCGCGAGCGGGTCTGGCCTGGCTATCCGCGCCTGGAATACCTGGATGCCCTGCAGGGCCGCAAGCTGCCGCCGAACATCCGGGTGATCGAGTTCTACATGCAGTCCGGCGCCGAGCTGCACAATCCCCTGGCGCAGCAGAACTACATCAGCAGCAACTACACCCATGTGGCGCGCGACATGCTGGGACGCGGCGTCAACCTGCTGCTGCAATCCGTAGCGCTGCGCCAGGATGAGGGCCGCAACCGGCTCAGCTTGTCGAGCAATCCGGATATCACCTTGCAGCTGGTGCCCATGATGCAGGCGCTGGACCGCCCCTGGCTGGCCTGCGCCCAGATCAACCGCCAGATGCCCTGGCTCGGCAATCACGCCGAGGTGGGCGAGGACTATTTCGACTTCATCGTCGACGACACGGCGCTGGATCACGCGCCGTTCGCGGTGCCGCACCAGCCGGTCGGCACCGCCGACTGGGCCATCGGCTTCCGCGCCAGCAGCCTGGTGCGCGACGGCGGCACCCTGCAGGTCGGCATCGGCGCGCTCGGCGACGCCGCCTGCCACGCCCTGCGGCTGCGCCAGCGCGACAACGACGGCTATGCCGCGGTGCTCGACGCGCTCGGCGCCGACGCCGCGGCCGAGGCCATGGGCGGGCGCGGCCGCTTCGACCAGGGCCTGTATGTCGCCAGCGAGCTGATCTCCAATCCCCTGTTCAGCCTGTTCGAGGACGGCATCGTGCGCCGCCACGTCCATGAGGACGCGGAGGTGCAGCAGCGCGTCAACGAAGGCACGGCCAGCGAGGCCGAGCAGCGCGGCGGCACGGTGCTGCAGGGCGCCTTCTTCCTCGGCCCGGCCGATTTCTACCGGCGCCTGCGCGAGCTGCCGGAGGAGCAGCGCGCGCTGATCGACATGACCAGCGTGGCCGAGGTCAACCGCATCTATACCCACTACCGGCTGGAGCGCCTGCAGCGCCGCCATCCGCGTTTCATCAACATCACCATGAAGGTGACCCTGCTCGGCGCGGCGGTGTCCGACCAGGTGGCGGATGGCCAGGTGGTTTCCGGCGTGGGCGGCCAGTTCGACTTCGTCTCGATGGCGCATCAGCTGCCGGAGGGACGCTCCATCCTGCTGCTGCGCGCCACCCGCGGCAGCGGCAAGAAGCTGGAGTCGAACCTGGTGTGGGAATACCCCCACGCCACCGTGCCGCGGCATATGCGCGATGTCTACGTCACCGAGTACGGCATCGCCGATCTGCGCGGCAGGACCGATAGCGAATGTATCGCCGCGCTGCTGGCCATCGCCGACAGCCGCTTCCAGGAGCACCTGCTGCGGCAGGCGCAGCAGGCCGGCAAGATGCCGCTGGATTACCGCATCCCCGAGGCGCAGCGCGCCAACCTGCCGCAGCGCATCGCCGGCCTGCTGGCGCCGCACCAGCGCAGCGGCCGCCTGCCGGCGCTGCCCTTCGGCTGCGACCTCAACGAGGCCGAGCTGGGCCTGGCCAGGCGGCTGAAAAAATTGCAGGCTGCCAGCGGGAACTGGGGCGGCAGGCTGGAGTTGCTGCGCGCGCTGGCGGCGCCCGCCCCGTCGGCGCAGCCGGAAGTCGCGGCGGCCTTGCAGCATCTGCAACTGGCCCGGCCCATCGGCCGGCGCGAGAAGCTGCTGGCGCGCCTGGTGCGCGCGGCTTACCGCTTGTGAATCGTAGGGCGGCCCCGACACGGTGTTTGCGAAGCAATGGGTGCGGGAGGGGCCGCAGACCGCCCTACTTACCATCCTGCTTGCCGCCGTTACTAACCACTAATCACCGACCACTAATCACTGCTTCTAGTGCGCCGCGCACTCGGCATCGATGGTGTTCTTCTTCAGCGGATCGGTCGCACCGAACTGCGCGGCATCGGCCTTGCCCAGCACCAGCGGCGGCGTGTAGCCGGTGCGCGGCTCCAGCGTGACGTTGCTGCCGAAGGCATGCGTGCCGATGCAGAAATTCATCGCCACGATGGGGTGATGCACCACGCCGCCGTCGCGGTCGCGCACATGCTGGTCCTGCAATAACGGCAGGGACACGTTCACGGTCCGGCCGGGCATCACCTCGCCGTTGTCGATGGTGAAATGCACCATCATGCCGCCCTCGCCGCTGGCGTACTTGATGTCGTTCACCAGCAGCACCGTGGCATCGCCGCCGCCGGTCAGCTGCGCCTGGACTTCGATCGAGGGCGAGCCCACCACCAGCGCGCGCTCAAGGTGTCCGTAGACATGTGTTGCCGGCGGTGCCGCCGCGGGTGCTGCTGCCGGCGCGGCCGGCGTCTGTGCCTGTGCCGCGAATGCGCATAGCGCCCCGCCGGCCAAGGCGAGGCCCAGCAGTCGATTGCCCATTGCCATCCCCGTCATGCTCCCTGCTCCCTGGAGATGGCACGATAGCCGATATCGCTGCGGAAGTGCGCGCCTTCCCAGCCGATCTTCGCCACCGCAGCATAGGCCGCGGCCTGCGCCGCGCCGACATCGTCGCCCAGCCCGCAGACGCACAGCACGCGGCCGCCGCTGGTCAGCACCTGGCCGTCGCGCAGGGTGGTACCGGCGTGGAACACCTTGGCGTTATCGCCGAAATCCGCATCGAGTCCGCTGATCGGATCATTCTTGCGGATGGTGCCGGGGTAGCCGCCCGCGGCCATCACCACGCCCAGCGCCGCCTGCGGCTTCCAGCGCGGCGGGGCGGTGTTCGGATCGCCCGCCACCGCGGCTTCGAGCAGGTCGAGCAGGTCGGAGTCCAGGCGCATCAGGATCGGTTGCGTTTCCGGATCGCCCAGGCGCGCGTTGAATTCCACCACGCTGGGGCTGCCGTCCGGCGCAATCATCAGGCCGGCGTAGAGAAAGCCGGTGAAGGGCCGGCCTTCCGCCGCCATCGCGCGCAGGGTCGGCTCGATCACCTCGGCCCGCGCCCGCGCATCCACCGCGGGCGTGACCACCGGGGCGGGGGAGTAGGCGCCCATGCCGCCGGTGTTCGGGCCTTCATCGTGATCGAACACGCGCTTGTGATCCTGCGCCGAGGCCAGCGCTACATAGTTCGTGCCGGCGGCGACGACGATGTAGCTGGCTTCCTCGCCGGCCAGGAAATCCTCGATCACCACGCGAGCGCCGGCCTGGCCCATGCTGCCGGCCAGCCCCTTGCCGTCACCAAGCATCATGCGGATGGCGTCCTGCGCCTCCGCCACGGTCGTCGCCACCACCACGCCCTTGCCCGCGGCGAGGCCATCGGCCTTGACCACGATCGGCGCGCCGCGCTGCGCCACATATTCAAGTGCCGGCGCGGTTTCGGTGAAGACGCGGTATTGCGCGGTGGGGATGCGGTGGCGCGCCAGGAAATCCTTGGTGAAGGCCTTGCTTGATTCGAGCTGCGCCGCTTCCCGGGTCGGGCCGAACACGCGCAGGCCGGCGGCGTTGAACGCATCCACCACGCCGCCCGCCAGCGGGCCTTCGGGGCCGACCACGGTGAAGCCCACGCCCTCGGTCTGCGCCAGCTTGAGCAGGCCCGGCACGTCGTCCGCCGCCACCTCGACATTGCGGCAGCGCGGCTCGGTGGCGGTGCCGGCATTGCCCGGTGCCACCAGCACTTCGCTGACCCGTGCCGATTGCGCCAGCTTCCAGGCCAGGGCGTGTTCGCGGCCACCGCCGCCGATGACGAGAACTTTCACAGCGGCAACTCCTGATGGCCCGGCGGTTCAGCTTACTTGTAAGCCTTGATCGACTTCTCGATCTCGACGCGCGCGGCGGCGGCATCGCGCCAGCCGGCGATCTTCACCCACTTGCCGCTTTCCAGATCCTTGTAGTGCTCGTAGAAGTGCTTGATCTCGTTCTGCAGGCGCTGCGGCACGTCGGACAGATCCTTCATGTCCTCGTAGTACTTGTTCGACACCTTATCGGTCGGCACGGCGAGGATCTTGGCGTCCTGGCCCTTCTCGTCGGTGGTGTCGAGCACCGCCACGGCGCGGCACTTGATGACGCAGCCGGCGATGATCGGATGCGGCGTCAGCACCAGCACGTCGACCGGATCGCCGTCGTCGTAGAGGGTGTGCGGCACATAGCCGTAGTTGGCCGGGTAGCTCATCGCCACGTTCATGAAGCGGTCGACCATCAGCAGGCCCGAGTCTTTGTCGACCTCGTACTTCACCGGCGGGCCGTAGGCGGCGATTTCGATGACGACGTTGAATTCCTGCGGTGCCTTGTCGCCGGCGCCGAGCGCTTCAAAACCCATTGCGTATTCCTTCAGTGGTGGTGCGGTTGAAACTGTCGAGTCAGTAATCCGGCTGTTGTGCTGGTGCAGATCCTTCGCTGCGCTCAGGATGCGAGGATGCGCAGGCGCATCCTCACACCTTAAACTCGCGCCCGGTCTTCTTCGCCACCGGCGCGTTCTTCAGGGTGACGTAGGCGGGCAGGCCGTTGCGGTAGGGCGGGTAGTCCTCGCCCTGGATCAGCGGCGACAGGTATTCGCGGCAGGCGTCGGTGATGTGGAAGCCGTCGGCGCTGATGAACTCGCGCGGCATCTTCTTCTCCACATTGGCCACCTGGTCCAGCGGCGCTTCGCCGATGCTCCATTTGTAGGGGGAGGACTCCTCGCGCACGATGGTCACCATCACCCCGGACTTGCCGGCGACGGCGAATTCCACCGCCGCCTTGCCCACAGCGTAGGCCTGTTCCACATCGGTCTTCGAGGCGATGTGGCGCGCGGCGCGCTGCAGATAGTCGGACACCGCCCAGTGATACTTGTACTTGAGCTTGTCCTTGACCAGGGCGGCCAGCATCGGCGCCAGGCCGCCCAGCTGGGCGTGGCCGAAGGCGTCCTTGCCGCCGGCTTCGGACAGGAACTGGCCGTCGGCGTTCTGCAGGCCCTCGCTGGCCACGACGGCGCAGTAGCCGTGCTTCTTCACCGACTCGTCGACGCGGGCCAGGAACGCCGCCTCGTCGAACTTGATTTCGGGGAACAGGATGATCTGCGGCGCCTCGCCTTCCTTTTCAGCGGCCAGTCCGCCGGCGGCGGCGATCCAGCCGGCATGGCGGCCCATCACTTCCATGATGAACACCTTGGTCGAGGTCTTGGCCATCGAGGCGACGTCGTAGCCGGCCTCGCGGATCGACACGGCGACATACTTCGCCACCGAGCCGAAGCCGGGGCAGGTGTCGGTGATCGGCAGGTCGTTGTCCACCGTCTTGGGGACGTGGATGGCTTGCAGCGGATAGCCCATCTTGGCGCTGAGCTGGCTGATCTTCAGGCAGGTGTCGGCCGAGTCGCCGCCGCCGTTGTAGAAGAAGTAGCCGATGTCGTGGGCCTTGAACACTTCGATCAGGCGCTCGTACTCGGCCTGGTTCTTGTCGAAGCCCTTGAGCTTGTAGCGGCAGGAGCCGAAGGCGCCGGAGGGGGTGTGGCGCAGGGCGGCGATGGCCGCCGGCGATTCCTGCGAGGTGTCGATCAGGTCCTCGGTGAGGGCGCCGATGATGCCGTTGCGGCCGGCATAGACCGTGCCGATCTGGTCGTGAAACTTGCGGGCAGTCTCGATCACCCCCGCGGCGGAGGCGTTGATGACGGCGGTGACACCACCGGACTGGGCATAAAAGGCGTTACGTGGCATCGCTGACGGGTCCCTGCGCGGCACAAGCCGCCTGTTTACGGTATGAATAGGGTGTGAAGGGGTGTTGAAGCCTCATTATAACCGCCACCGGCCCGATTCAGCCCCCGCCGCGCCGAATTGGCCGCGCCGCCGCGCGTTGACGGGGTGCGCGGCGAACGGGTACCGTTACACGAAGCCAATTAGACTTCAGGATTGCGAGCGTCGGCTCCCGCCCGGCCGTTCCGCTGAGATTTTCCACGCTGATTCCAAAACTGGGGCTGCATCTTTATATGAGAATCGTTCTGCTGGGCGCGCCCGGCTCCGGCAAAGGCACGCAAGGCGAAAAGCTGGCCGCGCATTACCGCATCCCCAAGATTTCCACGGGCGATGCGCTGCGCGCAGCCGTGGCCGCCGGCACCGACCTGGGCAAGAAGGCCAAGGCGGCCATGGACGCCGGCAAGCTGGTGGCCAATGACATCGTCATCGGCATCGTCGAGGAGCGCCTGGAGCAGTCCGACGCGAAGCCCGGCTTCATCCTCGATGGCTTTCCCCGCAATACCGCGCAGGCGCAGGTGCTGGACAAGCTGCTCGAGGGCCACGGCCAGCATCCCATCGACAAGGCCGTGCATCTGGCGGTCGACGACGAGGAAATCATTCACCGCCTGCATGATCGCGCCGTCAAGGAAGGCCGCCATGACGACCAGCCGGACGTGATCCGCCACCGCATCGAGGTCTACAACGCGGAAACCCACCCCCTGCTCGATTACTACGAGGCCCAGGGCAAGCTGGTGACGCTGAAAGGCGTCGGCACGGTGGAGGAAATCTTCCAGGCCATCCTCAAGATCGTGGTTTGAGGGCCAGAAGTGATTAGTGGTTAGTGATTAGTGGTTAGTGAAAAGCCTCAATTTCGCGCTTTTACTAATCACTAACCACCAATCACCAATCACTGCTTCACAGCATCCGCAGCAATTCCTCTCCCGCCGCCTCGCGGCGCCAGCCGCGCAGCAACGGCACTTCCGCTGCGCCGCCGTGGCGCAACAGTGTTTCCACGTCGCCGCGCGGCGCCAGCAGCGAGGGCGGCACGCCGAGGGTTTCGCCCAGGGTGCGCAGCCGTTCCAGCAGCTGTTTCAGCCGGCTTTTCTGCGTGTCGTCGAGCGGCGCTTCCTCCAGTGCCAGCGGCGCGCTGTCGCCGGCAGCGGCGGCGATCACCTGCAGCAGCGCATCGGCATGGCGTTCCAGGGTCTTGGGCGGCAGCAGCTGCAGGCCCTCGAGCTGGGCGCGATCGCTTGGCCGGCGCTCCGCCAGCCGGTACACCACGTCGTCATCCACGATCCATTTGCGCGGCCGGTTGCGCTCCTGCGCCACCCGCTCGCGCCAGGCGGCCAGCGCCGCCGCCGCGCGCTGCGCCGGCGGCGCCAGGCGGGCCAGGCCCTTGAGGCGGCGCCAGGCGGCTTCCGGCGGATTGCGGTAGCGCGCCGGATCGGCCAGGCGCAGGCAATCTTCCTCCAGCCAGTGCAGACGGCCGCGGTCGACCAGCTCCTGGCGCAGGCGCGGGTAGATTTCGCCGAGGTAGCGCACATCGTCGGCGGCGTAGGCCAGTTCCGCCGCGTTGAGCGGCCGCCGCGACCAGTCGGTGCGGGTCAGGCTCTTGTCCAGCTTGATGCCGAGCAGCTTCTCCACCAGCGCCGCATAGCCGAGCTGGTCGCCGTAGCCGAGCAGAGCCGCGGCGACCTGGCTGTCGAACAGCGGCTGCGGCGTGCGCCCCTGCAGCTGCACGAAAATTTCCAGGTCCTGCGAGGCGGCATGGAACACCTTGGCGCTGTCCGCGGCCTGCAGCATCTCCAGCAGCGGGCGCAGCGCCTCTCCCGGCAGGGCCACCGCGTCGATGCAGATATTGTCGCTGCCGTCGCCGATCTGGATCAGGCACAGCTTGGGATAGTAGGTGTCCTCGCGCAGGAACTCGGTGTCCAGCGCCAGCCAGGGCGCCTTGCGCCAGTGGTCGCAGGCGGCGGCGAGCTGCTCGGGGGTGGTCAGCAGCGGGGTGGGGAGACTCGTCAAGTTTGTTTCCACGGGTTCTGTGAGGGCGGCCGCGTTGCCCGGCGCATGCCGGGGCGGGTCCGTTAGAATACCAATCCTGCCGTCAGGCCCCACGGCGCCCTCCGACGTCCCCATGCTGCCCCATGCGTTCTGGATCAGTCTCCGCATCCTTGCCTTCCGCGCCGGCCCGGAGGATTTCCCCTACGACGCCAGTAACCGCGTCAGTGTGGCCTGCATCGCCTTCGCCGTGCTGGTCAATGCGGCGCTGACCGCCGTGGTCGGGCAGGTAGGGGTGTTGACGAAGGCGCTGACCGAGACGCCGCCGCTGTGGGCCGATATGGTGCTCGGCGTGGTTAGTGTCGGGGCCATGGGCCTGTTTACCCGCCTGGCGCTGCGCGCGCGCCAGCTGGAAAGCCGCTTCCAGCAGACTTATAACGCCCTGCTCGCCACCAGTTCTATCCTGGCCTTGCTGATGGTCCTGCCGATCCGCCAACTGCTGCCGTTCCTGCCGGTGGCGCAGGAGCTGAGCAAGAAGGTGACGGCTAATCCCGACCTGGTCAACGATCCCACGGTCATGTCCGCCTTGCCGGGCTGGACCCTGCTGTTTTCCCTGATGATCCCGGCCCTGTTCATCTGGCAGTTCGCGGTCACCGCCTTCATCTACCGCCGCGCCGCCAATACCCGGGCCGGCGGCGGCGTCTTCATCGCCCTGCTGTGCGTGCTGACGGTGATGAGTCTGAAGGACATCTTCACGCTGCTGCTGCAATAGGCCGGACCCCCGGAAAAGAGCCCACGGCATGCGCCTGCACATCCTCGGCATCTGCGGCACCTTCATGGCCGGCATCGCGGCGCTGGCGCGCGAGGCCGGGCATAGCGTCACCGGCTCCGACGCCAATGCCTGGCCGCCGATGTCGACCCAGCTGGAAGCGCTCGGCATCACCGTCATGCCGGGTTACGACCCCGCCCACCTGCAGCCGGCGCCGGACGTGGTGGTGGTGGGCAATGTCATCACCCGCGGCAATCCGGCCATCGAGTACGTGCTCAATGCCGGCCTGCCCTATGTATCCGGTCCGCAGTGGCTGGCCGAGAACGTGCTGCATGGCCGCCACGTGCTCGCGGTAGCCGGCACCCACGGCAAGACCACCACCACCAGCGTGCTGGCCTGGCTGCTCGAGCATGCCGGGCTGGAACCGGGCTTCCTGGTCGGCGGCGTGCCGGTGAATTTCGGCGTGTCGGCGCGGCTCGGCAAGGGGCGCCATTTCGTCATCGAGGCGGACGAGTACGACACCGCCTTCTTCGACAAGCGCAGCAAGTTCCTGCACTACCACCCGCGCACCGCCATCCTCAACAACCTCGAATACGACCACGCCGATATCTTTCCCGACCTGGCGGCGATCGAGCGGCAATTCCATCACCTGGTGCGCACCGTGCCGGGCGAGGGCCTGCTGGTGGTGAATGGCGCCGATGCCAACCTGGCGCGCGTGCTCGGCATGGGTTGCTGGAGCGGCGTCGAGTATTTCGACGACGCGCGCGGCTGGACCGCGCAGCGGCGCGGGCAGGGCTTCGAGGTGGCGCAAGGCGGCGTCTGCCTGGGCCAGGCCCACACGCCCATGGCCGGCGCCCACAACCGCTCCAATGCCCTGTCGGCCATCGCCGCCGCGGCTCATGCCGGCGTGCCGCCTGCCACCGCCCTGCGCGGCCTGGAGAGTTTTCGCGGCGTGAAGCGCCGGCTCGAGCTGCGCGGCGAAGCGCGCGGCGTGCAGGTCTACGACGACTTCGCCCATCATCCCACCGCCATCGCCGTCACCATCGCCGCGCTGCGCGAGCAGCTGGGCAACAGCAACGGCCGCATCCTCGCCGTGCTGGAGCCGCGTTCCAACACCATGCGCCTGGGCGGCCATGCCGAAACCCTGGCCGGCAGCCTGCGCGATGCCGCGCTCAGCTTCGTCTACGCCCGGCCCGACCTGAAATGGGATGCGCAGGGTGCGCTTGGCTCGCTCGGCGACAAGCTGCGCGTGCACTCGCAGCTCGATGCCCTGGTGGCCGACGCCGTGGCGCAGGCGCGGCCCGGCGACCGCCTGCTGGTGATGAGCAACGGCGATTTCGGCGGCGTGCACGAGAAGTTGTTAGCCGCGCTCGCTGCGCTCGCCGCGTGACATCCTGTCAAGAACCTGGCCATCCATGGCCAGGACTGTTCAAACAAGCGGAACTTGCTTGTAATCTGAGTCGATCATGACAACACAGCCCCCTGCACAGAATCTCCCCTCCGTCGCCGAACTGCAGCCGCGCCTGGCGCAGGCGCTGGAACTGGCCAAACGCGGCGGCGCCAGCGCCGCCGAGGCGCATCTGGGCGCGAGCCGCGGGCTCTCGGTCAACGTGCGCATGGGCGAGGTCGAGTCGGTGCAGTTCCAGCGCGACCGCGACCTGTCGGTGACGGTGTACTTCGGCCAGCGCACCGGCTCGGCCAGCACCACCGATCTGAGCGAAGCGGCGCTGGCGCGCACCATCGAGGCCGCCTGCGCCATCGCCAAGGCCGGCGGCGAAGACCCCTGTATGGGCCTGGCCGATGCGGCGCTGATGGCCAAGGAGTTTCCGGACCTGGATCTGAGCCATCCCTGGGATGTCTCCGCCGAAACGGCGATCGAGCTGGCGCGCGAGGCCGAGGCCGCCGCCTTCGCCGCCGACCCGCGGGTGACCCAGTCGGAAGGCGCCAGCGTCGACACGCGTCACTCGCTGCACCTGTACGCCAACACCCATGGCTTCTTCGGCCAGCGCGATGCCACCGACCACAGCCTTGGTGTCGCCGCCATCGCCGTCCAAGGCGAAGCGATGCAGCTGGGCCACTGGTACACCAGCTCGCGCCGCGCGGCCGATCTGGATGCGGGCGCGGCAGTCGGCCGCAAGGCCGGCGAGCGCGCTGCGGCCCGCCTCGGCGCCCGCGGCATCGCCACGCGCACCGCGCCGGTGCTGTTCCCGGCGGAAGTGGCGCGCGGCCTGTTCGGGCATTTCATCGGCGCCATTTCCGGCGGCGCCCTGCATCGCCGCGCTTCCTTCCTGCTCGACAAGCTCGGTCAGCCGGTGTTCTCTCCGCGCGTCAACGCGCGCCAGCTGCCCTTCATTCCGCGCGCCCCCGGCAGCAGCGCCTACGATCAGGAAGGCGTGGCCACGCGCGAGCGCGTGCTGCTGGATCAGGGCGTGCTCGGCGGCTATCTGCTCGGCAGCTACAGCGCGCGCAAGATGGGCATGAGCAGCACCGGCAATGCCGGCGGCATCTTCAACCTGGTGGTCGATTCCACTTTCGCCGGCGGCCTCGAAGCGCTGGCGCGCGAGATGGGAGAGGGCCTGATCGTCACCGACCTGATGGGCCAGGGCGTCAACAACGTCACCGGCGACTACTCGCGCGGCGCTTCCGGCTTCTGGGTGGAAAACGGCGCCATCGCCTTCCCGGTGCAGGAAGTGACCATCGCCGGCAACCTCAGCAATATCTTCCAGGGCATCCAGGCGATCGGCGACGACGTCGATCTGCGCGGCGGTGTGCGCTGCGGCTCGGTGTTGGTGGAGGCGATGATGATCGCCGGGGAAGCGGCTTGAGGAAGATTCCGATCTTCGTCGTCGACGCCTTCGCCGAACAACTCTTCGGCGGCAATCCGGCGGCGGTCTGTCCGCTGGAGGAGTGGCTGCCGGATGCCACCATGCAGGCCATCGCCGCCGAGAACAATCTTTCCGAGACGGCGTTCTTCGTGCCATACGGCGCGCAAGGCGCCGACTACCAGCTGCGCTGGTTCACGCCGACGGTGGAGGTCAGCCTGTGCGGGCATGCCACGCTCGCCAGCGGCCATGTGCTGCTCAACACTCTGGGCCTGCGCGGCAACCGCGTGGTGTTCGGCACGCAGTCCGGGCTGCTCACGGTGGAGCGGGACGGCGAGCGCTTGTGCGTGGATCTGCCGGCCCTGCCGCCACAATCCTTGAAGGATGCGCTGGACGACGTGCCCAAGGAATTGAGGCTGGGGCTTGGCGCCAAGCCGCAGGCCTGGTTCAGCGCAGGGCACAACTACATGGCCGTGTTCGCCGAGGCTGGCGTGGTGGTTGCGCTGACGCCGGACATGGCGGCGCTGACCCGGCTCACCGGCAAGGGCGTGATCGTCACCGCGCCGGGCGGTGAGTATGGCGTGGACTTCGTGTCGCGGTATTTCACACCGGCGCGCGGCATTGCGGAGGACCCGGTGACCGGCGGCGCGCATTGCACCCTGGTGCCGTATTGGGCGGAGCGGCTGAAGAAGACGCGGATGCAGGCGCTGCAGGTCTCGGCGCGGCGCGGGCGTTTGCAGGTGGAACTGGTAGGGGAGCGGGTGCGGTTGGGTGGGAAGGTGGTGCCGTATCTGCGCGGCGAAATCGCTATTCCCTGACGTACCCGATTTTCTCCCTCTCCCCACGGAGTGGGGAGAGGGTTGGGGTGAGGGGCGTTTTTCACCCGAACAACACCTCACTCCGTTCGTCCCGAGTGCCCGCGCAGCGGGTGTATCGAGGGGCGATGCACACGCTCGCCTTATCGTCATCCCCGCGCAGGCGGGGATCCAGTTCTGGCCGCATGCGCCGCAACCACCCCTCCCCCTAGCCCCCTCCCGCAAGGGGAGGGGGGACTAAAGAGAGAAAGCTTCAGCCCTTCGCCTTTACCGTCCGCCGCTTCTTCGCCGCCGCTTTCTTCGGAGCGACGGTCTTCGGTGCTTCCTTCTCCTTCAGCACCTCGCTGACATGCTGCGTGTTTTCCACGTTCTCGAACTGGTCCGAGATCAGCTGGCCCACTTCGCGGTTGATGCGGCGGATGGCGTCGTAGACCATGCCGATGCTGCGGCGCTGCTTTTCACGCAGCTTGAGCTTGTCGTCTTCGAGCAGGCCCGACTTCTCCAGCGCTTCGAACGGCAGCGCCGCGATGTGCTGGTGGATCTGTTCCACCGAGGTGGCGCCGCGATCGACGGCTTCCTGGATGAAGTCTTTGAGCAGTTCCAGCCGCTGCAGCGTTTTCATCCAGTCTCCTTCGAAGTTTTAGTTCGGCGCAGGCAGCAGGGTACCCGGTGATGAAGCGTAGCGGAAGGCGCTGCTGATTACGCGGCCATCCGCAGCGGTTCCAGTTCGCTGTTCACCGGCTCCTGGCGCACCGGACCGGAATCACGGGTCGGCAGCGACAGCTTGAAGATACGCTTCCAGGTGCTCAGGGCCTGGCCCAGGAACGAGCCGGTATTGTAGGGCAGGCCGTATTTTTCGCAGATCGCACGCACTTGCGGCGCGATCTCGGCATAGCGGTGCGCCGGCAGGTCCGGAAACAGGTGGTGCTCGATCTGGAAGCTGAGGTTGCCGCTCATGACGTGCATCAGCCTGCCGCCGCTGAAGTTGGCGGAGCCGAGCAGCTGGCGCACATACCAGTGGCCGCGCGTCTCGTTTTCCAGCACCGACTCGGGGAACTGTTCCACGTCTTCCGGGAAGTGGCCGTTGAAGATCACGGCGCAGGCCCAGACGTTGCGCGCCAGGTTGGCGGCGACATTGCCGACGAACACGAAGGGCGCCATCGGGCCGGCCAGGACCGGATACAGCACATAGTCCTTGGCCAGTTGCTTGCGCATCTTCTTCCACACCGGCTTGAAGTCTTCCTTCAGCTGCGCCGTGGTCTTGGTCTTGTAGATCAACACTTCCTCGATCTTCAGGTTCTGCACCGCGACGAAGTGCTGGAAGAAGGTGTGCAGCAGCACGGTCAGCGGCACGTTGGCGAGGAAGCGCGGCTCCCACTTCTGCTTGGTCGACATGCGCAGCAGGCCGTAACCGACGTCATGGTCGCGGTTGAGCACGTTGGTGTAGGTGTGGTGCTCGACGTTGTGGGTCTGCTTCCAGTTCTTGGCGGTGTCGGCGGAGTCCCAGTCGAAGTTCTTCGAATTCAGTGCGGGATCGCCCATCCAGTCGTACTGGCCGTGCATGACGTTGTGGCCGATTTCCATGTTGTCGAGGATCTTCGACACCGACAGGGCGGCGACGCCCAGCGGCCAGGTCGGCGGGATCATCAGCATGATGCGGCCGCCCACTTCCAGCTGGCGCTGGCGCTTGACCAGCCCGCGGATGTAGTTGGCATCGCGTTCGCCGAGGTCGGCGCGCACGCGGTTGCGGATGCCGTCGAACTCGGCGCCGATGGCGGTGAACTGTTCCGGGCTCAGCTTGCTGAAGTGGCTCATGGGAATCTCGCTCTCAATCGGTGAATGGGGCAATGAATGGGGGCCTAGAGATCCAGCGTCACGGTGCCGACCGGCACGCTGACGCAGATCTGGATGTCTTCGTCGCCGCTGTCGCTGAGCTCCCCGGTACGGGTATCGCGCACCTGGCCGGACAGCTTGCGGCAGGTGCAGGTGTGGCAGATGCCCATGCGGCAGCCGGCTTCCGGCCGCAGGCCCGCGGCTTCGGCCTGATCGAGCAGGGTGGCGCCGTTGTTGGCGGCCAGGCGCTCGCTGCGGGCAAAACGCACATCGCCTTCGGCGTTGGCGCTGTCGATCACCGGCGCCGCCGCGGTGAAATTCTCCAGGTGCAGGCGCTCGCCGATGCCGTCTTCGGCCCACACTTTCTGCACCGCCTTCATCATGCCCGGCGGGCCGCACAGGAAAGTCGTGGCCTCGACGTAATCGGGCACGGCGGTGGCCAGTTGTTCGCGCTGGAACAGGCCTTGCAGTTCGCCGCACTGCTCGCTTTCGCTGAAGGCGCGCAGCAGTTCCACGTTCGGGTAGCGGGCCGCGATCGCGGCCAGCTCGGCGGCGTAGATCAGGTCTTTCGCCGCATTGGAGTAATGCAGGAAGGTGATGCGGCCGGTATAGCTCTCGTCGCAGAGGGTGCGCAGCATGGCCATCACCGGGGTGATGCCGCTGCCGCCGCTGATCAGCAGCACGCGCTCGGGGCGCTGATCCGGCAGGGCAAAGGAGCCGTCCGCTTGCGACAGCATCACGATCATGCCGGGGCGGGCCTCGTCGCGCAGGAACTTCGAGACAAAGCCGGTGGGGTGGGCCTTGGTGGTCAGCTCGATGTGCTCGTTGCCGGCATGCACGGAGTTGGCCGGCGAGTAGCAGCGGGTGCGGCGCACGCCGTCGATCTCCACCGTCAGGCGCACGAACTGGCCGGCGCGGAAGCCCTGCCAGTTGGCGTTGGGGCGCAGCGTCAGCGTGACGCTGTCGGCCGTCTGATGGCGCACGGCGGTGACTTCGGCGCGCACTTCATGCACCGACCAGGTCGGATCGAACAGTTCCAGGTAGCGGTCCACGCTATGCGGCGCGGCCATTGCGGCAGCCACGCGTGAACCCAGGACGCGGCGCAGGCCCGTGCTGAGGAGGCGGATGCTAGGGCTGTTGGCGATCATCGGCGGCTCAGATTGTGAACAAGTGTGCACAGTCTGCTCCCGCCAAAATATAAAGTCAACACTTGTACACTGAAACTATGGCGCCGATAATGAAAAGAGCAGAAAGCGTAGATATATCAATGGAGATCAATAGGTGTATAGTGTTCACAGATGTTCATGACCTGAGTTTATTCGTGCCCAGCCGCGAGGAATTGCCGCCCAGCACAGCTTCCGAGCGGGAGGAAAGCGGCGCGCGCGGCTCGCGCAAGCAGCGCACCCGCGATGCCCTGCTGGAAGCCGCCCTGCGCCTGATGCGCGAGGGGCGCAGCTTCACTGGCCTGAGCCTGCGCGAAGTGACGCGCGAGGCCGGCGTGGTGCCCACCGCCTTCTACCGCCACTTCCGCGGCATGGACGAGCTGGGGCTGGCGCTGGTGGAGGAGGGCGGGGTGACCCTGCGCCGCCTGCTGCGCGAGGCGCGGCGCACCGACGTGCAGTTCACCGACATGATTCGCGGCTCGGTGCTGGTGTACAAGCGCTACGTCGAGGACAACCGCCTGCAGTTCCTGTTCGTCGCCGGCGAGCGCGCCGGCGGCTCGCCGCAGATCCGCGAGGCGATCCGCCGCGAGGTGACGCACTTCACCAACGAGATGGCGCAGGATCTGCGCGGCCTCGGCACGTTCCCCGGCCTGTCCATCGGCACCCTGCAGATGATCTGCGGCCTGGTGGTGAACTGCATGCTCAACGCCGCCATCGACATCCTCGACCTGCCGCCGCACCAGCCGCTGCAGGAGCAGGAACTGGTGGACAACTTCGTGCGCCAGGTGCGCATCATTTTCCTGGGCGCGCTGCAGTGGAAGGAAAAGTCCTGAGGTGCGGTGGTAGGGCGGCCTGTGGCCGCCGATACACTCCATTCAAACGGCGCGGCAGCGGCGGCCACAGGCCGCCCTACTTTTTTCTACAAGCAGATTGACCCGGCGCACTGAGGCATCCGCGGCTGCGCCCTGCATTCGCTGCACCGCGCTCCCTCAACCTGCGAGCTACTTCTTCTTGCTGCCCATGTCGCAGTTGCCGCGTACCTCGCCGATGCCCGGTGAACTGTCGCGGTATGCCCCGGTCTGGCGGTTGATGGTCCACTGCGAAATCTCGCCGAACGAAATTTCCTTGTCGGTGATCTTCGCCGGTACGGTGTCGTAGCTGCCGTTGCCGAGCTCGATGCCCACGGTCTGCCTGGCGTAGTCGATCTGGAAATGCATGCTCCCCGTATATGCGGTGCAGGAACCGGTGCTGGTGCACTGCTGGTTCCAGGTGCACAGCAGCGTGGCCGCGGCCTGGTCCGCTGCCTGGGCGCCATGTGCGCCGGCGAGCGCTGCCAGCGCCAGGAGCGTTTTCGTCAGCAGAGTCCGGTTCATCGTTGGTTCCCGATTCTTTCCCGAAATACGGTGAGTGCTTTTTCCGTCGCTCCCTTTGCAGCAAGCGCGGGATGGGACAAGCGTAGCAGGCGCAGGGTGCGCACCGCGCGCGTCACTCTCCGATCCCTTGTTCGTTCCTTTGCCCGAGATGCTTTGCTTTCAGCCTTGTGCAGCTACCCTCAGGCGGCTACGAAACCGGGCATGCGCGCGGCTTTCGCATCGAAAGTTGCGGTAGCGAAGCAACCAAGTCGCCGGTTGTGCGCCGAGATCAGGCAATCGGTGAAGCCGCAGGCGCTATCCTTCCAGTAGAACAGGGCTTCCTCGATTGCGGCTTCATCCTCGAACACGAGATCGCGTACTTCAAGCAGGCCGCGCAAGGCGCCGAGGATGGTGCGCTTGTCCAGTTCGTAGCGGCTGCGCAGAACCCATTCGGTTTCGATCAGGACCGGCAGGGAAACCAGCACCGGCTCATCCTGCGCCAGGGATTTCTCAACGAGCTGCCTGGCGCGACGTGTCTGATCGGCGTCGTCCGCAATCAGCAGGCGCACCAGGACGTTGGTATCGACGCCGAGCATGATGCAGGCTGCTGTTAGCGATCCATCTGTTCAACAGTGACATGACGTCCCTTGCGGGGCTTGATCGTCAGATCCCGAATGTCCCGGTTTTTGACCCGTACCAGGATCGTGCCATCCTCAAGGACGGTGAAATGCATCTTGTCTCCCGCGCGCAGGCCAGTGGCATCGCGCACGGTCTTCGGAATGGTCGTCTGCCCTTTACTGGTCATGGTCGCGAACGACATGCACGTCTCCTTTCTACCTTACTATATGCATTATTGTAAGGAATAAAGGCGGGAACGTAAAACGCCGCCGCTTCCGCCAGTTTTCAACCCCGCGCCGGCAAACTCAGGCTGACCCGCAGCCCGCCGCCCTCGCGATTGGCCAGCACGATACGCCCGCCGTGGGCTTCGACGATCTCGCGCGCCAGGGCCAGGCCCAGGCCGGTGCCGCTGCGTTTGGTGGAATAGAACGGCAGCAGGGCGTTGGCCAGCACCTGCTCGCTCATGCCGCCGCCGCGGTCGCGCACCTCGATGCGCAGTTCCGCGCCCGCCTGCTGGATTTCCATCTCCACGGCTTCCGCCGCACCGCCCGACTCGTGCGCGTTCTTCAGCAGGTTGATCAGCACCTGTTCGATCTGGGTGCGGTCGAACCAGCCGCCGGTCTGCGGCAGCTTGCCGGCCAGGCGGAAGCCGCGCTGGCGTTCCAGCGCCTCAAGGAACGGCGGCCACGACACGCGCTCCGGCGCCGGGGTCGGCAGCTTGGCGAAGCTGGCGTAGCCGTCGATGAAGAAATGCAGGTGTTTGGCGCGCTCGCCGATGGTGGCGAATACGCCCGGCAAGCGCTCCACATCGCCGCGCCGCGCCAGCTCGGCACCGGAATGCGCCATCGAGGAGATCGGCGCCAGCGAGTTGTTCAGCTCATGGCTGATGACGCGGATCACTTTTTTCCAGGTCGCCACTTCCTGGCGCGACAGCTCGCGCGTCATGCGCCGCACCAGGTATAGCCGGTGCGGCCTCCCCTGCAGGCGGAAGCCGCGCTGCGACAGGTGAAAGGTTTCCTCGGCGCCTTCCAGCTCCAGGGAAAACAGCGCGTCCTCGCCGCCTTTCAGGGCCTCGCCCAGCTGCGGCGGGCATGCGCTCAGCACGGTGGCGAAATCCAGCCCGATCAGGCTGCGCCCTTCGTTGAACAAATGCCGCGAGGCCAGATTGGCGTAGGCCACGCGCTGCTGCATGTCGACCAGCACCAGCGCTACCGGCGTGTTCTGCACCACGGTGTCGAGCAGCAGCTCGCGCTGCACCAGGTGCTGCCGCTGCTCGCGCAGCACCTGGCCGAGCTGGTTATGGGCGCGCGCCAGGTCGCCGAATTCATCGCGCCGGTCGGCCTGCAGCGAGATGCTGAAGTCGCTGTCGCGATAGCTCGCCACGGCGCCTTCCAGCGCGCGCAGCAGGCGCGTCACCGGGTCGCTCAGCCTTGGCCCCATCCACAGGGCGAAGGCCAGGATCAGCGCCGTCCCCAGCGGTATCGCCACATAAGGGCTGCTGATGAGCTGGCCCAGCAGCGCGCCCAGCACGGCTCCCGCCGCTGCGGTGGCGGCGAGCAGCAGGCTCAGCTTGCCTTCAAGCGAAAACGGACGCATCGGTTCCGGTCATGGTGGGGGCGCTGCGATGATTGTGGCCCAGCTATCCGATAACGGCGAACAGACTCTAGAAGCCATCTCAAAAATATCCCCTCTCCCCGCGCAGCGGGGAGAGGGTTAGGGAGAGGGGCGCCGGCGAAGCCGGCATTTGTCGCGGAAATTCAGGCTTCACTACGTTCGGCCGCACCCCCTCTCCCTGGCCCTCTCCCCCACATTCGTGGGGGAGAGGGGATTTTTGAGATGAGTTCTAGGCATCCGGCGTGGCCAGCCCGAATTTTTCCATGCGCCGGTACAGCGCCTGGCGGCTCAGTCCCAGGGCTTGCGCGGCGCGGCTGACCACGCCGGAGGCGGCCTTGAGGGCGGCCTCGATCTGTTCGCGGTCCGGCTCGTTGCTGGCGCCGGGGGCGATGCGCCGCGCCGGCAGGTTGAGATCGGCGCGGTCGATTACGCCGTCGCGGCACAGCAGGCGCGCCCGCTCCAGCACGTTTTTCAGCTCGCGCACATTGCCCGGCCAGGGATAGCCCAGCAGCGCCTCACGCGCCTCCTCGGACAGTTTCGCTGCGCCGGCGAGGAAATGCTCGGCCAGGGGCAGGATGTCGTCCGGCCGCTCCGCCAGCGGCGGCAGGGCGATCTCGATGACGTTGAGCCGGTAGTACAGATCCTCGCGGAAGCTGCCGGCGCCGATCATCTCCGCCAGCCTGGCATTGGTGGCGCTGAGCAGGCGCACCTTCACCTTGCGCGTGCGCGAGGAGCCGAGGCGCTCGAATTCCCCGGTTTCCAGCACCCGCAGCAGCTTTACCTGGCTGGCCAGCGGCAGGTTGCCGATCTCGTCGAGGAACAGGGTGCCGCCGTGGGCCAGCTCGAAGCGGCCCTCGCGCATGCGCGTCGCGCCGGTATACGCGCCGGCTTCCGCGCCGAACAGTTCGGCCTCCACCAGATCATGCGGCAGCGCGCCGCAATTGACCGCGACGAAAGGCCCGTCCTTCACCGCCGAATTGGCGTGGACGATGCCGGCGATCAGCTCCTTGCCGGCGCCGTTGGGGCCGGTGATCAGCACCGGCGCGTCGGCGCGCGCCACCTGGCAGGCCAGCTCCACCACCCGCTCCATCGCGGTGGAGCCGTAGACCAGCCCGCGCAGCTGGTAGCGGCCGGCGAGTTGTTCGCGGCGCTTGCGCCGCTCCTGCCGGTAGCGCGCCGCGTCGCGCGCGCTCTCCGCCAGCTCCAGCAGGTTTTCCACCGTCGCCAGCAGGCGCTGGTCGTCCCAGGGCTTGGCCAGGTAGTCGGCGGCGCCGGCCTTGACCAGTTCCACTGCCGTCGCCAGATGGGTCCAGGCCGTGAGCAGGATCACCGGCAGGTCGGCATGGGCGGCGCGCAGGGCGCGGAACAGCTCCGCGCCTTCCTCGCCAGAGGTGGTGTCGGCGCTGAAGTTCATGTCCTGCACCACCAGGTCGATGCGCTCGCGCGCCAGCAGCGCCAGGCCGTCCTGCGGCGTGTGCGCCACGTGGGTGCGGATCTCGCGCAGCGAGAACAGCAGCGAGAGCGCTTCTCCCACCACGGGGTTGTCGTCGATGACCAGCACTGTGCGCATGTTGTTCAGTAGTTGTTGAAGAGACGGATTCCTGCGGCGCGCGGTGAGCGCGCCGCAGGAATCATAGTCCGGGCCAAGGCCCGCCGCGCGGCCTTACGCCGCCCGTGTCGCCAGGGCCGGCGGAATCGAAGCGGCGCGCAAGGCCGGCCACAACACCGCGAACTGGCCGAGCAGCATCACCGCCACCGCGCCGGATAGCACGTAGACCGGGTCGATCCGCAGCATCTCGAAGCTGGTCACCATCCACAGGTTCAGGCCCACCGCCAGCGCCACGCCCAGCGCCGCGCCGGCGGCGGCGATGATCACGTTCTCCGTCTGGAAATACGCCAGGATGGCGTGCCGCGTCGCGCCCAGGGCCCGGCGCACGCCGATCTGCCGGCGCCGCTGCGTGACCCAGAAGCTGGTCAGGCCGACGATGCCGAAGGCGGTGACCGCGAGCAGGGCGGTGCAGACCACACCAAGGATGATGGCCAGGCCGCGGGAGTTGCGATAAGCCTCGGCGCGCACTTCCGCATACGTCATCACCTTGACCAGTACGCGGGCGCGGTTGATCTCCAGCAGCTTGTTCTGCACCGCCTTCATCACCGCGTCGAGCTGGCCGGGCTGCGCGCGCACCACATAGTGGTAACCCGAGACCATGTAATGAAAGGGTTCCAGCAAGGAGTTTTCCGGGAACTTCTCGCCGAAGTTGTTGGATACCCAGGGCGTCTGCAGCTTTTCGACGATGCCGGCGATGATGGTCGGGCTGTCCTCGATGTAGATGGTCTTGCCCAGCGCCGAGCCATCCGGGAACACCTTGTCGGCCAGCGCCTTGGTGACAATGACCACTGGCGGTTGGGCGGGGCTGTTTCGATCGCGGGTGCCGATTTCGTCGGGGCTGAAGTTGCGGCCGGCGATCAATTTGGCGCCCAGCGTGTTCAGCGCATGCTCGTCGGCGAAGTAAAGGGTGGTATGCGTGATCGGATGTACTTGATGCAATGCCAGCATGACGCCGTCGCTCCAGCCGCCGCCGCGCAAGGGATAGCTGTTGGACGCATAGGCATCGACCACTCCGGGCAGGCTGCGTATCGCGGCCAGGTCGCCCACCAGGCGGGCGTTCAGGTCGTCGGGCGTGCCGACCCACTGGTTGGTCAGGACGAAAACATTGTCCTCATCGACGCCGCTGGCGCGCGCCATCAGGGCCAGGCGCTGCTCGATGATGAACAGGCTGTTGCACAGGATCGCGAGGGTCAGCGCCATCTGCAGCGCGATGAGGAACGCACCCACCTTGTTGCGGCGCATGGCGGAAAGAATCGGACGGATATGCATGAATGGCTCCTAAAATTAGCGTTCACAGGCCCTAGTTGGCCTTGAGCTGCCAGGCCGGCTGCACCTGAGTGGCGCGCCAGGTCGGATAGATGCCGGCGAGCACCGCCGCCACCACTGCCAGGAGCACGGCCAGCACGACATCCACCAGGTCGAGATGGGTCAGGCTGCTCATGTCCTTGTCCAGCACGGCCCGCACGCCGATCAGGCCCAGCCCGGTCAGCGCCAGTCCCAGCAGGCCCCCGGCCAATCCGATCACGCCCGTTTCCACCATGCACTGCATGAATACCGCGCGCCGGTTTGCGCCCAGGGCGCGCCGCACGCCGGTCTCGGCGGAGCGGCCCATGAACTTGGCCAGCATCAGGCCCACCGCGTTGACCAGGCAGACGAACAGGAAGCCGAACGAAACCATCAGCAGGATGCGCGACTCGTCCGGAACCACGTGCTGCAGCACCATCCATTCGCGGGCATTGTGCAAACGGGTCAGCGGCGCCCAGTGGAAGCGGCCGTTGTGCTGCTGCTCGCTGGCATAGCTGTCGAGCATGCCGCGGTAGCGCTGCACCTGCGCCGCATCCGGCAGCTCCGCCCAGAACTGCAGCCAAATGCATTCGGAATGCAGATGTCCTTCCCAGCCGGGATCGGACAAGCTGGCGCAGTTGTTGTTGCCCCAGTTGTCCAGGTGCCGGTCGATGGCAACGGTGAAGGGCACGAAGATCTCTTCCGCATCGCCGAAACTTTCATCCATCACATCGTAGATGCGGGGCTGCGGCGACCAGTCGTCGAGCACGCCGACAATACGATAGTCGCGGTTGTCGAGATTGACGGTCTTGCCGATGCTGCTGGCGCCGCCGAACAGCTTGTCGTTGAGCTTTTTGCCGATGACCACGACATCGCTGCGGCTGTCGTCGCCCTGCGCGCCCCAGGCGCTGCCGTACTTGAAAGGCACGTCGAACATCTCGAAGAAGTCGGAATAGGTGGCGCGCGCTTCAGCCTGGAACGGCTGCTGTTGCGGATCGGATGGCGTGATCACAAAACCGGTGGCGTACATCGCGGTCTGCCGCGGCGCGGCATGCGCGCGCATCAGCGCCTCCACGTCGGTGTAGGTCAGCATGGTCTGCGGCGGTTCGCCGCTCTTCTCGCGCTGGTCCGGCCCCCAGTTGTCGATCTGCGGCACGAACAGCTGCGCCGACTTCTGCGGGATCGGGTCGCCCGACATGGCGCGGAACAGGGTCAGCATGGTCATCGAGGCGCCGATGCCCAGGCCGATGGCGACGATCATCAGCCCGGTCAGCACCGGGTTGCGGCGCAGGCTGCGCAGCGCCAGCCAGACGTAGTAGCGGAACATGTGCGCTGCTCCTAAGCCGCGCTCTGCGCGTGGGTGGCCGGGTGTACGCCGTGGAAGCGCGGCTCCTCGGTCAGGTCCACCACCTGGCCGTCGATAATGTGCACATTGCGCTGCGCGCGCACCGCCAGCTCCGGATCGTGCGTCACCATGACGATGGTGGCGCCGTCGCGGTGGATGGCTTCGAGCAGCTCCATCACGCCGCGCGCCATCTGCGTGTCGAGGTTGCCGGTGGGTTCGTCCGCCAGCAGCAGGCGCGGGCTGCCGGCCAGCGCCCGGGCGATGGCCACGCGCTGCTGCTGGCCGCCGGAAAGCTCGGCCGGGTAGTGCCGCATCCGCGCCGACAGGCCGACGCGCTCCAGCGCCTCGCCGATACGCTTCTTGCGTTCGCCGCCGGCCATGCGCCGGTAGCGCAGCGGCACGTCGATGTTGTCGAACACGTTCAGATCGGGAATCAGGTTGAAGGCCTGGAAAATGAAGCCGATCTTCTCGTTGCGGATGCGCGAGCGCGCATCGTCCCCGAGCTGGCTGACGTCTTCGCCATCGAGGAGGTACTGGCCGCTGCTGGGTGTTTCCAGCAGCCCGGTGACGTTGAGGAAGGTGGTCTTGCCCGAGCCGGAAGGACCGGTGACCGCGACGAATTCCCCTTCGCGCACATTCAGCGACAGGTCGCGCAGCGCATAGGTCTCCACCACCTCGGTGCGGTAGACCTTGGCCAGATGGCTCATCTTCAGCATGTGATCAATCCCTTGTGCAGGTGTTCGGGGGCGGCGGGTTCCGCCACCGTCATCGGATGCGCCGCCTGGCTGTCCGCGGGGACCACACCGCGCGCCGCCATCCGCCACTGCGGCGACTCCAGGGTCTGCTGCGGCGGCGCGGCGAGCTGCGCCAGGTACAGCGCCGGCGCCGGCTGCCCGGCGATCAGCGCGTAGACAAATATCGCATGCGCCGCCGCCGCCGTGGCCATGCCGCCCGCCTTCACCACCAATCCATTCTTGCTCATGACGATCTCCTTGTGTTGCAGGTACTGTGTCTGTCGATGCATCGGGTCTACAGGCGCCGCGCTTCAGCGGCTGATCACCACGCTCGGCGCGCTGTTGAAAATATCGGTGCCGGAACTGACGATGCGCTCGCCCGGCTGCAGGCCATCCAGGATCTCCACCGTGGACAGGCTGCTGGCGCCGGCGCGGATGGCGCGCCGCCGGGCCAGCCCATCGTTGACGACATAGGCGAAGTGGCCGCCCTCGGTATCCAGCCAGGAGCCGCGCGCCACCATCAGCACGTCCTTGCGCTGGTCCAGCACCACCCGCACCGACAGGCGCTGGTTCTGGCGCAGGCCTTCCGGCGTGCCGCCGGCGAAGCGCACCCGTGCCGCCACTTCGCCGTTCACCACTTCCGGCGACACCGCGCTGACCGTGCCGTTCCAGTCATGCTCCGCGCCGCTGATCTGTGCCGGCATGCCGACCGCCAGGTCGCGCGCCAGGCTTTCCGGCACTTTCATCTCCAGCTCCAGGGCGCTGAGGTCGATCACTGTCAGCAGCGGCGCATCGCGGGCCACGCTGGCGCGCTCGGCGATCAGCAGCTGGCCGATCTGGCCGGTGACCGGCGAGCGCAGACTCAGCGCATCCACCTGCCGCTGCAGGTCCGCCACCAGCAGCTGCTCGCGGTCGCGCGCCAGCTGCTTGCTCTGAACATCGAAGCGCAGCTGCTCCGGCTCCAATTGCAGCTCCTTGTGCATGTGTTCGAGGTCGAAGTTGGCCTTCTCCAGTGCATCCTTGGCGCGCAGCAGCGACAGCTCCGAATACGCGCCTTCCTGGTAGGCCTTGTCGCTGCGCTGCACTTCGCGCGCGGCGGTTTGCTGGTCGACCTGGGCGCGGTCGAAGTTTTCCTGCACCGTCATCTGCTGCCGGCGCGCGTCGAGCTGGGCCCGCTGGTAGTCGACCTCGAAGCCGCCCAGCGCGGCCTTTTCCTGGGCCAGCTTGCTCGACAGGTCGGGGCTGTCGATGCTCGCCACCACTTGGTCGCGCTGCACCTGGTCGCCGGCATGCACCTTGAGGGTTACGGTGCCGGCGGAGGCGGCATACAGGGTCGGGCTGACAGCGGCAATGACCTTGCCTTCGGCGGCGATGTCGCGGGTGAAGTCGCCGCGCTCCACCGTGGCGAAGCTCAGCCGCGCCGCGCTGACCGAGGACTGCGCCGAGAACAGCCCGGCGATCCTGGGAGCGCCCAGCGCGATCAGCCCCAGCGCCACCACCGCAGCCGCAATCCAGGCGGCGCGGCGGCGGCGCGGCTTCCGGGTGCTTGCCAGCGGCATATCCTGGGCTGAGGTGTCACGAAACATTGCGGGGCCTCCGGGCCGTGTGGTGCAGCGACTGGTATAGGTAAGCGCAAGCCCCGTGCCGTGTGGTGCCAGCATTCAAATAATTGAAAATAAACATGTTTATTTCACCGCGTCCGCCGCCGCAGTGTCCGCGGACAGGCCGCCGGACACTGCGGACGCCGCCGTCGGGGTAGCTCCGCCGGACACCAGGAAGCCGTCGATGGCGGCGAGGTCCGCCTCGCTCAGGCGCCCGGCCAGCTGCTTCAAGGTCAGCGAATTGGTCAAGTAGTCGTAACGCGACTGGTAGTAGCTGCGCAGCGCGTCGTAGTAATTGGTCTGTGCCTGCAACAGCGAAAACTCGGTGCGGGTGCCGACTTCCAGCGCGGCGCGGCTGGCGTCGACGGCGGCCCGGTTGGAATCAGCCGCCTGGCGATTGCTGCGGATCTTCTCGATGCCGGACACCACGCCGCGATACGCCGCATGGGTCTGGCGCTCGACACTGCGCCGCTGGCCTTCGTACTGCGCGTGCAGTTGCTGGTAGGTATTTTTCGCCTGGCGCACCAGCGAAGCGACGGTGCCGCCCTGGAACAGCGGCCAGTCCACCACCACGCCGACATGATCGTCGCGCTCGTTGCTGCCGATCTCGCTGGAATAGTCGTACTTGCTGACCGAGCCCTGCAGCGACAGGGTCGGCAGCGCCCGCGCGCGGTTGGCGCTGATGTCGCGCTGCGCCGCCTGCGCCTGCAGGTCCGCCGCGCTCAATGCGTAGTTGTCCTGCAGCGCGGTCTGCACCCAGTCTTCCGGGCTGGCCGGGTCCGGCTGCGCCAGCGGTATTTCGTCCTGTAGCGGCGCGATCGCCGGCATTTCGCGCGCGGTCAGTTCACTCAGCGCGCGGCGGGCATCGTCCAGCGCCGACTCGGCGTCGATGACGCTGGCGGCGGTGACGTCGTAGAAGGACTGCGCCTCCTTCACATCGGTCTGCGGCGACAGGCCGTTGTCGACGCGCTTCTGCGCCTGCCGCAGCAGCTCGCCGTAGGCCTCGCGCTCGAGCTGGTTGGTGCGCAGCGTGTCCACCGCGGACAGCACGTTGAAATAGGCCGTGGCCACACGCAGGATCAGGCTCTGCCGGGCATCGCGGTAATTCGCTTCAGCCTGCGCTACCTGCAGGTTGGCCTCGGCTAATTTATGGAAGGACTGGAAGCTCCACAGCTGCTGGTTCAGGGTCAGGGCGTAGACCGCGCTGTTGCCGAACGCCACGCCCGATGTCGACACCGACGGAGCAGTGGAGCCCGGCGGCGTAATCGCGCTGTTGCTGCTGCCGTCACTGTTGATCTTGTCGCGCGCCAGATTGGCATTGGCGTCGAGTTGCGGCAGGAAGGCGGCCAGCGCCTGCGGCCGCGCCTCGATCGCCGCGCCGCGCTGGTACAGGGCCGCTTCCAGGGTGGTGTCCTGGGCCTGCGCCTGGCGGTAGGCGTCGAGCAGATCGTTGGCCCGCACCGCGGCCGGCGCCACCCAGGCCGCGCAGGCCAGTCCACCCCAGGCTACCGCTTTTACCCGCTTCCGCATGTCCCGCTCCGCTGTCTGTTGTGACAGGGAGGGAGCAACCGCGATGCCAACCAATTACTGATTGATTTACAAGGAATTATCGGAAAATATCAGGGCACCGGAGTGTCCGCGGACAGCCTGCCGGACAAGGTGGACAGCGGTTTTTAGTGACTGAAGCCGGCCACTAGGTCCTGGAACTCGCGCACGCTACCCGCGGCCAGTGCGCGCTGCGCTTGGCGGCGCAGGTCAGCCACGTTCGACTCCATGATGATGCGCTTCACTTCCAGCACGCTGGCCGGGTGCATCGAGAACTCGGTCAGACCCAGGCCCAGCAGCAGGCGCGTGTGGCGCGGGTCGCCGGCCATCTCGCCGCACATCGCCACCGGTACGCCGGACTGCTCGCCGGCTTCGATGGTCATGCGGATCAGGCGCAGCACCGCCGGGTGCAGCGGGTCGTAGAGGTAGTTCACTTCCTCGTCGACGCGGTCGATGGCCAGGGTGTACTGGATCAGGTCGTTGGTGCCGATGGAGAAGAAGCGCGCATGCCGCGCCAGCAGCGGCGCCGCCAGCGCCGCCGCCGGCACCTCGATCATCGCGCCCACCGGGACGTTGTCGGCCACCGCCTGGCCCTCGGCGCGCAGCTGCTCGGTGGCGGCGGCGATGATCTGCTGCGCCTGGCGGAATTCCTGCACGCTGGAAATCATCGGCAGCATGATCTGCATGGCGCCGTGGGCCGAGGCGCGCAACAGCGCCCGCACCTGGGTGCGGAACAGCTCCGGCTCCTTCAGGCACAGGCGGATGGCGCGCAGGCCCAGCGCCGGGTTGTTCGGCGTCGGGCCCTGGCGGCTGCCGGAGTCGACCTGCTTGTCGGCGCCTAGATCGAGGGTGCGCATGGTGATGGGGCCTTTCACCGCCGCGACCACGCGCGAATAGGCTGCGTACTGCTCCTCCTCGCCCGGCAGGTCGCGCCGGTTCATGTAGAGGAACTCGGTGCGGTACAGGCCCACGCCCTCGGCGCCGAGTTCGGCGGCGTGGGCCGCGTCCTCGCTCATCTCGATGTTGGCCAGCAGCTTGATCTTGACGCCGTCGCGCGAGATCGCCGGCTTGTCGCGCAGCTGCGACAGGGCGGCGCGATCGGCCAGCTGGCGCGTGCGCTTGGCCTGGAAGAAATCCAGCGCCTGCGTATCGGGATCGGCCAGGGCGTGACCCAGGTCGCCGTCCACGATCACCACCTCGCCCTCGCGCAGCAGGCGCCGCGCCGCGTGCAGGCCGACGATGGTGGCAATGCCGAAGCTGCGCGCCAGGATCGCGGTGTGCGACAGCGGGCCGCCGTACTCGGTGATGAAGGCCGCCACACCCTGCTGCGACAGCAGGATGATGTCGGCCGGAGTGACGTCGTCGGCCACGATCACCGAAGACAATCCGGCCGCAGGCCGTTGCGATTTTCCTTCCCCCTCCGGGGGAAGGTGGCCCGCAGGGCCGGATGAGGGGCTCCGCTCGTCCTTCGATTCCGGTGAGTAGTCTCGATCCTGCTTCAGCAGGATGCGCAGGATGCGCGCGGAGACGTGCTGCACGTCGTCCTTGCGCGAGCGCAGATAGGGGTCTTCCATCTGCTCGAACACCGCGGTCAGCGCGTCGCGCTGCTTCTTCAGCGCCGCCTCGGCATTGCATTGGGCGCTGCGGATCAGCGCCACCACCGCCTCGGTCAGCGAGCGGTCGTCGAGCATCAGCAGATGGGTGTCGATGAAGGCCGCGATCTCGCCCGGCGCGCCGCCGCCCCCGACCCGACCAGGAATCTGCGCGCGGATCTGCCGCAGCTGCTCCTTGGCGCGGCGCTGCGCGCCGAAGAAGCGCGTCACCTCGTGCTCGATCTCGGCGGGCGGCAGCTGGTACTCGGGAATCTCCAGGTCGCCGCCGTGCAGGCGCTGCACCCGGCCGATGCCGATGCCGCGGGAGACGCCGATGCCGGAGAGCCAGAGGCTCATGACGTAGGCGCTCCGCGATAAGGCTGAAGTGGCCAGTGATTAGTGGTTAGTGGCCAGTAAAAGCGAAAAGCACAGGCAGCTGCCGACGCCAGCGCTGCGCCACTAACCACTAACCACTGATCACTAACCACTGCCGTTCTCACGCTTCTTCTTCAAACCGGTTCGCCACTAGCGCGGCCAGCGCTTCCAGCGCTTCGGCGGCGTCCGGCCCCTGCGCCACCAGCGTGATATGGCTGCCCTGGGCGGCGGCCAGCATCATCACGCCCATGATGCTCTTGCCGCTGACCTCGCGGCCGTCCTTGCGCACCAGCACGTCGCTCTGGTGCTTCGCCGCCAGCGTCACCAGCTTGGCGGCGGCGCGCGCATGCAGACCGAGGCGGTTGACGATGGTGACGGTTTTTTCCATCGGCTGGTGATCGCTGTTCTTGTCCATCCGCGGGGCTATTCCTTGGTGCGGTTGGCGGGTGTGGGGCAGACCACCACGCCGCGTTGTCCGCCTTCGACCGCGGCGCGGGTCATCGCCGCCAGGTCGAGCTGCGGGTAATTGAAGATCTTCACCAGCATCGGCAGGTTGATGCCGGCCACCACCGCGGTATGCGGCGCTTCGGCCAGGCGGTTGGCGATATTGCTGGGGGTGCTGCCGAAGGCGTCGGTGAGCAGCAGCACGCCGGCGCCCTGGTCCAAGCGCTCGATCATGCGCCGTCCCTGCAGCAGCAGCACGTCGGTGGCCTGCACCCGCCGCACTTCCAGTACATCGGTCGGCAGGGGCAGGGCGCCGATCATGTCGCTCATCGTCTCCAGCAGGAAATGACCGAGCTTGCCGTGCGTCACCAGCAGCACGCCGACCACGGTGCGCCCTGGCGCGGCGGTACTGCTCACAGCCCCAGTTCCCGGTGCTTGGCGATGACCTGGCCGAAGCGGCCCTGGAACGAGGCGGCCAGCTGCTCGACCATGTAGACCGAGCGGTGCTGGCCGCCGGTGCAGCCGATCGCCACGGTGACGTAGCTGCGGTCCTGCTGCTGGAACGCCGGCAGCCAGTGCGCCAGGAAACTGCGGATGTCGTCGAGCAGCGCCC
>Ga0302313_10000476_pt1 | contig 36088 bp, 39 predicted proteins | sample III_Palsa_N2_2_FD_200454 | JGI IMG/M metagenome (GOLD analysis project Ga0302313, IMG submission 200454) | Peat permafrost microbial communities from Stordalen Mire near Abisko, Sweden - III_Palsa_N2_2 | ecosystem: Environmental > Terrestrial > Soil > Palsa > Peat permafrost | place: Sweden...
CAAGTACGGCGGCAAAAAATCCGACGCCCACAAAGCAGCCGTAGTAGGCGACACCGTAGGCGACCCCTTCAAGGACACCGCCGGCCCCTCCCTCCACGTCCTCATCAAACTCCTGGCAACGATCACCCTCGTCCTAGCCCCCCTCTTCCTCTAACCAAACCCGCAACCCACACCCCAGCATTCGCGCTTGCACAGGCGACGGCTGGGGTGTTTTACTTTGCGAAACTTCGCTAACGTTGCGAACGTTGCGTCAAGGCTTTCCTATCTCCCGCCAAGGAGCTTTCCCCATGTCCCGCGTTCGCCTCCTCATCGGCACCCGCAAAGGCGCCTTCATCCTCACCTCCGACGCCGCCCGACGCTCCTGGCAAATCTCCGAGCCCCACTTCCCCGGCTGGGAGCTCTACCACCTCAAGGCCTCCCCCGTAGACCCCAACCGCATCTACGCCTCGCAAACCTCCGGCTGGTTTGGCCAACAAATCCAGCGCTCCGACGACGGCGGCCTCACCTTCTCCCCCGTCGACAATCAGTTCACCTACGCCGACGCCCCCGGCACCCACCAGTGGTACGACGGCACGCCCCACCCCTGGGAGTTCAAGCGCGTTTGGCATCTCGAGCCCTCGCTCACCGACCCCGACACCTGTTTCGCCGGAGTCGAAGACGCGGGCCTCTTCAAAACCACCGACGGCGGCAAGTCCTGGACCGAACTTCCCGGTCTCCGCCACACCGAATCCGGCCCCCACTGGCAGCCCGGTGCCGGCGGCCTCTGCCTCCACACCATCATCCTCGACCCCACCAACCCCGACCGCATCGTCATCGCCATCTCCGCAGCCGGAGCCTTCCGCACCGACGACGCCGGCAAAACCTGGAAACCCATCAACAATGGCCTCTACTCCAAATACATCCCCAACCCCACCGCCGAAGTCGGCCACTGCGTCCACCACATCGCCATGAACCCCCGCACCCCCAACACCCTCTTCATGCAAAAACACTGGGACGTCATGCGCTCCGACGACGCCGGCGACCACTGGACCAAAATCTCCGGCAACCTCCCCACCGACTTCGGCTTCGCCATCGACGTCCACACCCACCAACCCGAAACCGTCTACGTAGTCCCCATCAAGTCCGACTCCGAGCACTTCCCCCTCGACGGCAAGCTGCAAGTCTTCCGCAGCAAATCCGGAGGCAACGAGTGGGAACCCCTAACCCGCGGCCTCCCCCAAAAAGATTGCTACGTCAACATCCTCCGCGACGCCATGGCCGTCGACACGCTCGACGACTGCGGCATCTACTTCGGCACGACAGGCGGCCAAGTGTACTGTTCCCCCGACGCCGGCGACAACTGGAGCGCCATCACCCACGATCTACCCGCGGTCCTCAGCGTAGAAGCCCAAACCCTCCCCTAACCCAAGCCGTGTAGCGAAACTTGGCTTCCTTCGCGCCCCTTCCGTCAAAGTTTTTTGCTCTTGCCGTTGTTCGTTTTACGCCGTCATCCTAGAGCGAAGCGAAGGATCCCTGTATTTGCCTTTGCCTTTGCCCTTGCCCTTGCTCTTGCTCTTGCTCTTGCTCTTGCTCTTGCTCTTGCTCTTGCTCTTCTGTTTGTCATTCTGAACTCCGCGAGGAACCTGCTGTCTCCCGTTCTTGCCCTACCTCCAATCCGGCTACGATCAGGTACCCCGAGGTTTCAACCTCGGGTCTCATAGCTCCCTCAAGCAAGGGCTTTAGCCCTGAGGTATGCTCTCCTCAACCGCACCCCCATGCCAACCATCCGCATTGACCTCCCCATCCACCTCCGCCGCCTCGCCAATCTTCCCCACCACGAGACCACGCTCGACGTCCCCACCCCCGCAACCATCGCCTCCGTCCTCGGTGCCCTCGAAGCAACCTACCCCATGCTTCGCGGCACCATCCGCGACCACATCACCAAAGAGCGCCGCCCCTTCCTCCGCTTCTTCGTCTGCGAAGAAGATTGGTCGCACATTCCCGCCAACACACCTCTCCCCGAAGCCATCCTCAACGCCCGCGAACCCCTCATCATCCTCGGAGCCATAGCCGGAGGCTAATTTAGCAGGACTGCCACGCGAAGCTACTCGCCGTCCGCGCAGGACCGCAGGCCCCTCACATGTTCCAGATGTCCTTATCCAGGAGCCAGCGCCCGTCCTCCTGTTTCCAGTGAACGATGTACTTCGCCATCGCCACTCCCTTCTCCCCTAGCTGCAACTCCGCCTCGCCAATCTCTACAGCCGACTCCCCTGCCATCTCGACATGGAGCGTTGTCAGCTTTGCTTCCGTCACGCCCAGCGCCGCAAGCCCCGCCTGCCAGAACGCCTTGATCGCCTCACGCCCCTGCATCATCGGCGCTCCCGGCGGCAAGATCCTCGCGGCGGTCGTGTACAACTGGTCGATCGCCTCAAACTTCCGTTCGCCAACTACCTCGCGGCAAAACCTCTCGTTCGTTTCCCGAATCGCTTTGCTTACTTCATCCGGCACAGACATAGTTACCTCCTGACGCGAAATTGTACTGTTGTCTTCTTGTTTTCCTCCACCCCACCGATCGCATCGCCTGCAACCCGCGCACGACCCTCATAGATCCTTGTCCATCACGACGAAATGCAGATCATCCCTTAGCGGCCGCCCAACCCGCCCATCCCCATACGGATAAGGCTGCGTCTCCCCGGTCTTCCGATACCCCCGCCGCTCATACCACGCCATCAGCACATCCCGCCCCGAGAGCACGGTCATCGTAATCCGCCGTCCGCCCCTCTCCCGCGCCCACGACTCCGCCGCAGCCAGCAGCGTCCTCCCAAGCTTCCGATCCTGCACATCCGGCCGCACCGTCAGCAACCCCAAATACCAAACCCCCTCTTCCCGACGCTGCATCCACACCGTCCCCATCAGCGGGCCGCCTGCTCCACCAGGCTCCGCTGGCTCCTCCCGCCACACCAGCAACTCCGGCTTCTCCTCCAACTCTTCCCGCAGCGAAGCCTCCGTCAACCGCGGCCCCTCGACTAATCCCGTCTCCACATTCCAGCTCGCATCGGCCTGTCCATCCTGCTTCCCAGTCCCCCGATACGCAAGGTTCGCCAACTCCACCACCGCCGCATAATCCGCTTCCACAACCCGTTCCAGCAACATGCGCCCCAGTCTACGACAACCACCCTCCGATAAAATCCCTCATCCCATGCGAAGGATCTTCTCCTTCCCTCCTCGCCCTTGCCCCGCCTTGCCCCGCCTTTGCCCTTGCCCTTGCACTCGCCGTTGCCGTTGCCGTTGCCCTTGCCCTCGCCCTCGCCTTTGCCTTTCTGGCTGTCATTCCGCAGCGCAGCGGAGGAATCTGCTTCACCCGCATCCCCACACTCCGTCATCTCGACCGCAGCATCACGCCCTTTGTCTTTGTGATGCGGAGTGGAGAGACCCATGTATTTGCCCTTGCCTTTCTTTCTGTCATTCCCCCTGGGAATCTGCTTCTTCCTTTCCCCACACCGACAAACCCGACCCCCCAAAAATAAATCTCCAAACCCACCCCCAAAAACAACCCATAATCCGCATGTCAAGCCCCCACCACCCACCAAATCTCACAAAACCCCCGTCCCCATTGCCGATTTCTCTTTCCACAACTTGGCATAGTTACCCCACCTAAAAGACTAAACTTGAAACTAGCCCCCCAAACGAAACTCAAGCCACTGCCTCACTCACCCGCCGGGCACAGCCAATCCGGTACGAAAAGAGGGGCAAGGATCTCGCACCCTAACACGCCTGAATAGAACAAGTTACAGGCCATTTTCACACCCATAAACAGAAGGATCTTGCCCCCTAACCTCAGTCCTCTCAGCGACTTACAAGGAGAATTCACACCGAAGGGGGGTGGGGGGGTATCACCACCGCCGTCTCTTACTCTCGCCGTGCGCGTAGCACCTCGCCGTGCGCGTAGAATGTCGCCGTCCGCGCAGGGCACCCTACAATAATCGGATGGCTCGCCTGTACCCCTTCCGTGCTCTCCGTTACGATCCAACCCGCGTCAACCTCACCGACGTCGTCACCCAGCCCTACGACAAGATCACCCCGGCCATGCAGGACGCCTACTACGCGGCCAGCCCCTACAACCTCATCCGCGTCATCCTAGGCAAGCATCTCCCCGCCGACACCGACAACGACAACGTCTACACCCGCGCTGCTTCCACCCTCAACGAGTTCCGCAGCGAAGGCATCCTCAAAGAAGAAACCGAGCCAGCCCTCTACATCTACTCCCAGACCTACGTCGTCCCTGGCACGAAGGAAGTTCGCGAACGCCGCGGCTTCATCGCCCTCGGCCAGCTCCACGACTACGCCGACAAGGTCGTCTACCGCCACGAGCAGACCTTCCCCAAGCACAAGTCCGACCGCCTCGCCCTCTTCAAGGCCACGCGCGCCTACTGCGAGCAGATCTACATGCTCTACTCCGACCCCGAATCCAAGGTCGACCACCTGCTCTTCGACACCGAAGGCACCGAAAAACCCGCAGCAATGCGCGCCCCCGAAGTAGAGATCACGGACGAGTACGACGTCATCCACCGCCTCTGGAAGCTCGCCGATCCAGACATCATCCAGAAGGTCCTCGACGCCATGGCCGACAAGTGGCTCCTCATCGCCGACGGCCACCACCGCTACGAAACCTCCACCACCTACATGCAAGAGCGCGCCACCGAGCTAGGCATCGACCCCAATGCCAACGCGATAGACGTCCCCGTAGCCCCAGGCAAAACGCTCCCCCAACCAGCCTTCCCCGAGCAGGCCATGATGATGACCTTCGTCAACATCGACGCCCCCGGCATCACCATCCTCCCCACCCACCGCGTGGCCTTCAACCTCATCGGCTTCCGCTGCAGCGAGTTCGCAGCCAAAGCCGCCGAGTACTTCAACGTCACCGAGATCCACATAACCCCCACCGGCAACTACCCCGGCCCCGAAGCGCTCCTCAAGCTGCTGAACGAGACCGAAGGCGTAGCCTTCATCGCCGCCAGCCGCGACGGCGAGTACCTCCTCACGCCAAAGCCCGAAGCCATCGCCCCTCTCCTGGCCGGCCTTCCCAAGCGCCAGCAGCAGCTGGACGTAACGCAGCTCCACAAAGTAGCCCTCGAAAAACTTTTGGGCCTCAACGAAGAAACCGTCCGCGCCGGCGGCAACATCCGCTACCTCCGCGAAGCCTCCGAAGCCCTCCAACAAGTAGGCTCCGGCAACGCCGACGTAGCCTTCCTCATCAAGCCCGTAACCCTGGACCAGATGCGCGACATCTCGCTAAATCTAGAAGTCATGCCGCAAAAGTCCACCGACTTCTACCCCAAGCTCCTAAGCGGCCTGGCCATGTACACCCTCGACTAGAGCCCCTGCTTTTCTGGTTGTCATTCCGAGCGACGCGAGGAAACTGCTGTCTCCCGTTCTTCGCCGCGATCGACGAGCGACGAATGCACTAAATCTGATCCAGTGACTGAATTCGTTGCAGCTTCGGTTTCCTCGTTCTCCGCTTGATGACCTTCCATCGGAAGAACAGACCAACCAGCCACGTCACAGAGCTCGCAATGGCAAAAGCTGTCGCCAGTGCCCAGGTTTGCCAGTAGGTTGCAATTCGAGCGTTTGACGGATTCCGCGTTTCATAGCGAACGGGCACCTTTTCTCCGACCTCAAATCCCGGAGGGTTCGAACTTGAGTTTGAATGTCCAGTATGTGCGGAGCCGTCGCGCGCGACATAAGAAAATATAGGAGAAAATGTCTGACCGCTGACATCATCCTGGTGCTGCTCAAATGCAATCACGGTGCCCGTAGTGGTCGAGGAACGCGCTATGAACGCAGAAGTGTGAAGCAAGGATCCAACCGAGACCAGGCCGAACACCACTCCCAGAATCAACCCGATCCATTGGAGCATCTGTAAGAACGTTAGCCAGCGATCGGTTTCTTTCACCGCGAAATCCCCTCCAACGGCGAGCTCGCAGTAGCATACAGCTTCTTTCCCATCCGTCCCGCAAGGAACGCCTCGCGCCCAGCTTCAACGCCCTTCTTCATGGCCGACGACATCAGCACCGGGTTCTTCGACGCCGCCATCGCCGTATTCAGCAGCACACCATCAAACCCCATCTCCATCGCCAGCGCCGCATCACTGGCCGTGCCCAACCCCGCATCCACGATCAGCGGAACGTCGGTGATCAGCTCCCGCATCATGCGCAGCGTATACGAATTTGCAATGCCCAATCCCGTCCCAATCGGCGCTCCCAGCGGCATCACCGCCGCGGCGCCAACATCGATCAGCCGTTTCGCAAACACAATATCGTCAGTGGTATAAGGAAGCACTGTAAAGCCTTCCTTCACCAGCACGCGCGTCGCTTCAACCGTCGCTTGAACATCCGGATACAGCGTCGCCGTATCGCCAATCACCTCAATCTTCACCCAGTCCGAAAGCCCCACCTCGCGCCCCAATCGTGCCGCGCGAATCGCCTCCTCCGCGGTAAAACATCCCGCCGTATTCGGCAGCAGAAAGTATTTCTTCGGATCAATGAAATCAAGCAAGCTTTCCTTCGACCGGTCCAACTCCACCCGCCTCACCGCCACCGTCACCATCTCCGCGCCCGAGGCCTCGATCGCCGTCTTCGTCTCCGCGCCATCCTTGTACTTCCCCGTCCCAACAATCAGCCGCGACTCAAACGTCCGCCCTGCAATCACCAAAGAATCCATGCGCTTAATCCTACGCCAGCCCAAAACACAAGCGGCCCGCCCCCGAAGGGAGCGAGCCGCCAGTGCAGTGATCTGTTGAGATTGACTTGAGGCATCCGTTCTCGGATGGGCCTCGGAGTTTGTACCCACGCAGGAAGCATCTACTTCACTCCCCGCACTCCAGGTCTAGAGCACGGATGCTCTAAGCCTCAGTCACCTCACGTGTTGTGGTGTTACAGGAACAATCAATTTTCATAGGTTTGGACCATCCTCCTTTCCCGTGTTGAAACTCAAACTAAACTTCATCCCACCCTCAAGTCAACGCCCTCAACCAACCCTCTGTGCATATCTGCATCTCACCTGCTGAATTCAAATCGCTTAGGAGATGCCTTTCCATGAAACCCGCAACCATCATCGGCGCCATCCTGATCGTCATCGGCATCATCGGCTTCGCCGTCGGCGGCTTCAGCTTCACCCACGAACATCAGGATGCCAAGGTCGGCCCCATCGACATCGAGCATAAACAAACCAGCACCGTCCCCATCCCACCCATCCTCAGTGGCATCGCGCTGGTTGGCGGCATTGCCCTCGTCGTCGCCGGGACCCGCAGCCGCTAGCTGCGTTCAACTCACTTCATGTACGCCCGCACCAAGTCAATCAGCTCCTCCCCCAACTCGGGAGTCAGCGCCTTCGCCTTCGGCCCAATCAGGTGAATTCGAATGTGGTCCTCCAGCACCTCCGCCATCAGTCCGTCGATTCCACCACGCACCGCCGCCAGTAGCATCAACACATTTGCGCAATCGTGCTCTTCGGTCAGGCTGCGTTCCACCCGCTCCATCTGTCCGTGAATTCGCTTCGCCCGATTTACCAGCTTCACCCGCTCTCGATCCAACTCCATACTGCTCCCTTCAATACCCTACTGGGGTATACTATTCCTCGAAGACCAAAATTTACACTCTATTCTTTCTTTGCATGAAGAATGGAAAAGCCCTTCATGTTCTCCCCGCGCAATCCCTTGATCGCCGCGCTGTTTCTCTGCCTGTCGCTCGCCGCCTCCGACGCGCTTGCGCAGTCGCATCCGCAGCTCTTCACCCAGGTCCCACAGAACGCCCTCCCTAACGCTCCTTCCGCGCACCTCGCGGCAAATCTTCGTGTCGATGCTTCGACTTTCCCGCAGTCCGGCCAGCAATCAATTCCCGCACCCCAGACGCCTGCAACCAGCCCCGCGCACAACACTCCTTCGTCCGACGACAACTCCGAAAAGCCGCCGCAAACCTATAACCTGCACGCGCAATACACCCTGACCGGCATGGTCTATGCCTCCTTCAGCGCTAAGTACTCAAGCCCTGCCTACCTGGTCTTCGGAACCGGGAGCACCCTGCCCACCCAGGGTCAGGCACGCGAAACAGAATCCGCCGATGGGTACTTCGGGTATCGATTGTGGTCCAATACGGAATTTCACTTTGATGCTCTCGTGTGGCAAGGCTTTGGCCTGAACAACACCTACGGCATTGGCGACTTCCCCGACGGAGAAGCGTTCAAAGTCGGCATTCGCTATCCGCACTTTGCCGTCGCACGTTTTTTCACGCGGACCACTATCAATTTCGGTGGCGAGCAGGAATCTGTCGACGACGACCTGCTGACCCTCCGTGGCAAACAGGATACGAATCGCATCACCCTCACCATCGGAAGAATGAGCGTCAAAGACATCTTCGACAACAATCAATATTCCAACGACCCGCGCGGGCAGTTCATGAACTGGGCTCTCATGGCCAATGCCGCCTACGATTACCCGGCAGACGCCCTGGGCTTCACCACCGGCATCGCGATTGAATGGAATCGTCCGAACTGGACACTCCGCTATGGTTGGTTCCAGATGTCGAAATACAGAAATCAGTTCACCGCCGAAGGCCTGTACCTCGTGCTCCCAACCGAACCTTTATCGGGCGACGGAAAGATCTTCTACGATTGGGGCATGGTGACTGAACTCGAGCACCGCCATACCCTCGCCGCGCATCCAGGCGCGGTCCGCCTCCTCGTCTTTGACGACCGTATGAACAATGGCAGCTATAAAGCTGCGGTTGCACTCGCCAATGACCCCGCCACCCTCGCCATCTGGGGCACGCCCGCAGCGTTTCTGGCCAGCGCGAATGGCGTAACCGGTGGCATCGACGATACGCACGCCTTGCGCAACACCTGGGGCATCGGTCTAAACATGGACCAGGAAGTTACCAAGAACATCGGCGTCTTTTCCCGCGTCGGCTGGAACTCCGGACAGAACAGTGGCTTTGAGTTCACCGACACAAACTGGACGGCGACCTTCGGCGCAAGCATCAAAGGCGAGAACTGGAAGCAGCCAGACGACGTCATCGGTGCAGCCTTCATCACCAGTGGCATTTCAAAGGCGAACCAGGAGTACCACGCCGCCGGCGGCATCGGCATTCTAACTGGCGACGGCGCTCTCAACTACGGTCCCGAGAAAAACATTGAGCTCTACTACGATCACAAATTCTCGAAATACTTTCACGCCGCCCTCGACTACCAATTTGTGGACGACCCCGCCTACAACAAGGATCGCGGCCCTGTTCCCGCGATCTTCGGCTTCCGCCTGCATTTCGAGCGTTAGACGCACGCACCTCTAACCCGCGACCGCCAGCCGGCCTCGCAACATCACCCTTAGCGCCCACCCCACATCAAACAGGACCACCCCCAACACCGCAAACACAATCGCCCCCTGATACGCGCGCCACGTCGTAGCAATGACCGCGCCCTGCGGATCAGCGGCGCGATACAACACCGGCACGGTCTCGCCCGCAGGAAACACAATCTCCTCTGAGCCCTCCGCAGCCTGCGTCGTCACCAGCTCCCCACTCGGCAGCCGAAACCGAAACCGCGGCACATACGCCACCCCACCCTCTTTCGCGAACTCAGAAACATTCTCCGTGATCGTTGCAATAGCCCTCACGCGCGTCCGCGTAAAGTTCCACGAGCGCACCCCAAACCCAGCAGCAACCACGAGCAACAAGACCCCAGCCAGCGGCAGCATCCCAGCCAGCACGGGCGCCACCCGTTCAAATTCGCTCCGCAACCATCGAAAAAACTTCATCGCCCCACTCTAGCCCCTCTCGCCCGTCTAACAAACAGTTCATGTGTCTCCCGGACATTCGCAGCTAAAATCAAACGCTATGTCCTCTTCCCACCAGGTCCTCAAACTCGTTCGCCAGATCCATCTCTACATCGGCATCTTCATCTCGCCCGCGCTTCTTTTCTTCGCTCTCACCGGGGCTCTCCAGACCTTCAGCCTCCACGAGACAACGCGCGGCAGCGACTACAAGCCTCCCACCTGGATCGTCACCCTCGCCCAGCTCCACAAGAAACAAACCACCGCCATCCCAGTGCGCAAACAGCGCCCGCTTGAAGCCGCACCAAAGTCGGATGCCCCCAGACCCGACAATCCACCCAACGCCCCGCAGCCATCACCCGAGCCGCCGCAGAAGTCGCATCTCCCCATGAAGATCTTCTTCCTGCTCGTCTCCATCGGTCTCTTTACCTCTACGCTCACTGGCATCTACATGTCGTATAAATTCATGCGCAACAGGATCGTCGTCACCGCACTTCTCATCGCTGGCACCCTCATCCCCCTGCTCCTTCTTCCTTTCTAGCCCGCACTACAAATCATGTACCGCATCCATACGCGATCTAGTGGACGGATCGCTTTTCGTGGACCCACTTATACTCGATCTAATGCCCACGCCCCTCCTCTTCGAGCTGCCCGCCTTCTTCCTCGGCCTGCTCTTCGGAAGTTTTCTCAACGTCTGCATCTCGCGCCTGCCAGAGCACCTGAGCCTCAGCAAGCCGCGCTCGCACTGCCCTCACTGCCAACACACCATCGCCTGGTATGACAACATCCCGCTGCTCAGCTGGATCCTCCTCCGCGCTCGCTGCCGCCACTGTAAGCTGCCAATCTCCTGGCGCTATCCCGCAGTCGAACTCTCCTTCGCCCTCTGGCTAACCTTCGCCGCCCGCACTGCCTTCCCCCTTCTCAAACCCGGCATCTCGACCAACGCGTTCGCCGCAACCACCATCGACGCCATCGCGCTCGCCATCCTCGGCTTCCTCCTAATAGGCCTCCTCGTCATGGACTGGCAGACCCATACCCTTCCCGACGCCTTCACCCTCACCGGCACCGTCATCGGCTTTCTCCTCCTTTGCATCCGCGCCGCCTACCTCCCTCCCCACGCCTACGATCTCATCCTCCACGGCCAGAACCCGCTCACCAGCGTCGGCGGCACCGTCGACAACGGCAACGTCATCCTCATTGGCTCTGAGCACCTCGTCCTCGGCCGCATCCTCGGCATCGCCGTCACAGCCAGCCTCCTACTTCTCATCCGCTTCCTCTACCAGCAGCTCCGTCACCGCGAAGGCCTCGGCCTCGGCGACATCAAACTCGTCGCGATGATCACGGCCTTCCTCGGCTTCTGGCTCGCCGCCTTCGCCATCTTCCTCGGCTTCATCCTCTGCGCCATTTACGCGGTCACCCTCATCGGCCGCCACCGAGCCACGTCCACCACCCGCCTCCCCCTCGGCGCCTTCCTAGCCATAGGAGGCCTCATCGCCGCCATCCTCGGAGCCCCTGTCATAGCCTGGTATTCCTCGCTCTTCTAAAACTTTGGGCTCTGCTATAAGTTCCCTTCGGTTTGCGAACCACACAGTCTCGCCACGCAAAGGACACCTCCATGCCCACCAAAATCTGCATCGACGTCCCTGGAATGCCCGCCATTGGCCCCTACTCCCACGCCGTCAAAGCTGGCGGCTTGCTCTTCGTCTCCGGCCAGCCCGGTCTCGACGCTTCCACTGGACAAGCCTCGCCCCATACGGAGCAACAAATGCGCCAGGCCTTCCTCAACCTCGACACCGTTCTCCGCGCCGGTGGCTCCAGGCTCGACCTTGTCGTCAACACAACCGCCATCGTCTCCGACCTCGCCAACTTCCCTCTCGTCAATCAACTCTTCGCCGAATACTTCCCCACCGCTCCCCCCGCCCGCATGACCATCAACGCACCGCTTCCCAAGGGTTTGCAGTTCTCGATCGGCTGCGTAGCCGCACTCGCCAACGCATGATGGCACCCCACTGTCCGTTTCCCGCCCGATTCGTGCGATGACCGCGCGCAAACTTGACCCTTGACCGCACCACTCCTACACTCAAAACTAGCCATGTCGACGCAGAATCCCTACATTTGGCAGTACCTTCCGCTCGTGCTTCAGATCGTCGTAGCTGTCGGCGTCGCCTCGTTCATGGTGGCCGCGTCCTACTTCCTCGGCAAGCACAAGCGCTCCCGCACCAAGCTCAGCCCCTACGAGTGCGGCATGGATCCCGTCGGTGACGCGCGCGGCCGCTTCTCCGTAAAGTTCTACATGGTCGCCATGCTCTTCATCCTCTTCGACGTCGAAGCCGTCTTCGTCCTCCCCTGGGCCGTCATCTACCGCCGCCTGCCTGCCATCACCGGCTCTCGAATGTTCGGCTTCTGGGAAATGCTCGTCTACCTCGCCTTCGTCGCCGTCGGCCTCTTCTACGTCTGGAAGAAGGGCATCCTCAACTGGTCCAACGATAAAGCAGATTTGTAGACATTTCTGGGACAAGGAGGGATTTCGATGGCGATTGAAGGCGTATCAGGACTTCTGGGTGACCTTGAAGTCTCATTTGGCCTTCCGCTGCTCGGTTTCGCCATGTTTGCGGTCAACCGTACGGTCTCCGGAAAACTAGGCCGCTCAAAGCGCAACGAACCCCTTCTGCAGCGAATTGCAATCACCTTCTGCCTTTCGTTATTTCTGTACCTCTTCATCAGCCTCATGCAGCAGGACCGGGCCGTTCTTGCCGCTGTCTGGCACTCATCGCCCGTTCTTTATTCCGTTGTCTACGGTGCAAGCACCCTGCTAATCGTCGGGGGTATTTTTGCCATCATCCGTTGGAAGGTCCGTCCGACTCTTTGGACCACTGGTAACCGCGAATCTCATGCCTGACCCCATCACCAACCCCGCAACACCCGACGCCATCTTTGGCAAGGATGCCGTGTGCGAAGCCCTCGCCGATCACGTCGCCGTCGGCGCACTCAAGCACCTAATCCTCGACGCCAAGTGGGACCGCAAAGAGCTGACCCTCACCGTCGCTCCCGAAACCATCCGCGCCGCTGCCCAGGCCGCCAAAGACGCCGGCTACAACTTCTTCGAAGACGTCACCGCCGTCGACTGGTATCCCGCCGAGCCCCGCTTCCAGGTCACGTACTCCATCCTCAGCATGGGCCTCAAGCAGCGCATCCGCATCAACGCCCGCGTCTCAAGCGACGATCCGCGCATCGACTCCATCACCTCCATCTGGCCCGGCGCCAACTTCTACGAGCGCGAAGTCTTCGACCTCTTCGGCATCCACTTCGCCGGACACCCCCGCCTCACCCGTATCATGATGCCCGACAACTGGAACGGCCACCCACTCCGCAAGGACTACCCCGTCGAGGGATACCGCTAATGAGCCCCAACTCCACCTTCCCTGACCTCGAAGAAGCCCCGCGGCAGACGGCCTACAACGATGTGCCAGCAGGCTCCGCGCCCGTCGCCGACACCACCGGCGCCACCCTCGCCGGCTTCCGCAACGCCGAAGATCTCATCATCCCGAACGTCGAGGACGTAGTCGAAGAGTCCACCCACCCCCACGGTTCCGACCCCGTAACCTCGCAGACCATGATCCTGAACATGGGCCCGCAGCACCCCTCCACCCACGGGGTTCTCCGACTCGTCTTAGAAGTAGACGGCGAGACCGTCATCTCCTGCGCCCCCGACATTGGCTACCTCCACACCGGCATCGAGAAAACCGCCGAAGCCAAGTTCTACTCCCAGGTCACGCCCCTCACCGACCGCATCGACTACATCTGTCCGATGACCAACAACACCGCCTACGCCCTGGCGGTCGAAAAGCTCCTCGGTCTCGAGATCCCCGAGCGTTCCCAGTATCTCCGCGTCCTACTCAACGAGCTCACCCGCATCCAGTCCCACCTCGTCTGGCTCGGCACGCACGCGATGGATATCGGCGCCCTCACTGTCTTCCTCTACTGCTTCCGCGAGCGCGAGGACCTCCTCCGCATCTTCGAAGCGATCAGCGGCCAGCGCATGATGGGCAGCTACATCCGTATCGGCGGCGTAGCCCTCGAGCCGCCAGCCGACATCTACGACCGCATCCGCAAATTCCTCAACGCCTTCCCCAAACACATCGAAGAATACGAAGGCCTCCTTCACGGCAACCCCATCTGGATCGGCCGCCTCAAGGGCGTCGGCCACCTATCTGCCGAAAACGCCATCGCGCTCGGCATCACCGGCCCACCCCTCCGCGCCTCGGGCGTCGATTGGGACGTGCGCCGCGACATGCCCTACTCCGGCTACGACAAGTTCAAGTTCAACGTGCCCGTCTCGCAGGACGGCGACGTCTGGGCCCGCTACGTCGTTCGCATGCAGGAGATGTACGAGTCCGTCAGCATCTGCCACCAGGCCCTCGACCTCCTCGCCAACCTCCACGACACCCGCCTCAACGCCGACGCGCCCAAGATCGTTCTCCCCGACCGCGAGCAGATGAAGACCCAGATGGAATCCCTCATCCACCACTTCAAGATCGTCACCGAAGGCTTCCAGGTCCCAGCCGGCGAAGCCACCAGCTCCGTAGAAGCGCCGCACGGCATGATGAACTACTACGTAGTCTCAGATGGCACGGCCAAGCCCTACCGCGTCCACATGCGCAACGCCGACTTCGCCAACCTCCAAGCGCTAGAAACCATGTGCAAAGGCCGCCTAATCGCCGACGTAGTAGCCGTAATCGGTTCCATCGACATCGTCCTCGGAGCCATCGACCGCTAGCAGGGAGGCAACGATGAATGATCGCCTCCACACCGAACTCTGGACCTCCTGGGCATCCATGCTCCGCAGCTACGCAGCCGCCCACGGACTCAACAGCACCCACCACGCCGTAGTCGAGGTGAGTGCCAACGAAATCACCCTCCGCGTCAACGATCGCTGGCTCCGTTTCACCCCCAGTGACCTTCAACACAGCGGAGAAACCCCGCAACCCTTTACCCTCAACGAAAACGGAACCGTCACCATCAACGACCAACCCGAGCAAGAGATGGACATCGCCGCCGAACAATTCGCCCGCGAACTCCTCACATCGAAGAACTGACAACTGAGAACTGACAACCTCCATGGCCACCATCCCCAACTCGATCTTCACCCCCGCCACCGCCGCCCGCTTTGACAAGCTAGCCACCATCTACCCCGTCAAGCGCTCCGCCCTCGTCCCCATGCTGCTCTACGCGCAGGACGAGATCGGCTACGTTTCCGACCCCGTAGTCGCCGAGATCGCCCAGCGTCTCGACCTCCTCGAGCTCGACGTCCGCAACGTCCTCAGCTACTACTCCATGCTCCGCACCGCCCCCGCCGGAAAGTACAACGTGCAAGTCTGCACCAACATCTCCTGCATGCTCCGCGGCGGCTTCGAACTACTAGACCACTGCAAGCACACCCTCGGCATCGGCCACAAACAAACCACCCCCGACGGCCTCTTCTCGCTCGAAGAGGTCGAGTGCATCGGCGCCTGTTGCTGGGCTCCCGCCGTCCAGGTCAACTACGACTTCCACGATGACCTAACCCCCGAAAAGATGGACGCGGTCCTCGAGACCTACCGCGCCCGCGAGACCAAGTAGCCCGTGCCCCCCGCGTCCGCAGAAACGAACCTGCTCGCGCCCCCTCTTTCCGATCACCCTCAATCCAGTCTCCGCTATATGCCGGGCCTCGATCTCGCCCGCGGCCTTGCCATCCTCATGGTCCTGCTCGACCACGGCTTCGCCGCCGACCAAACCCCCTACCAGGCCGCCTCCTCCCGCTTCCTCCTTGGCTTCGAGTACGTCGCCCGCCTCGGACACATGGGCGTCCACCTCTTCTTCATCCTCTCCGGCTTCCTCATCACCGGAATCCTCCTCGACAGCCGCACCCAGCCCGGCTACTTCCGCAACTTCTACACCCGCCGCGTCCTGCGCATCGCTCCTGCCTACCTGCTCATGGTTGCCGTCCTCTTCCTCACCCACTCCATTACCGTGCGCTACCTCGCCGTCTGCCTCCTCTGCCTCTGCAACATGCCCGGCCTGCTAGGCTCCAGCAGCCAGTATTCCGCCCTCTGGTCGCTCTCCGTAGAAGAGCAGTTCTACTTCGTCTGGCCGCTGGTAATCCGCAAGCTCTCCCGCCGCAGCTTCACCCTCCTCTGCATCGCGCTCGTCCTCCTCACCCCCGTCCTGCGCTTCGTCCTGCTCTACGGCCCACCCTTCCTCCAGGACGTACGCTTCAAGACCTGGGCGGTCGCCGACTTCTTCGCCGCAGGCGCTCTCCTCGCCATCGCCGCTCGATTACCGCATCTCCGTCCGCGCATGCACCGCGCCATCGCACCTCTCCTGCTCCTCGGCGCAGGCCTCTTCCTCCTCCAGCATCTTCTTCCTCACCCCTCCACGCGCACGCTCATCAACCTCGCCCACGCCACCTACCTCGAGCCCTGGCTCTTCGGCTTCACCGGCTTCGTGCTCCTCGCCTTCCTCCGCCCCGGCATCGCGACCCACATCGCTTGCCGGCCCTTGATATTCCTCGCCAAAATCAGCTATGGCCTCTATCTCTGCCACCCCTTCCTCTTCACGCTTATCAACGCCCACTGGCCCATCGCAGCAGCCGCCGACCGCAGCATCTTCCCTCAGCTTCTGCTCCGTTTCCTGGCTGAGGCCACTCTCTCCATCGCGATCGCCACGCTCTCGCGCTACACCTTCGAGGAGTTCTTCCTCCGCCACAAACCGCAACATCCCCACACGTTGCGCCGTCACAGCGCTGCCGCAGAAATCGCGTAAACTGGAAATTCAAGGTTAACGATCAGAATGCCAACTCTCGTCTCACATCCCGATGAAGTGAAGGTCCTCTCGAGACGCTTCGGCCTGGGCGCCACCAACATCGATAGGTACCTCGAGCTCGACGGTTACAAGGCCACCCAGAAAGCCATCGCCGAAGGCCCCGAGTGGATCATCAACACCATGAAGGCTTCCGGCCTGCGCGGACGCGGTGGCGCCGGCTTCCCCACCGGCATGAAGTGGTCTTTCGTCCCCAAAGTCTCCGAGAAACCCAAGTACATCCTCGTCAACGGCGACGAATCCGAGCCCGGCACCTGCAAAGACCATCTCGTCTTCCGCGAAGATCCCCACGCCGTCATCGAAGGCACTATCATCGCGGGCCTCGCCATCGGCTCCAAGATGGGCTTCATCTATCTCCGGGGCGAATATCGTTACCTCCTCAACATCGTAGAAAAGGCCGTAACGGACGCATACGCCAAGGGCTTCCTCGGCAAAAACATCTTCGGCAACGAGGGCGTCGACTTCGACATCATCACCCAGACCGGCGCCGGCGCCTACGAGGTAGGCGAAGAGTCCGCCCTCATGGAATCCCTCGAAGGCAAGCGCGGCATCCCTCGCATCAAGCCGCCCTTCCCCGCGGTCGTCGGCCTCTATGGCGGCCCCACGGTCATCAACAACGCCGAAACCATCGCCAACGCCCCGCACATCCTCCTCATGGGCGGCGAAGCCTTCGCCAAGCTAGGCACCGAACGCAACGGTGGCACCCGACTCTTCGGCATCTCCGGCCACGTAGAGCGCCCCGGCGTTTACGAACTCCCCATGGGCTACTCCCTCCGCAAGGCCATTTACGACGTAGCCGGCGGCATCAAGGGCGGCAAGCAGCTCAAAGCCGTAGTCCCCGGCGGCGCCTCCTGCCCCATCCTCCGCGCCGACGAGATCGACGTAGGCCTCGACTTCGACCAGATGGCCAAAGCCGGCACCATGCTAGGCTCCGGCGGCATCGTCGTCCTCGACGAAACCGTCTCCATCGTAGAGTTTGCCCTCCGCACCATCCGCTTCTATCAGCACGAATCCTGCGGCTGGTGCATCCCCTGCCGCGAAGGTACGGACTGGATCAAGAAGACCCTCACCCGCTTCCACGCCGGCGGCGGCACCAAAAAAGACATCGACAACGTCCAGTACATCGCCGAAAACATGATGGGCCGCACCTTCTGCCCCCTCGGCGACGCAGCCGCGATGCCCACGCTAGGCTTCGTCAAAAAATTCCGCTCCGAGTTCGAGGAATACCTCGCCGGCGCCCGCCCAGCCAACCCCCTCATCCAGATCCAACCAGTCGGCGAACCCGAACACGCAGGAGCCCACTGATGAACCGTCGCTCATTTCTTGCAATCTCATCGGCAACTCTAGCGATAATTCCGATGGACACTCCGAGCTTTGGCCAAGACCAATCGACATCTAGAACCGATGGTAATTGGTGGAATGGCCTCAATAGTCTAGCCAAGTATGGCTATGTAATCGGATATGGTGACGGCAGCGTAAAAGCAGATGCCACATGGGCGTATGGGCCATGCAAGACCCAGGTAACAGCCAAGTATCTAGCTGCGGTACAGAAAGGAAATGATTATTCGGGGATCACAATCGGACAGCTTATCGAGGGCGTAGATCAGTTCTATAAAGACTTTCGCAATACAAGAATCCTTACGACGGACGCGATGATGGTCGTCAAGCAGCAGATCAGCGGCTTCAGTCAGAAGCAGATCGATGAAACATTGCAAACCTTACGACAAACAGCATTAGACCCTCGCTATTAGAAAATCTCATAAGGACACCATGCCAGACGTAACTTTCAAAGTAGACGGCAAGACCCTCACCGCCCCCGCAGGCACGCTCCTCATCGAAGCCTGCAAGTCCCACGGCATCGAGATCCCCGCCTTCTGTTACTACCCCGGCCTCTCCCTGCAGGCCGCCTGCCGCATGTGCGTAGTCCGTATCGAGAAGCAACCCAAACTCGCCACCGCCTGCACCACCACGGTAGCCGAGGGCATGAACGTCACCACCGAATCCCCCGAAATCGCCCAGGCGAGGAAAGCCACCCTTCAACTCCTGCTCGGCAATCACCCCCTCGACTGCCCCGTCTGCGATGCTGGCGGTGAGTGCGAGCTGCAGGACATGACCTTCAAGTACGGTGCCGCCGACAGCTTCTACGCGGAACCCAAAAATCATCGCGAAGAGCAGAAGTGGTCGCCCGTCGTCTACTTCGATCGCCCCCGCTGCATCCTCTGCTACCGCTGCGTCCGCATGTGTGGTGAAGGCATGGACATCTTCGCCCTCGGCGTAGCCAATCGCGGAGCCAGTTCCATCATCGCGCCGAACGTCCCCGCGCACCTGTCCGGCGTCGTAGAAAACGGCACCGAGCTGGCCCGGCTCGACTGCGAACAATGCGGCATGTGCATCGACGCCTGCCCCGTAGGCGCCCTCACCTCTGGCACCTACCGCTACAAGACCCGCCCTTGGGAGATGAACCACACCGCCACCGTCTGCACCCACTGCGGCGACGGCTGCAAGACCACCCTCGGCGTTCGCTCCGTATCCGACGGCTCCGAAATTATGCGCGGAGACAATCGCGACAAGTCCGGCATGAACGGCGACTTCCTCTGCAACAAGGGCCGCTACGCCTTCGACTTCGCCAACAACATCGAGCGCCTCACCTCGCCGCTCATCCGCAAAGACGGCAAGCTAACGCCCGTCTCCTGGGACGAAGCTCTAAACTTTGCCGGCAACAAACTCCGTGACCTCCGCCAGGACCGCGGCCCCAATTCCATCGGCATCATCGGCTCCAACCGCACCACCAACGAAGAGAACTACCTCCTCCAGAAATTCGCCCGCACGGTCATCGGCACCAACAACATCGACCACCACCGCACGGCCGACTTCGTCACGCTAGCCACCTCGCTCCAAGGCACGCTCACCTCCGCAGGCAAACCCCGCTTCGCCTCCCAGCACTGCGTCCAGAACTCCCCTGCCATCCTCCTCGTCGGGGGCGATCCCACCAACCAGGCACCGCTAACCGCGTGGAACATCCGCACCAATGTTCGCCTCAACAAGGCGCGCCTGTACGTCGCGAACCACGAAGAGATCAAACTCCGCCGCCAGGCCAAGGCCTTCGCTCCAGTCGCCCAGTTCGGCTACGGAGCCTTCATCAAATCTCTCGCCGAAGACACCGACTTCGCGAAGGCCCTCCTCGCCGAAGAAAAACTCGTCGTCGTCGTAGGCAACGAGCTTCGCGGCGGCGAGCTCGCCAACCTCATCGCTGCTCTTCCTCACGCAAAGTTCGCGCTCCTCGCCGACTACGCCAACTCCCGCGGCGCCTCCGACATGGGCCTCCTCCCCGACGTGCTCCCCGGCTACCAATCCCTCCAGGGCAGCACCATCGCCAACGAATACGCCGCAGCCGACGCTCCTGGCATCGACCTCCTCGCCATGTTCGACGCCGCAGCTGCCGGCAATCTCAGCGCCCTCTACGTAGTAGGTTCTAACCCCGTCAAGCGCTACGGCATCGACCCCGCCACCCTCAAATCCACCTTCCTCATCGTGCAGGATCTCTTCCTCACCGAGACCGCCGCACTCGCCGACGTAGTCTTCCCCGCTGCCAACCTCTACGAGAAATCCGGCTCCGTCACCAACAGCTACGGCGACCTCCAACTCGTCAGCAAGGCCGCCGACAAGGCCGGCACCCGCTCCGACTTCGAACTCATCGTCCGCCTAGCTGGCCACATGGGCCACGACCTCAAAACCCTCGTCCCCTTCGGCAAAGGCCTTCGCTCGGACATGGGCCAGTCCCGCGGTGCGCAGTCCGGCGAAGCCGATCGCCACAGCGTCTGGATGACCGCCAACAACCTCGAGCCCAAAACAAGCCCCTTCGACTCCTTCGCCATCCTCGACGAGATCCAGCGCCTGGTCCCCGGCTACGACAAGCTCCTCCGCCTCCAACTCCTCAGCGGCAACGACCAGCACATCAGCCCCGCCGCTACCGGCCTCGTCCAGATCGCTTCTACCCGCAAGGACCTCGTCCTGCCCAGTGCCGACACGCTCTTCACCTCCGGCTCCCTCACCCGCTACTCGCCCATGCTTCAGGACGTCCAGCGCCACCAATCCACCGAAGTAGCCGACCACCTGGCCTCCGCCGACTGAGAATTGATAGCGATCCGATGAGCCACCTGAACAACTTCGAAATCTTCTTTCTTCTCACGATCGTCAAGATCGCCATCGTGCTGGTCATCACACTGATGTCGGTCGCCTACACCGTCCTGCTCGAGCGCAAAGTTCTCGGGCGCCTCCAGAACCGCTGGGGACCCTCCCGCGTCGGCCCCTTCGGCCTCCTCCAGCCACTCGTCGACGGCCTCAAGCTCTTCCTCAAGGAAGACATGATGCCCCTCGCCGTCGAGCGCCCCCTCTTCATCCTCGCGCCCATCATCGCGCTCGGCTGCGCGCTCATCTCCATCGCCGTCGTTCCCTTCGGCGCGGTCACCCTGGTCCACGGTGTCGACCTCTTCCAGATCGCCAACCTGAACATCGGCCTGCTCGTCATCCTCGGCGTCACCAGCATCGGTGTTTATGGCATCGCGCTCTCCGGCTGGAGCTCCAACAGCAAATATTCGCTCTTCGGCTCCCTCCGCTCCACCGCGCAAATGATCAGCTACGAGCTCGCCCTCGGCCTCTCACTCGTCGGCGTCGTCATGCGCGCCCAGTCCCTCTCCCTACGCGACATCGTCGCCTCCCAAAGCGCCCACGGTGCCCTAAGCTGGAACATCCTCGGCGGCCCCGCCCGCGAACACACCGCAAACGGCACAGTTTGGGTGATCGCCGGCGGCTTCCAGTTCATCGCCTTCTTCATCTACCTCATGGCCGCCTACGCCGAAACCAACCGCTCGCCCTTCGATCTCTCCGAAGCCGAATCCGAACTCGTAGCCGGCTATCACACCGAGTACTCCTCCATGAAGTTCGCCATGTTCTTCATGGCCGAGTACGCCAACATGATCACCGTCTCCTGCGTCGCCACGCTACTCTTCCTCGGCGGCGCCTCCAGCCCCTTCGGCCACCTCTTCGATCACGTGGCCTCGGGCATCGTCGGCACCGCCCTCTTCTCCATCTTCTGGTTCGTCGCCAAAGTCTTCTCGTTCCTCCTGCTCTACATCTGGGTGCGCGGCACGCTGCCCCGCTTCCGCTACGACCAGCTCATGGGCTTCGGTTGGAAGTTCCTTCTACCGGTCGCGATGGTCAACATCCTCGCCACCGCCCTCGCGCTCACGTATCACGGCTAACGCTCGCATATCACAGAGAAATCTATGCAATCCATTTACAATCACGACGAACAACCACCGCGCACACGCACTCTCTGGAATCGATAGTCCCCGATGGAAATCGCACTCTTCCTCATCTTCGGTCTGCTGGCAGTCGCAGGAGCTCTCAATCTCCTCTTCCAGCGCCATCCCATCAACTCGGCGCTCTCGCTGGTCGTCGTCATGATGTCTCTCGCCGTTCTCTACTGGTCGCTAGGTGCCGAGTTCCTCGCCGCCGCCCAGGTCATCGTCTACGCAGGCGCCATCATGGTCCTCTTCGTCTTCGTCGTCATGCTGCTCAACGCCGGAGAGGAAGACCGCGCCACCAACGCCTCAAAGATCGCCTACATTGCTGGCATCCCAGGCGCTGCCGCCATCTTCTGTCTGCTCAGCTTCGTCTTCCTCTCCGAGCGCAGCCACCTCGGCACCACCCCCCTCGGCGGCTATCTCACAAGCGCAGTCTCCAATATCTCCGAGATCTCACACACCCTCTTCACCTCCCTGCTTCTGCCCTTCGAAGTCACCTCCATCCTCATCCTCGTCGCCATCCTCGGCGCCGTCGTCCTTGCACGAAAGGAGCTCTAACCATGACCATCCCTTGCGGCGGTTTTTACGTTCTCTCGACGGCCTGGATGGCCCTTGTCCTCTGCGCTGTCGTGGGCATCGTCGTCGTCAAGAAACTGGGGAGAGACTAAGCATGGTGCCCATCGCCTACTACCTCGTTCTCGCTGCCGTGCTCTTCTGCATCGGCATCGCGGCCTTTCTCATCAAGCGCAACGTCATCACCATCTTCATGTCCATAGAGCTCATGCTCAATGCCGTCAATCTCACCTTCGTCGCCTTCGCCCACATGTGGCACCAGGTCTCCGGCCAGATCTTCGTCTTCTTCGTCATGGTCGTCGCCGCTGCGGAAGCGGCCGTCGGCCTCGCCATCATCATCGCGCTCTTCCGTGTGCGCCAAACCCTCAACGTCGACCAGGTCGATTTGCTCAAGAATTAGTCTTTGTTTTTCTTTCTGTCATTCCCTCCGGGAATCTGCTTCTAGCTATTAGCCTCACGCACCACGAATCGAACCGATGAACCCTCAACTGCTCTGGCTCATCCCGACACTCCCTTTCGCCGGCTTCCTGCTCAACGGAACCCTCGGCCGCAAGCTGCCCCGCGCCCTCGTCGCGACCATCGCCCTGCTCTTCACCCTCGCACCGGCCCTCATCGTCGCGCAGCTCTGGATCTTCATGAAGTCAGCCGGCGCGCCCCTCGCCCTCTCGGTCGTGAGCCGCCCGTGGATCGCGGTCTCCGGCTTCTCTGTAAACTTCGCCTTCACCGTCGACCACCTCACCCTCGTCATGCTCGGCGTCATCACCGGCGTCGGTTTCCTCATCCATATCTACTCGGTCGGCTACATGGCGCACGAAGAAGGCTACTGGCGCTTCTTCGCCTACCTCAACCTCTTCATGTTCTTCATGCTGGTCCTGGTCCTCGCCTCCAGCTTCCTCCTCCTCTTCGTGGGCTGGGAAGGCGTCGGCTTAGCCTCGTACCTGCTCATCGGCTTCTACTTCACCAAGGATTCCGCCGCGAACGCCGGCAAGAAAGCCTTCATCGTCAACCGCATCGGCGACTTCGGATTCCTCCTCGCCATGTTCCTCATGGTCGCGCACTACGGCACGCTCGACTTCAACACCATCTTCGCCAGCATCGCCGCCTCGCCGCTCAGTGGAGGCCTCTTCACCGCCATCGCTCTCCTCCTCGTCCTCGGCGCCGCCGGCAAATCCGCGCAGATCCCCCTCTACATCTGGCTGCCCGACGCCATGGAAGGCCCCACCCCGGTCTCCGCCCTCATCCACGCGGCCACCATGGTCACCGCCGGCATTTACATGATTGCCCGCTGCCACGTCCTCTTCGACCACGCACCCGCAGCCCTCACCGTCGTAGCCTGCATCGGCGCAGCGACCGCCCTCTTCGCCGCGACGATCGGCCTCGTGCAGCACGACATCAAGCGCGTCCTCGCGTACTCCACCGTCTCGCAGCTCGGCTACATGTTCCTCGCCTGCGGCGTCGGAGACTACTCGGCCGGCATCTTCCACCTCATGACCCACGCCTTCTTCAAGGGTCTCCTCTTCCTCGCCGCCGGCAGCGTCATCCATGCCCTCTCCGGCGAACAAGACATGCGCAACATGGGCGGCCTCCGCAAGCGCATCCCCATCACCTTCTGGACCATGTCCGCGGGCGTCTTCGCCATCTCCGGCATCTTCCCCTTCGCCGGCTTCTACTCCAAGGACGAGATCCTCTACGACACCATCGCCTCGCCCAACCACCTCCACATCCTCCTATGGTTCATAGGCCTTCTCACCGCCGGCCTCACCTCCTTCTACATGTTCCGCCTCTGGTTCAAGACCTTCTTCGGTGCCTCCCGCTTTGACGAGCCGGGCCCCAGCCATGCTCCCGACCTGCACGCAGCCCATCTCGCCGCGGTCCACGCCAGCAAGACCTCCACCCTGGTGCTCGAAGCCGAACCCGAACCCAGTCCGTCGCACGCCCACGCCGTCCACGAGTCCTCCTGGATCATGACCTTCCCCCTCATCATCCTCGCGATCCTCTCGCTCATTGGCGGATGGGTCGGCATCCCCGAAGCCCTCGGCGGCCACAACGAGTTCGACCACTTCCTCGCCCCCGTCTTCAACGCAGGCCTCGACATCGCCGCCAATCCGCAGCACTTCTTCATGGAGCGCGTAGACGCCATCGTCTCCCTTCTCGTCGCGCTGACGGGCGCCTTCATCGCCTGGTACTTCTACTGCTACAAGCCCGGCACCGCCGCCGCCCTCGCCGCAAAGTACCGCCGCCTCTATTCCCTCCTAGACCACAAGTACTGGGTCGACGAGATCTACGGCCGCTTCATCATCACGCCACTCCTCGTCGTCTCGCGCCTGCTCCTCAACGGCCTCATCGACGGAGGCATCATCCAGGGCAGCGCCTCCGGCCTGGCCGCCTCCACCCGCGGAGGCAGCTGGCTAGTCCGCCGCATCCAGTCAGGAAACATTCGCTCCTACGCCGGCTGGCTCGCCGCCGGTGCCGCCGTCGTCATCGCCATCGTCCTCTTCGGTCACCACGGATTTCCCCACTGACATTCGTAGTTGTCGTTGCACTTGCTCTTCGTAGTTGCAGTTGCACTTGCTTTTCTGGCTGTCATTCCGAGCGTAGCGAGGAACCTGCTTCCCGAACCACCTAAGAACTCAATGAACCCAATGAACTTTGACCCAATCATCCTGACGCTCATCATCGCCACCCCGCTAGCGGGCGCGATCCTGCTCGCCTTAATCCCTGAACAGGAGGGCAGCAAGCGCCACGCCATCGGCGCCCTCGTCATCTCCCTCTTCACACTTCTGCTCACCCTCCATCTCCCCAGCCACTTCAACTACCACGCCGCCCCGCGCACCTTACAGTTCGAGCAGAACCTCTCCTGGATCGCGTCCCCCAACATCCGCTACCACCTCGGCGTCGACGGTCTCAGCATGTGGCTCATCGTCCTCGCCGCCTTCCTCGCCCCCATCGGCGTGCTCGCCTCCTGGAACGTAATCTCCACCCGCACCAAGCTCTTCTACACCCTCTTCCTGCTCCAGCAGGTCGCCATGCTCGGCATCTTCGCCGCCCTCGACCTCTTCCTCTACTACGGCTTCTGGGAGCTTTCCATCGTCCCCATCACGCTGCTTATCGCCACCTTCGGCCGCACCGAAAATCGCCGTCGCGCAGCCATCAAGTTCTTCCTCTACGCCTTCATCCCCTCCGCGATCCTCCTCGTCGCGATCCTCTGGCTCTACAACCTGACCGGCACCTTCGACCTCCCCACCCTGCAGTACCTCGCCCTCTCGCATCGCCTGGCCGCAACCCCCACCGCGCTTCTCCTCTGCTCCATCGCCTTCCTCGTCGCCTTCGCCGTCAAAGTCCCCGTCTTCCCGCTCCACGGCTGGTTGCAGGACGCAGTCGCCGAAGCCCCCACGGCCGCCGTCATGGTGCTCGCCGGCAAGCTAGGCCTCTACTCCATCCTGCGCTTCAGCTTCGGCATCTTCCCGGAGCAATCCCGCCACGTAGCCCCCGTCCTCATCGCCCTGGGCGCCATCGGCATCGTCTACGGCTCGCTCATCGCACTCATCAAGACCGACCTCAAGAAGCTAGCCGCCTTCTCCACCCTGGCGCACGTCTCGTTCGTCGTTCTCGGAATCTTCACCTTCACGGTCATCGGCCTCGACGGCGGCGTCTTCCAGATCCTCAACGAGTCGCTCATCGGCGCCGCTTTCTTCATTCTCCTCGGCCTGCTCTACGAGCGCTACGGCACCTACGACATGCGCGACTACGGTGGCCTCGCCACACGTCACCCGTGGATGGTCACCATGTTCGTCATCACCGTCCTCGCCGCCGGCGGCCTTCCCATGCTCAACGGCTTTGTCGGCGAGTTCCTCATCCTCTCCGGCTCCATGCAATCCATCATCACGCACCACATCTTCTGGACCGTCCTAGCCGCCACCGGCGTCATCTTCGGCGCGTCCTACCTTCTCTGGATGATCCAGCGAGTCTTCTACGGCTCCATCGGCGTACGCCCCGACGAAGTCCCCGGCTGGGACCTCACCGCCCGCGAGCACCTCGAGCTCTGGCCCTTCGCCGCCCTCTTCCTCGCCATGGGCGTAGCCTCCCCCCTCTGGATGCGCGCCATCAATAGCTACGGTTTCTACCAGAGCGATACCTACAGAACCATAGTCTCCAACTGCCTTCCCCCAAACCACTGTGAGGTGAGGCTTCAGATAGCACCCGCGCCCAAGCCCTACTCGCAAACCCTGTCATCTCGACCGGAGGCCGCAGGCCGCAGTGGAGGGACCCCTGTATTGGTTCTTTCTTCGCAGCCGCAAGCAGCTCCCCAGGGGGTCCGCTAATGCCTACCAACCTCCTTGCCCTCCTCCCCGAACTCATCCTCGCCCTCACCGGCGTCCTCGTCATGCTGGCCGAACCCCTCATCGCCCCCGGCCGCACCCGCAAGCCTCTCGGCTGGCTCGCCATCCTCGGCACCACCGCCTCCGGCCTCGCCACCCTCTACCAACTCCACGTCGTCGACACCCTCCGCCCTGCTTTCGGCCCCCTCGCGAATCTTCCGGCTGGCGGCCAACTTACCGCCTTCTCCGGCACCATCCAGGTCGACGCCTTCTCGGTCTTCTTCCACCTCCTCATCGCCAGCATCGTGCTCGTGACCCTGCTAGCCTCGCTCGACTACTTCGAAGACCCCATCACCCACGCCGGCGAGTACTTCGCCCTGGTCCTCTTCGGTGCCACCGGCATGATGTTCATGACGTCCTCCGTCGAGCTCCTCATGGTCTTCATCGGCCTCGAAATCTCCTCGATCTCAACCTACATCCTGGCCGGCTTCCGCAAAGGCCGCGCGACGGCCTCCGAAGCCGCGATCAAGTACTTCCTCCTCGGCAGCTTCGCGACAGCCTTCTTCCTCTACGGCATCGCCCTCTGCTTCGGCGCGACGGGCTCGACCAGCATCGCCGCCATCGCCGCCGGCCTCGCCATCACGCAGACCCCACTCCTGGGCTGGCTAGCCGTAGCGATGGTCCTCATCGGCCTCGGCTTCAAGGTCTCCGCTGCCCCCTTCCACGTCTGGACCCCCGACGTCTATCAAGGAGCCCCCGCCCCAGTAGTCGGCCTCATGTCGACAGCCCCGAAAGCCGCCGCCTTCGCCGTCCTCCTCCGCTTCCTCTTCAACGCCACGCCCATGTACCGCGACCACTGGGTCCTCATGATCGCGATCCTCGCCGTCGCCTCGATGACCATCGGCAACCTCGGCGCCCTCCTGCAATCCGACGTGAAGCGTCTGCTCGCCTACTCCTCCATCGCCCACGCCGGCTATATGCTGGTCGCCTTCACCTCCGCTCAGCGCGACGCCGTCTCCACTGTCTGCTTCTACACCGCCGCCTATGCCGCCATGAACGTCGGCGCCTTCATCGTCCTCACCCAGCTCTCCGGCTTCGACGAAAAGCTCCGCACCCTGGACGACTTCACCGGCCTAGCCCTCAAGCGCCCGATCCTCTCCGCGATCTTCGCCTTCTTCCTTCTATCCCTCATCGGCATCCCCTTCACCGGCGGCTTCTTCGGCAAGTTCTACGTCTTCTCCGCGGCGGTCCACGGAGGCTACACCTGGCTAGCGATCGTAGGCCTGGCCAACTCCGGCGTAGCCTGCTTCTACTACCTCCGCCTGCTAGCCGCCCTCTACGCCCGCCCGACCACAGACACCCTCGCCGACACCCCCACCCCCCACCGCGTAACCTTCTCCGCCGCCCTCGCGCTAGCCGCGACAGCAGCCGCGACGCTCTTCCTCGGCATCCTCCCCAACCACGTCCTCCACCTAACCCAGCGAGCCGCCCCCACCACCATCGCGCAAACCCCGACAGCCCCCACCACCCCGGCTCAATAGCTCTCGCCCTGCACGCAACAAAAACGGCCTCCGCAAAGCGGAGGCCGTTGAGCGCTTCTACTTCCTATTTCCTACTTCCCGCCTTAGTTCACCTTTAGGAAGATAATAACGAACGTAAACAGAGCCAACGACTCGATAAACGCCAATCCAAGAATCAGGAACGTAAAGATACCAGGCCGCGCTCCCGGGTTACGCGCCAGCGCTTCGGCTGCGGAAGCCGTCGCTTTACCCTGACCGATTCCGCAAAGGCCAGCCGCCAGCGCCATACCGATACCGGCACCGATAGAGACCCACCAGTGACTAACAGGTTCAGCAGCGCCCTGCGCGAACGCCGGCGTCGCCAAAAGCATCGCCGCCATCGCCATAAATCCATACTTCATCAACCGCAGTGCATTCACCATTACAACTCCATGCCCCCATTGATCTCGCCGCCAGTGGGTGGTTGAGGCTCACCGTGCTGGCCCCCTCACGCTGGATCGGCGGTAGTACGCACCATAGGCAGGGAGCACCCGCCCATGGGAATGTCAAAGTCTAGTGATCGTGCGCAACCGCGAGGCTCAAATAAATCGCCGACAGCAGCATGAACACATACGCCTGGATAACAGCCACTCCCAAATGCAAACTCAAAAACACCAGCGGTACGCCAATCGGAATCAGCGAGAAGAACGCCAGCGTCAGCAGATCGCCCGCAAACATATTCGCGTACAAACGCACCGTCAGCGAAAGCACACGCGCGAAGTGCGAGATGATCTCAATCGGCAACAGCAGCGGATATAGCCACCACACCGGTCCCAGGAACTGCTTGATATACCCAAAGCCGTTGGCCCGCACGCCGTGATAGTGGTAAAACACAAACGTCACCAGCGCCAAACCCAACGGCACCACCGGGCTCGCCGTCGGCGACTCCAGCCACGGCGAAAGCAGCCCCATCAAATTCGCCAGCAGGATAAACAGCAGGATCACCGTCAGGTAGCTCGTGAATTGCTCAAACCCGTGGCCGATAATCTGTTCGGCCTGCCCCGACACAAACTCATCCGTCATCTCGGCGAGGTGCTGCACCGGCCCCGGATTCTCGACGCTCAGGCTCACCCGAACCGCAATGAAATACCCCAGCAGGATCAGGAACACCAGCAACTCCATCGCCACCGAGTTCGGTATCGGAGCCGCTGGAAAGCGCGGCGTAATGTGCAACAGCGCCAGCACCATATCGACAGGCCCAGCCAGGAAGTGATTCAGAAGACTCGTAAGAAATAATTGAGGAGGCATAGTGAAAACAGACAAATCAGCTGACGGCTGCGACCCTGCGCAACCCAAGGTTCAAGTTCAAAATCCTGCTAGACCGTCCATGCTCTGGCCATCTTGATAGCCTCGAACGTGAGGGACGCAATGCCCAATCCGAGTCCCACAGCGAGCGCAATTACGGAACCGTTTAGATACTTAAGACTAACATAGAGCACCACCAGCGACAGCCCCAGCCGCAGGAAGAAACCCGTCAGCACCAGCCCCATTGGACGCCCCGCCCCGCCCGCATCCATCCGCGCCATCACTGCGCTCATCAGCCGCATCCACTCCCACAATCCAGACCCCGAAATCGCCGCCCCGACCAACAGCAGCACCGCACTCCGCCACCCCAGCTTCCACCCCACCAGCGCCATCCCGATTACCGTCAGTACCGCAAGCAGCCGCAGCGTTCGCACCAGCGTCGCCCGCACATCCGCGTCGGTAAAACCCTCCAGCCCCTCAGCCACTATTCGTCCCTCTTCATCTGCCCGGCCGCCGCCCGATAAATCTGCACAAACCCCGCCACCGCTCCCAGCAGAATACCCGTCACCCCAATCCACCCGGTATGGAAGTGCTTGTCCAGCGCCGCACCGCCCAACCCGCCAATCAAGCAAGCCGCCGGCAGCACCAGCGCCAGCTGAATCATCGATTCAGCCTTCACCAGGTCCCCGAGCGACCCGCCGCCCTTTCCGCCCTTCCCGTCATCCGCCATAACCTGTTCCCGCACCTCGCACTACACCCTACACTCTATCCCCTACCCCCTATCCCCTGCTCTTCTCCTATACTGAAGCTCTCACATCCAACCTGAATCGAGCCGCATCGTGTCCCAGTACGACAGCCAATTCGAAGAAAACCTCTACCAGCTTCGCCGCGAAAAGCTCGACCAGATCGCCACCCTCGCCCGCGCTGCCAACCCCTCGCTCTCGGAATATGAAGCGAAGTACCCCAACAGTTTCTCCTTCACCACCTCCGTCCCCGAGCTCCGCGCCCTCGGCGGGAACCTCTCCGCCGAAGACCTCGAGCGCATGCACCTCGAGGCCGCCGTCGCTGGCCGCATCATGGCCATCCGCGTCCAGGGCAAAGCCGGCTTTGCCCAGATCCAGCAGCACGGCCAGCGCCTCCAGATCTACGTCCGCAAAGACGACGTCGGCGAAGACGTCTTCAACCTCTACAAGCTCCTCGACCTCGGCGACCACATCGGCGTCCGCGGCTACCTCATGCGCACCCGCACCGGCGAACTCACCCTCCACGCCGCCCCCATCGGCCTCCACGGCCACGAGTCCAAACCAGCCATCCGCTTCCTCGCCAAGGCGATGCTCGCACTCCCCGACAAGTACCACGGCCTCGAAGACATCGAAATCCGCTACCGCCAGCGTTACGCCGACCTCTTCACCAACCCCGAAGTCCGCGACGTCTTCGTCAAGCGCGCCCACATCCTTCGCTCCATCCGCCATTACTTCGACACCCACGGCTACCTCGAAGTCGAAACTCCTATGCTCCACACCATTGCCGGCGGCGCCACAGCGCGGACCTTCACCACCCACCACAATGCTGAAGGCATGGAGCTCACCCTCCGCATCGCCCCCGAGCTGCACCTCAAGCGCCTCGTCGTCGGTGGCCTCGATCGCGTCTACGAGATCAACCGCAACTTCCGAAACGAAGGCATCGACCGCACCCACAATCCCGAGTTCACCATGCTCGAGTTCTACCAGGCCTACGCCAACTACTACGACCTGATGACCCTCACGCAAGACCTCATTACCAGCGTCGCCAAGGAAGTCAACGGCACCACCCTCACCACCTTCAACGGCAACGAAATCGACCTAAGCAAATGGAGCCGCCTCTCCATGCGCGAAGCCATCCTCAAGTGGTGGCCAGAAGAAGCGCATGTCCCCACCGACGGCATCTTCACCGACCTCGCGCTCGCCATGCCAGCCGTCTTCAGCCTCTACATGTACTACAACAGTCCGCGCCAGGATGAGGACGGCGTGCTCACCTCGCAAACTCCTGAAGAGCGAAAAGAAGCAGCTAGGAAAGCCGCCTCGCTCTGGCCCGCCTATAAGCAGGCCGAGCCCGTCTATATGCAGGCCGTCGACGATCCCATTGGCACCAGGGAACTCGCCTCCGCCGCCCTCGGCAAATTAATCGCCGGCGCCTTCGAAGCCCTCGCCGAAGAGCACCTTATTCAACCCACCATCATCTACGACTTCCCTCTCGCCGTCTCGCCCCTCTCCAAGATCAAGCCCGACGAGCCCGACTGGGTCGAGCGCTTCGAGTTCTACATCGGTGGCTTCGAAGTCGGCAACGCCTTCTCCGAGCTCAACGATCCCGACGACCAGCTCCGCCGCTTCGAATCCCAACTAGACGACCGCAAGCGCGGCGACGCCGAAGCCATGGCCGAAGTCGACTACGACTACGTCCGCGCCCTCGGCTACGGCCTCCCTCCCACCGCTGGCGAAGGCATCGGCATCGACCGCCTCACCATGGTCCTCACCGGCTCCCGCACCATCCGCGACGTCATGCTCTTCCCCCTGATGCGCCCCCAAAAGCCCTCCGCCGAACCCCACTCCGAACCCGAACACCCCCACGGCGAGTCCTCCGAATAGCGTCTAAATCTCGTGATCTCGACCGAACGCTCACGCAAGATTCGCTCAGTAGCTGTAATACTCTCGTCATCTCGACCGAAGGCTCACGGCTTCATGTGAGCCGCAGTGGAGAGACCCCTGTATTCCGCACCTCCACTCACCGTTAGTTGAGTTTTGTGGGGCGCCGAAAATCTGTCATTCTGAGCGTAGCCGAAGAACCCGAAGCTCTCCGCGCCATCCATACCGCTCGCGCCTTTTAACCGACACTCATCGGAGCCTACCCTATGAAGCCCCTCTTACTCCTCGCTCTGGCTGTCCTCACCCTCCCGCTCGCCGCCCAGACCCCCATGCCCGTCATCCCGCCTACCGGCCACGTCCACACCCCGGACGTCGACATCGCCTACTGGACCTACGGCGCCCCCCAATCCACTACCCCCATCTTCGCCGTCAACGGAGGCCCCGGACTCTCCCACATCTACATGGTCCAGAACGACCTCTGGCAGCGCGTGTCCCAACACCGCCAGGTCGTTTTCTACGACCAACGCGGCACCGGCGCCTCGCCCCTCACCAACCCCTCCGCCCCGCAAACCATGGAAGCCCAGGTAGCCGACCTCGACGCCGTCCGAGACCATCTCCACCTCGCCAAAATCGATCTTTGCGGCGACTCCTACGGCGGCCTCCTCGTCATCGCCTACGCCGCCGCCCACCCCGAGCACGTCCACCAGCTCATCATCTCCGACGGCCTCGTCTCCTACGAAAGCATCGTCCACCTCTTCCCGCAAGTCTTCCCCGACAAGCTGGAAGCCCAGACGACCGCCGCGAAAGCTTCCACCGCGAGCCCCGAGGCCCAAGCCCAGCAAGGCCTCCGCGACCACTTCAGCATGATCTTCTACAGCCCCGAAAAAATGACCCGCTACCTCGCCAACGCCCCCAACCTCGGCTTCTCGCCCGCCACTGCCGAAGCCATCGCCAAGGCCAACCCCACCGTCGACTCCACCGCCGCGCTCGCCAAATTCAACTTCCCCACACTAGTCCTCAACGGCCGCTACGACATGAACGTAGCCCCGCTCACCGCCTACCGCATCTACAAAGCCATCCCCAACGCGAAGTTAGTCATCTTCGAACAGAGCGGCCACCTCCCATCCTACGAAGAACCCGAAAAATACCTCCAGGTCCTTAACGATTTCCTGACCAACTAACTCCCGATCACCGCCGCCACAATCCCCAACCCCTCTTCCACTCGCGACCGCTCCACCTCGCCACCCATCCCAATCCGCAGCGCCCGAGGCACCTCCACACCCGGCGCAGTGAACCCAGCCGCCCCACTCACCATCACCCCGCGCTCCAGGCAAATCCGCTGCGCCTCAGTCGCCGTCAATCTCTCCGGCAGCGACACCCAAAGATGCCACGCGCAGCGCGCACCAACCCCCACCGCGTCGCCAAGAATCTCCCGCCCCAAAGCATTTCGCCCAGCGCCCTCCACCAGCTTCTCCGCAATCACTCTCTCCAGCGTCCCATCCTCAATCAGTCGCACCGCCGCCGCGTTGTGCACCAGCGAAGTCCCGGTCGTCGTGTTCCTGATCACGTTCTCCATCTCGCCCACAAACCGTTCCGGACACACCACAAACCCGGTCCTTGTCTGCGGGGCATAGTTCTTGCTCAGCCCACGCACATAGAAAGTCCGCTCCGGCGCCAGCACGGCATAATTCGCCGCCGCGTCCGGCTCCATGAAGCCATACGCGTCATCCTCAATCACAATCAGGTCAAACTCCCGCGCCACCTCCACGATCGCCAACCGCCGCTCCAGCCCAGCCACAATCCCCAACGGATTATGCACCGTAGGCATCAGGAACACGCCCGACACCTTCTCCCGCTCACACGCCGCCCGTAACGCTTCAGGCTTCATCCCCTCGCCATCAAACGCGCACGCCACCAGCTTGATGCCGAGCATCTGCGCCTGTTCCAACATCGCCGTATACGTAATCTCTTCCACCGCAATCGTCTTCCCGCCAAGACCCGCGACCAGCAGCGACACCAGCGTCCCATGATGTCCGCCGCACACCATCCACGCGCGCTCCGGCGCAACACCCAGCCACTTCGCCGCACGCACGCGCAACCCCGCATCGCCCCCGCGAAACGAAGGCCGCAGCAACCGCGCATCCTCCACCGCCAGCTCCTCGACGGCTCGTCGCAGATATCCCTGCCACTCCGCGCCCTGCTCCGCAAACAAAGGAAAGTTCCACACCAGATCAATCATCCCGACAGTCTACCTCCACCCCACACGCGCTAAAATCCATAGGTGAACATTCTCTTCGTCGGCGACGTCTTCGGATCGCCCGGCCGCCACATCGTACGCGAGCACCTCCCCCACGTCCTTGAAACCAACGCCGTAGACCTCCTCGTAATCAACGGCGAAAACTCCGCCGGCGGTTTCGGCATCACCCCTTCCATCGCCGAAGAACTCTTCGACCTCGGCGCCCACGTCATCACCACCGGCAACCACATCTGGGACAAAAAAGAGATCGTCGAATACATGACGGTCCCTGCGAATTCCCACGCTCGAGGCCGCCGCGTCCTCCGCCCTGCCAACTTCGCTCACGGCACCCCCGGCTTCGGCCTCTACGAAGGCGAGCTCGGCAACGGCACCAAATACGCCATCATGAATATGCAGGGCCGCGTCTTCATGGCAAGCTCCGACGACCCCTTCCGCAAGGCCGACGAACTCCTCACCATGATCGAGCGCAACACCAAAGCCAAGGTCATCCTCCTCGACTTCCACGCCGAAGCCACCAGCGAAAAAGCCGCCCTCGGCTGGTACCTCGACGGCCGCGTCACCGCAGTCCTCGGCACCCACACCCACGTCCCCACCGCCGACGAGCGCATCCTCCATCACGGCACCGCCTACCAAACCGACGTAGGCATGTCCGGCCCCTTCGATTCCATCATCGGCGTAGAAACCGAGCTAGTCCTCAAGCGTTTCCTCACCGGCATGCCCGGCAAATTCGAAGCCGCCAAAGGCAATCCAAAAATGTGCGCCACCCTCATCCAGTGCGACGGCGCCACCGGCCGAGCCCACCACATCCAACGCATCATGCTAGGCGAATAACCGCAGTACCTCCTGCACAACTGTTACGACTGCTGTTGTCGTTGTCGTTGTTTGTTTTTCGCCGTCATCCTAGAGCGAAGCGAAGGATCCCTGTATTGGCTGTTGCCGTTGCACTTGCCTTTCTGGCTATCATTCCGCACCCTGAGCTCGTCGAAGGGGAAGCAATCTGCTTCTCCGCTAATCCATACCCTGTCATCTCGACCAAACCCTGAGCGTAGCCGAAGGGACAGTGGAGAGGCCCCTCTATTTGCTTTTGCTAGAAGCTAGCAGCTAAAAGCTAAGCCCCACTAGCACGATTCGGACTACCTCTAAATCAGACGACCCTTTCTCCCGGCCGCCGTACACTTAACCACACGCCCCGAAAGGACACCTCATGAGCCCCCTGAGCCTTCCCACCGCCATCGAGTTCCACGCGACCATCGCCGACCGCTACGCCCCCATCCTCACCCCCGAAGCCATCGACTTCCTCACCACCCTGCAGCGCGAGTTCAACCCCCGCCGCAAGCAACTCCTCTCCGCGCGCATCACCCGCCAGGCCGCCCTCGACGCCGGCACCCTCCCAAACTTCTTCCCCGAAACCGCCAACATCCGCGCCGCCTCTTGGGAAATTGCCCCCCTCCCCGCCGACCTCCAAGACCGCCGCGTAGAAATCACCGGCCCCGTCGATCGCAAGATGATCATCAACGCCCTCAACTCCGGCGCCCGCGTCTTCATGGCCGA
>Ga0302313_10000477_pt1 | contig 35996 bp, 35 predicted proteins | sample III_Palsa_N2_2_FD_200454 | JGI IMG/M metagenome (GOLD analysis project Ga0302313, IMG submission 200454) | Peat permafrost microbial communities from Stordalen Mire near Abisko, Sweden - III_Palsa_N2_2 | ecosystem: Environmental > Terrestrial > Soil > Palsa > Peat permafrost | place: Sweden...
CATCTGCGCGATCGCCCATTGCCGCTGTTCGGCTGTGTACCTGATCCATTTCATACTCTCGCTCGCTGCCGCCTTCCATTGTGATTTAAGAAATCAAACGGAGCGACAACTAGCCTGACGTGGAGGGTGGCCACTCAAGAGAAAAGTGACTCGCCCTCCGTAGGAGGGTGAAACGCTCTGCAACCGAAATGGCAGATCGCGGGAATACAGCCGATCCCGCACAGCGCGGGCCACTGGGTCCCTGCCTTCGCAGGGGTGACGAAGATTCAGCAATTCCGCGAGCACCCGCCCCTCACCCCAACCCTCTCCCCGCTGGGGAGAGCGAGCAGGGCCAGTGATACCTCACTCTCCCTGCGGCAAAATCAACATCGCATCGCCATAGGAAAAGAAGCGGTAACGCTCCTCAACCGCATGGCGATACGCGTCAAGCATGAACTCGCGCCCAGCCAGCGCAGACACCAGCATCAGCAGCGTCGACTGCGGCAGATGGAAATTGGTGAGCAGGCCATCGATGCTGCTGAAGCGGTAACCAGGAAAAATGAAGATCTGCGTTTCACCAGCAAACGGATGCAGCTCTCCGTCCTTGCTGGCGCTCTCAAGCGCGCGCACCACCGTAGTACCAACCGCAATCACGCGACCGCCGGCAGCACGAGTGCGGCGAATCTGCTCGACCAGGCTGGCACCGACATTGAGCCACTCGCGATGCATCTGGTGATCTTTCAGATCATCCGCACGCACCGGCTGAAACGTGCCGGCCCCGACGTGCAACGTGATGTAACCGAAATCGACTCCGCGCTCGCGCAGGTCAGCCAGCATGGCCTCATCGAAATGCAGTCCGGCGGTGGGCGCGGCGACCGCGCCGGGCTCGCGCGCGAACACGGTCTGGTAACGCTCCATGTCGCTGGCGTCAGCGTGCCGCTCGATGTACGGCGGCAATGGCATTTCGCCGAGTTTGAGCAGCAGTTTTTCCAGCGGCTCGGGGGCCTCGAAATGCAATCGGAAGAAACCTTCGTCACGACCCAGCACGACCGCATGACTGCCATCAGCCAGCTCGATCCGCCCGCCCTCCTTCGGCTTCTTGCTGACGCCGAGCTGCACAACGGCCTCATGTGCACCTGTGACCCGCTCGATCAGGATCTCCACCGCGCCGCCGGTGCTCTTGCGCCCATACAAGCGTGCCGGCAACACGCGGGTGTCGTTGAATACCAGCAGGTCGCCCGGGCGCAGGAATTCGGGCAGCTCACGAAACAGTCGATCCTGCAGCTTTTGCTGAGCCACATCGAGCAACAGCATTCGGCTGGCCGATCGCTCAGGTAATGGTGCCTGAGCAATCAGCTCGGGAGGCAGTTCAAAATCAAAATCGGACTTCTTCAAGATCGGCTCGGCTTACGCCCGCGGGCGGCGGGTAACGGCACATTATCCCGCAGTGGGCGCAGGCCAGCACGTGCCGGCCAGTGCGTTACCTTTGCCAGGCGTGGTGCTGGATTACAGCCAACCCTTCTGCCGTGCCATGCGATACGCCTCGATGCGGTTGGCGACGCCGAGCTTGCCGATCGCTTCAGAGAGGTAATTGCGCACGGTGCCATGCGAAAGATTCAGCTGCGTGGCGATGTCGCCAGCAGACTGACCTTCGCCGGCCAGTCGCAATACCTGCCTCTCACGATCGTTCAACGGGTCGGCCTCCGACCATGCTTCCAGCGCCAGCTGCGGATCAATCGCGCGACCACCGCGATGCACCGTGCGCAACGCTTCGGCCAGGTTTTCCGCCGGCGCATCCTTGAGCAGATATCCCGACACACCGGCATCCAGTGCACGTCGCAGGAACCCCGGGCGGGCAAACGTGGTGACGATGACCACCTTCATCGGCAGCGCATGCCGCTGGATGCGCTGCGCCAACTCCAAACCAGTCAGGCCTGGCATCTCGATATCGGTAACCAATACATCAGGTTTCAGTCGCTGCAGTTCGCGCCAGGCGATCTCGCCATCGGCTGCCGAACCAAGCACCTCGATATCCGATTCAAGATTGAGCAGCGCAAACAGCGCACCACGCACCATCGCCTGATCCTCGGCAAGCAAGACGCGGATCATGTGATATTTCCTTTGTATCGACCGGAGTCGGTGGAGGATGTCGTAACCTGGATGGGCGTGGGAAACATGGATGTGCTCATGCGAGGGGCTGCCCTGGAGCCGTGGTCATCACCGGCTCGCTGACTGGCATATCCGATGGCGGCCGTGACGCTTCAACCAGACGCAGAATCGGCACCGGCACCACCACTCGCAGGCGGGTTCCCTGACCACGTGGCGACTCGATCGCCAGCGTGCCGCCCAGCGCACGCACGCGCTCGCCAATGCCGCACAAACCGTTGCCATCACGCTCGATGCCGCCGCGACCGTTGTCGCTGATCTGCATGCACACGCTGGCACGTTCGCGGGCCATTTCGATCTTGGCGGAGCTGGCGCCGGCGTGGCGCGCGATATTGGTGACTGCCTCACGCAATATCAACGAGAGGCCACGCTCGATGTCCCCAGGAAGATCAGCGGGCGGACGACCGTAGTCGAGATGCACCCGCGACGATTCCAGCAACAAGCGCGCCGACGCCAGCTCGGCAGCGAGGTCGGTGGCGCGGAAGCCGGTGACGGCGCTGCGCACTTCTGCCAGTGCGTGGCGCGCCACTTTCTCGGCCTCTTCCACCTCGCGTCGGGCCGCTTCGGTGTCGCGATCGAACAGCTTGCGCGAGAGTTCGAGTTTGAGCGTAATCAGCGACAGCGTATGGCCGAGCAAGTCATGCAGGTCACGGCCGATACGCTCGCGCTCTGCGGTAGCGGCGAGTCGGCGCACTTCGTCATGCGACAGGCGAAGGGCAGCATCCTTCTCCTTGTTCATATGCTCGACTGCCGTGATGGTGCTGATGACCAGGGCAGTGGCTGGAATGATCACCAGCAACGAAGTCGGATAGCCGATCCACCAGGCCAGCGCGACGAATACGGCATTCATCAGCAGCAGCTTCACCACGTACAGGCGGAAGGGCGCGTTGCAGAAACGCAGCATCACGCAACCGTAGACGAAGTAGCTCAGGCCGCTCCCGTACCAGGGCAGCAGCCCCATGCTCAATGCAGCCATGCCCAGCGGATAGAATTGCACCGTGCGTCGCGGCGCCAGCTGCATCTTGGCGAACAGCAACAGGAACACCGGCAGGGAGCCCAGCGTGAACAGCAACCAGCTGCGCGTGTAGCCGGCGACTCCATGGTCAAACAGCGGCGTGACAAAAATCCACATCAACCACAGCAAATGCACGCTGTCGGCCCACGGCGACTTGCCGTGCCGGATGTCATCGGCAACACCGGAATCCGGCGCCGGCGCAAACCATCGGGCAATGAAGTAAGGAATCATGGCGCGGCTTTTCGCTGGTGGATCGATGGGTACAGCATGCCACTTCAACCGTGCCGACGCAGGCGTCGCGTCGCCAGGAGCAGAAACACCGCTGCGAATCCGAAGAGCACCAATACGTGCGGCAACAATGCCCCCTGCCGCATGCCCACGGCTGCCAATGCCAGCTGATCGAGGTGATAGCTGGGCCACACCGGCGCGATCTGCTGCAGGAACTTCGGCAGCATCGGTAGCGGAAACCACAGGCCGGACATGAACGACATCGGCAGGTAGATCAACTGCAGCATGCCCGGCGCGCCCTGCCCCTTGATCAAGGTACCGACGAACATGCCCAGCGCGCAAAACGGCAGCACGCCGAGTGCACCGGTCAGCAGCAACGCACCGACTTGCATGGGGGTCAATGTCACATGCCCCAGCAACAATGCCAACGCCAGCAGCAACAGAATGACCACGGTGGCGGCCGCCATCGCCATCAGCATTTTGCCCAGGAGGTAGGCACCCGGCGGCATCGGTAGCGCACGTTTGAATGTCAGCAGGCCACCATCGCGCTCAAGCGCAAGCGATACGCCAAAACCAAACAGGCCCGGACTCATCACGCCGAATACGCCGTAACTGGCCAGCAGATACCGCGCCGCATCGGCGCCCTCCGATTTGGCCATCAGCACGCCGAACAACAGGTAGAACATGGCGGGAAACAGCATGATCGGCAGCATGAAACCGGGGGCGCGCATGTAGCGCAGGCATTCGCTGCGTGCCTCTTCAAGGTAGACGCCCAGCACGCGACGGGGTGACATGCCGCTGGTCGATGCCAGTTCGGTAAAAGACATGGTGGTTTCCATCTCAGGCGGCCTCACGCTGGTCGATGTTGGATGCTTCGTCAGCATCACGGGTGACCTCAGTGAAGGCCTCGGCCAGACCAGCACGCTGAACTTCAAGCTCGCACAGCTGCGTGTCGGCATCGAGTAGACGGCGCACCACGATTTCGGCATCGGCCGTGGTGATATGCAAACGTTCGCCGTCCTGCCAGACATCACTGACTTCGGGCCAACTGCGTATCGTGTCGACCGTCAACGCGCTGAGGCAGCGAATACGTTTGAGCGCCACGCGCGCACGCAGTGCCTCGACCGTGCCTTCGTGAATCATCCGGCCGTGAGCCATCACACAGACACGATCAGCCAGTGCTTCAGCTTCTTCCAGATAGTGCGTGGTCAGCAACACTGAACAGCCTTCTGCAAGCAGTTGGCGAATCGCCGCCCATAATTTCCCCCGCGCCTCGATATCCATGCCCACGGTCGGTTCGTCAAGAAACAACAGTTCGGGTCGCCCACACAGCGCCAGTGCAAATTGCACACGCCGCTGCTGGCCACCGGAGAGTTTTGCGTAGGATCGTTTGAGGAGGTCGCCGATCCCGGCCAGCTCAGCTGTTTCAGCCAGCGCGCGTGGGGTCGGATAGTAGCTGGCGGTCAGACGCAGCAGCTCCCCTACTCGCAATGTCGGTGGCAATTCGGCGTCCTGCAGCATCACGCCGATGCGCCGGCGTGCGTCGATCTGCTGCGGATCCTGGCCGAACAGCTCGACTTTGCCGGCATCCGCGCGAATCAAGCCCAGCAGCAGGCCAATCGCCGTGGTCTTGCCGGCACCGTTGGGGCCGAGGAGTGCGAGCAGTTCGCCGCGCCGCACCACGAGGTCGGCGCCGTCCAGCGCAGTCAGCCGGCCATAGCGTTTGACGACGTGGTCGAGGCGGGCGACGGTAGGGGTGGAATGCGCCATGAGAACCTCCTTGGATGCCGCTTATCCTGCGCTGCACAAGGAGTTACAGGCAGTCGCCGACGTCAGTCATCAGAGGTGACAGCCGTCATCCGTGGCGCTGGCACGGGGTTACGGCCGCGGGCGCCGCAAGGTATCCTGTGACGGATAAGCCGCCTTGGATGTACCGGAACGGCAGCTCGAAGCGTCTGAAAACATTGAGGAAGCGCCGCATCGTCTCGCGTTTCCAGCTACGCATTTACTACATATCCGCAAGCCCGGCAACTCATGCCAGCGGATCCACGGAGAAGCCATCATGGGTGTGATCAATCAGCTGCGCGAACTGCGCGAATTCGGTGGCAAGCCACGGACCACGGGTCTGGACGACACCACCATCGAGCGCATGGCGGCCAACGACACCCTGCTGGTTCAAGCTATCGCTGAAGCCGTGGCGCGGCATCGCGAACTGCGCGCCGACCTGGGTGATTTCCTCAAGCTGGATGAGCCCGAGCAGCTTGCCCAGGTTCAAGCCGGTTTCGTCAATTTCTATCCGGATGACGCGATTAACCCGTACCTGTCGGCCACCGCTCGCGGTCCATGGGTCGTCACGCTGAAAGGTTCCGTGGTGCACGACAACGGCGGCTACGGCATGCTCGGCTTTGGCCACAACGACCCGGCGATCCTCGAAGTGTTGAGCCGCCCGCAGGTGATGGCCAACGTGATGTCGCCCAGCATCTCCCAATTGCGCTTCACCCGCGCGCTGGACAAGGAACTGGGCCACACGCGCGGCGGCAGTCCGTATACGCGGTATCTGTGCCTGAACTCCGGCTCCGAGTCGGTCTCACTGGCCTGTCGCATTGCCGACGTCAACGCCAAGACGATGACGGACGTCGGTGGTCGCTATGCCGGTCGCACGATCAAGCGGCTCGCAGTCAAAGGCGCGTTTCACGGTCGCACCGACAAGCCGGCGCTGTATTCGGACTCCAGCCGCAAGACCTATCAGCAGCACCTTGCCAGCTACCGGCACGAAGACACGTTGCTCACCGTGGCACCGTATGACCTGGCGCAGCTGGAAGCCGTATTCGCCGACGCCGACAAACACGGCTGGTTCATCGAGGCGATGTTCCTTGAGCCGGTGATGGGCGAAGGCGACCCTGGCCGCGCCGTGACTCCTGAGTTCTACAAGGCAGCCCGCGCGCTGACCGAAGCACACGGCACCCTGCTGCTGATCGATTCGATCCAGGCCGGCCTGCGTGCGCATGGCGTGTTGTCGATCACCGACTATCCCGGCTTCGAGAACCTGCCGGCGCCGGACATGGAAACCTTTTCCAAGGCGCTCAACGGCGGCCAGTATCCATTGTCGGTGCTGGCAGTCAGCGCACGCACCGCCGGGCTGTACCGCAAGGGCATCTACGGCAACACCATGACCGCGAACCCGCGTGCGCTGGAAGTGGCTCTGGTCACGCTGGATCAGCTGAACGATGCCGTGCGCAACAACATTCGCGAGCGCGGCAAGGAATTCGTCGACAAGCTCAACGCACTGAAGAACGAATTGGGCGGCCTGATCACCAAGGTCCAGGGCACTGGCCTGCTGTTCTCCTGTGAGTTGGCCCCGGAATACAAGTGCTACGGCGCCAACTCGACCGAGGAGTACATGCGCGAACGCGGCGTCGGCGTGATCCATGGCGGCGTCAACTCACTGCGCTTCACGCCGCACTTCAACGTCACCAGCGCCGAAGTGGACCTGGTGGTGGTGAATCTGCGCAAGGCGCTGCTGGAAGGCCCGCGCAAAGCCAAGGCCGAGGCGGCCTGAGCACCCCAGGTTCAACCTGATCCACTACACGGCAACGCGGCCCATGCTGCGTTGCCGTAGATGAATACGGCTTGCACGACACCTTCGTCACGTCCCACGACGGCTACCCGGCGGCTTAGACTGGCGCCGCCGGCAGCTGCCGGTCACCAAGGGAGGGTTCAACGATGTCGATGTCATTACGTCTGCTTGCCATCAGTGCCGCATTCGCTTTTGCCGGCGCCACCTTCGCGGCAACGCCCCAGGCCAACACGGCTGCCCCGACCAAGACACTCACCTCGTCTCAACAGCGCATGGCCGACTGCGGCCATCAGAACGCCGGCAAGAAAGGCGACGACTACAAGAACGCCGTCAGCGCCTGCATGAAGGGCGACACCGCCAGCGCCGCCCCGACCAAGAAGCTCACCCCGTCGCAGCAGCGCATGGCCGACTGCAATCATCAGAACGCCGGCAAGAAAGGCGACGACTATAAAAACGCCGTCAGCGCCTGCATGAAGACGCACTGATCCGGTTGCCAACGGATCAACACTTCGAAGTCTTGCGCACGCAGGGCGCCGCCGAACCGGGCGGCGCCCTTTTCTTTTGCGGCTATGCTTGAGACAGCTCACTCGGCAAGCAGCCATGAAGATAGTCGAAGTCCGCCACCCACTGATCCAGCACAAGCTCGGATTGATGCGCCGTGCCGGCATCAGCACCAAGGAGTTTCGCGAACTGGCCTCCGAAGTTGCTGCACTGCTCACTTACGAGGCCACCAAGGATCTGGAAACCGTCCAGGAGCAGATCCATGGCTGGGCCGGCCCGCTGCAAGTACATCGGATCAAGGGCAAAAAGATCACCATCGTGCCGATCCTGCGGGCGGGCCTGGGCATGCTGCCAGGCGTGCTCGACATGATCCCGTCGGCGAAGGTCAGCGTAGTCGGCGTGCAGCGCGATGAGAAAACACTGCAACCGATCGCCTACTACGAAAAACTCAGCGGCCGCATGGACGAACGCATCGCGCTGATCGTCGACCCGATGCTGGCCACCGCCGGCACCTTGATTGCCGCTGTCGATATGCTGAAAGCGGCCGGCTGCAAACGCATCAAGGGCTTGTTCCTGGTCGCCGCGCCGGAGGGCCTGAGGCGCATCGAGGCAGCGCATCCGGATATCGAGATCTACACCGCCGCGATCGACGAACGCCTGAACGAACACGGCTATATCCTGCCTGGCCTCGGCGACGCCGGCGACAAGATCTTCGGTACCAAGCTGCTGCCGCCGACCGACTGAAGCAGTCGACCGATTCAAGCAAAAGCTCGCTCTTGCGGGAGCGACTTCTACCCATCAACCGTTCGTCCTGAGCGTAGCGCAGCGGAGTCGAAGGGCCTTCAGAAAACGATGTGCGGCCGGATCCATAGCTTTGGCTTTGGCTTTGGCTTTGGCCCTGCTCTGCTTCTGATTCAGCTTTTTGCTTTTCTGAAAAGTGCGCGCAGGACGCGCGCCGCTCTAACGGGGCCCCTGTGCGGCGGTGAGGTGGGGTGTCGATAGGCCCCGAAGGGGGAATCGACAGGACGTCGATTCCTTTTCGCGAGCACATGGATGTGCTGTCGAAAAGCCCGGCCCCAGCTCACGGACTTGGCGGGCATGGATGCCCGACAAGCGCCAAGCGGGGTGGCCTTCTCTTTTGGTTACTTTTCTCTTGGCCACCCATGTCTCCGGTCTATACACCACTCAAGAGAAAAGTGACTCGCCCTCCGTAGGAGGGTGAAACGCTCTGCAACCGAAACAGCAGATCGCGGGAATCCAATTGATCCCGCACAGCGCAGGCCACTGGGCCCCTGCCTTCGCTGGGGTGACGAAAATTGAGCGATCCCGCGAGCACCCGCCCCACACCCCAACCCTCTCCCCGTCGGGGAGAGGGAGCAGTGTGCGCGCAAGCTGCCGAGCCCCGTCTGCGCCGAGGTGACTAGCCCAAGCTAGCGACCGAAGCGATCAGTCGCCTCCAGCAGCTCATGCATGATGCCCGGCTCGAACGCCGAATGACCGGCGTCCTGCACGATATGCAGATCAGCCTCGGGCCACGCACGATGCAGATCCCACGCGCTGCGCATCGGGCAGACCACGTCGTAACGTCCCTGCACGATCACTGTCGGTATGCGGCGAATACGGTCGACATTGCGCAGCAGCTGGTCGTCGTGATCGAAAAAGCCGCCGTTGACGAAGTAGTGACATTCGATGCGCGCGAACGCCAGCGCGAACTCGTCTTCGGCGCTGGACGCGATGTGCGAAGTGTCCTGCCACAGAAAGCTGGTGGCACCTTCCCATACTGACCAGGCGCGTGCGGCGTCACTGCGTGTTTGCGCGTCGTCGCTGGTCAGGCGGCGATAGTAGGCGCTCATCAGGTCGCCCTGTTCGGCCTCCGGAATCGCATTGAGATAGGTTTCCCACGCGTCCGGATACAGCGCGTCGCAGCCCTTCTGGTAGAACCATTCAAGCTCCCAGCGGCGCAGCATGAAGATGCCGCGCAGCACCAGCTCGGTTACCTGGTCCGGATGCGTCTGTGCGTAGGCCAGCGCCAGCGTGGAGCCCCACGAACCACCGAACACCTGCCAGCGATCGATCGCCAGATGTCCGCGCAAGCGCTCGATGTCGGCGACCAGATCCCAGGTCGTGTTGTCGGTCAGTTCCGCATGCGGAGTGGATTTGCCACAGCCGCGCTGATCAAACAGCACGATGCGATAAACGGCAGGATCGAAAAAGCGCCGGCACTTCGCATTGGTGCCGCCGCCCGGACCGCCATGCAGAAACACCACCGGCTTGCCGTTCGGGTTGCCACTCTGCTCGTAGTACAGCGTGTGCAGTGCGGACACCTTGAGAAAACCGCTGTCAAATGGCTCGATCTCGGGATACAGCGAACGAAGTTGCGGTGACATGACAAGTTCTCTAAGCGAACGGACAAGCCCGTAAGGCTAGCACGGGCGCGGTTTCGCGGGCTTTGAGAGACCCCGGTTCAGCAGCCGACTCTCGGCAAGCCATGCTCAGCGAATCACTCTCATTGGCTCACAAACAACTTACCGGGATTGAGGATGCCGTTCGGATCAAACACCTTCCGTACGCCCCGCATGAGCGCGATTTCCGCCGTGCTGTGGGTGCTTTCCAGATAGGCCCGCTTGACCAGCCCGATGCCGTGTTCGGCCGAGATGCTGCCGCCATGGTGTTGCAAGGTGGCCGCCAGAAGCTTGGTGACATGCTCGCACTGGGTGATGAATGCTTCTTCGGCCAACCCATCCGGCCGCAGCACATTGATGTGCAGGTTGCCGTCGCCAATGTGGCCAAACCAGACCACTTCGATGTGCGGATATTCGGCTGTCAGCAAGGCCTGCATCTCGTGCAGGAAAGCCGGCACTGCACTGATGCGCACCGAGACGTCATTCTTGTAGGGTCGCCGCGGCGCCAGGCTTTCGGTAATGCCTTCGCGCAGTCGCCACAGCGCGGCCGCCTGCGCTTCGCTTTGTGCAATCACTCCGTCACTGACCCAGCCTTGCTCCAATGCATGCTCGAACGCAGCCAGGGCGATTTCCTGCGCCCGCTCGTCGGCTGCATCGAACTCGGTCACAACGTAATACGGGTAATCGCCGTCGATGGCCCGCTGCGCACCATGCTCAAGCACGTGCTTGAGTGCGTGATCGGTGAAGAACTCGAACGCCTGCAAAGTCAGCCGCGCACGGAATAGCGCGAACACCCGCATCAGCGCATCCATGTCTGGCAGCGCCAGCAGCATCACCTGCGAGGGCGGCGGCGGATCGGTGAGTTTCAGCGTCGCCTCCACCACGATGCCCAACGTCCCTTCCGAGCCAATCATCAGCTGACGGAAATCGTAGCCACTGGAGTTCTTGATCAGCGCGCGATTGAGTTCCAGCAGTTCGCCGTTGCCAGCCACCACCTTCAAGCCGGCAATCCACTCGCGGGTATTGCCGTAGCGAATCACCCTGATACCACCGGCATTCGTCGCGATATTGCCGCCGATCGAGCACGAACCGCGCGCGGCGAAGTCGACCGGATAGAGCAACCCGTGCCCGCGTGCCGCTTCGTGCACTGCCTGCAAAATGATTCCCGACTGCACGGTCAACGTGCGATCCACGACGTCGAAATCCAGCACGCGGTTCATCCGTTCCAGACTTAGCAACAGCTCGCCGTTGGCTGCCACTGCACCGCCGGACAAGCCGGTGCGACCGCCCGACGGCACGATCGCCACCTGTTGTTGGTTGGCCCAGCGCACGATCGCCTTCACCTCTTCGATGCTGGCCGGTAGCGCAATCGCCAGTGGCGCCGGTGTCCAGCGTCGGGTCCAGTCGCGGCCGTAATGCTCCAGATCGCCAGGCGCGGTCAGCAGGCGCAGGTCAGGCAGGCAACGGGTCAGTTCGGCAACGCGCGCGTCGAGCATGAGGGGCTCCAGGAAGTCCTCGCAGCCTGCCAGCCGGCTGACGTCGCGTCTAGTGCTGCAGCGCCGCAAATCGCCGCCAGCTCTGGCATAGTAAGGACACCTCCTTCAGCACCCTCAGCCCAGGCCGTCGCATGCAAACCTCTTATCCCCGACAAGACATCAAGGTATTGCTGCTGGAAGGCGTCAGCGCCAGCGCGGTTGAGAGTTTTCATCGCGCTGGCTACAGCCAGGTCGACATACATGCGAAATCGCTGCCGGAGGCCGAACTCAAGGCTCGCATTGCCGATGCACACATCGTCGGCATCCGCTCGCGCACGCAGCTCAGCGAGGACGTGCTGGCGCATGCCAAGCGGCTGATCGCGGTGGGCTGCTTCTGCATCGGCACCAACCAGGTAGATCTGACCGCCGCCAGGAAACTCGGCGTGCCGGTGTTCAACGCGCCCTACTCCAATACGCGCAGCGTCGCCGAGCTGGTGATTGCCGAGGCGATCATGCTACTGCGTGGCATCCCGCAGAAGAACGCGCTGTGCCATCGCGGCGGCTGGACCAAATCGGCAAGCGGCAGCTACGAAACCCGCGACAAAGTACTGGGCATCGTCGGCTACGGCCATATCGGCACCCAGGTTGGCGTGCTCGCCGAGGGGCTCGGTATGCGGGTGATCTTCCACGACATCGAAACCCAACTGTCGCTGGGCAATGCGCGCGCGGTCTCCAGTCTGGACGAACTGCTGGAACGTGCCGATGTGGTGACCCTGCATGTACCGGAAACCCCGGCCACGCAGCTGATGATCAAACACGAGCAGTTGGCCAAAATGCGTGCCGGCGCAATGCTGATCAACGCCTCACGCGGAACCGTGGTGGATATCGACGCGCTGGCCGCTGCACTGCGCGACGGCCATCTGGCGGGCGCCGCCGTGGACGTTTTCCCGGTCGAGCCGAAAGGCAACGACGACGCGTTCGAGTCCCCACTGGTCGGCATGGACAACGTCATCCTCACGCCGCACATCGGTGGCAGCACGCTGGAGGCGCAGGACAATATCGGCATCGAGGTCGCCAGCAAGCTGATCCGTTACAGCGACAATGGCTCCACCCTGTCGGCGGTGAATTTCCCCGAAGCCACCCTGCCCGAGCATCCGCACAGCCGCCGCCTGCTGCATATCCATCGCAATGTGCCGGGCATGCTGTCGCGCATCAACGAACTGTTCTCGGCCGGCAACATCAACATCGATGCACAGTTCCTGCAGACCGATGCCGAAGTGGGCTATGTGGTGATTGACGTCACTGCCGACGTGACCCAGGCGACAGCACTGAAGGAAAAACTGGCAGCGATTCCGGGCACCTTGCGCACCCGCGTTCTGTATTGACGAGACAATACAGCGACCGTGCGCCGCCCATGCCGGCGGCGCACGGCTCCTCGCAGGGATCACACCAACGTTGACGACCGCCGGGGCTTGCCGCTGACAGTTGCAGTCTTCTTCGCTGGCACCTTCTTCGCTGCCGGCGGCCTCTTTGGTACGCCCGGCTGGCCTCCATCGGCCAGCTTGCGCGAGCTCGCGGTCTTGCCGGATAGATGACGCTGCTCCACGCGATGCTGTTCGCGGAAGGCGGCGGCGTAGGCCTTCAGTTCGTCCTTGAGCTTCGCACCGAGGCCCGGTTTGCCATCGATGTGCTCAAGCATCCGCTGCATCAAGTCATAGTCGTGATAGTCGCGATATGGCTTCAGATCCAGATCCGCCGGCACCTTGGTCAGACGCTCGTCGCCGATCGACTTCACATACTTCTGCATGAAGCGATCATAAGCCGCCCATGTGATGCGCTCTGCATTGACCGCTGCCTCTTCGGCTCGAGTGGCAATCTGGTGGGCATGCAGATAATGCAGGCCCAGCTGATCGATAAGCGTCTTTTCGACTTCTTCGTGCAGAATCAGAAACCGGTCCACATCCACAGTACGACCGCGGAAAACGAAGCTTTTCGGCAGATGACGATCGATATAAATGGTCTTGCCGTCCGTGCTGTAGCCGGCGAGATAGGGGATGTCGTGGTCTCGATCGAGGTTCTTGACGCGGCGCAGGATCGCATCCAGCGCGCGGTCCAGCATCAGCGCCGAGGCGAACCAGTCCGGGGCCTTCAACTTCACATGCGGCGCATTCGGATGACAGCAATTCGGCATGGCGACAGCTCCAGTGCGGGGGAAGAATCATTCGGACACGGACTCCGCATCGACGCTGCCACCCAGCCTCGCTCGCAGCGTCGCGGACTCACACGCGGAGCCTAACGCGATAGGCGCTTGTACCGCCATCACGCGGAAACTGACTCCCGCCATGCCCCGAATGGCGCCCCTCGGTGACATCAGCCATTTCAATTTTGCGACCCACGAACGTCATAGAGAGGTGGAGGCGGAAATCATGGTCGGCGCCGAATTGGTCATGAAGCTCAGCCACACGGGACTGGATCTTCAGCTGGCCAGGAATGACTCAGCCTGGCCCAGCTCTCATCAAAAGCTTACGAGATAGAACGTGACCACTACCGTAAACGAAATCCTTCTAAAGTTTCCGCCGATTTTCACCCAACAAATCACTACGCTGGAAAAAATATTCACCCGCACCTTGTCTATCGAAATCAATTCTCACGCCAAGGAGAAAAATCAGTCTTTTGAGGACGTTCGCCAGGATATTTTCCCCATACTTGCTCGCGGCTCTACCTATCTCCCTGATGAGCCCGACGCATGGCCATGAGGAAGGTTTCCGGGCTCCGTCAGCTGTAAATGTTCGCAGACTTTCTGCCGGGCTACAGCTGATGATGGTTACGGTATCAAAGCGCCGTTCTTCAGAACCGATTGAGGAGGAGTCGTCCCGCACCTCGGCGCCAAACATACCTTTTGAGATCCTCAGCTCTCACCCGCTTCTTTCAGATCGACGATGCGCATCTTTCGTCAATGTTTGTAGCGGACAACGTGGAAGCCTTCATCGTCTGAGGGCGGGACGAAGTACCGCGTGATTTCATCAAACTCTGCGTCGCTGGGCGCAAACGCATGAGCCTGCGAGGCATTACGAACGTGCAGTCGCATCTTGCAAACATCATCAGGGATGTCCAGATAGTGCAATACGTGAGAGGCCCCTGCGTGTTCGTAGATGTTTTTCATCCAACCGCGATTGCCCACTGTGTTCGCCGGGAAATCAAGAACCACGGAAAGCCCGGACCGCAATAGCGATTCAATGTGAGGTGCCAGCGCATTGCGCAGCTGAGCTGAACGGCGGACGTAGTCACCAACAGAACAGATTTCCCCGGGGTACAGCTTGGAAAGCCAAACGTCCTCGCCGATCAACACGGCTTTGGCGTCGTCGGCGAGTCGCCGGGTCAGCGTAGATTTACCCGCGGCAATCTTCCCGCAAACCAAGTGAAGAACCGGCGGCGAAGGGGTATCCAAATTCATAAGGTGCTCCTGTTGGCTTTGGCCTCCCAGGGAGCGGATAGAAAAAACCCGCCTCCAGGGCGGGTTGTTTTAGCGGCGTAGGAACGCGAGCTAGCCCACCGTATCTCGTATGGCGTGAATAATAATTCGCGAGATTCGGCGGTTCATGGCTCTGACTTTAAGCGAGGGCCTTTTCAAGGTCAATTCCGGAAAGCGATGCAAGTTTGATACGAGCGTGCGAGCCGCCTGGCCATCGCCATGCTGGCTACCTACGCAACCTTCAGTGCGCCTGGTCGAGACCGCCATCGAAAGCAGGCGATACTGATTTTTTTGACCCGCCTTGGGCCCTTGCCGAAAACGCGCCTAATTTATCGGGGCAAACTGAGCGAACATGTCATTGAATTCCGAAAGACCCTTCAGCGGAACGTAGTCACACACCTTGGCATACTCATCCCATAACTTGTGAACGGCTGGGTCACTGTGCGCCCTCTCGATGGCACCGTCGCACCACTCGAATATTTCCACGACGATGCCGTCTCTGCTCTTCAGTGCAATGGGTGGCCGATCAGTTGCCAGCCCAAGGTTTCGCAGATATGGCACGTGCTCTCTAAGCAGGCCAAGTAGCTCGCTCTCCTTGCCCGGCTTCGGCCGATATCCAACGATGACGACGTCACCCATGGCGAACCCTCTTCGCAAGACATTGCTAGACGACTGGACGCGGCTCTGGAACGTCCGCTGGGCGCGGACGGCTGCAAGCGGACAATGCCAGTATCGCCAAGCATGAGGCCGAACAACATGGCGGTCGAATCGTTTATCCCACCAAACGAAAACGGCGCCCAGGGGCGCCGTTTCAGTAATGCGTTTCCGAATTGGTCGGGGCGGCGGGATTCGAACCCACGACCCTCTGCCCCCCAGGCAGATGCGCTACCAGGCTGCGCTACGCCCCGACGATTCGTGAACTTCGAATTCTAGCAGCTTCGGCAGGTATGCCGGAAGCGGTCAACGACGCAACAGCGAAAGTACTTCTTCCAGCTCCATCCGGACCTGGTGCACGATCTGGTGAGAAATGCTTGCCTCCATCCGCGCCTGCGGGCCTTCCAGCCGTGCACGCGCACCGGTGATGGTGAAGCCTTCGTCGTACAGCAGCGAGCGGATCTGCCGGATCATCAGCACGTCGTGGCGCTGGTAATAGCGACGGTTGCCGCGACGCTTCACGGGATTGAGCGCGGGAAATTCCTGCTCCCAATAACGCAGGACATGCGGCTTCACACCGCACAACTCGCCCACCTCACCAATCGTGAAGTAGCGCTTGGCCGGAATGGCGGGCAGTTCGGTGTTATTCCCTTGGTCCAGCATAGCCCTCGACTCTTACCTTGAGTTTTTGTCCTGGTCGGAATGTCACCACGCGCCGTGCGGAGATCGGAATCTCCTCACCGGTTTTCGGGTTACGCCCCGGTCGCTGGCTTTTCAGCCGCAGATCAAAATTGCCGAAACCGGACAGCTTGACCTGTTCCCCGTTTTCCAGCGCCTCGCGAACCACCTCAAAATAGGCGTCCACGAATTCCTTGGCCTCACGCTTGTTGAGACCCACATCGAGAAAAAGCCGCTCGGCCATCTCCGCCTTGGTCAGAGCCATCTCATCCTCGCAGCTTTGCCTTGCATGTCCGCTCCAACGCAGCGATTGCTTCTCGTACGCAACGATCTGCGTCGTCGTCAGTAAGGGTGCGTGAAGCGTCCTGTAAAATCAAGCCCATAGCGAGACTTTTTCGGCCTGCTTCGACCCCTTTGCCGCTATAACGGTCAAACAACTGCAGTTCTTTCAACCGCTCACCCAGGCTGTCGCGGACGGTTCGCTCGATCTGTGCCCAGCTGATCTCCTCCGGCAGATCCATGGCGATGTCGCGACGCACCGAGGGGAAACGGGGGACCGGTTGCGCCCTTGGCAGGCGACGAGCCAGCAGCGGCTCCAGCGCCAACTCCAGTACGTGCACATCAGCGCCCAGGTCCAGCGCCTTGGCCAGCTGCGGGTGCAGCGCCCCCAGGTAGCCCACAGTCTCACCATCGCGGGCGACGCGTGCACCGCGGCCAGGATGCAGCCACGCCGGCAAACCGTCGGAGTGCACCGACCAGCGCTCTGGCTCGCCACCCCAGGCGGTCAAGGCATCAAAATCACCTTTTAGATCGTGGAAATCCAGCGCGCGAGCCGGCTGGCCCCATTGCTCGGCATGCGCATTGCCGCTGGCGACGATCGCCAAGCTTGGCGTTTCGACCGGCGGATCGCCGGCAGTGAATACCCGGGCCACCTCGAACAGCCGCACACGCTCCTGCTGGCGGGCACGATTGTGCCGCAGTGCCTCGATCAGACCCGGCAGCAACGACGGCCGCATCACCGCCAGATCGGCCGACAAGGGGTTGGCCAGCGGCACCAGTCGCTCGGTGAGGCCCCAGCTCGTCAGCAGCTCCGCTGCGACGAAGGACAGGTTCACCGCCTCGTAGTAGCCGCGTGCGGCCAGCTGTTCGCGCAGCGCCAGTTCATTGATGCGCGCCTCCGGCTCGATCGTCAGCGTGAGCGCGCCGGTCGGCGTGAGCGTGGGAATGTTGTCGTAGCCGAAGATGCGCGCGACTTCCTCGATGAGGTCCTCCTCACGCTCGATATCGAAGCGGCTGCTCGGTGCGGTGATCTGCCAGCCGTGTGCACTGGTTTCAACCTGCATCCCAAGCGCGGTGAAGATGCGCGCCACTTCGGCATCGGCAACTTCCACGCCAAGCACACGCTTGAGGCGCGCGCGGCGCAACGTCACGGCGGCAGGCTTCGGCAGGTCGGCAAGATTTTCCGCAACCAGCACCGGCCCTGCATGGCCACCGGCAATCGACAGCAACAGCTCGGTAGCGCGCTCAAGGGCGCGGCGCGGCAGTTCCGGATCAACGCCCCGCTCGAAGCGATGCGATGCATCGGTGTGCATGCCGAGCTTGCGCGCACGACCCATGATCGCGGCTGGCGCGAAGTGCGCGGATTCCAGAAATAGGTTGCGAGTGGCGTCGGTCACGCGCGAATCGAAACCGCCCATCACGCCGGCCACCGCCAGCGGCTTGTGCTCGTCGGCGATCAGCACGAAGCCTTCGTCGAGCTTGGCCTCGCTGCCGTCGAGCAATTTCAGCTTCTCGCCGGCACGTGCGTGACGCACCACGATGTCGCCCTGCAGCGTGTCGTTGTCGAACGCGTGCAACGGCTGACCCAGTTCAAGCATGACGTAGTTGGTGACGTCCACCACCGCGCTGATCGGACGCAGGCCGGCGCGGCGCAGGCGTTCGGCCAGCCACAACGGAGTACGCGCCGCAGAATTGATACCTTCGACTACGCGGCCGAGATAGCGCGGCGCGTCCTTGCCGGCCTGCAAGCGAATGCCGCGCTTTGCCTCGCTCGTCACTGCCGCGACGGCCTGCACAGGCACCTTCACGGCACTATCGAACAGCGCAGCCACATCGTGCGCGAGTCCCACCAGACCCAGGCAGTCGGGACGGTTCGGCGTGAGCTTCAATTCGATGCTGGCGTCGGGTAGTCCCAGGTAATCAGCCAGCGGCTTGCCGACGGGCGCATCGAGCGGCAGCTCAAGCAGGCCGGAGGCATCGGCGTCGATGCCCAGCTCCTTCGCCGAGCACAGCATACCGAAGGACTCGACACCACGCAGCTTGGCCGCCTTGATTGCGATACCACCGGGCAGACTTGCGCCCACCGTGGCCAGCGGCACCTTGATGCCTACGCGCGCATTCGGTGCGCCACAGACGATCTGCAGCAGCTCGCCCTGACCCGCGTCCACCTTGCAGACCTGCAGGCGATCGGCTTCCGGATGCTTTTCGGCGGCGACAATCTCGGCCACCAGCACACCGTCCAGGCCTTCGCCCAATGCGGTCAGCTCTTCCACTTCCAGACCGGCCATCGTCAGCGCGTGGGTCAGCGCGGCGCGATCAGCCTTGATCTCGACCAGTTCACGTAGCCAGTTTTCGGAGAATTTCATCGTGTACTCACTTTCTTCGAGGGGCGAGGGACGAGTAGCGAGGGCGCCAAAATCGATGTTCGCTTTAACCTGCGGGCTTGCGCCCTCGCTACTCGCCCCTCATCCCTGCTCTCATGCAAACTGCTTCAAGAAGCGCAGATCGTTTTCAAAGAATGCGCGCAGATCGGAGACGCCGTAGCGCAGCATCGCGAAGCGCTCCACACCCAGGCCAAACGCGAAGCCGGTGTAGCGTTCCGGGTCGATGCCGCAGTTCGCCAGCACATTCGGATGCACCATGCCGCAGCCGAGTACTTCGAGCCAGCGCGTGCTGCCATCCTCGGCATCCCAGCGGATATCCACTTCAGCCGATGGTTCGGTGAAGGGGAAGTAGCTGGGACGGAAGCGCATCTCGAAATCGCGCTCGAAGAACGCGCGGATGAACTCGGCGAGCGTGCCTTTCAAGTCAGCGAAGCTTGAGGTCTCATCCACCAGCAGCCCTTCGATCTGGTGGAACATCGGCGAATGGGTCTGATCCGAATCGCTGCGATAGACCTTGCCCGGGGCGATGATGCGGATCGGTGGCTGGCGCCCCTGCATCGCACGGATCTGCACCGGCGACGTATGTGTGCGCAGCAGCCGGCCATCGCCGAAGTAGAACGTATCGTGCATCGCGCGCGCCGGATGGTGCGGCGGAAAATTCAGCGCCTCGAAGTTGTGCCAGTCGTCCTCGATCTCCGGGCCGTCGGCGCGCTGGTAACCCAGCCGCGCAAAGATCGAAGCGATGCGCTCGAGCGCGCGGGTGATCGGATGGATTCCGCCACGCTCACCGTCACGACCAGGCAGGCTGATGTCGAGCTTCTCGGAGGCCAGCCGGCGATCCAGCTCGGCCTGCTCCAATACCTGCTTGCGCAAGGCCAGCGCGTCGGCCAGGCGGTCCTTGACCCGGTTGACCTCGGCGCCACGCGCCTTGCGCTCGTCCGGCGCCAGCGCACCAAGCGCCTTCAACGCGGCGGTGACGATGCCGCTCTTGCCCAACAGACCTACGCGCAGCGCGTCGAGCGCCTCCAGCGTGTCTGCCTGTTCGATTTCGGCCAGCGCCTGCGCGGCGCGGCTGTCCAGGTCGTCCATCGATGCGACTCCGACTTGCTGCCTGATTGAATGGATTGGCGGATGCCCAAACGCAAAGCGGGGAGGAGGCTATGGCCTCCTCCCCGCTTGCTTTACATCATATCGTGCTGGCGCGAGCGCCCGACGATCAAGCGGCCAGACTGGCCTTGGCCTTCTCGGCGATCACTTCGAACGCCTTGATGTCGTGCACGGCGATATCAGCCAGCACCTTGCGGTCAACCGTGATGCCGGCCTTGGCCAGGCCATTGATCAGGCGGCTATAGGACAGACCGAACATACGCGCAGCGGCGTTGATACGGACGATCCACAAAGCGCGGAACTGACGCTTGCGCTGCTTGCGGCCGATATAGGCGTACTGGCCAGCCTTGATGACGGCCTGGTTCGCAACGCGGAAGACCTTGCGGCGGGCGTTGTAGTAGCCCTTGGCACGACCGATAACTTTTTTGTGACGACGACGGGCGGTAACGCCACGCTTTACACGAGCCATGGTTTATCTCCTCGTCTTACAAGTACGGCAACATGCGCGCTACACCCTTGGTGTCGCACGCTTTCAGATGATTCGGTGCACGCAGACCACGCTTACGCTTGGTCGACTTCTTGGTCAGGATGTGTGACTTGAAGGCGTGGCCGCACTTGATTTTACCCGACGCGGTCTTGCGAAAACGCTTCGCTGCCGCCCGGTTGGTTTTGATCTTGGGCATGATGATGATCCCTGCTTGGAGCCCGCCTTTTCATGGGGCGGCCCCGGTTTCTGACTGATCTGGCGGTGATCCGAGGATCACGCTTTCCGTCCTGCCACGATCGGTTCACGACCCGTCCATATGGGTCGAACCCGCAATCATACGGGTTCATAAGGCTCAATGCCAGCACGCAGTGCTGACCTTTGCATCCTCTCCCTGCGGGAGAGGATTGAGGTGAGGGTGCGGGGCTTGCACGAAACGCTCTGGGGCTCATGGCGAGCCCCGAACCCTCACCCCAGCCCTCTCCCAAAGGGAGAGGGGGCAGAAGCGAGGGCAAAACAGCGTTACTGCTTCTTCTTCGGCCCGATCATCATGACCATCTGACGACCTTCCAGCCGCGGGAACGACTCGATCTGGCCGTTCTCGCCGACGTCTTCCTGGATCTTCCTGGCCAGATTCTGGCCCAGATCCTGATGCGACATCTCGCGACCACGGAAGCGGATGGTGACCTTGACCTTGTCGCCTTCCTCGAGGAAGCGAAGCATGTTGCGCAGCTTGATCTGGTAGTCGCCCACGTCCGTGACCGGACGGAACTTCACTTCCTTGATCTCGACCTGCTTCTGCTTCTTCTTGGCGGCCTGCGCCTTCTTCTGCGCTTCGAACTTGAACTTGCCGTAATCCATGATGCGGCAGACCGGCGGGTCGCCGTTCGGCTGGATCTCGACCAGATCCATGCCGGCTTCCTGCGCCAGCGCCAGTGCCTCGTCACGGGTCAGGATACCGAGCTGTTCAGCTTCGGCACCAATCACACGGACCCGCGGAACGCGGATTTCCAGGTTACGACGATTGCCCTTGTTGTCGGTGGTAGCGATACCACGATCCTCCAGAAGAAGTAATAAAACTGACCGTTCGGCGCTTAGCGCCGGGTTTCGGTCACCAGTCGCTCAACGAAGTCAGCCAGCGGCACGCTGCCCAGATCTTCACCTGAGCGGGTACGCACGGAAACAGTGCCAGTTTCTTTTTCGCGGTCACCGACCACCAGGAGATAGGGCACTTTCTGCAACGTGTGCTCGCGGATTTTATAGCCGACTTTTTCGTTGCGCAAATCCGATTGTACTCGGAAACCTTTGTCGACAAGGGTTTGCGTTACTTGCTGGACATAATCCCCCTGCGCATCAGTGATATTGAGCACCACCGCCTGTACGGGGGCCAGCCAGGGCGGCAGCGCTCCGGCGTGGTGTTCGATCAGGATGCCGATGAAACGCTCCATCGAGCCCACGATGGCCCGGTGCAGCATCACCGGATGCAGTTTCTGGGAGTGTTCGTCCACATATTCGGCGCCCAGGCGCTCGGGCATCATGAAATCCACCTGCATGGTGCCGACCTGCCAGGCGCGGCCGATCGAGTCCTTCAGGTGATACTCGATCTTCGGAGCGTAGAACGCGCCCTCACCCGGCAGCTCGGTCCATTCCACCCCTGCAGCACGCAACGCATTGCGCAGCATTTCCTCGGTGCGATCCCAGAATTCGTCGGAACCTATGCGTTTTTCCGGTCGTAGCGCGAGCTTGATCGCTACATCGGTGAAACCGAAATCCGCATAGACCTTCATCGCCTGCAGATGGAACGCGGTGACCTCCTGCTCGACCTGCGCGGGCATGCAGAAAATGTGGCCGTCGTCCTGGGTGAATGCACGCACGCGCATGATCCCGTGCAGCGCGCCGGACGGCTCATTGCGATGGCAGCCACCGAATTCACCGTAGCGGATCGGCAGCTCGCGGTAGCTGTGCAGACCAGTGTTGAACACCTGCACGTGGCCGGGGCAATTCATCGGCTTCAAAGCGTAGGTGTGCTTCTCCGACTCGGTGAAGAACATGTTCTCGGCGTAGTTGTCCCAGTGCCCGGACTTCTTCCACAGCGACACGTCCAGCACCATCGGGCAGCGCACTTCCTGATAACCGCTACGCTTGTACACGCCGCGCATGTACTGCTCCACGGCCTGCCAGATCGCCCAGCCGTTCGGGTGCCAGAACACCATGCCCGGGCTTTCTTCCTGCTGATGGAACAGATCCAGCGCCTTGCCGATCTTGCGGTGATCGCGCTTCTCGGCTTCCTCCAGCTGGTTCAGATAGGCCTTCAGATCCTTGTCGTTCAACCACGCGGTGCCATAGATGCGCGTCAGCATCGCGTTATTGGAATCGCCGCGCCAATAGGCGCCTGCCACCTTCATCAGCTTGAACGCGCGCAGCTTGCCGGTGTTCGGCACGTGCGGTCCGCGACACAGGTCGGTGAACTCGCCTTGCGAGTACAGCGAAAGCGGCTCGTCGGACGGAATCGATTCGATGATCTCAGCCTTGTAGTTCTCGCCCATGCCGCGGAAGAACTTCACCGCCTCGTCGCGCGACTTCACGCTGCGCGTTACCGGAAGCTGTTCGGCGACGATCTTTTCCATCTCTGCCTCGATCTTCGGCAGATCCTCGGGCGTGAACGGGCGCTCGTAGGAGAAGTCGTAGAAGAAGCCGTTGTCGATCACCGGGCCGATGGTAACCTGCGCGCCCGGGTACAGCCGCTGTACGGCCTGCCCCATCAGATGCGCGGTGGAATGGCGCAGGATGTCCAGCGCCTCGGGACTCTTGTCGGTAATGATCTGCAGACTGGCGTCGTGCTCGATCAGAAAACTGGCGTCCACCAACGTGCCATCGACCTTGCCGGCAAGCGTCGCCTTGGCCAGACCGGCGCCAATCGAGGCGGCCACTTCTTGCACGGAAACGGGATGGTCGAACGGCCGCTTGCTGCCATCGGGTAGCGTAATCTCAATCATGAAAACCATTCTCTGAAAAGCAAAAAAGGGCGCAACGCCCTTATTCGGAAACGCGAAGGCGTGGTGAGCGTCAGTGTTGGAAGCAGCTAGTTGCCATGTCGCACGCTCGGCCGGCGCAGGGCGCGGGCCACCTTCGTTTTTGTGGATGATGCTGAAACGCTAGTTTAGCTCAACTCGGGTGTCAATCCTCGCCTCTGCGGCCGCTCTTAGAACGGCTTGGCCAACACCAGATAGAGCACGCCCAGCAGCAGCAACACGGGCAATTCGTTGATCCAGCGCAGCGCCCGCGACGACGGCAGTGCATGACCTGTGGCGGCGCGTTTGAGCAGCCGCCCGCACCAGATGAAATAGACCAGCAACACTGCCACCAGGGTCAGCTTGGCGTCGATCCAGTGCATCGAGCCGGTCACGTTCGGCAACGCCGCGGGAAACACCCGCCAGCCCTGCCACAGCGTCACCCCGAACAGGAAGGCGATGCCAAACATGTTGTGTCCAAACTTGTACAGCCGCCGCCCCATCAACTGCAGCCGCGCCTGCACCGGCGGCTCGTTCGCTGTCTCGGCCAGGTTCACCAGGATGCGCGGCAGATAGAACACCGTGGCCATCCAGGCGATGACAAACAACAGGTGCAAGGTCTTGATCAACAGATAGGTCATGGCAACCGGTGGGCAGGCACTGCAAGCGCGCAGCGGGCGCCATGATAGCGCTCGACTTGCCGGGTCACGACGTGGCCGCCACCAGCCCCCACGAATTCACCAATTCCAGAACAGCCAACTCAATCTGCTGCAGATTCCGAGCGATCAATGACCGCCTGGCCCAATCCGCAACAGCAGTGCCTGCAATAGACGTTCCTGCTGCGCGGCACCGAGTGGTGCGTTGTGGCGATCGGTCAACTGGAAAAAATCTTCGACGCGTTCGCCAAATGTCGCGATGCGCGCGTCATGTACACGCACTTCGGTGTGCAGCATGACCTGCGCCACCGCGGCCAGCAGCCCGGGACGGTCAGTGCCGACCAGCGCCAGCTGGGTGCGGTCGCCAGCGGCGTGAAAACTGATTTGCGGGGTCATCTGAAAATGCTTTTGATGGCGCGACATGCTGCGCTTGCTTGGTTCCACGCTGGCCGATTGCGCCAGAGCACGCTGCAGCCGTTGCCGCAGCTCCTCAGTGCGAGTCGCACTGGCCGGCTGCTGGCTGTCCGCTTCAAGCAACAGGAACGTATCCAGTGCCATGCCCGTAGGCGAGCTCAGGATGCGTGATTCCACTACGGAGAAGCGCAATCGATCCAGCATGGCGGTGATGGTCGCAAACAGGCCGTCGCGATCGGGCGTGTAGACGAACAATTCGGTGCTGCCACGCACCGATAGCGGATGCGCCGCAACCAGCGGGACGACGCCGCGCGCGCGCAGAATCGCGCCGGTCTGCCAGGCGATCTGCTCGGGCCGATGACGCAGGAAGCTGAGCTTGGGGAAGTCGGCCCAGACGCGGGTGACGTCGGCCTCGGCGAAGCCATCGTTCATCAGCAACGCCAGCGCGTGTTCGCTGCATTCGCGCACGCGCACATCGGCGTCGCGCGGCAACTCCACTTCGCTGTGCAAGGCATAGCGAGTAGCCGTGTACAGGTCGGACAGCAGCCGATCCTTCCACCCATTCCACAACCGCGGGCTGGTACCGATGATGTCGGCAATGGTCAGCAGATACAGCTGACCCAAGCGCTCCCGGTCACCGACGAGTTCGGCGAACCGATGCACTACATCCGGATCGGTGATGTCCTGGCGTTGGGCAGTGGTGCTCATCAGCAGGTGCCAGCGCACCAGCCAGGCGACCCGCTCGATATCGCCGACCGGAAGACCGAGCTGCGAGGAGAACGCGCGCGCATCCTCCTCGCCCAGCGCCGAATGATCGCCGCCGCGGCCTTTTGCAATGTCATGAAACATGGCGGCCAACAACAGCAACTCGGGCTTGGGCAGTGTCGGCCAGATTTCGCGGCCCAACGGAAATTCGCGCTGCGCAGCCGGATCGGCAAAGCGCGCCATGTTGTGCAACACGCGCAAGGTGTGCTCGTCGACGGTATACACATGGAACAGGTCGTACTGCATGCGACCGAACACCTTGCCGAAAGCCGGCAGGATCGATGCCAGCAGGCCGTGCCGATTCATCCGCCACAAAGCCTCGACCGCCGGCGCACCATGGCGAAGCAGCCGCAGAAAAGCCGCTAGGACATCGCGATCCAGGGCGAGCGCATCACCGTGCAGGGCCATCGCCTGGTGAATGCGCCGCATGGTGTCGGCGCTGAAACCGATCACGTCCGGCTGATCCAGCCGGACGATGAAAATCTCCACCAAGGCAGCCGGCCGCTGCATGAACAACAGCGGGTCAAGCACCGCCAGCCTTTTCCCGTAGCGCACAAAATCGGCACCTACGGGCTGGGCTTCGCCTGGCGGCTCCAGCATCTCCTCGAAGCGTTGGGCCACCTGCACACCCAGTCGCTCGACCTGGCTCGCCGCCCGGTAATAGCCCTGCATGAATTGCTCGACGCCGAGATTCTTCTCGTGCTCATCCTCGAAACCAAGCCCCGCCGCCAGCGCCCGCTGGTAGTCGAACAGCAGCCGCTCCTCGGCCCGCCCGGCCTCCAGATGCAAGGCGTAGCGATAACGACGCAGGGTGGCTTCGGATTGTTCCAGCGCGTCTTGTTCGGCGGGATCGAGCAGACCCTCGACCACCATCCCTGCCAGACCATCGGCATGCGCCAGTCGCCACGCTAGCCAACGCAACGTATCGAGCGTGCGCAGCCCGCCGGGGCCATCCTTGAGGTTCGGCTCGAGGTTGTAGGCGGTGTCGTCATAGCGGGCGTGCCGCGCTTTGCGCTCGGCCAGCCGTGCGGCCAGATACTCGCGTGGCTGCCAGAGCTCCGGGTCATCGACGATGTCGGCCAACCGGGCATCGAGAGCCGGATCCCCGGCCAGCCGGCGCGCATCCAGCAGGCTGGTGAATACGTTGGCGTCCTGCGCCGCCAGCGCGCGGCATTGCGCCGGATCGCGCACGGCGTGACCCACCTTCAGACCGACGTCCCACAACGTGGCAAAAAACTGTTCCAGCGCACGCAACCGGGCCGCCTGCGGCGCCTGCACCAAGGCCAGCAGATCGACATCCGAATGAGGAAACAGCAGGCCACGACCGAATCCACCGACTGCAAACAGGGTCGTTTCGGTTACCTCACCGAGGCAGGCCATCCAAACATGCGCCACCACCCGCTCGACTGATTCGCCACGCCGTCGAGCCAGCAAGCTGGCATCGGCACCATCGCGAAATGCCGTGGCGAGCATGCGATCGACATCGCCGAGCAGCTGACGCAAGGCACGTCGGGCCTCGACGGATACACCCGAGCGCGGCACTGCCACGGGCAACCGGGGCAAAGGTGGCAGGGCTACGGAACCGAGTGTCAACGACATGCCAGACAAAGCTCCGAATGCGCCAGATTTCCCTGTAGGAGCGCACTCTGTGCGCGAATTTCCGTCAACCCATCGCGCACAGGATGCGCGCCTACCAAGGCGTCATACCATCCTGAAGCTCAGGCGTCCGGCCACGCGGTGAGTATCTCGAAGCCGTTGTCGGTTACCGCGATGGTGTGCTCCCACTGGGCCGACAGCGAGTGATCCTTGGTCACCACGGTCCAGCCATCAGGCAGCTGCTTGGTCTGCGGTTTGCCGGCATTGATCATCGGCTCGATGGTGAAGGTCATGCCCTTCTTCAACTCCACCCCCGCCCCCGGCTTGCCGTAGTGCAGCACCTGCGGCTCGTCGTGGTAGACCTTGCCGATGCCGTGGCCGCAATATTCCTTGACCACGCTGAAACCGGCCGCCTCGGCATGCTGCTGGATCGCATGACCGACATCGCCCAGCGTGGCACCCGGGCGCACTGCCTGAATCCCGCGCATCATCGCCTCGAACGTGGTGTCGACCAGGCGCTTGGCCAGTACGCCTGGCGTACCGACGAAATACATGCGACTGGTGTCACCGTGCCAGCCGTCCTTGATCACGGTGACGTCGATATTGACGATATCGCCGTCCTTGAGCACCTTGCCCTCGTTCGGGATGCCATGGCAGATCACGTGGTTGACCGAGGTGCACAGCGTCTTGGGGAACCCGTGGTAGCCGACATTGGCCGGAATCGCCTGTTGCACATTGACGATGTGCTCATAGGCGAGCCGATCCAGCTCCTCGGTGGTGACGCCGGGTTTGACGTGATCCTTGAGCATGGCCAGCACTTCGGCGGCCAGCTTGCCGGCAACGCGCATGCCTTGGAGGTCTTCGGGGGATTTCAGGGTAATGGCCATGGTCACGCCTAAATGGATCTTGCCTAAATGGCGGCTGCAACGCGGCTGTTCAATGTTGAATCGGCCCGCAACTTGCCGCCTCGCCGGCGTACCGGCTATAATTTGGGAGTTTTGCTGATCTGACACGACCGTTTTGGCGATCGCCACAGCGCAAAGCGAACCGGGATTGTAACCGCCCAGCGGTACAACGCCCAACCAACGCCACACACGTATCGGCACCGCCTTCGGGGTGCTGCGTCTCGCCCATCACGCAGTTCATCACTGCACCGGGCAAGCCGCGGTCGAAGCCGGGGATGCGTGGAGGTCCCAACCCCCAGACCTATAAAGGTCATTGCAAGGAGTTACACCCATGGCACAAGTCACCATGCGTCAGATGCTCGAAGCCGGCGTCCATTTCGGTCACCAGACCCGTTACTGGAACCCCAAGATGGCTCCGTACATCTTCGGCGCGCGCGGCAAGATCCACATCATCAATCTCGAAAAGACCCTGCCGCTGTTCACCGATGCGATGAATTTCCTGTCGGGTCTGGCGCAGAAGCGCGGCACCGTGCTGTTCGTCGGCACCAAGCGTTCGGCCCGTGAGCCGTTGGCCGAGGAAGCCGCACGCGCCGGCATGCCGTTCGTGACCTCGCGCTGGCTCGGCGGCATGCTGACCAACTTCCGCACCGTCAAGCAGTCCGTGTCGCGCCTGAAAGAGCTGGAAGCGGCTGAAACCGATGGCAGCTTCGAGAAGCTGGTCAAGCACGAAGTGCTGGCCCGTCGTCGCGAGCGCGACAAGCTGCAGGCTTCGCTGGGTGGCATCAAGGACATGAATCGTCTGCCCGACGCCTTGTTCGTGATCGATATCGGCCACGAAGACATCGCCGTGCAGGAAGCCAAGAAGCTTGGTATCCCGGTCATCGCGGTGGTCGACACCAACTACAACCCGGAACTGGTCGACTACGCCATCCCGGGCAATGACGACGCGATCCGCGCGATCCAGCTGTACGCCCGCGCCGCTGCCGACTCGATCCTCGAAGGCAAGGCTGCTGCACCGGCTGCCGCCCAGGGTGACGCGAACGACTTCGTCGAACTGGACGAGGAAGGCAACCCGGTCGCCAAGGTCGACCGCAAGCCGGCCCCGCCGCGCCGTGATGCCGCCCCCAAGAAGGGCGCCCCGCGCCGTGAAGGTGGTCGCGACGGTGGCCGTGATGGCGGCCGTGGCCCGCGCAATGATGGCGCGCCCGCAGCCAAGTAAGTCATGACCGTGTCGCCGTGGCGGCTCAGCCGCCACGGCGTATCCAAAGCATTCAGAGGTTTACCATGAGCAATATTTCCGCCCAACTGGTCAAGGAACTGCGCGAGCGGTCCGGCGCCGGCATGATGGAATGCAAGAAGGCCCTGGTCGAGAACAACGCCGACATCGAAATCGCGATGGAATGGCTGCGCAAGTCCGGCCTGGCCAAGGCTGACAAGAAGGCCAGCCGCGTTGCCGCCGAAGGCCGCATCGTTGCCGCCCAGACCACCGGCAAGGCCGTCCTGGTCGAGATCAACTGCGAGACCGACTTCGTCGCCAAGGACGCCAGCTTCCTGAAGTTCAGCGACGCCGTCGCCGATATCGCGCTGAATTCCGGCGTTACTGACGTGGCTGCGCTGAAGGCTGCCGCCTATCCGGGCCATAGCAATGTCGAAGAAGCCGCCAAGACGCTGATCGCCACCATCGGCGAGAAGATCGACGTGCGCCGCATGGCCCGCGTGGAAAATGCCGGCACCATCGGCAGCTATATCCATGGCGGCCGTATTGGCGTGCTGGTGGCGCTCAAGGGTGGTTCCGAGGAGCTGGCCAAGGGCATCGCGATGCACGTGGCAGCGATGAACCCGGCGCATATCCGCGCCGAGGACGTCCCCGCCGAATTCCTGGCCAAGGAAAAGGAGATCGCGCTGAGCCAGATGTCCGACAAGGAAAAGGCCAAGCCGGCCGAAATCCTCGAGAAGATCATCTCCGGCAAGGTCCACAAGATCGTGTCCGAAGTCACCCTGCTCGGCCAGCCCTACGTGCTCGACACCAATGTCACGGTGGCCGATGCACTGAAGAAGGAAGGCGCCGACGTCATCTCGGTGGCCCGTCTGGCCGTCGGCGAAGGCATCGAGAAAGTGGAAGAGGATTTCCACGCCGAAGTGATGAAGCAGGCCGGCCTGGCGTAAAGCGCCTCGTTCCGCTTGTTCCGGAAGGCCACGGGAAACCGTGGCCTTTTTCGTTGGGGCTGTAGAGCGAAGGACGAGTAGCCAGGGGCGAGGGACGAGTAGCGAGGGCGCGAAAACCGGATGGTGTTGCAATCGTGGGCTTACAAGCCGACTTGGGGTATGACATGTCGCCCTCGCTACTCGCTACTCGCCCCTCGCTACTCGCCCCTCGCCCCTGGCTATTCGCTACTCGCCTCTCGTCCCTCGCCCCCGCTCTCCGCTACAATGTATCTGTTTTGCCACACACAATTCGGAGATTTCATGAGCGACCAGCCCAAGTTCCACCGCATCATGCTCAAGCTCTCCGGTGAGGCATTGATGGGCGAAGCCGATTACGGCATCGACCCGAAGGTGATCGGCAGACTCGCGGACGAGATCATCGAGGTGCAGCGCGCCGGCGTCCAGATCGGCGTAGTCATCGGCGGTGGCAACATCTTCCGCGGCGCAGGCCTTGCCGCTGCCGGGATGGATCGGGTCACCGGCGACCACATGGGCATGCTGGCCACGGTGATGAACGCATTGGCCATGCAGGACGCGATCGAGAAGCGCGGCGGCTTCGCCCGCGTGATGAGCGCGATCCAGATCCACGACGTAGCCGAGGATTTCATCCGCCGCCGCGCGATTCGCCACATCGAAAAAGGCCGCATCGTGTTGTTCGCCGCCGGCATCGGCAACCCGTTCTTCACCACCGATTCGGCCGCGGCCCTGCGTGCGGTGGAAGTGGGCGCCGATCTGCTGCTGAAGGCGACCAAGGTCGACGGCATCTACACTGCTGATCCGACCAAGCACAGCGACGCAAAACGCTACGACCAGCTCACCTACGACGAAGTCATCGAGCGCAAGTTGGCGGTGATGGACACGGCGGCCATCGCTTTGTGCCGTGACGACCGCATGCCGATGCGCATCTACGACATGACTGTCCCCGGCAACCTGATGCGTATCGTGAACGGCGAACCGATCGGCACGCTGGTCTGCGCCGACTGAAGCGCCGCCGCACTGCTATATAATCGTCTGTCCTGCCTGATTTTCTTTGCCAGCTTTTCATTGCCAGCTTCACCGGGAAACTCCACATGCTCAACGACATCAAGAACGATGCCCAGACCCGCATGGGCAAGAGCATCGACTCACTCAAGCACGATCTCACCCGCATCCGTACCGGCCGCGCCAGCACCTCGCTGGTGGACAACATCAAGGTGCCCTACTACGGCGCGGACATGCCGCTGACGCAGGTCGCCTCGGTATCGCTGGCCGATTCGCGCACGATCATCGTCACGCCGTGGGAAAAGAACATGGTGGCGCCGATCGAGAAGGCCTTGATGGCCTCCGATCTCGGCATCACGCCGACCACCGCAGGCACCGTGATCCGCCTGAACATGCCGCCGCTCACCGAAGAGCGTCGCCGGGAACTGGCCAAGCACGTCGGCCATGAAGGCGAGAACGCGAAGATCGCGATCCGCAACGTGCGCCGTGATGTCCTGGGGCAGGTCAAGGATCTGCTCAAGGAAAAGCTGATCACCGAAGATGAAGAGCGCCGTGTCGACGATGAGATCCAGAAGCTCACCGATCGCGCAGTGAAGGATGTCGATGCCGTGGTGAAGGCGAAGGAAGAGGAGCTGATGGCGCTCTGAGCGCCATCGCGCCCGTCATGTCCGGCGCCGAGGCCGACAAGGTTCCGCGCCATATCGCCATCGTCATGGATGGCAACGGCCGCTGGGCCAAGGCACGTCATCGCCCGCGCAGTTTCGGCCACAACGCCGGCCGCAAGGCCGTGCGCGAGGCAATCGAGTCGTGCCTGCGTGAGGGCGTGCAGGCGCTGACCCTGTTCGCGTTCTCCAGCGAGAACTGGAAGCGCCCGGAAGACGAGGTCGGCGCGCTGATGGGTTTGTTCCTGCGCGCACTCGACAAGGAAGTGGACGAGCTGCACGTCCATGGCGTGCGCCTGCGTTTCATCGGCGACTTGAGCGCATTTGACGAGCCGCTGCGCCAGCGTATGCAGGCGGCGATGCTACGCACCGCCGGCAACGACAAACTGCACGTGAACATTGCGGTGAACTACGGCGGCCGCTGGGACATCGCGCAGGCCAGCCGTCAGGCCGCAGAAGCGGTCGCACGCGGCGAGCTGCGCGCTGACGAAATCGACGAGGCCCGGCTGAATCAGTGGATGAGCCTGGCCGAACTGCCACCGCTGGATCTGTTTATCCGCACCGGCGGTGAATGTCGCATCAGCAACTTCCTGCTGTGGCAGGTCGCGTACGCGGAACTGTACTTTACCGACACCTTGTGGCCCGATTTCGACCAGGCTTGCCTGCGTCAGGCCATCGAAGACTTTGCCCGCCGCGAGCGCCGTTACGGCCGCACCGGCGAGCAGGTCGCCGCCACGACTTCCTAAGGATTCCGATGCTGCTTCAGCGCACCCTCACCGCCTTGCTGCTCGCTCCGCTGGTGATCCTGATCATCCTGTTTTCATCGGCAGGCGTGTTTGCGGCAGTCGCCACGGTGGCCTTCCTGGCTGCCTTGTGGGAATGGACCCAACTGAGCGGCCTGAAAGGCGGTGCGTGGCGCGTGGCAGGCCTAGGCGCGGGTGTTCTTCTATTCGCGTTGCTGTGGTGGACGCGCGCCACCGCGTTGACGCCGCTGATGCTGTTGGCGGGTGTGGCCTGGTGGCTGCTGGCCTGCCTCTGGCTGCGCCATTTCGCGTTCGGCGCCGCGCCTACGCGCGAGAACCTGGTCCTGAAATTGCTGGCCGGCGCATTCGTGATCTTTCCGGCCTGGGTGGCTCTGGTGAGCATCCACGAACGCGAACCTCACGGCCATGGCTGGACCATGCTCGCCCTGCTGATTGTCTGGGCAGCCGACATCGGCGCCTATTTCAGTGGCCGTGCATTCGGCAAACGCAAGCTGGCGCCGCAGATCAGCCCCGGCAAGACCTGGGCTGGCGCCTATGGCGCCATGGTGGCCGGCGTGCTGGTGACAACAATCGGCGGCTGGTTGCTTGATGTCCGCGGTGCCCAGCTGCTGGGCCTGGCGCTGCTGGCCGTGCTCACGGTCAGTATCTCGATCGTCGGCGACTTGCTCGAAAGCCTGATGAAGCGGCACGCCCAGGTAAAGGATTCCGGCACCCTGTTTCCCGGCCACGGTGGCTTGATGGATCGCCTGGACAGCGTGTTTGCGGCGGCGCCGGTGTTCGCCGCCGGTTTGCTGCTGCTAGGGCTGTGACGATGAAAAAGGTTGCCGTTCTTGGTGCGACGGGTTCCATCGGCGGTAATACGCTGGATGTCATCTCACGCCACCCGGAGCATTTTCGTGCCAGTGTGCTGACCGCGCACCGGCAGGTCGAGGCTCTGGCCGAGCTATGTGTGCGGCATCGGCCGGAACTGGCCGTCATCGCGGATCCTGCGCTGGAAGCTGAACTATCGCGTCGACTCGCTGCTGCGGGCGTGCGCTGCGAAGTGGCCAGCGGTCATGCGGCGCTTGCCGCTGCCGCATCCAGTGCACTGTGCGACACGGTGGTAGCCGCCATCGTCGGCGCCGCCGGGCTGGACTCCACCCTGGCTGCCGCGCGCGCGGGCAAACGCCTGCTGCTGGCAAACAAGGAAGCGATCGTGATGGCCGGCCCGCTACTGCTTGAAGCAGTAGCCGCGGGCGGTGGCACGCTGATTCCGGTCGATTCTGAACACAACGCGCTGTTCCAATGCCTGCCTGCCCAGTGCCTGCCTGGAGGCCGACCTGATCTACGTGCGGGCGGTGTCCGCCGGCTGATCCTCACGGCCTCGGGTGGCCCGTTCCGCGGTTACACGCGCTCGCAACTAGCCAATATCACGCCGGAACAGGCCTGCAAGCACCCGAACTGGGTGATGGGCCGCAAGATCTCGGTCGATTCGGCGACCCTGATGAACAAGGGCCTGGAAGTGATTGAGGCGCATCACTTGTTCGCCGCGCCAGCGGACGCCATCGAGGTCCTGGTGCACCCGCAAAGCCTGGTGCATTCGCTGGTCGAATACGTGGATGGCTCGGTACTGGCCCAGCTGGGCAATCCGGACATGCGCACCGCGATCGCCCATGCGCTGGCCTGGCCGGAGCGGGTCGAGGCAGGCGTGGCCCCCTTGAATCTGGCCGCTTGCGCGCCGTTGGCGTTCGAAGCGCCGGATCTGGCCACCTTCCGCTGTCTGGCGCTGGCCTTCCAGGCGCTACGCGCTGGCGGTGACGCCCCTGCCGTGCTGAATGCCGCCAACGAGATCGCCGTGGAAGCCTTCCTGGCTGGCGCTTTGCCGTTTCTGTCCATTGCGGATGTCGTCGAGGCGGTACTTGCGGAACTGCCGGCGCAAGCCGTGGTCGATATCCAGATGCTCTGTGAACGCGACCGGATCGCCCGAGAGGCGGCCCGTCGCGTTCTGCGCAATGCTTGCTGATATTCTTGCACTGATGACTCCCTTTTACGGCACTTGATGACTTCCTTTTTCGGCTCGGTATTCTGGTTGTTGGTCACGCTTGGCGTGCTGGTGACCTTTCATGAATTTGGCCACTACTGGGTCGCGCGCCGCTGTGGCGTCAAAGTGCTGCGTTTTTCCGTCGGATTTGGCAGTGCGATCTGGAAGCGCGTGGGCCGCGACGGCACCGAATACCAGATTGCCGCGATCCCGCTGGGCGGCTATGTAAAGATGCTCGACGCTCGCGAGGGCGAGGTCGATCCCGCGCTGCGCGACCAGGAGTTCACCGGAAAGTCGGTCTGGAAGCGGATCGCCATCGTGGCCGCCGGCCCGGGCTTCAACCTGATCTTTACGCTGGCCGCGTTCTGGCTGATGTTCATGCTGGGGCGGCCGGACGTCGCGCCGGTGGTAACCGCCACGCCACACAGCATTGCCGCCGAAGCGGGTATCCAGCCAGGTGATCGAATCCTCAGCGTCGGTGGTCAGGCCGTAGCCACCTGGAGCGATTCGATGGACGCGGTAGCGAATGCGCTGCTTGGGCGCATGCCGTTGCCGCTTTCCGTGCGCGGTAGCGATGGTCGCTCGCGTGACCTGGTGTTGCCGTTGAACCAGTTGCCGGCCGGAAAGGCCGTTGACCAGTACATGGATCAGCTGGGACTGCAATTGATGCCCCCACCAGCGCTGGCCGCCACGGTGGTTGCAGACGAGCCTGCCGCGCAGGCGGGCATGCAGGGAGGCGACCGCATGGTCAGCGTCAACGGCCAGCCGGTCAGCGACTTCCTCGCGTTCGGCGAGCTGGTGCAGGTGCAGGCAGCCAAATCGCCAAAGCTGACGATCGCCGTCGAACGGGCTGGCCAGCCGCTTACGCTCAACGTCACCGCCAAGTGGGCGTCGCTACAAGGTCAGCCGCTGAAATGGGTGATCGGCGTGGGCCCGCCGCTGGCCGAACAGATCACCGTCCACTACGGCCCGATCAAGGCATTGGGCGCATCGGTACAGACCACCTGGCGCAACGCGGCACAGACCTTCAGCATGCTCGGCAATATGCTGAGCGGCCAGGCGTCGACCCGGAATCTGTCCGGAGTCATCGGCATAGCTCAGGTAGCCAATGCGTCGGCCAGCATGGGCCTGTCCTGGTTCCTGCAGTTCCTGGCGCTGGTCTCGCTGAGCCTGGCGATCCTCAACCTGCTGCCGATTCCCGTCCTGGATGGCGGGCACCTACTGTATTATCTTGTCGAGTTGATCAAAGGCAGCCCGGTCAGTGAAAAGGCAATGGTCGTCGGCCAGTACATCGGGCTGGCGTTGCTGTTCACCCTGATGGGGCTGGCGTTCTACAACGATATCCACCGCATGTTGCTGTCGTGATGCCCATGACCAGTGACTGCGGCCTATCGGCGACCCACTTGCTTGCGCTTTCCGCGGTACAGCGCGGCGGTGTTTTACACGATGCACTCCTGCGGAGTGCGGACTCTCTTTCGAGACAGGGCCCGTCCCTGTTTCATGCGTTGATCGGGGCGGCCGCGCTGGCCGTCCCATCGAAATAACCCAACGGAACCGACGATGAAGCGTATCGCCGCGCTGATCCTGCTTGCCTCCCTCTCCGCCAATGCGTTTGC
>Ga0302313_10000480_pt1 | contig 35780 bp, 32 predicted proteins | sample III_Palsa_N2_2_FD_200454 | JGI IMG/M metagenome (GOLD analysis project Ga0302313, IMG submission 200454) | Peat permafrost microbial communities from Stordalen Mire near Abisko, Sweden - III_Palsa_N2_2 | ecosystem: Environmental > Terrestrial > Soil > Palsa > Peat permafrost | place: Sweden...
CAGCCAGTCGAGATAATTGCGCACCACCGTGGCTTCGGCCGACATCGGCGACATCTGCTTGAGCTTGTTGAATTCCTGCTTGGCCTTGGTCAATACGGCCTTGGGCATGCCGGCAGCATCAATTTTTTTCTGAAGATCTTCGGCTTCGTTGGTGCCATCTTCGCTGTCACCAAGCTCCTTTTGAATCGCCTTCATCTGCTCGTTGAGGTAATACTCGCGCTGGCTTTTTTCCATCTGCGACTTGACCCGACCGCGAATGCGCTTCTCGACCTGTTGCAGGTCCATCTCGCCATCAACCAGCCCGATCAGCAGCTCGAGGCGCTCGCCGACATCAGTGGTTTCCAACACCTTCTGCTTGTCTGACATGCGTACAGAAAGATGCGCGGCGATCGAGTCGGCCACGCGCGAAGGGTCGTCAATACCCGACAGGCTGGCCAGCACTTCCGGCGGCAGCTTGCGGCTCTGCTTGACCAGTTGTTCGAACAACGAAATCAACGTGCGCGACACGACGTCGAGCTCGCGCTCCTTGGCGTTATAGACAGGTTCTATCACGCGCGAGCGCGCGGTGAGCATGCCACCGTCTTCGCGAAAATCTTCGACGGCAACGCGTGACTGACCCTCAACCAGCACCTTGACCGTACCGTCAGGCAGTTTCAGCAGCTGCAGCACACCAGCCAAGGTACCAATCTGATGCAGATCAGAGATCTCTGGATCGTCAATATCAGGGCTCTTCTGGGCAACCAGCAGAATTTGCCGCTCACCTTCCATAGCGCGCTCAAGTGCACGCATGGATTTGTCGCGCCCAACAAACAATGGAATAACCATGTGCGGGTAAACCACCACGTCCCGCAATGGCAGTACCGGCAGCGCGTCAATCAGCACAGGGGGTGTTGTGTTCTTGGCCATCGAAGAGGGTTCCCTCAGGAAGTCGGATCAAGCTTCGCCCCGACAGTGCGCCGGGTGCATCTGTTATTCAAGTGGAGGCCGAACGGCATCCACTCAAGGTGTCACTGTCACGTAAAACAAAACGGCTCCGGTGATTAACCGGAGCCGCTCTCAATACCAGCTTGCGTGCAGCGTTTGATTAAAATCAGGCAGCGTCGCCGCCCTCTCCCGCCACACGCTGCTGCAGGTTGCCACGATAGATCAGGTAGGGCTCGGCCTGGCCATTGATCACCGCGTCATCCACCACAACCTTGCTCACGTGCTCAAGCGATGGCAGCTCATACATCGTGTCCAGCAATACCTGCTCGAGAATCGTGCGCAGGCCGCGCGCGCCTGTCTTGCGCTTGAGCGCTTTGCGAGCGATCGCCTGCAAGGCTTCCGGGCGGAACTCCAGCTCAACCTCTTCCATCTCGAACAGCTTTTTGAACTGCTTGGTGACGGCGTTCTTCGGCTCGGTGAGGATTTTTACCAGCGCGGGCTCATCCAGCTCATCAAGCGTTGCCACCACTGGAAGGCGGCCGACAAACTCCGGAATCAGCCCAAAACGCACAAGATCGGCCGGTTCCACGTCGGACAATGTCTTGCCTAGGTTCTCGGTGCGTTCTTTGCTGCGCACTTCGGCCGAAAAGCCGATGCCGGTGTTCTCGGAGCGCTGCTGGATGACTTTTTCCAACCCTGCAAACGCGCCGCCGCAAATGAACAGGATATTCTTCGTGTCGACCTGCAGAAACTCCTGCTGCGGATGCTTGCGGCCACCCTGCGGCGGCACCGAGGCGAGCGTTCCTTCGATCAGCTTGAGCAGCGCCTGCTGCACGCCTTCTCCGGACACGTCCCGGGTGATCGACGGATTTTCGCTCTTGCGCGAAATCTTGTCGATTTCGTCGATATACACGATGCCCGACTGCGCCTTCTCGACGTCGTAGTCGCACTTTTGCAGCAGCTTCTGGATGATGTTTTCGACGTCTTCGCCCACGTAACCGGCTTCGGTCAAGGTGGTGGCATCGGCTATGGTGAACGGCACATTGAGCAGGCGCGCCAGCGTTTCCGCCAGCAGCGTCTTGCCCGAACCGGTCGGACCGATCAACAGAATATTCGACTTGCCAAGCTCGATGTCGTCGCTTTTCTGACGCGACTCGATGCGCTTGTAATGATTGTAGACCGCAACTGCCAGCGCCTTTTTTGCGCGCGTCTGCCCGACCACGTACTGATCCAGCGACTCGCGGATTTCACGTGGCTTGGGCAACTGGGTGCGGCCGGACGCGGCCTTCTCTTCCAGTTCTTCGCGGATGATGTCGTTGCAAAGTTCCACACATTCGTCGCAAATGAACACGGATGGACCCGCGATCAGCTTGCGCACTTCGTGCTGACTTTTGCCACAGAAAGAGCAATAGAGGATCTTGCCACTATCGCTGGAACGGCCCTGCCGATCGTCACTCATACTTTCGATCCCGCTGGTAAATCTGGATGCATCTTGAGAATAACACAGGGTTTCACATCTGCCTGCAGATGTGAAACCCTAGCCAAGACACCTAGGTACAGCGTGGAAATCAGGCCGATTTGACCGTCTCGCCGGCACGCTTGCCAAGCACTTCGTCGATCAGACCGTAGGCCTTGGCGTCAACGGCATCCATGAAGCGATCGCGCTCCATGTCCAGCTCGATCTTCTCGATCGGCTGACCGGTGTGCTCAGCGTAGAGCCGATTCAAGCGTTCGCGGATATAAAGAATCTCGCGGGCTTGAATCTCGATGTCGGTCGCCTGGCCCTGCGCGCCACCAGAAGGCTGGTGGATCATGACGCGCGAGTTCGGCAACGCGTAACGCTTGCCCTTGGCGCCGGCCATAAGCAGGAACGAACCCATGCTGCAAGCCTGACCGATGCACATCGTGCTGACGTTCGGCTTGATGAATTGCATGGTGTCGTAGATCGCCAAACCTGCAGTCACCGCACCGCCCGGGCTGTTGATGTAGAACTGGATGTCCTTGTCCGGATTTTCCGACTCTAGAAACAACATTTGCGCGACCAAGACATTGGCCACCTGATCGTTGACTTCGCCCACCAGGAAAATCACTCGCTCCTTCAACAGGCGTGAGTAAATGTCGTAGGAGCGCTCGCCGCGGGCCGTCTGCTCGACAACCATCGGTATCAAATTGAGATTCTGGATTTGGTCCATAGCCATGCTTACAGCTCTCCGTTGAATGGACCTGGTAAGGCTCAGGCGTTAGCCGGACGCATCACGTCATCGAAACTCAGATCCTGCTGCGTAGTTTTAGCATGTTCTGCCACCCACTCCGCGACTTGGTCTTCCATCACTCGATTCTGCAGCCCAGACATCAATTGGGGGTCACCGTTGTAGAGTTCAATGACTTTCTCGGGCTCTTCGTAGGTGGAGGCAATCGCCGCCAGCTGCTCGGCAATGCGCTTGCGATCGATCACCAGCGATTGCTTGCGGGCGATTTCACCCATCAGCAGACCTGCGATCACTCGCTTGTGCGCGATCGGCATGGCGGCTTCGATCAGCTGCGGCGGCGGCTGCTGACCGCGTGGAACGTTGCCGGCGGCCATGTTCTGTGCTTCGGACTGCACCATCAACTTGGGCACATCCAGCTCACCATGCTTGCTGGCGAGCTTCTCCGCCACCTCAGTCTTCAGACGTGCCATCAGCGCTGCCTTGAGCTCACGCTCGAGATTCGCGCGCACTTCCTTGCGAAATACGTCGAGATCGCCGTCTTCGATACCGAACAGCTTGGCGAACTCGCCATCGATCTCGGGCAGCTTCGGCTCCTGCACCTTTATGATCTTGAGGCTGACTTTTGCCGTCTTGCCGGCCAGCTCCTCATTGCGAAAATCTTCGGGGAAAGCAATTTCGGTGTCGAAACTGTCATCCGCCGTGTGATTGAGCAGCGCGTCGTCCAGCGCCTTGAACAGGTTGCCCGAACCCAACACGCTGCCTGCGCGCTCCAGACCCTCTGCCGGGAAACGATAATCGCCCGCCTGCGCCGAATACTCGAACATCACGAAGTCGCCTTCGGCCGACGCACGCTCAATTTCATCAAAGCTGCGGCGCTGCTGACGCAGGGTTTCCAGCATCTTGTCGATATCCGCGTCCGTCACCACCGCGACCGAGCGGTTGATCTCCAGATCCGACACATCGATAACGGGGAACTCCGGCATGATCTCGAACGTGGCGGTATAGGCAATTTCGCCATTCTCGGGCTGACCGGTCGTATTGATTGCGGGATTGGCGATCGGCTGCAGTTTTTCCTGATCTACCGCCTCACGCAGCGTGCTGCCGATCAGATCGGACAACACCTCGCCCCTCACCTGATCACCAAAGCGCTGCTTGATGACCGTGGTTGGCACCTTGCCTGGACGAAAGCCCTTCAAGCGCACCGTGCGGCCCATTTCGGCGATACGTGCGCTCACCTGCGTCTCGAACCGCTCTGCGGGAAACTTCACCGTGAGCTTGCGCTCGAGCGTGCCGATGTTTTCAACCGAAACCTGCATGTCGTCTCCTGGTACAACCTGATGTTAGGGGTCCGCAATGGACACCATGGCAGCCATTGCCGCCGGCAAAAAAGAAAATCATCTGGCTTGGTGCGAAAGGGGGGACTCGAACCCCCACGGGATTAACCGCTAGAACCTAAATCTAGTGCGTCTACCAATTCCGCCACTCTCGCGCGCCAACCACAGAAAACTTGCGCAACTGCAGGATTATCCAGTCTATTTCAGGGCGACATGTGCCCTAGCCATCGACTCGAACCCGCCTCGCCGCGCTCGTCTAAGTTGATGATTCCCTTATACGAAAGCATTCCATTTTACGGTTTCACTACGTCGCAGCACAAGCAGCCCATTCAAACCTGCCCGCGCTTCAACATGATTTGTTTTGCACAAAGAAAAAGGGACCTGCGTACACGCAAGTCCCTCTCGAATTGGTGGGCCGTGAAGGATTCGAACCTTCGACCAATTGATTAAGAGTCAACTGCTCTACCAACTGAGCTAACGGCCCGGTGAAACTGGGCTTGAACAAATGGACTTGGAACTGGGGTGGATGATGGGATTCGAACCCACGACAACCGGAATCACAATCCGGGACTCTAACCAGCTGAGCTACACCCACCATAAATCTTGAAACTGGTGCGCCCGACAGGACTCGAACCTGCAACCGTCGGCTTAGAAGGCCGATGCTCTATCCGGTTGAGCTACAGGCGCAGTCACTACCAGAAGAACGCGTCGCTGGTCGGGGCAGAGGGATTCGAACCCCCGACTTTTGCGTCCCAAACGCAACGCTCTACCAGACTGAGCTATACCCCGCAACGAATGATCGAAGATTTCAAGTCATCGAAGCCTTCAAATGTTACGGGTGACACTGCGATCCGTCAATCCGTATCGAAGCACACACCTTGATTCCATACCTTCAAATTTATACAGAAAAGTCGCTTTCCGTAAAAACAAAACGGGGTGCAAGCACCCCGCCTCGCTGATAAATGGTGCGCCCGGAGAGATTCGAACTCCCGACCACCTAGTTCGTAGCCAGGTACTCTATCCAACTGAGCTACGGGCGCACTGAAAAACGTTTGTTTCGCTGCATTGATGTTTGGGCATCAACACGCCGAACCAAGAAGCGGAATTATTCAGACTCCGCCCCCATGCGTCAACACTTTTCGTCAAAAAAATTAATGTCCGCACTGAAGATCAACATAAATCGCGCTTCGAAACGCCCCACACCATAGTGGTCGGCAACCGTTGCACGGCCATGAATTAGAAGCCGTAAAAATCAAACAGACGGCCGTTTGGCCGCCTGTTTGAAGAACTATTCGTCAAGCCGGCGCCGCACGCTGCTACTGACCTAATCAGCTATCGAAGCCTGAGCGATTCTGAGCTGCAGGATCACCGACCTTACCTACGGGCAGACCTGCATCGCTTTTCGGCGGTGGCGGTGGCGGCATGCTGCTGGTCGGCGGATTTTTGGTCCAGTCTGCCGGCGGACCGGGCTCGCGTCCCGCCATGATGTCGTTGATCTGATGCGCATCAATGGTTTCGTACTGCAACAGCAACTCGGCCATGATGTGCAGCTTGTCCATGTTTGCCGTCAACAGCTCCTTGCTGCGCGCATAAGCCCGGTCGAGGATCCCGCGCACCACTTCGTCGATCTTGCTCGCAGTCTCGTTGGAGATGCTCTTGTGCTGCGTTACCGAGCGGCCGAGGAATACCTCGTCCTCGTCTTCACCGTAGGTCACCGGGCCGAGTTCATCGGACAAGCCCCACTTGGTCGCCATATTGCGCGCCATCTTGGTCGCCCGCTCGATATCGTTGGACGCCCCGGTGGTGACCTTGTCGGCGCCGAAGATCAACTCTTCCGCCACGCGGCCGCCGTAGAGCGAGCACAGCTGCGACTGGATCGCGACGCGGTTGATGCTGTACTTGTCGCCTTCGGGCAGGTACATGGTGACGCCCAGCGCGCGACCGCGCGGGATGATAGTCACCTTGTAGACCGGGTCGTGCTCCGGCACCAGCCGGCCGATGATGGCGTGACCCGACTCGTGATACGCGGTGAGCTTGCGCTCGTCCTCGCTCATGGCCATCGAGCGGCGCTCCGAACCCATCAAAATCTTGTCACGCGCCTTGTCCAGATGAATCATGCGCACTTCACGGGCGTTCTCACGAGCAGCAAACAGCGCGGCCTCATTGACCAGATTGGCCAGATCGGCACCGGAGAACCCCGGCGTGCCGCGCGCAATCGTCATCGCATTGACGTCGCTGGCGGTCGGCACCTTACGCATATGTACTTTCAGAATCTGCTCGCGACCGCGCACGTCAGGCAGACCGACGACAACCTGACGGTCAAAGCGGCCCGGACGCAGCAAGGCAGGATCCAACACATCCGGACGGTTGGTCGCGGCAATCACGATGATGCCTTCGGTACCCTCGAAGCCGTCCATTTCCACCAGCAGCTGGTTCAGCGTCTGCTCGCGCTCGTCATGACCACCGCCAAGGCCGGCACCGCGATGGCGGCCGACCGCATCGATTTCGTCGATGAAGATGATGCAAGGCGCGTGTTTCTTGGCCTGCTCGAACATGTCGCGCACACGGCTGGCGCCGACGCCGACAAACATCTCGACAAAGTCCGAACCGGAAATCGCAAAGAACGGCACCTTGGCTTCGCCGGCAATCGCCTTGGCCAGCAGGGTCTTGCCGGTACCGGGCGGGCCCACCATCAGCACGCCGCGGGGAATCTTGCCGCCGAGCTTCTGGAAGCGGCCCGGGTCGCGCAGGAACTCGACCAGTTCACCTACTTCTTCTTTCGCTTCATCGCAGCCGGCAACGTCGCTGAAATTGACCTTGATCTGGTCCTCGCCCTGCAACTTGGCGCGCGAACGGCCGAAGCTCATGGCACCGCGGCCGCCACCGCCAGACTGCATCTGGCGCATGAACCAGATGAACACGCCGACGATCAACAACACCGGCAGCCAGCTGATCAACAGACCGATAAGCGAAAAGCCTTCCGAAGGATCCTGGCGAACTTCCACGCCCTTTTCCTGCATCTGCTTCACCACCTCGTTGGTGGAGATGCCGAGCACCGGCGCCACGGTATGGAAGGTGCTGCCGTCCTTCAGCTTGCCGCTGATGGTGGCGGGCTGATCGGCACTGATGACCGCGGTCGACACATTGCCGTTATCGACACTCTGCACGAATCCGCTGTAAGGCAGATCCGACGAGGACGTGCCATGTGGATTGAAGCTCTGGAATACGGCGAATAGAACCGCCGCAATAATCACCCAGAGCAATACGTTTTTAGCTGTCTCATTCATGCGCGATTCTCGACCGGTTGCACCGCAGAAGGCTTTCTACCCATCGCCAGTGCGTACACCTCACGTGAACGGGCACGTGAGGCCTTTGGTTTACGCATAGTCACGCGGGTGAAGTCCGCGCGCAAGCTGCGCAAGTAATTGTCAAAACCGGCCCCCTGAAACAACTTGATCAGGAAAGAACCACCGGGCTTGAGCCACTGCCGACTAAAGTCCAGCGCCAGCTCGGCCAGATCCATGGCACGGATCTGATCGGCTAGCGCCACACCACTCATATTGGGGGCCATATCGGACAGCACAAGATCCAGCTTTTGCCCGTTCAACCGGGCCTCCAGCTCACGCAATACCGACTCTTCACGAAAATCGCCCTGCAGGAAATCCACCCCGGCAATGCTTTGCATCGGCAGGATATCCAGCGCCACGACCGTGCCAGTGTCACCCATACGTTGGCGCACAAGCTGCGACCAGCTGCCGGGCGCCGCGCCCAGATCGACCACGTGGATGCCTGGCTTGAGCAGGCGATCGCGCTCGATCAGCTCTTCCAGCTTGTAAACCGCACGCGAACGAAGCCCTTCGGCCTGGGCCTTTTTCACGTAAACGTCGTTGAAATGTTCGCGCAGCCATACGGCACTGCTTTTGCTGCGGGTCATGGTCGGAGACAGCCAGGATAAAGGAGGAATGCTGAAGCGCCGAAGAAACACGCGTTAACGGTTTGAACAGTACACAAGATGATTCATCACTTGTGACGGCCGAATGTTTTCCGGCGTGCGGCTTGTGGACGCATGATACCCTTAGATGTTCTAAGACAGCGAATCGAGTACGCAGCACATGGCCCTTTCATCCTCGCAGATCCGTTACCTGCGCAGCCTTGCCCACGACCTGAGCCCGGTCATCCTGCTCGGCAACAAGGGCGCCAGCGAGTCCGTCACCAAGGAGCTGGGGCTGGCGCTCAACCAGCACGAGCTGGTCAAAGTCAAGCTGTCCGGTGGCGACAAGGACGAGCGGCAGGCACAAGTTGCCGTACTAACCGAAGGCACCCAAGCGGAGACGATCCAGCAGATCGGCCATGTAGTGGTGCTTTTCCGCCGTAACATCGACGAGCCGAAGATCGCCCTGCCTCGCTGATGGATCTTTCCCTCGACCAGGCCGATGGCTATCTGCTTGTGCGTCGCGTCGGCGCGCAAAGCATCACGCTGATCGATCGGGAACTGTCCAGCAGCTTTTTGCTGGCGCCTGATCAGGCCATCGAGAACTGGAGCATCAGCGACGCCAGCCAGCTCGATGCCGATCACGTCGATGCTCTATTGAACTTGCAGCCGGAGCTTGTGATTCTCGGCACCGGCGAGCGTCAAAGATTCCCGGCAGCCGCCTTTATGGCAGGCTTTCTTCGCCGGAATGTCGGCATCGAAGTGATGGACAACGCCGCTGCAGCCCGCACCTATAACCTGCTCGCAGGCGAAGGTCGGCGCGTGATCGCCGGATTTATCCTACCTTTGGCATGACATCAGCAGGTTCACGGTTCGCTTGTCGCCTCAATGCGGCGGCAGATAACCCAACGGATCGACCGGGTTGCCATCTTTGCGGATCTGGAATTCCAGCTCGTTGCGCGTTGAACCGGTGGAACCCATTTCGGCAATCTGCTGGCCGGCGGTAACGCGCTGGCCCTCCTTGACCAGACGCTTGCTGTTATGGCCGTAGGCCGACAGGAAGCTGTCGCTGTGCTTGATGATCACCAGTTCGCCATACCCCACCAGCCCGTTGCCGCTGTAGACCACCACGCCATCGGCGGCCGCGTGCACGGCATCGCCGGCATTGCCGCCAATCTCAATGCCGGGAATCGCGTCACCCGTCTGGAACCGCTTGATCAGCGTGCCCTGCGCGGGCCAGCGCCATGTCACTCCGCTGACCGCACGTGACGGACCGGTGGACACCACTTGCGCCGGCGCCGGGGGCGGCAAGACAGCTGGCGAAGGCGTTTTTACGCCCGCTACCGGCACCACACTTGTTGTCGTTGCTGAAGCAGGCGCCAACGGTTTGGATGGAGCGGCGACTAGCGCAGTACTCGTCGCGCCAGCTGTTTTCGACGCAGACGACGACGCAGCCGGTGCAGTAACTGGCTCGAACATCGGTGCCGAAGCGACTGCAGGAGGTGGAGCAGCATGCGCGGCAACCGCGGCTTGATTAGTCGGCGATGGTGGCACCGGACCCTTGGGCTGTGCGCTGGTCACTGCGACTGCGTTAGTCGGAGATAGCTTCAGACTTTGACCGGGATGAATGGTGTAAGGCGCAGCGACGCCGTTCCACTGCGCCAGATCACGAAAGTCCACCTTGTTGCGAAACGCGATTGAATACAGCGTGTCACCCTTAACTACTTGGTAGCTGCCACCGGGAATCGCCGTATGCGGAACAGGCGCCACGACTGTGCCGCCCGCTGCGTAACCGCCAGCCGGTTCCACTACCACTGAATGCTGCATGGTGCTGCAGGCGCCCAGCGCGAGAGATAGGGCGACAATGGTAATTGTCAGTGCGGATGAAGATCGATTCATGGTGAGCAGCATACCGAGGCAGAGTCCATTTTTCATAAGAGCCTAGTGTGACGCCCCGAGCTGAATTCAACGCAGCCAGAGCCACCAGACCAGCAACAGGCCGAGCAGCACAAGCGCAGTCCAGCCGATCCACTCAATATACTTGTGCAAAATGCGCTCGGCACGCTCACCGAACAAGCGAATAAGCAGTGCCAAAAGCCAGACCCGCTTGCCACGCCCCAACCCGATGCACACGAGGAACGGCAGCACCGGCACGCCGATGATGCCGCAGGCCCAGGTGACAAACTTCATCGGCACCACGGGCTGCAGCGCCGCCAGAATCAGCACGCCGAACAGTCCCCATTGGTGCTGCACCATTTGCTGTCTCAGCACCGTTACGCCCTGCTCGATAGGCACCAGCAGGTGCAGCGAATCGAGCACCAGCCGCAAACCCTGGAACGCCCAGTGGCCGAGTGAGTAACCCACCAGTGCACCGAGCAGGGAAAACAGCAGGCTCAGATTGGCGAACTGGAACGCCTTGTGCCGTTTGCCCAATATCATCGGCACCAGCATCACTTCCGGCGGAATCGGAAAAATGAAAGCCTCGACGAAGCTCAATCCGCAAAGGTAATAAATCGCTTTCGGGCTGCGCGCCCAGAGCAGCGCCTGGGCGTAGAGTTTTCCAAATAGCCGCATCAGCCAATTCCACCGAGCAGTGGCACAAAGCTCACCGGCCCCAGTTCTTCCTGGATGAAATCGCCTTCGCCATCGCCGCGCATGCGGATCAGCGTCTGGCTACTGGCCGAGCCGACCGGTGCCACCAGCACGCCGGTCGGCGTGAGCTGATCGAGAATACGCGTCGGAATCGTGTCGCCCGCGGCGGTAAGGATGATCGCATCGAACGGCGCCTCATCCGGCCAGCCCAGCTTGCCGTCATCGTGCTTCGAGCGCAGGTTGGTGATGCCAAGCTGACGAAAGCGCCTGCGCGCCTGTCGCAGCAGCTCCTCGATCCGTTCCACCGTAAAGAGCTCCGGCACGATCGCCGCCAGTACGGCTGCCTGATAGCCCGAGCCGGTGCCAATCTCCAGCACCTTTTTCGGCATGCCTTGTTTAGCGTCGAAATATTCCAGCAGCACTTCGGTCATGCGTGCCACCACCCACGGCTGCGAGATGGTCTGACCGTGGCCGATCGGCAGCGCGGTGTTTTCGTAGGCGCGCGAATGCAGCGCTTGATCAATGAAGTGATGACGCGGCAGATCGCGGATCACCTCGATCACCCGCGGATCGCGGATGCCGCTTTCCTTCAAACTGACCGCCAGGCGGTCGCGTGCGCGCTGCGAGGTCATGCCCTCGCCTTTCAATTCTGCCGCCGGCAATCGATAGACCGTCATCGCTCAGACCACCTCGTGACTGGCGGTACGGTCAAGCGGCACGCCGTCATTCAACATGTTGTCGCTCAACTCCTCGATCCAGCTGCTGACTTTCTCCAGCGCCTGAAACCGGGTCAGGTCGACATGGATTGGTGTTACCGAAATAAAGCCGCGCTGCACCGCATTGAAATCGGTGCCGGGGCTGTCGTCGTCCACTTCACCCGCCGGACCAATCCACCAGATCGGTCGACCACGCGGGTCAGTCTGCGCGACCGACGGCGCCGAGCGATGACGGCGCCCAAGACGGGTTACTTCGAAACCCTGTATTTCTTTCCACGGTCGATCGGGCACGTTGACGTTGAGAATCGTATCGGCCGGCAGCGGATCGACCAGCAGACGCTGCATCAAGAGCAGCACGGCCTGCGCGGCTGAATCGTAGTGCTGACCGTTGTGATCCCGGGTGACCAGCGACACCGCGATGGCCGGCAAGCCGAGAAAACGCCCTTCCATCGCGGCCGACACCGTGCCCGAATAAATCACGTCATCGCCGAGGTTGGCCGAGTTGTTGATACCCGACACCACGATATCCGGCTCTTCCTCCAGCAAACCGGCCAGCGCCAGGTGCACGCAATCGGTCGGCGTACCGGCCACGCGGAAATAACCATTACCCATCGGCAGCACGCGCAATGGCGAATCCAGCGTGAGCGAATTGCTGGCGCCAGAGCGATCGCGATCAGGCGCTACCACGGTTACTTCCCCGACCTCGCGCAAACGCTCGGCAAGCACGTGGATACCCGGGGCATCCACGCCATCATCGTTACTGACCAGAACTCGCATGGTGCTCCGTTGAAAGCTGACGGTGGCACGTTGCGGTGATTTCGCAACGTGCGTTACCTCATGAAGTCTACCGGAGCGCGTGCATGGTTTCACACGAACTGGCCCGATGAATCGACACCGATCCGGTCCATTCGCACAGCTACGCGGGCTTTCGCTAGCATGGAGCCATGAAACGTCGCGCCCCCGCACCCATCGATGATGACGACAGCCGACTATTTCGCGAGTCGATCGGTGACGTGCGTCGACTGGATCCGGTCACTGCGCCGCCGGCTGCCGCAAAGCCAGCGCCCCACCCACATATGTTCGAAGCCGACGAGGCCGCGGTCCCAGGCGAACTGCTCGACATGGCGTTCGACCCGGCTGTACTGGAAGTGGGCGAAGAGCTGAGCTATTTGCGCGACGGTTACTCACCCAAGCTGCTACGTCAGCTCAAGCGTGGGCAGTTCAGCGTGCAGGACGACATCGACCTGCATCAGATGAACGCCGCGGCGGCGCAATCGACTATCGTGATGTTTCTCGCCGAAGCAAAACAAAACGGACTGCGCTGCGTACGCATCGTGCACGGCAAAGGGCTGCGTTCGCGCGCTGCAGGTCCGGTATTGAAAGGCCTGACCGATCGCATGCTGCGACGACGCGACGACGTGATTGCATTTGCATCGGCGCGCCCGGCCCAGGGTGGCACCGGCGCAGTGGTGGTATTGCTGAAAGGCTGAGCGCCAGCGTCAACTCTGCGCCAACTCGCGCACAACCACCGTGGCATAGGCACCGGCGGGAAGTTCAAAACTCAGTTCCAGCGCATCGTCATCCAGCCAGCGCCATTTCAGGTCGGTCGGCACCAGTCGCAACGGCCGGCGTTCCTGATCCATACGCGCCGCCATGAGGCCGGCCGCCAGATCGCGGTAGCTTTCGGCGACCAACTGCTCCAGTGCAGCGACATTGCCCTTGCTGGGCAGCTCACCCTGGCCCCACAACGGGCCGGATGGATGGATGTCCAGACGGGCCAGCCGTTCGGCCAGTACGTCACTGAAAGGCTCAGGCCCGAACCACGAGCGCGAACCGGCCAGTGCCCAGATTTCGCCGTCGAGCGGAGTATCCCACTCGCCACGTTCCACCCGGGCGGCCAGCACGCTGTTGAATATCTGCGAGCGCGCGGCCGAGAGCAGGAACGAACGCTTGTCCCGCTCGACGCGCCGTCCGGCAAACATCAAGCGCGCCTGCGCCACGTTGCCGCCTTCGCGACCAAAGCGCTGCTCGCCGTAGTAATTCGGCACGCCGCGTTTGGCCATCTGCTGCAATACGCGCTCGGCGATATCGCGATCGCCCTGCACCTGCCGCAGCACCAATACAAAGCGGTTGCCACGCAGAGCACCACGCTTGAGCTTGCGCGAATGTCGCGTCGCCGCCAGCACTTTTACTTCGGCATGCGGAAAGGTCGACCAGTCCGGATCGGGCTTTCCTGCCAGCTGCACGGAAAACGTCTGCCGCGTCACCGCATGCCGATCTTTCATGCCGGCATAGCCCACTGACATCGGCGAGACGCCGGCAAACTTCGCCAGCTCTCGGGCAACCCAGTCGGTATTGGCACCGCGCTTCTCCACCCACAGCAGGGCGTGCTCACCCTGCCCGTCGGCATCGTAACCAAGCACTTCCTCGACCCGAAAATCGTCTGGTGTACTGCGCAGCTGTGCTTGCAGTGGCGGCGTGCCGTAAGCCCACGGCAGCGGCGCGTTTATCGATGTGGTCGCGGCGGGTTCGCGCGAAGTCGCTTGACTTTGATTATCTTCGGATTCGGACATGACACTCCACCGGCCACGCCGGCATTCAATAGTTCAACGAGCGCTCAAAGCCGCTCGAGCAGCACGGTGGCCTGTGCGGCGATACCTTCGCTGCGCCCGGTAAAGCCGAGCTTTTCGGTCGTGGTTGCCTTGACACTGATGCGGCCCATATCGCTGTCCAGATCAGCCGCCAGGCATTCCCGCATCGCTTGCGCATGCGGCGAAATTTTCGGCCGCTCGCCAATCACCGTGATGTCGGCATTGCCCAAGGCGTAACCGTGCTGCGCCATCAGCATGGCCGCATGACGGAGAAACTGGCGGCTGTCGGCGTTGCGCCAGCGCTCGTCGGTCGGTGGAAAATGCGTACCGATATCGCCCAGCGCCAGCGCACCAAAAATCGCGTCGCACAACGCGTGGATCACCACGTCGCCGTCCGAATGCGCGACCACGCCATGAGTATGCGGCACCCGCACGCCACCGAGAATGACGTGATCACCGTCGCCAAACGCATGCACGTCAAAACCATTACCGATGCGCATCATGCTGTTCTCGCCAGTAGAAACTCGGCCAGCGCGAAATCCGCCGCTGTGGTGACCTTGATGTTGTCCTCGGCGCCCTCGACCAGCAGCGGCGCAAAACCGGCCTGCTCCATCGCCATCGCCTCATCACCGACCTTGACGCCGTGTGCCGCGCTGTCGCGCAACGCTGCACTTAACTGGCCACGACGAAACATCTGCGGTGTAAACGCACGCCAGCGTTCGTCGCGCGGTTCGGTGGCCATGCTGCGCGATGCATCATCCGCTCGCTTCAAGGTATCTCGCAGCGGCGCACCGAGCAGGCCGCCGTCTACCGTCGTGCACAGCTCAATCAACCGGCTGATATCGGCCTGTCGCACGCAGGGCCTAGCCGCATCGTGGACCAGCACAAAGTCATCCGCCTTGACGTCATTCGACAACGCATCAAGTCCGGCCAAAACCGAATCGCTTCGCTCCACGCCGCCGACCGCCGTCAACACCTGCTTGCCATGCATCGATTCGATGCCAGGCCAATGCGCATCCGACGAACCGAGCGTAACCAGCAAACCGGCAATGCGCGGATGCGCCGCGAGACGCTCCAGCGTGTGCAAGATCAGCGCACGTCCCGCCAGCGGCAAATACTGCTTCGGGCAGTCTCCGCCAACCCGCGTGCCGCGACCCGCGGCCGGCACCACGCACCAGAACACTGGTGGTGGGAGCAGTGACGCGCTCACGGCTGGCCGGCTTGCGCCGCCGATGACGACGCTGCCGGTTGCACTGAGGAAGCTGCGGCTGGCGTTTCCACGACCTGATAAAACGTTTCGCCCGGCTTGATCAAACCAAGCTCGGTGCGCGCACGCGCCTCGACCGCCTGGTCGCCATGCTTGAGGTCCTGCACATCCGCACCAAGCGCCTGGTTGCGCTGGGTCAGGTGGTCGTTTTCATCGGTCTGTTTCTTCACCGCGATGCGCAAACTGTCGACGTCGCGCATGCTGCCCGCACCGGACCACAGCTTCAGCTGCAGTCCGACCAGGATCAGGATCAATATCAGGGCGACCCAGCGCAGCATCGGCAGTCAGTCGCCCGCTCAGCCGGGCAGCTTGCGGAGGTTGGGAAACGCGTCGCGGCCGGCATAACGCGCGACGGCGCCGAGTTGCTCCTCGATGCGCAATAGCTGGTTGTACTTCGCCACGCGATCGCTGCGGCACAGCGAGCCGGTCTTGATCTGGGTCGCCGTGGTAGCCACCGCGATATCGGCGATCGTGGTGTCTTCCGTCTCGCCCGAACGATGCGAGATCACGGCCGAATACTTCGCCGCGTCGGCCATCGCGATGGCCTCCAGCGTTTCGGACAGCGTGCCGATCTGATTGACCTTGATCAGGATCGAGTTGGCAATGTGCTTCTCGATACCTTCGCGGAATATCGCCGGATTGGTCACGAACAGGTCATCGCCGACGACCTGGATGCGATCGCCGATGGTGTCGGTCAGCAACTTCCAACCGTCCCAGTCACCCTCGGCCAGGCCATCCTCGATGGTGACGATCGGGTACTGCTTGGCCCAGCTGGCCAGCAGGTCGACGAATTCCGCCGAGGTGTACTGCTTGCCCTCGCCGGCCAGATCGTACTTGCCGTTCTTGTAAAACTCGGACGCCGCCGCGTCCAGACCCAGCAGGATCTCGCTGCCGACCTTGTAGCCGGTCTTGCCGATCGCTTCGAGAATCGTATCGAGCGCTTCGATGTTCGAGCGCAGGTTCGGCGCAAAACCGCCTTCGTCGCCCACCGCCGTGCTCAACCCGCGACCGTGCAGCACGCTCTTCAGCGCATGGAAAATTTCTGCACCGGCGCGCAGCGCTTCCGCAAAATTCGGCAGGCCGACCGGCAGCACCATGAATTCCTGCACATCGATATTGTTGTCGGCATGCTCGCCGCCGTTGATGATGTTCATCATCGGCACCGGCAACGCACCAGGCTTGCCATTCGAGAGATATTTCCACAGCGGCTCATGGCGCGAGGCGGCCACCGCATGCGCCGCCGCCATCGACACGCCGAGCAGCGCGTTCGCACCGAGCTTGCCCTTGTTCGGCGTACCGTCGAGCGCGATCAGCTTCGCATCGAGACCTTTCTGGTCGACCGCATCGAAACCCTTCAGCGCATCGGCAATCGTCGTGTTGACATTCGCCACCGCGTTTTTCACACCCTTGCCGCCATAGCGCGACTTGTCGCCATCACGCAGCTCAACCGCTTCGCGCGAACCGGTCGACGCACCGCTGGGAACAGCAGCACGGCCAAAACTGCCGTCGCTTAGCGTGACTTCGGCTTCGAGTGTGGGATTACCGCGAGAGTCGAGGATTTCACGGGCATGAATGTGGGTGATGTCAGTAGTCATGGAGTTCCTGTCTGGCCGTAGCTAACAAAAATTTTCGCACGCCAAAGATGGCGCCTGCGCTTAGAGCGAATCTTCGAGAAAAGCATGCCGCTTGGTGACTGCATCGAGCGCCATCAACGTTTCCAGCAGCGCTTCCATCTTGTCCAGCGGCCACGCGTTCGGGCCGTCACTGAGCGCCTTGCTGGGATCGGGATGCGTTTCGGCAAACAGACCCGCGACGCCGACGGCAACCGCAGCACGCGCCAGCACCGGCACGAACTCGCGCTGGCCGCCAGAGGTTGCACCCTGGCCACCGGGCAACTGCACCGAGTGCGTGGCGTCGAACACGACCGGGCAACCCGTGTCACGCATCACGCTGAGCGAACGCATGTCGGAGACGAGATTGTTGTAACCGAAGCTGGCTCCGCGCTCGCACACCATGATGTCGTCGTTGCCGGCGGCCTTGGCCTTGGCGACTACGTGCTTCATGTCCCACGGTGCGAGGAACTGGCCCTTCTTGATATTCACTGGCTTGCCGGCACGCGCCACCTTCTGGATGAAGTCGGTCTGCCGGCACAGGAAGGCTGGCGTCTGCAGCACGTCGACTACTGATGCGACCTCGTCCATCGGCGTGTATTCGTGCACATCGGTGATCACCGGTACACCGATCTGGCGGCGCACCTCGCCAAGAATGCGCAAGCCCTCTTCCAGACCTGGCCCACGAAAACTTTCGCTGGACGAACGGTTCGCCTTGTCGAAGCTGGACTTGAAAATGAAGTTGACACCGAGCTTGCCGGTGATCTCTTTCAACTTGCCCGCGACATCCAGCTGCAACTGTTCGGATTCGACCACACACGGGCCAGCGATCAGGAACAATGGCTGGTTCAGTCCGATCTCAAAACCACACAGCTTCATGCGATCGACTCCTGCTGGGCCAGCCGGTGACCGTCACGCACCGCCTTGTACTCGCGCGCCGCGCGGACAAAGCCGATGAACAACGGATGGCCATCGCGTGGCGTGGAAGTAAACTCGGGATGCGCCTGGCAACCAAGAAACCACGGGTGCGTCTGCGGCGGCAACTCGACGATTTCCACCAGCAGATCGTCCATCGACTTGCCGGAAATCACCAGCCCCAGATCCTCGAACGCCTGGCGGTAGCGGTTGTTGAACTCGTAGCGATGGCGATGGCGCTCGGCGATGACATCCTGACCGTACAGCTCGCGCGCCAGCGTGCCGGCCTTGAGGCGACATTCCTGCGAACCCAGGCGCATGGTGCCGCCGAGGTCGGAGCGATCGCTACGCTGCTCGACTTCACCCGTGGCAGTCGTCCATTCGGTGATCAGCGCGATCACCGGATCAGGTGTATTGCGGTCGTTCTCACTGGAATCCGCTTCAGGCAGATTCGCCACGTGACGGGCAAAATCGATGACCGCCGCGTGCATGCCGTAGCAAATGCCGAAGTACGGCACGCCGTGCTCACGCGCATAGCGGGCCGCCAGAATCTTGCCCTCGAAGCCGCGTTTGCCGAAGCCGCCCGGCACCAGAATGGCATCCACATCGGAAAGCACCGCCGCGGCACCGTCGGCCTCGATCTGCTCCGAATCGATCCATTTCAGATTGACCCGCGTCTGCTGCTTGATGCCGCCGTGACGCAGCGCTTCGCCCAACGATTTGTAGGCGTCCTTGTGCTCGACGTATTTACCGCAGATGGCGATGGTGATTTCATCCTTCGGATTCACCACCGCGTCCACCGTGCGCTGCCAGGCCGACAGATCCGCCGGCTTGGCATTCAGGCCGAGACGTTTCACCACAATGTCGTCCAGACCCTGGCTATGCAGCCACAGCGGCGTCTTGTAGATCACGTCGACGTCGACCGCGCTGATCACCGCCTGTTCGGGCACATTGGTGAACAAGGCGATCTTGCGCCGCTCGCCTTCCGGCAGCGGCTGTTCGCTGCGGCACAACAGGATGTCGGGCTGGATACCGATCGAGCGCAGCTCCTTCACCGAGTGCTGGGTCGGTTTGGTCTTGATCTCGCCGGCGGCCTTGATATACGGCACCAGGGTGAGGTGCATGAACACGACTTTCTCCTGGCCATGTTCGATGCGCAGCTGACGAATGGCTTCGAGGAACGGCAGCGATTCGATATCGCCAACCGTGCCACCGATCTCCACCAGCGCCACGTCGAAACCACGTGTAGCCTCGTGGATGCAGTGCTTGATCTCGTCGGTGATATGCGGAATCACCTGCACCGTGGCGCCGAGGTAATCCCCACGACGCTCCTTGCGGATGACTGACTCGTAGATCTTGCCGGTGGTGATCGAATTCTTGCCGGCGAGCCGGGTGTTGACGAAGCGCTCGTAGTGGCCGAGATCGAGGTCGGTTTCCGCGCCGTCGTCGGTCACGTAGACCTCGCCGTGCTGGAACGGACTCATGGTGCCCGGATCCACATTGATATACGGGTCGAGCTTCATCATGGTGACCGAAAGCCCACGGGCTTCCAGAATCGAAGCCAGTGAAGCCGCAGCAATGCCCTTGCCAAGCGAGGACACCACACCGCCGGTGACGAAAATCAGGGGGGTCATGGAAAGTAGCCGTGCTGGAAATAGGCATTTTAGCGGCAGAACCGTCCCGCTGCGAGAGAGCATTTAATAATCGGCCGATTTAATTCATCTACAGCGCTGTCGCAACGGGTGAAAAGGCCTTAGATCGCCTGCTAGCATGACCTTATGAATAATCCAGTCAGCAAACCGATTCCCGGCCGCCTGGCCGCCCTGCGCGCCGCCATGCAGCAGCATGGCGTGACCGCCGTGCTCGTGCCCAGCGCCGATCCGCATCTTTCCGAGTACCTGCCCGAACACTGGCAGGCGCGCGCATGGCTGTCCGGTTTTACCGGTTCGGCCGGCACCCTGATCGTCACCGCCGACCACGCCGGCCTGTGGACCGATTCGCGTTATTTCTCGCAGGCCGAACAGCAGCTGACCGGCACCGATATCTCGCTGATGAAGCTGCAGGTACCGCACGCTGCCGAACATCTGGCATGGCTGCAGAACAACCTGCATGAGGGCGACGTGCTGGCGATTGCCGGCGACAGCATTGCAGTAAGCGCGCAACGGCAGATCGAGAAGCGATTGAGCGAAAGCGGCACCACCTTGCGTACCGACATTGACCTGCCCGGCGCCATTTGGTCCGACCGTCCCGCGTTGCCCAATGCGCCGGTCATCGCGCATGAGGCGTCTTTTGCCGTTATCCCGCGCACCGAAAAACTGGCCCGGGTGCGCGGAGCCATGCGCAAGCTCGGCGCCACCCACCACCTGCTTTCCAGCCTCGACGATATCGCCTGGCTCACCAACCTGCGTGGCAGCGACGTCGAATGCAACCCGGTATTCCTTGCCCATCTGCTGATCGAAGCCGGCAACCGGGGCACTCTGTTTGTCGCGCGCAGCAAGCTCAGCGATGCGCTGGTTGGCGCGCTGGCCGCGGACGGCATCGCGATTGCCGACTACGCCACAGTCACCTCGGCGCTCGCCGATCTGAGTACCGGCGACAGTCTGCTGCTGGACAGCGGCCGCGTCGTCAGCGCCATCGATGCGGCGATCGGGCCGGCAGTGAAACGCATCGACGCGGCTAACCCAAGCACCGCCATCAAGGCGCGCAAGAGCGCCGCCGAACTCGATCACATACGCGAAGTGATGCGCCGCGACGGCGCCGCGCTCGTCTGCGCCTTCCGCCGGCTGGAGCAGCGCCTCGCCGCCGGTATGACGTTGACCGAACTGGATGTCGACACGCTTCTATATGAAGAGCGCTCGATCCAGCCCGGCTACGTTGGCAAAAGTTTCGATACCATCGCCGGCTACCAGGCCAATGGCGCGCTGCCGCATTACCGGGCGACGCCTGAGCAGCACAGTGATCTGCAGGCCAAAGGCCTGCTGCTGATTGATTCGGGTGGCCAATATTTGGGCGGCACCACCGATATCACCCGCGTGCTGGCACTCGGTCCCACCACCGATGAGCAGCGCCGCGACGCGACTTTGGTGATGAAGGGCATGATCGCGCTCAGCCGCGCGCGCTTCCCGAAGGGGGCCAGCGGTCCGCAGTTGGACGCGCTGGCGCGCGCGCCGCTGTGGGCATCGGGCATGGATTATGGCCACGGCACCGGTCACGGCGTGGGCTATTTTCTCAATGTGCACGAAGGCCCGCATGGCATCCGCCCGCCGGTCTCCGGCAGCGCGCTGGTGGCGCTGGAGCCTGGCATGATCAGTTCGATCGAACCGGGCCTGTACAAACCAGGCCGGCACGGCATCCGCCACGAGAACCTGGCTGTGGTCATCGAAGCGGACACCACCGAATTCGGTGAGTTCTATGCGTTCGAGACGCTGACGCTATGCCCGTTCGATCGCAACGCGCTGGAGATTTCGCTACTGAATCCGGAGGAGCGCGCGTGGCTGGACGATTATCACGCCAGCGTACGTGCTGCGCTGAGCCCGTTGCTGGAAGAAGCCGATCTGGATTGGCTCAACCGCCACTGTGCGCCGCTGCACGATTCCGCCAGGGAAGCGATCGCCGCTTAGGAGCAAACTCAAGTGCAACTCACGTTCGCTTGGGTGGCACCAGCCGCAGTTTGGTCGTTCCCTGCGCAGCACTGGGGCGCAGCAACCGTTCGATCTTGCCCGGGCTGATCGGATAGGAATAGAGATAGCCCTGCCCTTCAACACATCCCGCGCGCAGCAGAAACTCGTGCTGCGCCTCGGTCTCGATGCCCTCGGCGATCGTTGTCAGGCCCAGGCTTTTCGACATCGCGATCATCGCTTCGGCAATGGCCACGTCACCGGCATTGTCCGGCAAGCCCATAATGAAGGAGCGATCGATTTTCAGATACGACACAGCCGGCAGCTTGAGATAGGACATCGACGAATAGCCCGTGCCGAAATCATCGATCGCCACATCGATACCCAACGTATGCAGCATGTGCATCGTCCGTTCGGTATCTTCGCCCAGGCGCAGCATGGCGCTCTCGGTAATTTCCAGCAGCAGGCGTTGGGCAGATATCTGACGTGCCTGCAAGGTGCGATTGATGCCCTCGACAAAAGCCGGCTGACCAAACCACCGCGCCGAGATATTCACCGCCACGCGGATCGCCGGCACGCCGGCAACATCCCACGCCTGGATCTGCGCGCAAGCGGCCTGCAACACCCACTCGTCGATGCGACGGATCATGCCCAGGCTCTCCGCCATGGGAATGAACTCGGCCGGCATCACCTCGCCCCGTTCCGGATGCTGCCAACGCAGCAACGCCTCGACCGCGACGATGCGGCCGGTGCGTATCTCCACGCTGGGTTGATAAACCAGATGAAACTCATCGCGCGCCAGTGCCTGCCGCAGTTCGCTCGCGAGCTGCAGACGCCGCCTGGTGTCCGCGTGCATCATTGGTGAGTAGAAACGGAATGCGTTGCGCTCCTGGGTTTTGGCCGCATACATGGCAGCGTCGGCGTTGGCGAGCAATGCTGTTGCATCCGAGCCGTCGAGCGGATAACCGGCGATACCAATGCTGGCGCTGAGCACGATTTCATACTCGTCCACGACAAACGGTTCGGACAGACTTGCCAGCAGCCGGTTGACCATCGGCCTGGCATCTTCACGCAAGCTCAGGCGATGGATCAACACGGTGAACTCGTCGCCGCCGATGCGTCCAGCCATATCCCCCTCCGCCAACTGCTGACGGATACGCTCAGCCACTTTCACCAGCAACCTATCGCCGATCGCGTGGCTATAACTGTCATTAACGATCTTGAAAGCATCCAGATCGATGAACAGCACCGCGATGGCCATGCGTTCACGTTCAGCAACTGCGATTGCCTCCGAGCACTGGCGCTCGAACTCAGCCCGGTTGACCATTCCCGTTAGCGGATCATGCCGTGCCAGATGCTCCAGCCGACGCTGGTTCGCCTTGCTGGAGAAGATATTGGTGAATACCGCCACGTAATACAGGACATGGTTGTCCGTATCACGGATTACGCTGATGCTCAGCTGCTCGGGGTAAGTGCTGCCATCGCGCCGCGTGCTCTGCACTTCGCCGATCCAGTTGTGCCCGGCCGCGATATTTTTCCAAATGGATGACGGCAGCGCCGTGCCGTCGGGTAGCCTGCGGGTATCTTCAAACGGCTTGCCAAAAAGATCAGACGTATTGAAGCCGGTGATGCTGGCGTGCGCCGAATTGGTCGATACGATGCATCGATCAGCGTCGGCAATGATGACACCTTCGAGGATGCTGGCCAGAGCCTCGGCGGCAACCCGGCGCTCCTGCTCCATCGCTACTCGCTCGGAGATGTCGCGAATAATCGCCTGCCGCACCGGCGTGCCGCTCCAGTCGACTAGGCTACTCTGGATCTCGACCGGCCGTTTATTTCCGCCAGCCCCAAGCAGTGCGTTGGTGGCTGCACGACTTGACTGACGCGCCACCGATTGCATGAAAAGATGAACGAACCTGTCGCCGATCAGCTCTATCGCGCTGCGCCCGGTCCAGACCAACGTCGTGCGGTTTGCATCGAGAATCCGGCCACTGGTTTCATCCACCATTACGATCGCGTCGGCGGCACTGTCAAACAGCAGTCGATAGCGTTCCTCCGTTCCGCGCACACTAACCAAGATGCGCCGGGCCATGCGCAACCACAGCAAGATAGCAATAAAGGCCGTAGCGAAAACGCTGCTAAAAAGTATCTCGCCAATCCAGGAAGCGCCGCGTGCTATTTCCAGCGAGAACACGTTGGTACGCGGCTCGATGTAACTGTTCAACATGTGAATGCGATCGCGCTGGCTGGCAAGTTCTACATTCGTCGGTTCACCTGCAGCATGCGCACGCTGCAACTCTTTGGCCATGTCCCCGAGCTCTGCAATCGCTCCATCAGTCGAATGCCATGCTCGCAGCGCCGCATTGATATGCGGAGCTGAAGGAAAATACTCGAGTATAAAAATCATGCCAGGTATGGCCGCGGGTATAACGCTGCCACGATTGAATGCTTGCGTTACTTTGTCACCGTCAAAGTGACCTGACGCGATCGCGTCACGCGCCCAGCGGTCGGATCCGAGCACTGCGTAGTTGCGTTGAAAACTGGCCAGATTCGTAACTTCGCCACTGGCGGCATAAGCATCGAGATCGATCACTGCCTGCTTCTGCGCCTTGGACCAGACACTCTCGCCGTTCAAGAATCCGGCGAGAGTGACCTGAACCTGTAGTGCTCCCCAGGTCAAACCCAGGATGAGACCAACCATGATCACCAACGCATAGGCCAGTGGCATCAGGCGTCGTGACAACGGTCGTTGCGAAGTGGTCTCAGCGGTACCCATAACGCCTTTTGTACCATGACTAACGCGCAATAAACCTCTCGACGCAGCCTTCCTCGATCACATGCTTCAGGCAGCAGCTTCGCTCAATGCCGCAAGAGCACGATTACTACTGATGCAACGATCCATGCTGATGCGCATACTGACATAACTACGCTTGATGCAATCTGCGATATGCGTCACTTCATCGACAGAAGGCGTCATTCCCATCAACGTGCAGACTATCTCCAGCGCCTCCCACGGGTGAGCATCATCATAGGCTGCATGCAACTGCAGCCAGCGCAAGCTGCCTACTCGCTCTTTTGCCGAGAAGCTCTCGGCATAGGTCTGACTCTCATAAACACGTTGTGACCACTCACCAGTGGCTCCTTCAACGGCATAATTGGTAGCGGCAATACTGGCCGCCAAGCTACCGCCGGCGCAGATTTCCTCACACCAACTGGCCAACGTTCCAGTACCGTGTGGTGGTTGCCCGTGCAGAACATCGTCACGCGCTACGCCTGCCCCTTCAGCCCAGTTGAGCCAGTATTCGGCATGGTTCTGTTCGACGCGGATGTTACGCACCAACCAGCGCCGGGCAAGATTGTCGCCAGGACTACGACCAAAACGGGTCTTGAGAAGACTCAACGCCATATAGGCTGGGAAGCGCTCGATCACTGGCCAGATGCCAGTCATGAAATTGGCAGTGGACGCATGATCGAGCGTGCGTGCTCGCATCATGTCCCACAGCTCATGGTTCACCACACTTTGCTTAGTGCTTTCACAGTCGGCGACCATGTCCTGCGCCCATTGCGGGTAGCTGGTCAGTTCGGTCAGGGGGCCGGTGCGTTCGAAATGCATGCTCATTGTGAATCTCCTTGGGGTGGCAGCGACCTTGATTGGCGGCTGCTTGAATACGACGCGGGACAGTCCGCGTCGGTCTTGCTCCGGAGATCGGATAGGGACGATCCCGGAAATCTTGATGGGTGCACCGCATGAAGGCGCGAAGATGAGGGGATTTGATACCCGGCAATATCCCGTTCGTGCACACGCTCGAGCAAGTTCTCGACCAGCATAAACAGGGCATGCCGTCCCGGCATCCCGGTGGAAAAGTGGTCGTGGGCAACGCGGCGCAAGCTGCAGCCGGTTCGTTGTCGACCCGCATGGTTTCAGGCAAACGCCTCATTTCATCGACGCGACTAGCGCCAGCCTCTGGCGCAAACCTCCCATCGATGCACATGATTTATCGCGCCTTACCGCGCACAGCAAATCCAATACCGCGAAAAAGGCGCAAACCAGTAATTACTGGCGGCTCAATCCCGCGGCCTCCCCTGACAGCCAGCCTGCAATGAGACCTTGCGAATCTCAAGTGCCTGCGGCCTTATCCACGATCCCAGCATCCGAGGCCTACTGCCACGGCTGTTGCGATGATGTATCACTGAATAGCCGTCGATTTGGCTTGATCCTCCCGCACTCAGCTGCAGGATGCAAACCACATTTGCACCAGCACCAGATAAAGAAAGGCCGCCGACTCCTGCAAGTCGGCAGTCCGAGTTCATCAACAAGCCAGCCGATCAGCGCAAGCGGATAAAGCCGTCCGCGCTCTGCCTTTCGCTGCCGACGCCGTGATAGACAAAGCACAGTCCGTCCGGATCAAACTTACTGCTTTACCCCGGCAAGCCGCGGATAGTTCACCCCCAGAGCGCGCGCTGCCACGCCGGCTCGAAGTCATTGCTCATGATCGGGCGAAGTCAGATGATGCGGAATTGGAAACGCTGCCGATACTCGCGACGGCTGAAGCTGACGGGCTGGCTCAACCCGCGGCAGACGCCCAGGTCTTGTCATGGTGTGCCGTTGCGTCAGTAGCCACTACATTATTCGCCAATGCGTCGTAACGCTGGCGCGTGGCTTCGACGAGCTTGCGATTGTCGTGCTTCCACGGGTGATAACCCGGCACAAACCACGAGAGCCACTGACCGGTGATGCGTGTGATCGGGCCGGGGGATACAAACAAGAAACCCAGCAGCCGGAGCCAGCCGTGCCAATCCTTTTGCGTGCCTTCGGCCTTGGAAATGCGCCACATGAATTGCCATACGCGATAGGTAAACAACCCGGTGACAAACAGCATCGCGCGACTGCGGCGCAAATATTGTTTTAACGGCGAACCGCCAACGCGCTGAAACACGTCGAATGCCACCCCTTTGTGCTCGGTTTCCTCCAGCGCGTGCCACTGCCAGATCGCCGCCATGCGTGGATCGGACTTCTGCATGGTCTCGGGATGACGCAGCACTTGATCCGCCAGCATCGCGGTAAAATGTTCAAGGCAGATGGTGATCGCCAGCTGTCCCAACAGAGAAAGCTTTTTCGTGCGCTTCTCCTGAAATTTTTTCAGCAACTCGACCAGCTCGTTGGCACCGATACCCTGCCGCTCGAGACGCTCGTTGTACTCCAGATGTTCGCGACTATGCATCGCCTCCTGTCCGATAAAACCACCGACCTCGGCATTGAGCGTTTCGTCATCGGCAATATCTGCGCGGAATGCACGCACGCTGTCGATAAAAAAGCGCTCGCCATCGGGAAACATCAACGACATGGCATCGAAAAATCGCGTCTTGTGCGCGTCCCCTTCCACCCAAAAGCGCGGAATGTCGGCGTGCATATTGAAATGCAGGTCACGGCGGACAATAGGCGGTGTGGAGGTCATGACGGTTCCGGTGTATTTGGACTCAGCTCAAACTTAGGCGCATCGCCGCCCGGTTTCAAGACATAACCGTGCAAGCATCTGTTTTTTGAAGCCGGCTATGACGTGATCTGTTCAGCTGATCAACTCAACATTTCTCGTTTAACCATCAAAAAAGACAGACCGCGTCTGTCCTGCACGTTCTAGGTCGCTGCAACCCGCTTGCCGAAAGTCATATATCGCACCCCGACGTGCGGCGCGTATAAACCATACGGGGCTGTGCTGCATCTCACGAACGTTGCCAACCCGGAGTAGACACGTGCGTAAACTTATTCTTGCCTTGCTGCTGATCGCGCTGCCATTGGCAGCCCATGCTGACGAATGCAAATTCACCGCACCACGCAATGCCGATCTCGATGCGGCCGGCCTGAAAGACCTCACGCTGAAGCTGGGCTCGACCGACCTGAATATCCAGAGCGCCGCCGGGCTCACCAAGATCGAAGTGCGCGGTACCGCCTGCGCCTCGGACGAGTCCAAGCTGAAGGACTTGCAGGTTGATGCACATCGCAGTGGCGATCACGCCACCGTGGATACCAGCCACAACGGCGGTTACATCAATATCAGCTTGTTCGGCTCCAGCTACGCTTACATGAAACTGAAAGTGCTGGTACCGGCATCGGTGGCCATAAGCGTTGACAGCGGCTCGGGTGACGTCGACGCCTCCGACCTCGCGTCGCTGGATTTCCATTCCGGCTCGGGTGACCTGATCGCCGATAACATTGCCGGTCCGCTGACGCTGAGGCTCGGCTCCGCCGATGTGAAGGCGCGCCACGTCGGCAGCGTGGATTTGCAGGGCACCGGCTCCGGTGACGTGCATGTCAACGGCGTCAAGGGTGATGTCCGCGCTGATCATTCCGGTTCGGGCGACCTCGGCTTCGACAACGTCACCGGCAGCGTCACCATCGGCGGCACGGGTTCGGGTGACATCAAGCTCAACAGTATCGGCCGCGATGTCGACGTTGGCAGCACCGGCTCCGGTGACGTGACCGCGGATGATGTGGGTGGCAACTTCAGCGTACACGCCACCGGCAGCGGCGATATCAGGCACAGCAACGTCAAGGGCAAGGTCAGCGTGCCAAAGAGCGACGACGACTGAGTCGCCGCTTCGCCGATCACTCCGCCGCCATAGCGGCCAGTCTGGCAACGGTATTCATGTTGCGGGCGGTGCCGGTTTTGGCGGCGGTGATTTTCAATGTCGAATCGCCCATGCCATTTGCATAGTGCACGTAGATCTCGCGTGCGCCCAGCGCCATGCGCTCGTTCTTACGGCCAGTAACCTGATCGAGAACGTCGGCCGGTGGCGCCGTATCCAGAAAAATCGTCACCACACCATTCGGTGGCGAGTCGGCAAACGGATTCGCCGCCAGCACGGCCGTCATTTCTGCCGCTGTTCGTACCAGCACGCCAATCCGTTTGCCGGCATAAGCTTCCAGCCGCGACTCCAGCGCAGCGGTCATTTGATTCACCGTGTCTTTGCTCTCGAACAACACGTTGCCACTGGCGATATACGTGCGCACCTTGCAAAAGCCAGCCTGCTCACACATGGCCTTCAGCTCACTCATCGGCAGTTTGTCGGTGCCCCCAACGTTCACCGCGCGCAACAAGGCGATATATGTGCACATACCCGTCCCCCCATATTCGTTGCAAATCCCCGTTTGCAGCGATGAGGCGCACATGATCAGGTACTCCGCCGCTGCGTCTACATACAAGCCAGATGCTTACAAGCCAAACTCCCTGCCTGTCCGCCATCAGCCGCGGCTGGGAATATCCAAGCCGCGTTTCACTGCCGGCCGTGCCAGCGCCCGATCGAGCCACGCGGGAACATTGCGCAGCGCATCGTAGTCGACGATTTCACGCGCCTCGTAAAAAGTGATGAGGTTGCGCACCCAGCCAATCGTGGCGATATCGGCGATGCTGTAGTCGTCACCCATGATCCACTCGCGACCATCAAGGCGCGCGTCGAGTACACCGAGCAGGCGCTTGGACTCGGCGACGTAGCGCTGCAGTGGCCGCTTGTCGGCGATCTCCTTGCCGGCAAACTTGTTGAAGAAGCCAAGCTGACCAAACATCGGGCCAATCGCCGCCATCTGGAAAAACAGCCACTGGATGGTGTCCCAGCGCTGCGCGGCGTCGGCAGAAATAAACCGCCCCGACTTGTCGGCCAGATACAAGAGAATCGCGCCCGATTCAAACAGTCCGATCGGTTCGCCACCGGGACCATCAGGATCGATGATGGCGGGAATCTTGCCATTGGGGTTGAGCGACAGAAACGCCGGCGTGTGGCTCTCGTTCTTCATGATGTCGACGAGGTGCGGCTCATACGCCAACCCGGTCTCTTCCAGCATGATGGACACTTTCACGCCGTTGGGCGTGTTGAGCGAATACAGCTGGATACGCTCGGGATGTTGCGCCGGCCAGCGCTCGGCAATGGGGAAATCGGAGAGTTTCGGCATAGCGTGATCCTGCGTGATGGCAATCGCAGCAAAGTAGGCCGATCGGTCGTCGTGTTCAATAGCGACCGATGTTTTCCGTGCGTAGACATTCCTTTTCGAATGCAGACTTGCATCGCTTGCGAGATCGCGGCGATGATCACGGCATGACAATCGCGCTTATCATTCGACCCGTTGTTCCGGCAGATCTGCCAGCATGGACGCCGCTGTGGGATGGCTACAACGCGTTTTACGGCCGCCACGACGCCACCGCGTTACCCGATCAGATCACGCGCACGACCTGGTCACGATTTTTCGATCCGCTTGAGCCCGTGCATGCACTTGTTGCCGAGCAGGACGGCCAACTTCTCGGGCTGACGCATTACCTGTTCCACCGCAGCACCACCCAGCTGGGGTTGAATTGCTATCTGCAGGATCTGTTTACCGTCGAGTCCGCGCGCGGCAAAGGCGTGGGCCGTTCGCTCATCGAGGCGGTCTACCACCGCGCCAAAGAAGCCGGCTCACCGCGCGTCTACTGGCAAACCCACGAAACCAACACGACGGCCATGCAGCTTTACGATCGCATCGCGCAGCGCTCGGGTTTTCTCGTCTATAGCAAGCTTGTGTGACTCATGCTCGACAAGCGCTTGCATGCTGCGTGAGTCAAATCGTCCAACCGACACCGCATCACCACCACCTTGCCGGCCAACGGCGCCCTTCGAGCCTGCCCAGAAGCAAGGCAACGATCAGCAGAATGGCAACGCCTGAAAGTATCGGCGCAACGAGAAACGAGAGCTTCGTCGTGCCGCCAAGCATGATTACCAGCGGATCGGCGCCTGCGGGAGGATGAACGGTGCCACTGAGTTCCATCGCGGCTATCGCGATACCGACGGCGAGGCCCGCGTGCCAGATGCCCGGCCCCAACATGATGGACACAGCCAGACCGACGGTTGCCGCGACCAGATGACCACCGATCAGGTTGCGCGGCTGTGCCAACGGGCTGTCCGGCACGGCAAACAGCAGAACGCACGACGCACCAAACGGCGCGATCAGCAGCGGCAACCCGGATGCACTGCCCAACCAGCCCAACAGTCCGATCGCCAACGTGCCGGCGAGCAGCCCGCGCAATGCTGTCCTGACGCGTGTCAGGGATATGTCTGTCTTCATCGTGACCTTTGCGCAAATGCACTTCAATGAGCCATGAAAATCGCAGGCCCTGCCGGCTGGCAGCACCTGCGTGATGGCGTGTTACGACGGAATCTCTTGATGGATTACGTGAGCTTGTACGAGCTCGCACCCGTGCCGGCCAGATTGCCGCCGTCGACAATCAGGTACTCCGGGCGAATCGGCTTCTTCTCGAAGAAGCACTGCAGAATCTCCAGTGTGCCCGCGGCATAACGCGCCTGTGCCGACAGCGATGTGCCGGAGATATGCGGCGTCATGCCCTGATGCGGCATCCGGCGCCACGGGTGATCGATCGGTGCCGGCTGCGGAAACCACACATCGCCCGCGTAGCCCGCCAGCTTGCCGGACTCAAGCGCACGCACCACTGCATCGCGGTCACAGATGGCACCGCGCGCGGTATTGATCAGATAGGCGCCACGCTTGACCAGGTCGAACATTTTGTCGTCAAACATTCCCTGGGTGGACGGATACAGCGGCGTCTGGATGTTGATGACATCGCAAGCCTTGACCAGCGACTCGGGCGTTTCGTGGAAGGTTGCGTTGAGCTCCTTCTCGATCTCCGGTGACAGCCGATGCGGATCGTAATAGTGCAGATGCACGTCGAATGGCTTGAGCCTGCGCAGTACCGCCAGCCCGATGCGACCGGCCGCGATGGTGCCGAAATGCATGCCTTCCAGATCGTAGCTGCGGCTGACGCAGTCGGCGATGTTCCAGCCGCCGTTATTCGCAATCTGGTGCGAGGGAATGTAGTTGCGCACCAGCGACAGCACCATCATCACCACATGTTCGGCCACGCTGATGCTGTTGGAGAAGGTGACTTCGGCCACCGTGATCTTGTGCTCCGAAGCGGCCTTCAGATCGACGTGATCCGAACCGATGCCAGCGGTGACGGCAAGCTTGAGGTTCTTGGCCTTGGCAATACGCTCGGCGGTGAGATAGGCCGGCCAGAACGGCTGCGAAATCACCACGTCGGCGGTCGGCAGATGCTTGTCCAGCACCGAGTCTGCACCTTCCTTGTCGCTGGTAACGATCAGCTCGTGCCCATTCGCTTCAAGATACTTTCGCAGACCCAGTTCACCGGACACGCAACCAATCAGTTCGCCGGGCTTGAATCCCAGTTCACCGGTCGGCGAAGGCACGCTTTGCCCATTCGGGTAGCCCTCGATCGTGGGGACATTGTCGCGCGCATACGTGGGCGGATAACCGCTAACAGGATCGGGATAGAGGACGAGAAGAACCTTTGCCATGTAACTCTCCAGGGTTGCGGGGTGAGACCGAAGTCATTCAGCCCGGCGAGTCTGGCGTGGCGAGTCAAAAGCGTTCCAATCGTTTGTGTACATGCGCTGATAAGCGCTGCTTATGTGCTCAATTCCCGTGGCAGTGCAGCAAACAGAACACGATCGAGTCGAGTCTGCAGATCGAGATGGGCCGTCAATTCCCACGCTGCATGCAGCACCGCAGGTTGGTTGTCTTGCCGCAAACGCAGCAAGCTCATGGCAGAGATTTGCTGTGGTTCAATCGGTCGGATGCTGATGCCGCTGGCGAGAAAATATTCGGGTAGTGCGCTCACCGGCGCGATCGAACAGATCTCACCGTTGCGCACCGCCTCGTACAAAACGCTGAGGGTATTCGTTTCGACCACCACGTTCGGTGTCACGCCAGCGGCTTGAAAGGCAGCGTCGACGATCTTCCGATTCTGCATTTCGTGATTGAACAGACACAGCGGCAAGCGCGCCGCTTCTGCCCAACTGTAGGAGGCCTTGGTCGGCAAGCCAGCGCTGTTACTGGAGACCAGCACAAATCGTTCGGTGTAGAGCACCGTGCTTTCGAACATCGCATCGTCGCAGCCTTCCGCGTAAGCCAACCCCAGATGCAGCTCGTTACTCTTCAGGCGATGCAGAATGTCGCGCGTACTCAGTGAAAAAACCTCAAGCGTCAACTTCGGTATCGCGCGGCGATAGTCCGCGGCCAGCATGCTGATCGCGCGCAGCGCCGAAGGCACGGTGCCAATCGCCAGATGACCACCAGCGACCGTCTGCGCCAACGCTGCCTCCTGCCGCAAGCCTTCCATCGAAGCCAGCGTCTGCCTGGCCCAGACCAGCACCCGCTCGCCCTCAGGCGTAAAACCCTGGAACCGCCGATCTCTGAGAATGATCGTGATGCCCAACTCCCGCTCCAGCTGACGGATGCCAGCCGATAGCGCCGGCTGTGATACCCAACAACTTTCCGCGGCGTGCGCAAAATGCTTGTGCTCGGCCAGAGCAACGAGATAGTGGAGCTGTCTGACAAACAAGGCGTGCGATCCCGTGATGAGAAATGTCTCGTCCGAGCGTAACCGGGCAACGCCGGGAATTCATCACCTCAGCGTTTTAGCATGAGTCCGCATTCGAACCGAACGATTCGCCTGTCCACTACGGCAATGTAAAACACGGAAAGCCAAATGCCCCGTTGCACTCACGGCATTCTTTTCTGCCACTAAGTCAGCGGCACCTCGCCCACAATATCCGGCCGATCAGCGCCCAGCCAGCGATAGATGACGCCACCGATGAGTGCACCCACGATCGGCGCCACCCAGAAAAGCCATAGCTGGCTGATGGCACCGGCGCCGGCAAATATCGCCACACCGGTAGAGCGCGCCGGGTTCACCGATGTATTGGTCACCGGAATGCTTATCAGGTGGATCAAGGTCAGCGCCAGGCCAATCGCCAACGGAGCAAAACCTACCGGTGCGCGACCATGGGTGGCGCCCATGATCACCACGAGGAACATTGCCGTCATGACCACCTCACACAGCAGGGCGGCACCCATTGCATAACCGCCAGGCGACATCACGCCATAGCCGTTGCTGGCGAACGTGCCAGCAGCCGTGGGATCGATCGCAAAGCCTGGTGCGCCGCTGGCAATCTCCAGCAGGATCCATCCCGCGAAGATGCCGCCAATCACCTGCACCACCACGTAAGGCACCACGTCCTTGATCGGAAAGCGGTCGCCCGCCCATAGGCCGATTGTCACCGCCGGATTGAAATGCGCACCGGAAATATGGCCGAACGCATAGGCGCCGGTGACTACCGTTAATCCAAACGCCAGAGACACGCCCAACAGGCCGATGCCTAATGGATTGCCCGCTCCGCCGAACTTTGCGGCAAGCACCGCACTACCGCACCCACCGAGCACCAGCCAAAAAGTGCCGAGAAACTCCGCAACGAGTCGCTTCAACATGATGGTTTCCCCAATGGACGGACGGGCCCTATGCCGGTCCGACCCGTGCACTTTGCGCCGAGCCGCTTTCGGGCGCAATGGCCGCGTCCATGCAGCTCTCGCGCCGTGCGAATGTCCGGTCTGGCTCATGCAAACGGCGCCGGAAAGCCGGCGCCGTCGTGGTTCAGTCGCGAATCAACGCGCTTCGGCTGCCGCCACCTGCTTCTTTCGATATTGACCCTGCATATCGAACATCCAGCCGGGGTACTCGGGCGGCAAGGCGCTGACCTTGTCGAGTGCGGCCAATTCGTCGGCATCCAGTTTTACTTCCGTTGCTGCAATGTTGTCGTTGAGCTGTTCGATTTTCTTGGCGCCGATGATCAGGCTGGTCACAGCCTTCTGATGCAACAACCACGCAAGTGCAATCTGCGCGACCGACACCTTGCGCTTGTCGGCGATGCCGCGCATCACGTCGATGCAGTCGAAACCGCGCTCCTTGTCGACGGGTGGAAAGTCGAAGCTGACCCGGCGGCTGCCCTGCTCGCCTTCCTGATCGCGGCCGTACTTGCCACTGAGCAAGCCACCGGCCAGCGGGCTCCACACCATCAGCCCCATCTGCTCACTGGTGAGCGCTGGGATGATCTCGCGTTCGAGATCACGGCCGGCCACGGTGTAGTACGCCTGCAGCGACTGGAAGCGTGAAAGCCCGTGCCGTTCGGAAATACCCAGCGCCTTCACGATCTGCCAGGCGGCCCAGTTGGACACGCCGACGTAACGCACATGGCCGTGCTGTACCAGGTTGTCCAGCGCGCGCACGGTCTCTTCGATGGGCGTGGCAGCATCGAAACCGTGCACCTGATAAAGGTCGATGTGATCGAGTTGCAGCCGCTTCAGACTGGCCTTGACGCCATCTAGAATGTGGTGGCGCGTGAGACCGCGCGAGTTGACGCCCTTGGTGCCGGTCTCGCCGAATACCTTGGTCGCGACGATCACGTCTTCGCGCGGCACTTTCAGATTTTTCAACGCCTGGCCGGTGATGGTCTCCGACTGGCCCACCGAATAGACATCTGCCGTATCGATGAAATTGATGCCGGCTTCGAGCGCGCGACCGATCAATTTATCGGCATCGGCCTGCTTCAGGTCGCCGATCTTGCTCCACATTTCGCCTTCGCCACCGAACGTCATGGTGCCGAGACAAAGCTCGGAGACAAAGACACCGGTGTTGCCGAGTTTGTTGTAACGCATGGCATGAATTCCTTGGGTGGTATGACATGACGCGCCAGCGCCTTTGGAAAAAGCGCTTGCTGCCGCAGCGTCGAAAAATCAGGGAGAGATCTGGCGAGTCGGCATGATCAACGACTCCTGCACGTTGACGTGCGCCGGGGCTGAAAACGCAAACACCAGCGCGTTGGCGATGTCTTCCGGGTGCAACGCGTCGATCGATTCGCGGCGCTCCTTCATTTTGTCCGCGGGCACGTTAAAACCCCAGTTGGTATGCACCGAGCCCGGTTCGATCAGCGAGACGCGAATGCCTTCATCACCCAGCTCCTTACGCAATGCATCGTGGAAACCGACCACGGCGAACTTGGTCGCGTTGTAAACCGACCAGCCGGCAATGCCATAGCGACCACCCACGCTGGAGACCGTGCTGATCATCGCGCCCTTGCGGCCACGCATCAGCGGAATCGCCAGCTGGGTGCAGTTGAGTACGCCGTAAAGATTGGCGTCGATGGTGGCCTTCCATTCCTCGCGCGTGCTCTTCTCGAACA
>Ga0302313_10000485_pt1 | contig 35530 bp, 40 predicted proteins | sample III_Palsa_N2_2_FD_200454 | JGI IMG/M metagenome (GOLD analysis project Ga0302313, IMG submission 200454) | Peat permafrost microbial communities from Stordalen Mire near Abisko, Sweden - III_Palsa_N2_2 | ecosystem: Environmental > Terrestrial > Soil > Palsa > Peat permafrost | place: Sweden...
TCGCCCACATGGCGCAACAAGAATCCGCCTTCGCCGCCGCCCGAGACCACTACACCTTTCGCCAGGACGTCACCTTCGAAACCCTAGCCCCCGACACCAACCAACCCGACGGCGCCTACCACCAACTCACCGACATCTCCTTCGACGACGCCGGCCGCCGCCAGGAGCACGTCCTCTTCGCTCCCGCCAACACCCTCCAGCGCGTAACCCTCACCGAAGCCGATCTCGACGACGTAGCCCACCGCCTCCCCTTCATCCTCACCACCCCCGAGCTACCCGACTACACCCTCACCTACCTCGGCCGCCAGCGCGTCGACCAACTCGACACCTACGTCTTCGACTGCGCTCCCCGCCAGCTCTTAAAAGATCACCGCTACTTCCAAGGCCGCATCTGGCTCGATCAGCAGGACCACCAGATCGTCCTAATCCACGGCCAGGCCGTCCCGCAAGACACCCGCCCCGGCCACGAAAACCTCTCCCCGCCCTTCACCACTTACTACCAGCAGATCGACGGCAAGTTCTGGTTCCCCACCTATACCCGCGCCGACGGCACCCTCCACTTCCCAGCCCACGCCGACGCCCTCTCCCAAACCGTCCACGTCCGCACCACGGTCCGCTACACCGACTACAAGCGCTTCCACGCCACCGTAACCTTCCGCGACGGCAGCGAAATCCCCACGAGTCCCCCGCCGTCCAAGCCGCCCCAACGCTAATCGCCCAGCACATCCTGGTTGTAATTAATCAGCAGCTTCTTCGCCGGCGAGGGTAGTTCCCCAAGCTTCACCATATGATCTGAAACCATGTTCCCCTGCATCCCCACATTGAACACGCGCACCGTTCGGCCATCTGCCATCTGCAGATACACAGGGACAAGCATCAGAAAATCCTTCGACACATTGCTTTGCGCCAACTTCATATGCACGCTCGTCACGCCATTCTCTGTGCTGAACTCGCCCGTCATCTCGTAATGCGGCAGTTCGGTCCCATACACATACTCGTTGAAAAACCAGTCCAGCTTGCCGTCATGGCGCAGGTCCATCCACTTTGGCATCGTGCGCTCAAAAGAAGCCTTCAAATCCTCAGTCGACGCCGACTTCCCCGCATACTCCTGCACGAACGTCTGCATCGAGTGCTTGAAAAGGCTATCCCCCTGCTTCGGCGTCCAATACAGCATCTGCAGCATGTGCAATATATAGGCGCCCTTGCTGTAGATCAGCTTCTGCGCCACAAAATCTCCGGTCTTATCCGTGTTCACCCGGTACCCCATCGTCAGAGGCCCTACGTCGATCGGCCGCTTACCGAATTTGTTTTTCTCCAGCAGGTTGCGATGCTGCTCATTCCAAAAATCATGAAACTCATTCAGATTTTTGTTCGTCGCCGCGAGGTACAGGCTTACCGAGAAATTGGCAAATCCCTCGCTCATCCACTGGTCGCGATAGTTGTTGAACCCCACCTCTTGCCCCCACCACTGGTGGCTCACCTCATGCGGCGTCACCTCTTTCCAGTAGCTTGCATTCTGATCTAAGAGCCCAAGCCGCTCCTGAATCGTTGAATCCCAAAAAGCGCAAAGCGGCAGATACACCAGCATCGGCCAACTTTGTCCAAAATTACACGCGCTCTGCTCCGTCAGCGCCACATGGTCATATGGCAACTTGCCAAAAAAATCGGAATATACCTGGATAGCCGCGCTTCCTTGCGATGCTTCATCCTTCAGCGCACCGGTCGTCGTCATCGACCCCAGGTTCAATTCGTCCACGTATCGCTTGATCGAATCAGGCAGCTCCTCGTTGGCATACGCGTCCACAACAAAGCCCTGCGGCGTCTTCTCTTCCGCTGTCTTGAAGCTTCCCAGGTTGAATCCCGCCACCGGAATTGGAAATTGCGTCGCCCACACCACGCGCTGTCCACCCGGCTCAGACTCCTCGCTGATCTTCTTGCCCGTCGCAACGATCTGCAAATTCTTCGGCACATGGAAGGTCATATTGAAGTCCGCGAATCCACCAAAAATCTCGTGCCCCGCTGGATACCAGCTCTCGCGCGCACCTTCATTCAGGTAGTACATCCCATCGCCGTCGCGCTGCACGGCATCGGGTCCCCCATACAGCGTCAGCACCCGCAACGTCTCCCCACGCGCTGCACCCTTCGGCAGCAGAACAGCGAACTGCGGATCGTTATCTTTGTTCTCCTGCACAAACTCCAGCGGCACGCCCTCCTGGTCGTACACCCCGCTCACACGCAGCGTTGGATACAAGTTCAGTTCAACGACCCGCAGCCCATCCCGATGTACGGTCACCGTAGTTTCGGCGGAACTCTTCATCGTCCCAGACTTCTCAAAATGCACATCAAGCCGTTCTGCAGTAACGCTCTCCGGAAGGCCGCCATCCTCGTGCTGCCCCTCCATCTTGTAACCCGCCCACGTCTCCTCGCCTTCGTCTCCCCACGTGTCCAGTTCCACCTGGTCCGGCACTGACTCGGGGTCGACAACAAACAACACATTGCGTCCTGTGAACGTCCCACCCATGCGAAACGATGCAAGAAAATACTCGCTTGGTTGCTGGATCAACACATCGCTCAGCAGCCGTAGCTCGAGATTCTCATGCAGCTTCTGCCGAAAACCCTTCGCTAAGTCCGCCCCCGCGCTGCTTGCTTGCTTCGTCGCTGCCCCGGCAGAGACGGTGGACGCCTTGCGTATCTCCTCGGCAGTACCGTCCGTAAAACGCAGCACCAACGTCGTGAAGTCCTGCGCCATCACTCCGGTCTTATTCAGTAGCGCCAGCGATTGCTGCTCCCTGGCTTCAGCCGGCGCAAGATCAAAATGCCCGCTCCCCACAAAGACCGCACCCGTTACCTTGCCATTCACCGGCGCATAGAAAAAGAAGTTGCCCTGCGCAAAATGAAAGGTCCCACCCTGCCGATTCAGCGTGAAATCCTTAACTTGGACTCCATCACCTGCCGGCAATGCGCTGCGCAGCGCCAGGTAGACGCCATCTGCATTTGCCGGCCGCGCCGCTCCCTTAGGCACAATAGGAGCCGTCGTCACTTGCGCATAAACTGCTCCACACGCAACGACCCCAAGGGTCGCCGCAGCACAAACCAATTGTCGTAAATTCATGGCGGCAAGCTTAGCAGCAAAACTCAAACTTGCAAAAAGATTTTCCGCCTCGAGCGTCTACGCCGCGGGCTCCGACTCAAAGTAAAGATACTTCCGCCAGTTTGCATCCGCGCTGCCAATCATCCGCATAATATGTCGAGACGTATGCAACGAAAACGGTCGCGGCTCCCGCACCAGCCGCATTTCAGTCAACTCATGCAGCATCTGGCTCCCCTTGCGCCGATTGCAGTCCCGACAGCAAGCCACCAAATTCTCCCACGTCGAGAGCCCGCCCCGGCACCGCGGCACCACATGATCCAGGGTCAGCTCCGAAGCTATCAAAACCTTCTGGCAGTACTGGCAGGTATTCCGGTCGCGCAGCAAAATATTCTTACGGCTCAGCGCCCGCGTCTGGTGCGGAATCCGCCGATACTCCAGCAGCCGGATCACGCTCGGCATCTGCAGGTTCATCCGATGAGAATGCAGCACAGCCCCCTGCTCCTCCTCGGTCCGCGCCACGCCCTTCAGCACCAGCACCAGCGCTCGCCGCGCTCCGCAGATGTTGATCGGCTCGTAGCTCGCATTCAGCACCAGCACCGGCGTCTGCATCGCCGGCTGCCGAAACACACCCATGCGTATGTCGATGGCCTCAGACCGCGCCGTCCCTGCCACCGGGTGTGTCGTATGGTGCCGATTACCCGACCGCTTGTTTCTCGCCCCACTAGATTTGCCAGCCTGCATCCCTGCCCTCCGGTTCTATTGGTCCTTCAGATTCCGCTGCCCTGCTAAAAACGAACCCGCCTTCCAACCTCCGGCTCGATCACCCGTGCCGAACTTGCATCCCACATCGCAAAGCTCACATCATCGTGCTGAGCAGTGCTTCGAACACTCTCCGGCTGCGCCCGCGCCGCCGTCACCACCCAGACCTTCGCCGCGCCCGCGCGCTTCAACACTCGAGCACACTCCCGCGCCGTAGCTCCAGTCGTCATAATGTCGTCGATCAGCAACACCTCGCGTCCGCGAACAACCTCCACATCGGCCACGCGAAACGCACCCTTCAAACTCGCTCGCCGCTGCGTCGGATTCAGCGCATACAGCGCCCGCGTGTCCTTCACCCGCGTCAGCGCCTGTCCCTGCAAACGCAGCGCCCACCGCGGCTCGAGCTTTCTAAGCCGCTTCACCATCCCCTCAGCCAGCACCCTCGCCTGGTTGAACCCGCGCGCCTTCTCCCGAGCGCCAAACAGCGGAACCGGAATCACCACCAACTCGTCCGCCGCATCGCCGCGCAGCTTCTTCGCCGCAGCCGCCATCGCGTCGCCCAGCACGTGTTCCGCAATGCCACGCATGCCCTCAAACTTCAGCAAGTGCAGCATCCTGCGCATCTCGTCTTCATAATCGGAATGGGCAACAGCCCGGTCAAACTGTGGCGGAGCCAGCCTGCACATCGTGCACTCGCTCACACCCATCGCTGCCGCAAAGCGAGCCGACTCCATCCCCATGGCGTCGCCGCACCGCGTGCACAACACATCCTGCTCAGACTCAGCGTTCGCTCCCACCCGCGCAACGCATGCCTCACAAACTCTCACCGGCGCCAGCGCAGCCATTGCGGCCCCGCATACCCGGCAATCGGAAGGCATCAAAATGTTGGTGAAATCAGCGACCGTACCCTTCATCGCCGCGCTGCAACTTCGAAGCACACGGGTCACCGCGCGCCATCCGGACTCGCCCGCGTAACTACCAGGCGGCCCGCCATTTCCGAGCTGGACATCCCTCACGCTTGCGCTGAAGACGAACCTCACTCGCGGCACAGCAAGAAAAACACCAGCTCTGCCAATAAACGCAGTATAACGTTGCCTCCGTTTCAGTGCAATGAATGCCGCCGAACCAATCAGGATGCTGCGCCTACCAGAAATCCATTACGCTCAGTGAAATCAATGCCCTGCATAGCCTCCCCAATCGCGATATCCTAGAAGTTCGACGTGTCCACCACAGCCACATCTACCGTAGCGACCGCCCGCACCCGCAGCCACTCGCTGCTCAGCGACTACGCCGTGCTAGTCAAGCCACGCGTGTCCCTGATGGTCATCATCTACGCTGCGGCCAGTTTCTACCTCGGCTCGCTCGCCTCCGGCATCTCGCCCTTCCACTTAGGACTCCTCAAAGCCCTCCTCGGCATCAGCCTCGTCACTGCCGGCTCCAGCGTGCTCAACCAGGCCCTAGAACGCACCACCGATCGCCGCATGCCTCGCACCGCAGATCGCCCCATGGCGCAGCATCGCATCGGCCTCGCCCACGGCCTCATCCTCGGCTTCCTCCTCGTCTTTGGAGGATCCATCTACCTCACTCTGGTGACCAATCCCATCACCGGCATGCTGACCTTGTTAACCGCGGTCAGCTATGTAGCCATCTACACCCCGCTCAAGCGCATCACCTCGCTCAACACCTTCATCGGAGCCTTCCCCGGAGCAGTTCCGGGACTCATCGGATGGACCGCCGCCCGCGGCGTCATCGAGTGGCCCGCCGTGGCGCTCTTCGCCATCCTCTTCGTCTGGCAGTTCCCCCATTTCATGGCCATCGGCTGGCTCTACCGAGCCGACTACGCGCACGCCGGCATTCGCCTAGCCTCCACCCAGCAGCCAACCAGCGAAGCCGCCCGATCCTCCGCGCTCCAGGCCCTCTTCTACGCGGTCCTCATGATCCCCGCCAGCCTCTGGCCCACCTGGCTCCACGTCACCGGCACCCCATATGCAGTAGCCGCCATCGTCCTGGACGCCGGCTACCTCGCCGCAACAATCCGTTTCATGCGCATCACCCACGCGCCGGACGCCCCCGAGAACCGCGTCCTCGCCCGCCAACTCCTCAAAGTCTCCGTCATCTACTTGCCTCTGCTCCTGCTCGCCATGATGCTCGACGCCAAAGGCCGCCTCATCTTCTGACCTTGCCTCTCTAGCAACCCCCGAACCATCCACCCACCAGGAAATTTCATGCCCGCCATCACCGCACCCAATCCAAGCTACCGCACGCCTCCCTCGATCATCGCCGCCATCATCGGCATCTCCGCCGTAGCCTCGATCTTCCTCGCCTGGCTGGTCTACTACCACCCGCCGGTTGACGCCGCCGGAACCCACCTCACCTTCCTCCCCGCGCTTGACGCCATCCTCAACGCCCTCTGCGCCATCTTCCTCCTCATCGGCTTCCGGTACATCAAGCGCCGCAACATCACCGCCCACCGCAACAGCATGTTCGCGGCCTTCATCGTCTCCAGCGCCTTCCTCGTCGCCTACATCGCCAACCACGTCCTGCACGGCGACATGCTCTTCCCCACCGCGCATCCCACCGCGCGCTTCATCTATCTCTGGATCCTCCTCCTCCCCCACATCTTCCTCGCGGTCGTTGCGCTCCCGATGATCCTGATCACCTTCTTCCTCTCGTTAACCGGCCGCTTCCCAGCCCACCGCAAACTCGCCCGCTGGACATTCCCCATCTGGCTCTACGTCTCAGTTAGCGGAGTCATCGTCTACGCCATGCTCGCAGCCTACCGCTAACAGCATCCTTTTATCGCTTTTCTTTCTTTCATTCCCGCAGGGAATCTACTTCTGCCTTTGCCCTTCTCTACGCTCTACCCTCTACGCTCTGCCCTTATGCAGCCAGACACCCGCAAGCTCCTCACCACCGGCACCATCATCCTCCTCGTCGGAGCGATCGCCGCCCTGCTGATCTTCACCGTCTTCGGTGGAGTTACACGGGAAGGCCCGCACACCAACGGTGGCTGGCTCGCGCTGGTAGTCGCCCTCGGCTGCGTGCCCACCGCCGCCTTCACCCTCTTTCTCGGCCTCGCCAAACTCATCGGCGACACCCGCCACCGCTCCTGATCCCGAGGCGCATCTACTTCGGTGGCAGCGCCACCATCAAGCCGCCATGCTCGCGCAACGCGTTCTCCCCGCGCGGCAGCTTCAGCACCGACCCACTCCCCAAATCGCGCTCATACATCTCCCCGTAATTCCCCGTTGCCTCGATCACACGCACAACCCAATCGTCCTCCAACCCCAACCCACTCCCAATTTGGTGCGAACCTCCCAGCAGAAACCAGAGCACCGGATCGCCCCCACTCGCCTTCGCTGTAGCAGCGCGCATCGACCCCGCATTCGCCTTCGTCACGCCACTCTCCTCCGCCTGCACCAACGCCTCCGTCACCCACTTCACAATCGACGCCCACTGCGGATCATCATCCCGCACAGCAGCAGCCAGCGGATCCTTCGAGATCATCTCCGGAAGCAAGCGCGCGGACTTCCCATGCTGCGCCAATAAATCCCGCGTCCCTGCCAGCCGCGTTCGGTCTCCAGCCAGCGCGCCACAGTTTCCCGTAGCGAACGCCGCTTCCATCTCTCCCTCCTCCTGAAACGAAAACGGCACAAACTCCAGATGCTCGTGAGCAAACCACGCCCGCACGCCCTCCTCCACAGCCGTCTCCGCGATAAAGCAAATCTTCTTCCCACTCAACTGCCGTGCCCGCATCGCCGGGCTCGAGCCGAGCACCAGGAATCCAACCCCATCCCAAAGCACAGGCCGCGTAAATTCCAAATGCGTTCCCACGGAATGCGTAAAGTCGTCGCTCAGCGTAGGCACCATGTCCACCGCACCCGCTTTCAGCGCCGCCATCGCCGCTCGATCATCCGGATAGTTCACCACCCGCACTCGCGCGTGCTCCCCCAGCACAGCCACAGCTACGGCTCGACACAAATCCTCATCAAACGCCTCGCGCCCACCGTGATCATCCGCCGTCGAATACTCTGGTTCTTCCTGATCAATCCCACAGCCGAGCACGCCCGCAGCGCGCACCCGTTCCAGCTTGGAGGCTCCCTGTGTAATCTGCGCGTGGCCAACCATGCACCCCAGCGCCAACATCCCACTCACCACCCACCCGCGCACTATGGCGTCCACCCTCCAGCGGTGGGAATACCCGGCGTCGAATCCGGCCGCGGATTAAAGTCGCTCGGCACCGGATTCGGCAACCCGCTATCCGTCGGCGTGATCCCCAGCACTCGGCAACCATCCCCATGATCATGCGGGAACGCGTCAATCTCTCTCTTCGGAATGATCGCGTACGCTGCACTCAACGGAGCCCTCTTTCCCTGCAGCCGCAGCACATCAAACGCCGAGCTCATGTCCCCGACGCCCGGAACCTTATCGTCCGCGGGCCCCAGGTAGTCCTGCCCAAAATCCTTTTTGCCAATCTCCCGCCCGCGCTCTTCATCGGGAAGATCGGCCAGCGGAATCAGCGTAAACACCTCATCCACAAACCTAATCACCGAGCTGTGTTCAGTCGGGACATGCGACACGCCATGCGCCACCGCATACGGCGAGATCACCAGCGCAGGAATTCGCGGGCCCTGTTCCAATGGCAATCCTGCCGCATCGTACGAGCGTATCCTCGGCCGCGCATGGTCATACTCGCCATCGGACTCGTCGTACGTAATGATGATCGCGCTCTGGCTCCAGTAAGGGCTACTGGCAATCGCGTTAATCTCTTCGGCCAGCAGCGCCTCACTCACCTGTGAATCCGAATACCCCGGATGATCGTCGTTACCATTAAATACCGTCGCCAGCCTCGGGTTCGGATCTTGCGGCTTCCAGCCTTCAATGTTCCCGTAACCGCCGCGAACATAAAACACTCCCGATGCCGGTAGCTGCTTTGCCGCCACATCCCGAAAGAAATCGCTCAGCCCATGCAGGTGAGTCGTCGCCACCGGATTGTTCGCGACATACCCAAAGTATTGCGGCGCGTTATGATGCGCGACGTATCCATCATGCGTCGCCTTTGCATCCGGATCGTTCTTCTCACGGTCATACCCCTGCTGATACCAGCCCCAGTTCACCGCACTCACCCCGTGCCCTGCAATCTTTTCGATGTCTTCCTGCACATCCGGCAGATCAAATGCCGGGTCATAATCCCTTGCCGTCGTCTTCTTGATCGTGCTCCCCATAAACGAGAGCGGCAGACTCGCAAACGTAAGGTTCTTCGACACTCCCCCAAACGTGTGCAAGGCTTGCGGCTGCTTTAACTGTTGCGCCGTATCCAGCGCCGACCCCCAGTAAGGCTGCGGATCGGACAGCATCGGAACCGTAGCCCCCATCCCTATCCCACCCGTGGTCGCGGCGTCCGGATGCAGCATCCACTGCGTCTCGCCACCCTGCCCCGCAATCATCGCAATCGCATTCGGCGTCGACGGCCCAACGATCGTATCCATGAAGTGATCGAACAGCGTAAACCGGTCCGCATAGCGCCACAAAAACGGCACCGTGTCGCAGTCCACATGGCTCATCACCAATTCACCAAACTGCTTGCGCTCGAGTGTGGGAACGTTGGAAAGTTTTCCACCAACCAGCGTCACACCCTCTTCGGTCAGCGCATACGCAGAGTTCTCCGCCACCCCATCCGCATTCAGCGCAATCTTGCTCACCGTGGCCACATGCGAGTGGTTCACCGATGCAATATCCGCTGGATATAACGGCACTGTCTTGCCCGTTGCATCCGTCACCGTTGCCGGAATCTTGAACGGTGTCACCGTCCCCAACGTTCCATCCGTATTCACAATCGTCTGCGTAAACCCCGCCACCTTCCCCGGCGCATAAGGACCGTTCGGCCCGGCATAAAGTCCGTCTGCTCCCGGATAGCTCCCAAAGTAAAAATCAAACGAGCGGTTCTCCTGAAAGAGAACAAACACGTACTTGATGTGTCTCCGAATCAATTGCAGCTTCTCTTCGGCCGAAATCGCGGGCTCACTCGCCGCATCGATCACCTGCGCACTCACCACCGCGCTCGACTTCGGCGCAATCGTCACATCCGGTATCGCGCCCGCGGCCGTCTCCTGCCCCCAACCCCTCCCCAACCCCAACCCGCACGCAACGATCAGCAACATCCACCGACACACAGCACTCATTTTCGCCATATCGCTAACTTATGCTGTTCCCCCGCGCCGTGGCAACCGAATCAAGCCATTGCGCACAGGCCGAACGATAACCTTCTTTCGAAACGGTGAGTCCTACGCTCTGCTATCCTGACCCCACTTCGAGGTCCCGAGCTGTGCCGAAGCTGACGCTCCTAGCATTCTTCCTTCTCCCCGCCGCAACCCTCGCCCAGACGCCAACTCCCCCACCGCAACTCTCCCCCAAAGCCGCCTATGACGACGCCGTACACCCGCTCGACCTCACGCGGCGTTCCATGTCCAACTGGTCTGCCACCGAGATCGCCGCACTCACCATCTCCATGGCTCACGCCAAAACCGACTGCGCCGCCCGCGATCCCCAGACCTTCACCGGCGCCGACCTCATCGACCTCGCCAGGCTCTGCGCCCTCGGCCAGAACTTCCCCGCCGTCATCGATGCCTCCACCCGCTACATCACAGCCGACACTCCCAAGCCCCTCCTCGCCCAGGCCTACGCCGGCCTCATCGATGCCCAGCTCCACATCAAGGACGAGACCGCAGCCTTCCTGTCTGCACAGGCCATGCTCCTCGCTGTCCCCTACGACACCCTCACCGCCGAGACACTCGACGAAGCCATCAACTTCATGCAGTTCCTCTACACCAACGACGCCCTCGCCCTCGCTCGCGCCCGCGAACCCCACCTACTCGCCCTCCTCTCCGCAACCGCACCAGCCACGCCGCCCGCCCCCTCCTATCCCGGCGCCGAGCCTCCGCAGTCTCTCCACGATCTCTTCGCCGACGGCATCGCCTTAGCAGCCCTTCAGCAGCTCGACAAAGCCCCGCCAGCCGCCATCACCGCAACCCTCGCCGCCCTCAACGCAGCTCTTCCCTCCACCCTCACCCCCGACGACGCCATCCCCATCGACCTCGCCCGCCGCCGCTACGCCCTCCTCGGCCAGCCGCTCCCCAACCTCGCCCACCCCACGCATCCCACCGATCCCCGCCAACCCGTTACGCTCGCCTCCCTCAACATTCCGCACAGGCTGCCTGACCTCCCAGCACCCAACGCCATCACCGCCCTTCTCCTCTTCCCTGACTGGTGCGCCCAGTGCATCCGCATGGCCACCAAACTCCCTCAAACGGTCTTCACGGTCGCCGGTCACGAAGCCTACCTCTACGGCCTCTTAGCCCAGACCGTCCCACCTAATCCCCCACCTCCCGCCCCCGCTGCCATCGCTCCAGCCGACGCTGCAAACTATCTCGTCGCCACCCCCACCGCACTCGCTGCCATCGCTCCGGGCGACGCTGCAAACTATCTCCGCGGCACCCCCACCCTCATTGTCGATCCCTCCTTCCTCGACCAGTTCGCCGTCAACGACCTCCCCTTCGTCCTCATCACCGACACCCAGGGCATCCTCCGCGTCCTCCAACCCGTCTCCGACGACGCCATCAACCCCGGCAGTACCATCGACGCCGCCATCGCCCACATCGGTGCCCTTTGGCCTTCTCCCCTCCTCCCGCCACCTTTCCCTTTCCCGGCCACCGAAGCACCTTCACCTACCGCTTCCTCACCTCACTAACTCTTTTCCTCTCTTCCATCCGCTGTCTCCAACCACACCGTTCTGCTATCCTCAACAGCGAAACGGAGTATTTTTTCATGGCAAAAGGCGTCAACAAAGTCTTCCTCCTCGGCAACGTCGGCAAAGACCCCGAGATTCGCACCACAGCCGGCGGCATGACCGTCGCCTCCTTCTCGCTCGCCACCGCCGAGCGCGCCAAGGATGCTCAGGGAAACTGGGCCGACAAGACCGAGTGGCACAACCTCGTCGCCTTCCAGCGCACCGCCGAGATCGTGCGTGATTACGTGAAAAAAGGTACGCAGGTTTTTATCGAAGGCAAGATCCAGACTCGTTCCTGGGATGACAAGGAATCCGGCCAGAAGAAATACCGCACCGAAATCCTCATCAACGAACTCTCTCTGCTGGGCGGCGGCGCTGGCCGCGGTGAGGGCGCAAGCAGCTCCTCCGGCGGATACTCCAGCTCGCGCTCTTCGTCCTCCGCGCCTGCGTCCGCTCCCTCCAACGACTACGCCGACCAGGGAATCACCGACGAAGACATTCCCTTCTAAACCTCATCCGCTCGTTCAATCGTGGCCTTCGACCAAAACCCATAGAATATTGAAATACGCACCCCGCACGTTCCCTGCTATTTCACTAAAGTATTCTCTGGACCAATATTCATGCGCTTTTTCCGTACACTTGCCGCTCTTCCCGTTGCGCTACTCTGCATCGTTGGCCCAGCCTCGGCTCAGAAGCACGATCTAGGATCCTCGCCCCCAACTGCTCCGCCCTCAAAGCAAATAGCAACGCCTCAGCCCACACCTCTCGCCGTTCCAAGCCTCGGCACGCTGCAATTTTCCACCGTGAACCTGGCGGTCTCTGCGCCACAATCTCTTGCCGCACAACTCCAAACCTCTGACGACCGCACCCGCACAGCTGCGCTAGCTGCGATCGGCGCCCCGGAGAGTTACCTTGACCATGGCCATGCGCCCTTCCCGCACTCCGTTCGCCTGGATCTCCTCGCTCTAAGCACCTCCAACGAACTGGACGCAATCCTCACCGTTGAACTCGACCAGCACCTGGTGAGCGCCATCTTCATGCCCGAAGACGACCAATGGCACCGCGTCGCCACCGTCATCTACCCAACCAGCTTCAGCAACTCGTCCACCACCCCCTCCACCTTCCTCCGCGCCGATCGCGCCCTTCGTGAACCCCAGCATTACACTGCCGTCTTTCACTCCACCGCCGCCGGTGCCAACGGAGACTTCACCGAGACCGAAGTCCACCTCCGGATACTCAACGGCCGTCCCGCCATCACTACCGGCTTCGCCTCGAGCGAACGCACCTGCGATCCCACTCATCAGCATCCCTGTGACATTACGCAGCGCTGGCTCCAGCCAGATAGTACCGATCCCGAGCATCGCTTTCTCCTCGTCACCGCTACCGGCCACGACAAGCCCAACGCAGCAGGCGACCCCATCGCTCACGCCGAGACCTTCGAGGAATCCCACCTCCGCGACTTCTCCTGCCAACCCTTCGCCTTCTCCGATACCACGCTGCACTTCGAACCCACTGGACCCGCCGCTCCCTGTGCTGCCCCCCACGACCAGCAGCACGACCAGCAGCGCGAGCAACCGTTACACTAGTGTCTGCATGATCGACGAAATTACATTCCGCCAGGAGTCAGACAAGGCTCTCGAGTCTCTCAAGCAGGCTCTGTTCCGCGCCGAAGAAGAGGGTGGCTTCGAGACTGATGAGAAGAACGGCGTCCTCAACGTTCTCTTTGAAGATGGCGCCGCCAAGTTTGTCTTCACGCCCAACACCCCTGTTCGCCAGGTCTGGATCTCCGCCCTCTCCACCTCCTACAAACTGGACTGGGATGAGGCCACGCACGCCTTCACCCTACCCAAGACAGGCGAAGACCTACGCACCCTCACCCAGCGCCTGCTCCGCGAGCAACTCGACGACCCCAGCATCACCCTCACCTAACCCCTCAAAACTTCTCCGTAGAAACGAACGTCCACGATGCCCCTCTTGTCCGCCGCCATCGTCACCTTCAACGAAGAAGAGAACCTCGCCCGCACCCTCGCCAGCGTAGCCTGGGCCGACCAGATCGTCATCGTAGACTCCGGCTCGACCGACCGCACCCTGGAAATCGCGCGCAGCTTCAACGCCACCGTCCTCGAGCGCCCCTGGCCCGGCTTCGCCGCACAGAAGAACTTCGCCCTCTCTCAATGCACCGGCGATTGGATCCTCTCGCTCGACGCCGACGAAGAGCTCTCCCCCGAGTTACAGCAACAAATCCGCCAGACCCTCTCCTCGCAGCCAATCGTCGACGCCTTCTTCCTCAAGCGTCGCAATCTCTTCCTCGGCCGTTGGATCAGGCACGGCGGCTTCTACCCCGACCCCAAGCTCCGCCTCTTCCGACGAGCTCTCCCCGCCCTACCCCAATTCGAATCCCGCCCCGTCCACGAGATAATCCGCTTCAGCGGCCCCACGGCCACGCTCGACGGTGACCTTCTCCACCACGCCTATCCCACCCTCTCGTCCTACATCGAGCACATGGACCGCTACAGCTCACTCGGCGCAGCACTTCTCGTCGAACGCGGCCGCACTAGCGCCAACCTCCTTACCTTCTTCGCACGCATCGTCATCTTCCCGATGCTCGGCTTCAAGTGGAATTACGTCTTCCGCCTAGGCTTCCTCGACGGCCGCGAGGGCTTCCTCCTGAACCTCTATCACGCCGCGTACTCAAGCTGGAAGTACGCCAAGGCCTGGGAGCTCGCCCGCAAACCCCGCGCCTGAACCTTCTGCCTCAATCCTTCTTTGCCGACCGATGCATCACCGCAGCGAAGAGCTCTGCATACTTCGCCGGCATCTCGCGTCGCTTCATATCGCGTCCCACCACAAAGTGCACGGTCTCTCCCTCGCACAACACCATCTCATCGGCAGGCCGCACCACCACATACCGAAACTTCACAATCGGTCCGCGCATACCCGTCAGCGACGTCCGCACAATCAGCTCATCGTCGTAACGTGCGGGCGCCTTGTACCGTGCCGTCGCCTCCGCGACCGCAATCAGCGCGTCATCCTCCTGCTCCATGTCCTTGTAGTCCAGCCCCAGTTGTCGAATAAACTCCACCCGCCCTACCTCGAACCACACCAGGTAATTTGCGTGATACACCACGCCCATCTGGTCGGTCTCGGCATACCGCACCCGCACCCGTGCCTCGGCATAGCCCTGCTCGATCACCTTCTCCATATCGCTCATTCCTTCAGTCTAGAAGAAGCTGCCGGCAGGCCCTTCGAATATCGCCGCCGCGCTGCCGCTTTGCTACTGCATCGCCACCCCAAACCGCTTCTCCATCTCGGCGCTCATAGCGACCAAATGGTCCAGCGGCTCAATCTCGGGAAGCTCCGCACCCAGATCCTTCAGCGTCGCCAACAGTGCCTCCGTCGCCAAGTTTCCCACCATCACATCCTGCGCATAAGGATAGGTCCCGAAGCCGCCAATCGTCGTGTCGAACCGCCTGCACCCAGCCTCATACGCAGCCCGCACCTTCGCCGCAGCCTCCTCAGGCCGCGCACGTAGATGCACCCCCACTTCCAAACCATCATGCACATCCATCACCAGCCGCACCACATCCCGCACCAAATCCGGAGACGCAGCCCCGGCCGTATCCGAGAGCGACACCTGCGCCACACCCGAGTCCACCAGCAAGTCCACCGCGCTCACCACCTCGTCGATATCCCACACATCCCCAAACGGATTCCCAAACGCCATCGCAACGTACGCCACCATGTCCTGGCCGCCCTTGTACGCAATCTCCCCAATCTGTTCCAGCTCCTCCAGCGCCTCCTCCGGCGTCTGCCGCTGATTGCGCTCCAAAAACTGCGGCGAGATCGAATAAGGAAACGCCAGCGTCGTCAGCCGGCCGCTCTTCACCGCACGTTCCGCGCCCTTCACATTCGCCACCAACCCAATCATCTCGATCTCTGCGGCCGCATCCAGATACTCCAACACCAGCTCTGAATCCGCCATCTGCGGCACAAACTCCTTCGACACAAATCCCACCGCATCCAGATGCGTAAATCCCGCAGCAATCAAGGCGCGCAAATACTCCGCCTTCACCTCCGGCTTCATCACCTTCGGCAGCGCCTGCCACGCATCTCTTGGAGATTCAATAATCTTTACCAAGTTGCAGACCTATCCTTCGTTCGATTCATCCTGCACATCTCCTCTTCGATGCACTCTCCGGCGTCTCGTCGTCATGCCAGCGCGAGCCTTTGCACAAAATAGTACGCTTATTCCTATGCAGCTCCGTCACACTGATGCCCTCCTCGTCATCGACATGCAACTCGACTTTCTCCCCGGCGGCGCCTTAGCCGTCACCGACGGCGATGCCATTCTCCCCGGCATCAACGCCCTCGCCGCGCGCTTCGACCACGTCATCCTCACGCAGGACTGGCATCCCCCCAACCACATCTCCTTCGCCAGCACCCACGGCCTTCACCCCTTCCCCAACGGTATCCAGGCCACCATCGAAGCCTCCTATGGCATCCAGCACCTCTGGCCCGACCACTGCATTCAAGGCACCCGCGGCGCCGACCTCCATCCCGATCTCGCGATCCCCCACGCCGAGCTCCTCCTTCGCAAAGGCTTCCGCAAACACATCGACAGCTACTCCGCCTTCACCGAAAACGATCAGCAAACCCCCACCGGTCTCGCCGGCTATCTTCGCGAGCGAGGCCTAACCCGCCTCTTCTTCACCGGCGTAGCCTACGACTTTTGCGTCGGCTTCTCCGCCCTCGCCGCCGCCCGCCTCGGCTTCGAATCCCTCGTCCTCGAAGACCTTACCCGCGCCGTCAATCTGCCCAACACCGTCGACACAACGAACGCCGCCTTCGCCGCCGCCAAGGTTCAGCGCATCTCATCCTCAAAGCTGCAAACCGAATGACCTCCGAACCCACAACCGACCAAACCACCTGGCCCGAAGCCCTCGCCACCGTCACCGCCTGTCACTATGACGCCGGTGCCGGCCGAGCCCTCGCCTTCGGCATCCCCACCAGCAAGCACTTCCGCATCTCCTACAACTATTTCGTAAACGACCAGATCCACACCGGCGAATTCTCCTCCGCCAAACCCATCCCGCAAAACACACTCTTCCCCATCCGCTACAACCCCGAAGCTCCTCACCAAAATTCCCACGACACCACCACCCCACCCCAAACTTCCCGAGCCCCGATCCTCACCATCGGAATCATCGGCTCCCTCATCCTCTCCCTCGCCTGGCTAGCGATCCTGCGCAGCTGCCATTAATTTTCAGGTTCAGAACCGTCAGCCTTCACGTCAAACCACCGGCGATTCACTATCCAACCGTAGCCCGCGGGAATCGAAATAAGAGCTGCTATTGCGGCAACCGGAATTCCAAGGACAAATCCACCCAGCCCACCCTGCCCATCGTGCGGCGCATAGTGAATGTCCCGCACGAGAAGCGGCACGAAGACAGCAAGAAATACAACAACGAAAGTGACGAATCCAAAGAAGACCGCTACGAACGCACGTTTGGCAATCAGCACCGTTCCCGTCCTTTCAAACTGCGCCGAACTTTCTCCTACCGCGGCGCATTCTCCACAAGAAACGTCTTCAGCGTTGCCTTGTTGTATCCCGCATCGAGCTTGTGAGTCTGCTCCAACTCACTCGTATCCTCCGCCTTCAGCAATTTCCCCTTCGGCGACAACACATACCACGCCGGATATCCCTTCGCCTTCGGATACGGTCCCAGGAAATCCAGGTTCTCATTCTCACGGCTGAAGTTCACATGCAGCAGCACGTAGTTCTTCTCCAGCAATGCATGCAACTCCGCATCCTCATGCAGTGTGCGATCCAGCACAATGCACCACCCGCACCAGTTGCCGCCCACGTCCATCAGGATGTTCTTGTGCTCCTTCTGAGCCTGCTCCATCGCAGCTTGCAGGTCCTTGCTCGAATCCCTCGTCGGATCGAATACCTTCTCGGCCGCATGCGCCGACATCGACACCCCCAAAACCACCACCACCGCAACCCATCGAATTCCGCGCATCACCATTCTCCTATCATCAAAGTCCGCAGTATACCCGCACGCCTTACAACCCCAGCTCCGCCGCGTGCTCCTGCATCGCGCGCAAACAATTCCCAATGTGCTCCTCCAACGGAATCCCCAACAGCTCCGCCCCCCGCGTAATATCCTCGCGCTTCACCGCCCGCGCGAACGCCTTGTCCTTCATCTTCTTCTTCACTCCCGCGACCTCGACCTCCGCAATCGCCTTGCTCGGCTTCACTAGCGCGCATGCCGTAAGAAATCCAGCCAGCTCATCGCTCGCAAACAGCGCCTTGTCCAGATGCGTCTCCGGCAACACGCCCGAGTAATCCGCATGCGCCAGGATCGCGTGCAGCATCTCCTCCGGCCATCCCTGCTCCCGCAAAAACCTCACCCCCACAAACGGATGCTCCTCCGGCGTTGGATGCCGATCGTAATCGAAATCATGCAGCAGCCCCGCACACCGATACACCTCCGCAAACTTCGCACCCGCCTCTCCACCCAATCCCAGCCGCTCCGCCTCGCGCAGCCCATAACTCTCCGTGCACCGCGCCACCGCCAGCCCATGCTTCACCAGCGACGGATTCGCCGTCCACTCTCTCAGCAACGCCTCCGCCTCTTCCGCTCCAAACGCTTCGCTCACGCGCACCTCTCGCTCTTTCATTAGTTCCTAACGGTCGAAATCTATGTACCACCTTGGTTCCATCCCACGTTTCTACCACTTTTTTGGTGGAATCACCGGCAATACCCTTGACTCTTCCGACACCCGGTGTCACTCTATGCACATCGCTTGCCTTCGTTATCGGACGCAGGCGTTCGGTGCCCGCTCTGGCAGCCGTCCGCATTACACAACTTATGGCAACCCTTATCGCGCAGGTCAGCGCAATGGATGTCCAGCCGCAGGCTGCTTCTGACAGCACAGCTGAAACGTCCGTATTTGAGGTCCCGCAACGCGAAGTCCTGCGCTGCGAAGCCTGCAAGCTGGTGCAATTCCGCACCGCTTCAGACACCTGCCGTCGCTGCAAGAAGTCTTTGCTGCCCGAGCCTCCCAAAGTCCAGCCCAGCATCGCTCTGGTCCTTGAGGCCACTGCCGAAGCTCCCGAGTCCGGCCCCCAGGTAGCTACCGCCGTGCGCGATCTTCGCCACGTCCGCAACCTCTCCCAGCGCCAGCTCGCCGCTCGTATGGGCGTGCCCCGCACCTACATCTCCAAGATCGAAAACGGCAAGGCGATGCCCACCCTGTCCTCGCTCGATCGCCTCGCCCGCGCCCTGCAGGTGGACATCTCCGCCCTGCTCCGCGACGCGCCCACCCGTCACCGCGACGAGACGGCCGTTCTCCTCAACGATCCCTTCCTGGCCGAGATTGCCAAGTACACCTCGCATCTCACCTCGACCCAGAAGTCGATCTTCCTCAACCATGTCCGCGAGCTCTCTCAGAGCCGCAACCGCCGCATGGCTTAACCGCCGTCCGGCGTTCGAACCTCCTGGCGCCGCATCTCTCGCTCCTCATTGGACGAGTGCTGCGGCGCCTCTCCGCTTCTGGGCGCATCCTATAGAAAATCAAACAGCATCCTCAGCCTGACCATAGGCTGCCGTTTTTGGCCGGTTTTTCGCTTCCGGTGGTCTACTTCCCGCTTTTCAGCTATCGTCTTTCTTAAGAGTCATCGTGCGCGAACCCTCTTCCAGCCGCGTCTATCATCGCTCCAACCGGGCCCACGAACTTACGCCCGAAGAGCGCGCCGTCTATGACACGCTCGATCCCGCACGCATGCCCCACCATGTCGCCATCATCATGGACGGCAATGGCCGCTGGGCCGGCAAACGCGCCCTCAAGCGCTTCCTCGGCCACCAACAGGGCGCCGAGTGCGTTCAGTTTGTCGTCGAGACCGCCTCGCGCGTCGACCTTCCCTGGATTACCCTCTACGCCTTCTCGCTCGAGAACAACCTGCGCCGCCCAAAAAATGAAGTCAACTTCCTCATGAAGTTGCTGCGCAACTACCTCATCTCGAACGTCAAGCGCATGAACGACAACAACATCCGCATGGCCTACATCGGTCGCACCCACGAGCTCCCTCAGGAAGTTCAGGACACCATGCAGTGGGCCTCCGAACAGACCGCCAAAAACACCGGCACCACCCTCACCCTAGCGCTGAACTACGGCGCCCGCTCCGAAATAGTCGACGCTGCCCGCACCCTCGTCCACAAGCTCATCGCCGAAGCTCACCAGCGCGGCATCTCCCTCGAAGACATGCTCGCCGCCGAAGGTGTCGACGATGCCATCAAGTCCCGCATCGATGAGAAAGACATCTCCTCGGCTCTCTACACCGCGCACATGCCCGACCCCGACCTCGTCATCCGTACCTCCGGCGAGCAGCGCATCTCCAACTTCCTGCTCTGGCAGATCGCGTACGCCGAGATCTTCGTCACCGATCGCCTCTGGCCCGACTTCCGCGGCCTCCATCTCCTCGAAGCCATCGCCGACTACCAGCACCGCGAGCGTCGCTTCGGTGGTCTCGGTGAATCATCTGACGAGTCCTTCTCTGATACCCTTCCCTCCCCCACCGAAACTCCGGCCGAACTAGCTCGTCGCTAGTCGTCACCAACTTCATAAAGAATCTCATTAGAGTCCTGTATCCTGTTCTCTCCTGCTACTCCTGTTGTCTTTATCCGACCCCTCCCGATATATGCTTGAATCAGAAAACTCTTCAAACAGCCGGTTGAGATTCCCTCTCGCCCGGCACAGTGCTTTAGCGTCGGTTTATGACACTCGGGACAGATTCCACGGAGGCGGCATGAAATTACCCGTATCGATCGCTACACGGACCCCAACACGGACCGCAACAGCGTTCGCATCCTTTGGCCTCACCGTGGTTCTCGCTCTCGCCGGTTGCAGCGGCGATGGCACCACCTTCGGCGATACCAACGGGGCTCCTTCCACCGGCGTCTATGTCATTCAGAACACCGCTCCTCCCGCGTCCGGTTCCGCCGCCAAGGCCACCAGCACCCCCGCCGCCGCCACCGGCACCATTCTCCAGTTCGCCACGTCAGCGTCTGGCACCGCGACCCCCGTCTCAACCATCGCGAACCTCAATGTGACATCTCTAGCCTTCCTCGCAGTCGACGGCATGGGTGACATCTACACCGCTGCCACCGAAGGCACCACCGGCACCTCCCTCCTCGAGTTCCCCGTCAACTCCTCCAACAACGCCCAGCCCACCCGCGGCATCCCCTTCAATACCACCACGCAAATCAGTGCCCCCAACGGCCTCGCTGTTGACCCCGCCGGCGACATAGCACTCCCCGAAACCAGCGGCGTAGCGATCTTCGCCTCTACGGCAAACGGTTCTGTCCCGCCCTCCGACTTCATCACCGCCGGCGGCGCCTCTACCCTCGTAAACGCCACCGCTGCCGCAGTCGATGCCAACGACAACCTCTACATCGTCAATTCCGGCGAAGGCGCCACCAATCCTATCGTTGTCTTCAACACCACCTCGACCGGCGCCCCCGTCCGCTCCATCGGCGGCGCGCTCACCACCATGGCCGTCGGCTCCCCGCAGGCCATCGCCACCGACACCGCCGGCAATCTCTACGTCGCCAACGTCGTCTCCGGCGTCTCCAGCATCCTCATCTTCGAGCCCACCGCCACCGGCAACACGCCTCCTCTCCGCAACATCACCGGCAGCAACACACTCCTGGGCTGCGTCGGCGGCATCGCCGTCGACAACGCAGGCTATCTCTACGTCGTCTCCGTTCCCACCTGCGGTAGCACCGCCAGCCCCTCGGTCCTCAAGTTCTCCACAACCGGTGACGGCAACATCGCTCCCGTCGCCTCCTTCACGTCGTCCACCTGGACCAACGCCGACCCCACCCTCTCCATCGCGGTCTACGGAGTGACGCAGCCTTAGGCTCCATAAAATAATTCTCGCAACCACCGCAACAAAATATTTCTTCTCATCGCGGAGTCTTTTCTTCGTGAGTCGCGTTCTCTGAATCAGTTGGCATGCACATCTTCTCGCAGCCAATCCATAGAGGCTCGACCATGAAACCTGCAGGTAGTACTACGCTTCATCGTGTTCTACGCTCGATCGCTGCTGTTCTCTCCCTCGCCATCCTCTTCAACCAATCCGCCCGTGCCGCAACCATTCATCAAGTACCCGCTGCAACCCAAACCCCGCAAGCTCCTCCCCCTCCTCAACAAGCCCCCGTTCCCGTCCAGATCGCCGCTGCCCGCAATATCTTCCTCGTCAACAACGGCGCCGACGCGAACTTCCCCCTCACCGCCCAGGACGCCTACAACCGCGTCTACTCTGCGCTCCAGGCCTGGGGACACTTCCAGCTCGTCACCTCTCCCGACCAGGCTGACCTCGTCTTCCAGCTCCGCGACATCGCGCCCGTTACCGGCGTCTACGGTGACCGCACCGGTGCTTACGCGATCAACAGCCCCGCATTCCAGCTCGCCATCAAGGATCCCAAAACCAACGTCACGCTATGGACCGTCAACTCCCCTGTCCAAATCGCAGGCCGCAAGGCAGCTCGCGCCCGCTGGCTCGATATCGCCGTCACCAACCTCGTCAGCCGCGTCAAGGTCCTCGCCAACCAGCCACTCGACGAAACCGAAACCGCTAACCTCACCACCTATCCCCACTATCACGGCACCGGCTTCGCCATTGGGCTCACCGCCATCCTCCTCGGTGCTGGAGTCGCGACCGGCCTCATCATGAAGCACGAGTTCGACAACCACGTAGCCAACCAGAACGCCGCTCTCTGCGCACAGAACCCGTTCTTCTGTAACCTGCCCACACCCTAATCAGGCCGCCGCGTATCCCTCACGACAGCTTCAAGTAAGTGGTATACGCGGCGTCCCCAACCTCGGTAAACGGAACCATCTGTACCCTCCCCAACCCGGTATCAATCATCCACTCCGAACCCCCATTGCGCCGCGCTCCCAACACCTGCTTCCGCGTCAGCGCCGGTTGCGACTCGGTCTTCGCAAACAGCACCAGCGGCCCATTCATCAACGCCACAACCTCCGGATGTGCCGCGTCAATCGCTTCCACCCTCAATTTCGAAGGCAACTCCAACTCCACCACATCGCCGCTCTTCCACGTCTGCCGCAGCACCGCAAACCCCTTCGTCACCTCCAGCGGCATAGCCTTACCATTGACGGCAACCCGCGCCCCATCTGCCCAGGCTGGAATCCGCAGATGCAGCGCAAACATCTCCGGCCGCGCCGCCGTCACCCGAAACTCCACCGCATCGCTCAACGGATACGTCCCCGTCTGCTCCATCTGAATTTTGTTCGCGCCAACATTCCACCGCAGCACCGACGGAACATACAGGTTCACCCATACCGCGCCCGGCTCCTGTAGATAGCTATTGATGCCATAGTCCGTCGCCACCTGTGGCAGCGTGCCCGCACAGCACGCCCAGTTGCCATCGTGATACACCCGGCGCCCCGCGAAGTTGTAATCCGAGTAATAGTACGTACTCCCATCCGCCTTCAACGGCCGTGCCCCCAGCACCGTGTTGTACATCACGCGCTCCATGCTGTCCCCATATTTTCCATCGCGAGTCGCGCGCAACAGATACCGCGTCAACTTCATATGCGCATACGATCCGCACGGCGTCTCAAAGCTGTGATGCGTTTTCGTCAAGCTGTCATACAGCGCGCTCGATCCCGTCGCCTGCAGCGTCTCATCCGGCCCCCACCCGCCCGTCGCAAAACTCTGAGCCTGCAAAATCTCAAACCCGTTCTTCGCCGCCTCCAGGTGCGTCACACTTCCATCCACCAAATACGCCTGCATCGCCGAGCACAACGAGTTCACATAGCTATAAGCATGCCTGTGTCCAAGCGCATTCTCTCCATGTGCGAGCGGAACGAACACCGCATCATTCAAATACTGCTGCGCCAGCTTGCGATAGCGCGCCCCCGCTCCCATCCCATACACGAGATAAAGATTCTCCGGCAGCGTGTAACTCTCGTCCCAGTCCCACGAGATATCCCGATTAGTCCGCCACGCCACATCGTGCTGCACAGCATGTTCCGGGATCACCTGCACCACCGCATCCGTGCTCGCATCCAGCAGCCGGAAAGCATCAGGATCCTGCACCAGCCGATGCGAATCCATCAGCCCGCAAACCACCTTGTCATAGCAGTACGCCGGAAACCGATTCACGTCGTAATATCGAACCCCAATCGTCTCAGCAAACGACCGGTTCAACTGCAATACCTTATCCCGCGATGCCGTATTGCCGGTCATCCCATAATTTCTTGCCAGCGCGGAAACCCACTGTCCGTAGTTACAACCTGGCGCAAATCCCACCCAATCCGTGCGGTAGTTGTAATCCTTCCGATACGAATACCATCCCCCAATATCCTCGCCCGGTGCCGGCCGCCCCGCCATCTCCCGCAACGGCTTCAGCAAGCTATCGTTGCTGATGCCCATCAGAATCCCCTGCGTATTCTCCACCTGCGCCAGGTGCGGCGCGCTCTTCAACGTCACTTGCCGATACCCTACCTCCATTAGAGGCCGCTCCCCCACACTCTCCCCAGCAAACGCGCGGCCTCCCAATTCCGCAGCAGCAACCGATCCCGACATCTGCAAAAAACGCCTTCGCGACATTCGACCGTTCATTACGCAGCTCCTCCCTTACGGCGAACCAAACAGTACGGATCACCGAAAGCAAAGAAATTGTAGTCCGTCAGCAGCACGTCTGACCGCAAACAAATCCTCCGCAGCGGTTCCACGCTCATCAGCCCTCTCAACCATGTATCCTCAACAAGGCACATGAAGCGCATCCTCACCGCAATCGTACTCATCGCACTCGTCGCTGCCCTGGTCTTCTTCGGCAAGCTCTGGATGGTCACGGCGTTCGCCGCCATCGTTGCCGCGCTAGCTGCACTGGAGTTCCGCACCTTCGCGCGCGCGGGCGGCTGCCCTATCCCCCTGTGGTGGACAATCGCGGCAATCGCATTCTTCTTTCTTGCTGCCCTCTTCCGTCCAATGGACACCATCACCGTCGTGGCCTTCTCCACATTCGTTCTCTTCGCGGTATCCGTATTCAGCGCCTCACTAGAGTGCGTCCTTTGGCAGACCTCCGGCGGTCTGCTCATGCTCATCTACGTCGCCTATCCGCTCATGCTTCTCCCGCAGATATTCAACGAAGAGAATGGCGTCGCCTTACTTTTATTTCTCTTCCTCTGTGTCTGGTCTGGCGACATTGCCGCGCTCTACATCGGAAAGCGTTTCGGCCGACACAAATTCTCCCCACGCCTTTCACCCAACAAGACGTGGGAAGGCGCCATCGCCTCGGTCCTCGCGTCCTGCATCTTCGGCATGGGCCTCATCCTGCTCGGCGACTGGTTTACCCAGCAGAATTCTTCCTTCACCAAGCTGCATACATCGGAACCCTGGTGGGTCTTTCTGATTCTCGCGGTCGTGCTCAATGCTGCCGCTCAGTTCGGCGATCTCCTCGAGTCCGCCCTCAAGCGCGGCGCCGGCGTCAAAGACTCCGGGACCATCCTTCCCGGCCACGGCGGCGTACTTGATCGCATCGACGCCCTTCTTCTCGCCGCACCAGTCCTCTGGTTCATCATCGCCGTGCGCGACTACTTCTCCCTCGGAAGCCTCTAGCCCTTAGGCGGTGCCACCGCTCGCCGGCTTCTGAGCCAGACTCTGCCCAGCCGCGTCCGTCACATCATGATCCAGAACCGGCTGCACCCATCCTCCCGGCGGCGTTATCGCGTCCGCTTCCTTCGGCCCCCAGGTATGCGGCTCGTAGCTGTAGACCGGCGTATCTTCCTTCAGCACCGGATCAACAATCCGCCAGGCTTCCTCCACATAATCCTGCCGCGCAAAGATGCTTGAGTCCCCGGTCATCGCATCGGTCAACACCCGCTCGTACGCCTCCATCTCCTCTTTCTGCGGCTGACGACTTACCTCGAGTTCGACTGCATCTCTCTTCGCTTGATCCTCAACCGCGGCCACCGACACGCCCATCGCAATCGTCATATCTGGACTGATCCGAAAGCGTATGTAGTTCTGCGGAATACGCGCATCTGTGAACTTGGTTACCGGCGGACACTTCAACCTGGTGATCACCTCAGTGCACGTTACTGGCAAATTCTTTCCCGAGCGAATGTAAAACGGAACGCCTGCCCACCTCCACGACTGGATCTCCAGACGCAGCGCGGCGAACGTCTCCATCTTCGACCCCGGAGCCACACCTTTCTCATCCAGATACCCGACGAACTGTCCCCGGACCAGGTCCTTGGCTTTAATCGGAGAGATCGCCTTCAGCACCTTCACCTTCTCATCGCGAATCGATTCGCTATCCTTATTCGCCGGCGACTCCATCGCCAGGTTGCACATCAACTGAAACAAGTGATTCTGAATGACGTCCCGGACCGTACCTGTCTGATCGTAAAAAGCACCTCGCCCCTGTATCCCAAAATCTTCCGCCATCGTAATCTGCACACTCTGAATATGGTCGCGATTCCAAAGCGGCTCCAGAAAAGAATTCGAGAACCGGAACGACACCATGTTGTGCACCGGATCCTTCGCCAGGTAATGATCAATCCGAAAAATCGAAGATTCCGGAAACGCCTTCAACAGAATCCGATCCAACTCCTGCGCCGAAGCCAGGTCATGGCCAAACGGCTTCTCCACAATCATCCGCGCTCCGTCCGCCGACCCAGACTTCACCAGCTGATCCACCACCTCTTCAAACAGCGACGGCGGAATCGCCAAATAATGCGCCGGATGCTTCGCGCCCCCCAACGCCTCGCGCACAGCGGCAAACGTTGCCGCATCGTTGTAGTCCCCGTCCACATACTTCAGCAGCGAACTCAGCTTCTCCCAAGCCCCGGCATCCAGACCGCCATGCTGCTCCAGGCTATCCTTCGCCCGCGCCTTTAGCTGGTCCAGATTCCACCCAGCCTTCGCCACGCCAATCACAGGCACCGTAAGCGCACCGCGCTTCACCATCGCCTGCAACGCAGGAAAGATCTTCTTATAAGCTAGGTCCCCTGTAGCGCCAAAAAACACCAATGCATCGGAATGAATGGGAGTCACAAAAAATTCCTTTCAATCTCAAACTAGGGGACCGCGATTCGGCCCACATCTCTGTAGATGCCTGCAGGCCCAGCAACGAACCCGACTAGTAGTGTATTTCCAACGCGCAGCCACACCCTAATTCCGGCGATCATCTCTTGCCATAACCTTAAGAAAAAATTCACTGCCCGTTCAAAGAAAAATTCACTGTGATCGTCGTATCAACTTCAGTAGGCTCTCCGTTCAACAGATACGGTAAATACTTCCAGCGCTTCACAGCATCTGTCGCCGCGTAGGTAAACATCGGATCGGTGCTCGCAATCGGCACCAGCCTGCGCACGTTCCCATCGACACCAATGACGGCACCCAACAAGACCGCGCCACTCAGGTGCCCAATCTTGGCTGCCTCCGGGTAGTTCGGCTCCGTGAATTTAATCCGCTGCCCCGCGATGACTGAACCAGACATCCGCGCAACCGGCGCTCCAGACGTCGTCACTGCAGGAGTCTCCGCTTCGAGCTTCGCCGCATCCTCGACTTGCAGAGTCGTCAACTTGCCCGCAATCGCATCCTTTCCGAGGTACGCTATTCGCAAATCAAGCGCTACACACGTGCCATGAAACTTTCCCGTCCCAGGCCGGATCAGGACCATCTTGCCGCCGAGTCCCTGCAGAATCAAAACATCCGTAGTGTGCGGCGTCACACAAGCCGTTCCAGGCCGCGCGTTCATTGCATCCAAGGGACCGGGCTTGGGCCCAATACAGTCCAATTCGATCTTTCCGAACTTCACCGTCCTCGTCAGCAGATCCGTAGGCGTTCGCACACTCGGCACAGGATGAATCGCCGCTTCCAACAACTCTCCCACCAGGTAGGAGTCCCGCACCAGCGCCACATTCGCTCCTTCCGGCGCGATTCCGTTCTCATTCAATCCATCCAGATGCACCACGCTCCGTTGCTTCCCCGGCGCCGTCCACCACACCTCGAAGCTCCCCGTCTTCTCCGGTTTGCCGTTCAGGTCGTACAGCTGAAACGTCATCCCCAAGTGAAACGGCGTGTTCCCCTTCAAATCCAGATTGTTCGCCGCAACCAGCTTGCCCCACTCATCTGTGTCTGGCTTCTGAGCGTCGCCCTGCGCCCGCGCAGCCAACGCCCAGGCAGCAAGCATCATCCCCAGCGCCACTGCCAGCATCCGCCGCATCGTCCGACTCCCTTACTCGTCGTAATGCATCAAGCTAAACACATCAATCTCTGGAAACTTCTCCCGCCCCTTCAAAAAATCCAGTTCAATCGCCACGGTCAGCCCCACAATCTCGCCACCCATCCGCCGCACCAGCTCAATGGTCGCCTCCATCGTTCCGCCGGTAGCCAACAGGTCATCGACAATAATCACCCGCTGCCCCGGCAAAATAGCATCCGCATGGATCTCCAGCGAATCACTCCCATACTCCAGGTCATACTGCACCTTCTCGACAGGCGCCGGCAGCTTCTTCGGCTTCCTCACCGGCACAAACCCCGCATTCAACCGATACGCCAGCGCCGGCCCAAAGATAAATCCGCGCGCCTCGATCCCCAGCACCAAATCCACCTTCTTGCCGATGTAGTACTGCGCAAACGCGTCAATCAACTGCGCAAAGCCAGTCTTGTCCTTGAGCAACGTCGTAATGTCGTAAAACAAAATCCCCGGCTTCGGAAAATCCGGCACGCCACGGATCATCTCCTTCAACGGCTCGCAATCAATAGGCTTAATCATCTCTTCTACCATGCTCCTTCAATCTCAAACGCACCGAGCGACTCGCCCTCGGCGTCTGTCAATTCATGTTCAATCACAGCATCCACGCGGCTTCCGCGCGATCCCTTGCGCAACTCCACGCGCAGCTCGGCAATCATTGGGGCATCTCCAGCCGCAACAACCTCCACCTCGCCCGCATCCGTATTGCGCACCCATCCGCGCAGCCCAAGCTCCGCCGCCTCGCGATGCACGAACCAGCGAAACCCAACGCCCTGCACACGTCCGCGAATGAGAAAGTGCACCACCATCGAACGCTCTGCCTTTACGCCCGGCTCATGTACGCGCCTTCAGCCGTATCCACGCGAATCTTCTCACCCTCGTTGATGAACGGCGGCACCTGCACAATCAGCCCCGTCTCCGTCTTCGCCGGCTTGGTCACCGAGCTCGCCGTTGCCGACTTGATCCCCGGCTCCGTCTCCACCACCGTCATCTCAACCGCCGTCGGCAACTCAATACCCACCGGCTTGCCGTCATGAAAGCTCACCTCGATCAGCAAATTCGGCGTCAGGTACTCAACCGAGTCGCCCAGCGTATCGTGCTTCAACGCCGTCTGCTCATACGTGTTCTGATCCATGAAGTAATAATCGTCGCCGTCGTTATACAGGTACTCCATCTTGATCGAGTCCACATGCACTCGCTCAATCGGGTCCGGCGACCGGAACCGTTCCGTAAACATCGCGCCCGTCCGCACGTTCTTCAACTTCGCCTGAATAAATGCCCGCAGATTGCCCGGCGTCCGGTGCTCTACGCTGAAGACGAGATGAAGATCGTCCTTGAACTTGATAATCATGCCGGGGCGCATCTGTGTCGCCGGAATCGCCATGGAAAACTCCTGATTCTGTGGGTAAAAGATGGGGCTCAATGAACATCAGCCCAACCCTACAATTGTAGCCCACCCACCGCCTCCCGCTTCTTCGATCTCCGAACCCACTCCGCGAAACTTGGCCCACTTTGCGACCTTTGCGTCAAAGCCCTTGCCGTTGCTCTCCCACCCTACGACCCAGGATGAAACAGCTTGTACCAGAAGCGCTTGAACTTATACCCAAACGAGTGCTTCACCACCGGCGGTGCGACCGGCGCCGTCAAACCCTCCGCTTCAATCTGCTCAGGAGTCCCCACCGCATTCGGCGGCGTCCCCTCCCCCGGCGCATACGCAAGCGTCGTCGACACTTGTGTCTCCTTCTCGCCCACCGGAGAATTCGCCACCGGCTGCGTCGGCGCCAACCCCTCGCTCTCTGCCACCGGGAACGGATTTGCCGCCGCCGCCTTCGTAGCTGCGCTCGCATTTTCCGCCACATGCTCCGGCTTCTCCGACCCCGGACACCCGCACGGCGACTTTTCGTTGTCCACCACCTCGTGCAGATTCCCGCGTTCAAACAGCACATGCTGCCCCGCCATCAGCCGATAGCTCGCCCGCGAGAATGCATCGTTCAGCATCAGCACCGGAGCCTTCTTCCCCGCATTCTCCACGCACGTATCCCCATCGCGCGTCACCCGCATCCGCAAGTCATAGTTCCCCTTGCTCTCCACTGAGAACCGTATATCCGGCGTAAGAATCACGTCCTGCCCCTCAGTCGGCGAATGCAACTCGATCGCCCCGCGGTCCAGCCCAAACAACAGCGCATTCCCCGTCCCCGAGTGCAGCAGATGCAACTGGCTCGTCGCGCACACCAACACCTCGCCCCCGCGCTCCAGCTTCACCTGCGCTGTATGGTCATACGCCGTCACACTTGTATTCGACATCAGCCGCGCCCGGTCCCCCTTCACCTCGAGCCCGCCCGTAACCAGCGCATCCTTTGTAGCCACCGTCCCCATCACCTGCACCACCGCCGGCTGCTGCGCCCCCACACGCGCCCCGCCCGCAACCACCACACAACCCACCACAGCGGCCAACCCAACTCGCATCCGACTCCTACTCCCCAACCACGAACCACTACTCACTACTCGTTACTCACTACTCACTGCTCTTTCACTGCGCCAGAAAATTCGCAATCAACTGTTTCCCATGATCCGTCAGCACGCTCTCAGGATGAAACTGCACACCCTCCATCGGCAGCGTCCGATGCCGCAGCGCCATAATCAAACCCTTACCACCCTCACCAGCCACCCGCGCCGACACCTCCAGCACCTCCGGCAGCGTCCCCTCCTCCACAATCAGCGAGTGATACCGCGTGCACGTCATCGGCTTCGGAATCCCCTTGAAGATCGTCTTCCCGTCATGCTCCACCACGCTCGTCTTCCCATGCATCAACTGCGGAGCCCGCACAACATCTCCGCCAAACGCCGCGCCAATCGCCTGGTGTCCCAAACAAACGCCGAGCACGGGAATCTGCTCCTTCTTCGGCAGCGCAGCGAGATGCTGAATCAGCGGAATCAAAATCCCCGCATCCTGCGGCGTACAAGGCCCTGGAGACAGCAGAATCCGCTCCGGGCGCATCGCCACAATCTCCTCCGGCGTCACCTCATCATTCCGCCGCACCACCACCTCAGCCCCCAACTCCCCCATATATTGCACGAGGTTATAGGTAAACGAATCGTAGTTGTCGAGCACGAAGACCATCACACCTCCGATTTTACGCGCACCCATTTACGCGCACCCACCGTGCCTTTCCGCCGTCATCCTGACCCTCGAGCGCAGCGAAGGGGAAGGGCCCCAATATTGGCTGTTGCCATTGCCGTTGCCTGTTCTTCGCCGTCATCCTGAGGCGCAGCCGAAGGACCCCCGCATTTTGCCTGCGCCACCACAGACCCAACAGACAACACCACGCCCTCTGTAACCCCTCCAACCACCATGCTCATCACGACACCAGCCCGCGCAAAGCACTTCGCCGCCATGGTCCTCATCGGCGACGGCGTCATGGCTCTCATCCACCCGGTAGCCGACGCCAACGCCTGGAAGCGAGGCCCCAAACCCTGGCGCAATCTAATGCACGGCCTCTCCAAGCGCCCCAACTTAACCCGAGCCATCGGAGCCGCCCAAATCGCCGCCGGCATCTACTGGGCCCTAAAACAACAAGACTCCGACTAGCTCACGATTCCACATCGCCCTGGACTAAGATCGCCTCCATGATTCCAACCGTTCGGATGGCGATAATTTGGTTAGCCTCTGTTGTTGTCGTACTACCGTTGGCCTCGCAACGATTGCCGCCTGCAAAACCAATCGCAAACGATGGCGAGTGCAAGAACGCAAGCAGAATTCCTGCCGAGGCTTTGAAGGCCGTCTTGGAGACAAGCGTGGCAAAGGAAGCGCTACACGATGACCCGTCATTGAAAGATCCCGGCAAGCTTTTTGTAGGATCCGAAATCAAGCTCGGACGTTCCGGAGAAACTGCTCTACTGGTCTGCGGATCCGGCCCTATGTCTGGCGCGGATAACGCCTGGTATTGGATTGTCACGACTCCTTACACCCATCCACGAGTAGTACTGTTCGAAGGAACTGACGCACTATCACTGCTCCCTCGATATCACAATGGCTATAGAGACATTGAAAGCTGGTGGGGAGTCGCAGCACGATCCCATGAAAAAACTTTTCAGTTCAACGGATCGAAGTACGTGTTGGCGTACGAACGCTGTTATGTGCCGATTCCTGACAGTGGTCTAACCAACAAACAGGTTCCGTGTCCCTAACCACACCTTGTTCTGCGGAGTGGGCCATCTGAGTCGGTCCTACCCTCGCGCCCGCTCAATCGCCCGCACCACCGCCTTCGCCTTATTCCCACACTCCTCGTGCTCCTTCACCGGCACCGAGTCCGCCACAATCCCCGCCCCCGCCTGGATATACCCCATCTCCCCCTCCATAAACAGTGTCCGAATCGCAATACAAGAATCCAGATTCCCGCTGAAGTCCGCATAAAAAATCGCGCCGCCATACACCCCGCGCCGCGCCGGCTCCAACTCCTCAATAATCTCCATCGCCCGAATCTTCGGAGCCCCACTCAACGTCCCCGCCGGAAAGCAAGCTCTGAAAGCATCAATCGGAGCCAGGCCTTTCCGCAGCTTCCCCTCCAGCGCACTCACCAAATGCATAATGTGCGAGTACCTCTCCACAAACATCAGATCCTTCACCTTCACACTGCCAAACTCACTCACTCGTCCCACATCATTACGCCCCAGGTCGACCAGCATCACATGCTCGGCAACCTCCTTCGCATCCGCGCGCAGATCAGCCTCCAGCGCCCGATCCAACACCTCATCCTTCCCCCGCGGCCGCGACCCCGCAATTGGCCGATACTCCACCTTCCCCTCATGCACCCGCACCAGCAACTCCGGCGACGACCCCACAATATGCGCCTCCCGCGCCTTTGCCTGCGTGCCCTGACCCTCCAACCCAAATCTCAAGAAGTACATATACGGAGAAGGATTCACAATCCTCAGCGACCGGTAAATCTCAAACGGATCCACCCCCGGCTCGCAATCAAATCGTTGCGACAGCACGCACTGAAACACATCCCCCGCAGCAATATATTCCTTCACCCGCTCCACCCCGTGCAGATAGTCGGCCATCTTCGTCCGAGCCTTCAGCTTCAGCGCCCCCTTCACCGTCTTCCGCCGCTTTGGCAGCACAATCGCCGCACTCAACATTTTCTCCAGCCGATTCAGCCGCTTCTCCGCGTTCTTATACCCCGCCGCATCTACCTTGCCCCGCGCCCCCACAGTCACCATCAAGTGAATCGCCTTCTTCACATGATCGAACGCCAGCACCTCATCAAAAAACATCAGGTGCGCATCCGGAACATGCAGCTCATCCTTCGCAATCTCCGGTAGCTCCTCAATCACCCGCACCACGTCATACGAAAAGAATCCCACCGCCCCAGCCGTAAACGGAGGCAGCCCAGCCACCTTCGCCGGCTTCTCTCCCTCCAGCGCAGCCTTCAGCTCCTCAAAAATATCTCCCTCATACGTCCGCCGCTTCCGCCCCTCAACAACGGTAATCCGCCCACCCTTCGCGGTCATCTTCTTATACGGACGAATCCCGATAAACGTGTACCGCCCCACCTGCTCGCCGCCCTCCACCGACTCAAGTAAAAACGCCTCAGGCTCCTCCGCCGCCACCCGCAGAAACGCCGACACCGGCGTCTCCAAATCCGCCGCCACCGTTCGAGTCACCGGCACCAGCGAATACTCGCGGGCCAGCTTCTGAAATTCGCGAAGAGACGGTGTCGTAAACGTGGTCGGGTGAGGCATCCACTCATCATACCGAGCCGGACGCCTCACCCGCTTTTCAGCAACTCCCGATTCTGTTTAGCTTCAACCCACCCTAGTAGTGATCGTGAGGGGGCGGCGGCGGAGGCGGATAGTGATCATGATGATGATGGTCATGGCAGCCGGTGAATCCCAGCATCGCCACACTCGCGAAGACAAAAGCAGCAATCTGCTTCTTGAATTTCATTCCTTGTACTCTCCTGGTTTGAAGTTCCACGAACACTCCAAACCTGAGATGCCATCCAGCGTCGAAACGTGGGCGGCACCTCTGGCTTCGCAGCCCTTACTCCGGTTGCCGCGGTGGCGGCGGCGCATTCTTCCGATCCTGGTCCCGCTGCGCCTGGTCCCGCTGAGCCTGGTCACGCTGCGCCTGCTCCTGCTGCTGCCGATCCCGATCGTGGTCATGCCCATCCTTCGGCTGTTCCACCACCACCGTCGGCGCCGGCGGCGGAGCCTGCTGACACCCCATCGCACTCACCAACATCACGCCGCCCATCACCGCTCCAGCCAACACCTTCGTCCGAATCATCGTCTCTCCTAAAATGCTCAGTCGGTGAGATGCAGCTTCCCTCCGCGCAGGCCCCTTGGGCACTCCAAATAACCCAATCCTTTGCGCACATTTCATCCACCTTGCGCAAGTCGTAATCGCCTGTTCTCAATGTGCCGATAAAGTCACCTCCGTAGCTTGCCGACGACTGAAAGACAGGCCTATACTCGCCGAGTTTGGTCACAGACCGGTCTGACCAAAGCATGCAATGATTTGACTCCATTCGCCCGCCCAGGCGTCTAACCTGGGTGGACCTGCACGAGGAGTCAAGACGATGGCCGGAGAACGATTAGTACCCACGGAAGCCGCTCTATCCGGCGTCCCGACGCTGGGCCGAACCGGGCCCACAGCAGAAAAGGAATCACCGATGCAAACCACCACGCCCGCCGCTCCAACCTCCCTGGAGCAGGAGACCAATCCATGGCTCGCGCAAGCCGCGCGCTTTGATGAGGCCGCCAAACGACTCAACCTCGAACCCGGAATCTGGAAAGTCCTCCGCTACCCCTCCCGCGAAATCATCGTCCACATCCCCGTCTCCATGGACGACGGCAGCATCGAGGTCTTCACCGGTTATCGCGTCCAGCACTCCATCTCCCGCGGCCCCTGCAAGGGCGGCATCCGCTACGGCCCTGACGTCTCCCTCGACGAAGTTCGCGCCCTCGCCTCCTGGATGACCTGGAAATGTGCTGTAGTCAACATCCCCTTCGGCGGCGCCAAGGGCGGCGTCATCTGTAATCCAAAGAACATGTCTGAAGGTGAGCTCGAGCGTATGACCCGCCGCTACACCGCCGCGCTCATCGAATTCATCGGCCCCGAAAAAGATGTTCCCGCCCCCGACATGAACACCAACGAGCAGACCATGGCCTGGATCATGGACACCTACTCCATGCACATGGGTCAGACCATGACCTCGGTCGTCACCGGCAAGCCTGTCTCGCTCGGAGGCTCCCGTGGCCGCCGCGAGGCCACCGGCCGCGGCATCTCCGTCGTCACCGACCAAGCCCTCAAGCACCTCAACATGATCCCCTCCGAAACCTCGGTCATCATCCAGGGCTTCGGCAACGTCGGTTCCAACGCCGCCAAGCTCCTCTGGGATAAGGGCTACAAGATCATCGGCATCGGCGAATACGACGGCGCGCTCTTCAACCCCGAAGGCTTGGACATCTCCGAGCTCCTCGAACACAAGGCCCGCACCGGTACCATCCACGGCTTCAAGGACGCTCAACCCTTCGACAAGGACGCCATCCTCACCCAAAAGTGCGACGTCCTCATCCCTGCGGCCACCG
>Ga0302313_10000489_pt1 | contig 35358 bp, 36 predicted proteins | sample III_Palsa_N2_2_FD_200454 | JGI IMG/M metagenome (GOLD analysis project Ga0302313, IMG submission 200454) | Peat permafrost microbial communities from Stordalen Mire near Abisko, Sweden - III_Palsa_N2_2 | ecosystem: Environmental > Terrestrial > Soil > Palsa > Peat permafrost | place: Sweden...
AACATCAAGTTACAGGGTCCAAAAATTAGCCGCGCATTGACGACAAATTGGTACGCTCATCGGGTGGAAGGACGGTTCGACCGATGTTTGGGCAGGTGAGGTGAAGTTGATGGATGCCGTTTCGCAGGCGCTGCTCGGCGCACAGACCAAGGCTGAGGCGCTATTTGCTGCAGTGGTCCAAGGCGGATTGATCAAGCCGGGTAAATTCGAGAGTCAGTTGAGTGCGGAGATTCACAAACTCGCGCGTCGCCGTTTCGGCGTCAAGCGGCATTGGCACCAGCGGATTGCCCGCGCCGGCGCGAACACCTTGCTGGGATTTCACGACGAGTGCGCGGATCGCCGAATCGCCGCGGACGATGTCGTGTACCTGGACTTCGGCCCGGTGTTCGAAGCCTGGGAAGCAGATTTCGGTCGCACATACGCGTTGGGCTCCGACCCGGACAAGCACCGCCTCGTGGCAGACATCGGGATCGCCTTTCGGCGAGGCAAGGATTACTTCGAATCCAATCCGCAGCTCACGGCCGGGGAGTTGTATGACTTCGTTGCGGAACTCGCGACCCAACGCGGGTGGGAGTTCGGCGCGCCCACGGCGGGGCACCTCATCGGCCAATTTCCTCATGAGAGCGATCCGGGAGACTCCAAGCGCTTTTCGATCCGTCACGGCAATCCGCAGTCATTGCGCGAGCCGGACGAGCGGGGCAATCCGCGCCACTGGATTCTGGAAATCCATTTTGTGGATCGGGCACGCCAGATCGGTGGCTTCTTCGAGGAGCTGCTGACGGTGCCCACGCCCGGATGAGGCTGCGCGTGGCTTATACGGACGGTGGCTCACCCGCGAGGTGCGTGCGTGCGGGCTTGCGGATAAGGAAGTAGGCCAGCAGAGCCACGGCACCGATGGCGCCGATCACCGTCTCGGCGGCTGCGAGCCCGCGGGCACCTCCATGATCGCCGCCCCAGCCGTCCACCTGCAGCATGTAGAGCACGGGTATGTTACCCAACGAATTGATGAGGCTGTAGCGCGCGCTGCCGCTCTTGCCGGCCTCGCCCAGAAATTCCAGTACGACGGCGGTGAATACGGCAAGACATGCGCCGAGCGTAAAGACGTAGAGCAGTACGCCCACGTAGTAGGTGGCCGGCCGCATCGGTCCGAGCCAGAGGGTTGCGAGGCACGCGCAGTTCACGAGTCCGACTACCGAATAGAGCACCGGCGCCCGCATCCGGGTGCGCAGCAGGGACATGGCCCCGGCGCCGGCGGCAGTCACGATACCGCCCACCAGACCGTTGATCCACGCGACATTATCGCCCGTGACACCGTACTGAATCGCGACGCCCGGCAGCAGGCCCGTTGCCGCGCCACTGGCGATCGGGAGGACCATGCACGCCACGTAGGGAAGAGCATCCCAGCGGCCAAAGGTGTCCTTGCACTCGCCCCAAACCCGCCGCATCGTTGCGCCGAGCCCCTGCTCCAGGAGCTGCTCCTGGTGCGGCGCGGCGAGCGCGAACAGTGCCGGTAGGGCAATCAGCGCGGCGGTAATCAGACCCAGCGTATTCCGGCTCACCCGCGAGCTCAGATAGATCAGGGCCCACGCCGAAAGTGCACCGAATCCTGCGGATCCTGCCTGGTAAAAACTGCCGGCCCGGCGGCGGGACTGCTCGGAGCGCAGTGCACCCATCATGCCCCCGGCGCTCGAGACGACGAGCTGGCTGCAACACGCAGCAACGAGCATCAGGAGCAGCGCGCCATGTGAGGAGAGCTGGGGCTGGCGAAAGCCGAGCAGCGTCAGGAGCGCAGCGAGGAGGGCGCCCACGAGCAGCCAGGTGCGCCGGCGGATAAAGAAATCGGTGACCGGACTCCAAAGAAAGTACAGGCTGGTCGGCAGCGACAGCAGGCCGATCAGGTACGCCTGGGTGCCGCTGTCCACGGCCTGCAGACTCAGGAGATAGCCGAGGACACCCCCTTGGATTACGCCATTCGCCAATACACCGGACGGTGCGATGAGCAGACCGAATATCCAGGCTCGGTCGCGCGCCGGCGCGTGCTGCGGGGTGCTCCGGGCAGTTGGCATGTACGTGGCAGGTCTATTGGGGTGAAAAAAAGGCGGTGAGAACCGCGGTCACTGACAGGACCGCAACCATGAGCACCCATTCGGCGGCCATCGAGCCGCGCAACGACGTGTCCGAGCGCGCCGCCTCGAATGCAGGTGTCAGCTGCCACTTGTTGTACGCCGCGAGCACCATTAACAGTCCAAAGCCAGCCAGTTTGACGAGCAGCAGTTCGCCATAGGGTTTACCCAGCACGTTCAGGGATCCCGCCAGCAGCCACGCCATCGTGAGTCCCGCCACCAGAATAAGCGGTACCAGCCAACCCGCAATGACCGAAAACCGCCGCAGGACCGCCGCGGCGGTAGCGCGCGACTCGCGGCGAATGACCAGGGCGAGGGGCAGCAGGGAGCCAAACCAGAACGCCACCACCAGCAGATGCACGGCGAGCAATGGGCCCAACACCCACCGCAACGCATGCGTGCTGGTGTGGCCCGTGATCAGGAAGCCGCCCACCGTGACGACACCGCCGACACTGGCCCAGGCAGGGTTGCTCAGCGGCTTCCACAGGCCAGCGAGGACCATCAAGAGCCCCATCGTTTGCACCAACTGGGAGATCCCGGATCTGCTGCTCCAGGCAAGTCGCTGCAGATCCTGATCCCGCAGACCCTCGAAGTCGCCCGACAGACGTGCAGCATCCAGCCCAAGATGGGTGAGGATCACCATTGCGCCGATCGCCGCGCTGCTCAGGCCCACGTGTCGAATCGCGGATCGTGCGCCGGGCACCGACGCGCCGAAGGCGGTGAGAAAGAAGCCTGCGCCAGCGGCCTGAAAGAGTGCTGCGAACCCCAGGGCACGCACGATGACGGAGAGCAGGTCAGGCGTCATGGCGTGCCGGATCGCAAGCCAATTATCGGCTGCCCGGCGCGGCGGGTTTGCCGGACGCGGCCACGGTGAACCTGATTGTTCCGGAAGTGACGTGATTATCGTCCGCCGCCACGTTGCGGAACTTCAACGTATACACGCCGGCGGTCAGCTTCGGGGCCGGGATGCTGAAATGGTCACTGGCCTCTTTGGGCAGCCCCACGATCTTCTGCGGGGCGCTATCGCCGTCCTTCTGGAGGGTGAGCGCGGTCAGATGCGCGGCTTCGGAGAACATCAGCAGGAAGCGCTCGGGCGCTGTCATCAGGGTGCTGTCATTGGCAGGTTCTGATTGCCTCAGGTGAGCATGCGCGAGGGCGACCAGAGGTGCACACAGCAGGCCAGCAAGGATCATCAACAGTCGAATGCGTTTCATCCGAGGTACCTCCATGAAGTGAATAACACGAAATACTGAAAACCACCTAGAACCAGACATGAAAGCCTGCGACCCAAAGCAGGGAATGAGTGTCCTGGCCCGCGCCCGGGGTGCGACGCCAGGCCACGCCTGCATAAGGCGCAAGTTCGCGTCGAATCTCGTAGCGGACGCGAAGTCCGAGCTGCATGTCCGAAAGTCCGGAGCTGACTTCCCGGGCGGCATCGCTCTTGCTGTAGAGGTTGGTTTCAATCTCCGGCTGTACGATCAGCCGCTGAGTGATCAGCAGATCGTGTTCGACCTTGAACCGCGCTGCCGCACGACCTGCCTCGCCCAGATAAAGGGTCGCTTCCACGTCAAACCAGTAAGGCGCCAACCCCTGGACACCCACCGCCGCCCAGCCGCGGGCGGGGCCGTCTCCCAGGTCGTAGCGCGCCCCCGTCTGAAGATCCCACCAGCGCGTGAGCACGTGATCCCACAGCAGTTCGTTACTTGAAGCGTCCCGATCAGCGGCGTTCGGCGACCCCTCGGTCTTCACCCATACCTTGTCGTAGTCGGTGCCATACCAGGCCTGCCCATCCCAGGCGAGCGCTGTACCTCCCGAGCCGCCTTCCAGTTCCAGCTGATCGAGCATCACCTTGCCGATCGCCGCGCGGTCATCCATTCCCATCACAGTGCTCATCGCCTGCTCCGACATGTCGGGCATGGCGTCGGCCGGGGGCGCAGCACTCCGGCAGGACAGCGGCAGCATCAGCGCCAGTATGGCGCCCGTCATCGCAAAGCGCGCCGCGTTCATGCCTGGACCCGCACTTCGCGAAACATTCCGGCCGCCATGTGGTACGTCAAATGGCAGTGGTAGGCCCAGCGGCCGGGTGCGCCAGCGGTGACCAGATAGCTCAGACGCTGGGCGGGCTGCACCACCACCGTGTGCTTGCGCACCTGGAAGCGGCCATCCTGCGCCATGACCTCGCTCCACTGCCCGTGCAGGTGGATGGGGTGAGTCATCATCGTGTCGTTGATCAGCACGAACCGAACGCGCTCGCCGTACGTGAGCTGCAGGGGTGCGCTCTGCGAGAACTTCTCACCGTTGAAGGACCACATGAACCGCTCCATGTGCCCGGTCAGGTGCAGCTCGATTTCCCGGCTGGCATCACGCGGGTCGAGCGCTCCGCCGGTGGTGTGCAGGTCCGCATAGGTCAGAATGCGCCGACCGTTCTGACGCAATCCGACCCCGGGGTCATCGAGGTCGGTGCGCGGCATGTCGACTACCATATCGGCGCCCGGTCCATAGCTCGCGGGCCTGGGCATATTTGCCATGGTCATGTTCATGCCGGTCATATTCATGCCCATGCCCATGTCCGTCATCGCAAGCAGCGGCCGCGCATCGAGGGCCGGAACCTGCGCGCTAAGTCCGGCGCGTGGGGACAGCGTGCCGCGTGCAAAGCCGGAGCGATCCATCGACTGGGCAAAGATCGTGTACGCATCACCGCTCCTGGGCCTGACGATGACATCGAGCACCTCCCCGGGTGCCAGCCGAAACTCCTCGACGGTCACCGGTTCGATGTCCTGACCATCCGCCGCCACGACGGTCAGATCCAGCCCCGGAATGCGAGTATCGAAAAAGCTCATGGCCGAGCCATTGATGAAGCGCAGGCGCACGCTCTCGCCGGGACTGAACTGCGCGGTCCAGTTGCCCGCGGGCGGCGCGCCGTTCATGAGGTAGGAGTACGCGGCACCCGAGACATCGACCAGATCGCTCGGGTCCATCCGCATCCGGCCCCACATGCTCCAGTCGCTGGCCGCTGTTGACCAGCCCTTGCTGCGCACTTCGCCGAGGAAGTCGGCCACCGTGCGCTGGCCATGGTTGTAGTAGTCGCTTTGCCGTTTTAGGGTCGCGTAGAGATGTTCCGGATCGCTGTCGGACCAATCCGAGAGCAAAATCGTGTAGTCGCGTTCGGTGCGCTGACGCGCAGGCGCGCGCGGCTCGATCACGATCGGTCCGTACAATCCGGTCTGATCCTGGAAGCCCGAGTGCGCGTGATACCAGTACGTGCCTGACTGCAGCACGGGAAAGCGATAGACAAAGGTTTCGCCAGGGGAAATGCCCGGGAAACTCAGACCCGGCACGCCATCCATGGAAGCGGGGAGCAGGATCCCATGCCAGTGAATGGAACTGGGCACCGGTAAACGGTTCGTCACCCGCAGCGTGACCGTATCGCCCTCGCGCCAGCGCAGCAGCGGCGCGGGGACCTGCCCATTGACCGCCGTCGCTATGCGCGGTCGACCGGTGTAGTTCACCGGCAGCGCGCCGATCGTCAATTCAAAGTCGGTGCCGGAGAGGACCGCGCCGGAGATCGCAGCACGGGCGCTCGACCAACGGGTCCCGCCTGCCAGCAAGGCACTACCGGCGACACCTTGAACAAAAGCGCGCCTGGAGAGCACAGACATATATCACTCCAACGGACGATGAGCGTGCGCGGAGGCCGCACGACATCTGCAAGGCCGCCAACGGGCGGGACTTTGACGTCAGGGGAGGATTTGGATTGGAGGACGGAAGAAGACGGAGGGAGGCCCGCTGATGCGGTGAACCTCAGTGGCAGACACCTCGGGGTAGCTGATGCTGAACATCATCGGCATCGGCAGCGCCACCATCAGCGCAGGGGCATGAAGGCACGGACACTGCGAGGACTTGCAGCACGTGCCATCGTTGGCGGGCACCGGGTATCCCGCGTGATCCGCAGGGGTGCCGGCCATTCCGGAGCAGGGTTCCCCGCCCATCATCGTCATCGGTTGAGTAGGCGCACGCACCGTGGCCTGCGCAGTGACGGGATGCGTGAAGTCTCCCAGCAGCAGGCGCGTAAGCACCAGCACGATCGCAAGGATTCTATGGGAGAGGGGACGACGCATGGCTGGCTCAGATACTAACCGCTCCCTCAGGGCCGATCAATTTTGGGGCCAGATCAGGGGTTGATGCGCCGGACCTCCTTCAGGAGTTCCAACAGCAGATCCGTGATGTTCTGCAACTCCGCCGCTACCATCTTTGTGGGGTCGAACACGCCGCCACGCGCCTTGGCGAGCTTGGCGCTGAGCGTCAGTATTGAGATTTGATCGTTTTCCATGAGCTGTCCTTCGGGAGTTCCGCGATGATGCAGCATACGGCCATTGGCGCCGGCGAATTGCACTATTCCTGACGGGCCCCATCCGCCCCATTACAGGGCACTCCTGCCCCCGTTATGGGTGTTGTCAAATCAACAGTTCCTGATGGTGGCCCGGCGCGGGCGGGGTCTTCAGGCGGGCCTGCGGCCCGTGTCGATGAGGGTGGCGGCGTTGATTTCGCCCACGCTGCGTGCGCCGCAGCCCACCATGGCCAGCCGCAGCTCCAGGTTCAGGATATCAAGCACGCGCTCCACCCCGTCCTGACCAAAGGCCGCGAGCCCCCATGCGTAGGGACGGCCAATGCCGACCGCGCTCGCGCCCAGCGCGAGTGCCTTGAAGGCATCGGTACCGCGGCGTACGCCGCCGTCGACGAGTACCGGAATGCGGCCAGCGACTCCTTTCACGACTTCGGGCAGGGACTCCAGGGTGCCACGGCCGCTTTCGATCGACCGGCCGCCGTGATTGGAGACGATGACGCCATCCGCGCCGTTCCGGACGGCGAGGGCCGCGTCCTCCTCCGATTCGATTCCCTTGAGCACCACCTTCATCTTCGTCACATCCTTCAACCGCTTGACGAAGTCCCAGGTGAGGGCGGGTTGGGTCAGTCCGAGGTTCTGAGTGTCGATACCGCCGAACATGGGTTTGGTGCTGATGAGGGGCCGTGGATTGCCGTGTTCGTCCACGGCGTGGCAATTGCCACAGGTGCGCGTGTCATCGCGGCGCAGACGCGTTGCAGTCTCCGTGTTGCGCCCGGCGGGAGTATCGACCGTGACCGCCACGACGGGACAGCCGGCGGCCTCGGCCCGCTTGACCAGCTTGCGGGTGACCTCGAACTGGTTCGTGGTGTAAAGCTGGTACCACACCGGCGTGCCGCGCGCCTCATTGATGGCTTCGACGGGGAACGATGCCTGGGTCGACATGATGTGCAGGGCGCTTTTCTTTTTCGTCGCGCGTGCGACGGCGATGTCGCCCTCGGGATGCAGCGCGCGCAGGCTGCCGATCGGCCAGCAGCCGATTGGCGATGCGGCCTTGATCCCGAACACCTCGATTGCCAGATCCACGTGGCTTACGTCGACCAGGCGACGGGGCTTGAGCTGATAGCGACCATAGGCGGTGAGGTTGGCGTGCAGTGTCACATCGCCATCGACGCCGCTTTGCAGGTAGCCCCAGTGGGCCGGCGGCACCAGCCGCTGTGCAATCGCTTCGAGTTCGAAGACATCCAGTGCGTCCGCTGCAGAGGCGGGCAGGTGCTCATCGGCAAGCACGTCGGTCCAGGAGCCGAGCGCGGCCAACACAGGGCTTGCAGCCAGATATCTCAATAGCGCGCGACGTTCAGGTCTCATGGTCCCCCCTTTGGCAGCGAAGGCTAGCGCAAGCCTCCCGGTAAATCACCGACTCATTTTGCCCGTGGCAGCCCCCCTGACCATCCGAGGGCCGCGGTCGCGCTCAGACTGTCGCGAAGCGGGCGATGGCTCGCCTCAACTCTCCGGCGATGCCAGGGTGGTCGGCAGCGTGCCCTGCATCATCCACAATCACCAGCTCCGAGCGGGGCCAGCGCCGATGCAGCGCCCAGGCATTGGCGATGGGTGCCTGAAAGTCGAAGCGCCCGTTCACCAAAATACCGCGGATGTCGGCGATCCTGGCTGCGTCATGCAAGATGCGCCCGTCGCCGAGCCAGGCGTTGTGCCTCACATAGTGAGTGACGATCCTTGCGAAGGCCAACGCGAACTCCCGGTCGCGGAATCGGCGAGCAAGGCCGGGCACCGGCGGCCAGTTCGGCGTGACCGACTCCCAGTGACACCATGCCAGCGCTGCGGCATCCCGAACGGACGCATCCGGATGCTCCAGCACTCGGCAGTAGGCCGCAACGATATCGCCGTCGCGGTCCCGCTCGGGCAAGGCGTCACGAAGGCGTTGCCACTCCTCGGGAAAGAATCTGCCGATGCCGCCACGAAACAGCCAGTCGAATTCCTCCTGCCGGCCGGTCGTGATGCCAAACAGAACCAGCTCTGAGACGCGCTCGGCAAACAGTTCCGCGTAGGCTAGCGCCAGTGCGCTGCCCCATGAGCCGCCCAAAACCAACCAACGTTCGATCTGAAGGTGTTGCCTGAGCAGCTCCATATCAGCGATCAGGTTTGCCGTCGTGTTCAGCGCCAGCGATGTGCCGGGAAGACCTGCATGCGGCAGACTGCGTCCACAGCCGCGCTGATCGAAAAGCACGACGTGGTAGGCGCGTGGGTCGAACAGTTGCCGGTGCCAGGGCTGACAGCCCGAACCGGGTCCGCCGTGCACGACCACGGCGGGCTTGCCCTTGGGATTGCCACACAACTCCCAATAGATACGATCGCCACCGGCGACTTCCAGCATTCCTTGTATGTACGGAGTAGCTGGCACGACAACTACATCTGCTCTGGAGCGCCGATCCCCAGGAGATCCAGGCCGCGCGCCAGCACTCGCGCCGTCAGGCCGCTCAGCCTCAATCGCGAGGTTCTCACGATGGGTTCAGCGGTCAGCACCGGGCAGGCATCGTAAAAACGGGTGAACGCGGTGGCGATCTGGAACAGACGCTGGCACAGCCGATGCGGCTGCAGGGATTCCCCGACGCCGGCAATCGTCGCGGGGAACTCGAGCAGCTCCAGCGCGAGCGCCCGCTCCGCCGACGCCTCGATGCGTATCGCACCACTGTCGCCAACTTCCGCAAGGCCCGCCGCGCCGCCCTTGCGCAGCAGGGAGCTGATGCGGGCATGGGCGTACATCAGGTAGGGCGCGGTATTGCCATCGAACGCCAGCATCCGGTCCCACTGGAAAACGTAGTCGCGAATGCGGTCATTGGCCAGGTCGGCATACTTCACGGCTCCCACGCCCACCATCTGTGCGATGCGCGAGCGTTCCGTCTCATCCAGCTCGGCTGAGCCCTGATCCAGGATCACTCTTGCACGGCTCACGGCTTCATCGATCAGTGCCACGAGGCTCACCGCCTCGCCGGCGCGGCTCTTGAGCACCTTGCCGTCCTGCCCCAGCACTGATCCGAAGGCGACGTGCTCCAGTCGCACATCCGCCGGCGCCCAGCCGGCAAGCCGCGCGGTTTCGAACACCATCGCAAAGTGCTGGCTCTGCGTAGCGCCCACGACATAGAGAATCCTCCGGGCACCCAGTTGGTCAACCCGGTATTTGATTGCCGCGAGGTCGGTGGCGGCATAGCCGAAACCGCCATCCTGCTTGCGTACGATCAGCGGCAGGGAGTTGCCGTCTCTTCCGGAAAATCCCGGTGGGAAAACACAGATTGCGCCCTCACTGGATCGGGCCAGACCCTTGGCCTCAAGTTCGCTGACGACAGCCTCGAGCAGCGGGTTGTAGCGACTTTCTCCCGCGATGTCCTGATCCGTCAGCCTGACCTGCAGCCGCTCGTACAGCGTTCTTATATACGCGGTGGTCACCTCGAGCAGCCGTTGCCACAGCAGCAGCGTTTCCGCATCGCCCTGCTGCAGCAGCACGACCCGCGCGCGCGCGCGGTCGCCAAATGCCGGATCCGAATCGAACTTGAGCCGTGCAGCCCGGTAGAACGAGGAAAGCTCCCGCACGTTATCGCCGCCATGGTGCAGACCCTCATCGAGCATCTGTTCCAGAAGCATGCCGAAGGGTGTGCCCCAGTCGCCGATGTGGTTTTGTCGGATGATCCTGTGGCCGAGAAATTCCAGTGTCCGCACCAGGCAATCACCGATGATCGTGCTGCGCAGATGTCCGACGTGCATTTCCTTGGCCAGGTTCGGCGAGGAGTAGTCCACGACGACGGTTTGCGGCGTATCGGTCTGCTCGATGCCGATTCGCGGGTCCTCGATCATGCGGTGCAACTGCGTTGCAAGAAATTCGGGGTGGCAGGTCAGATTGATGAAGCCAGGCCCGGAGACGACGGCCGTTTGGATGATGTCTCCCCGCTGCAGGTGGTCGACGATCGCCGTCGCGACCTCTCGCGGATTGCGCCGCAGCGAACGGGCAAGCGCGAGTGCCACGTCTGCCTGGTAGTCCGCATGTTCCGAACGGCGAACGGCAACTTCGAGCGACTCCGGGATCGCGCCAAAGGCCGCGCTGACGGCATGGCGCACCAGGGTGCTCAGATCGGTTTGTGGATCAATCATATGGTCACACTAAGTTATTGAAGTAAAAGCCTGCAAGTGGCTAGACTAGGCCCGCCGGATTTCCAGGGGGATAAACAAAATGAAGCGAATGAAGCTTATTGCGTGGCTGAGTGCGATGAGTGTCGCGCTGATTTTCCTGGCAGGGGTGGCCGAAGCCGCCGATACCCTGTTGGACCGTGCCGCGCTGCTCAAGCTGGCCGATACCTATCTTGCTGCGGTGGTCGCACGTGACCCGAGCAAGGTGCCGTTTGCGAACGATGCGAGGGTCATCGAAAACATCACGCACATCAAGGTCGGCGAAGGAATCTGGAAGACGGCCACCGCGGGCGCCACCGACTTCAAGATCGTCGCGGCCGATCCGATGCTGCAGGAAGTGGGCGGTCTGGTCGTGATGCAGAACGACGGCAAGCCGGTCCAGTTCGGTTTCCGCCTCAAGGTGGTGAACCGCAAAATTGTCGAAGCCGAGCACCTGGTTGTCGCGATCCGCAATCCCGACAATCCGAATCTGCAGAAGCCGCGCCCGGCCATCGCGCTTGAGATTCCGGACGAGTATGCGGATTCGCATGGTCGAATGATCCATATCGCCAAGTCCTATTACGACGCCCTGGACAACAACAACGGGCACCTCGCCCCGTTTGCGCCGGATTGCGAACGTCACGAGAATGGCATGCGTACGGCGCCGTTTGGTGGTCCGTCACTGGGCGGACAGATCCCCGGCGCGGCGCCGCGGCCGCCTGGCCTGCAGGGAATGCAGGATTGCACTTCGCAGATGGATTCGGGGGCGTTCCAGTACATCACCACGATCGAGGACCGCCGCGTGGAGATCGCCGACACCGTAACGGGCCTGGCGATCGGTTTCTCGCACTTCCATCATCCGATGACGGAAAAGAAGTTCCGGATCACCGGCAACCCGGACCGGCAGGAGTCCGACATGAGCAACCAGAAGCCCTTCGATATGCCGGCGATGCATATTTTCAAGATCTGGGGAGGTCAGCTGCACGAGATCGAGGCGGTGGGAATCAGCGTGCCGTACAACTCACCGACCGGGTGGGAGTGAGGCGCGCCCACACGTCCATTACCCCTCAGGCTCGCAGCATACCTGCGACTTCACGGAGGCCGCGAGGAAGCAACTGTCGTGTGCCGCCTCGTGCAGGGCCTGCAATGCCGCAGCATCAGGTCGGTTGCTGCCGATGAATTCGACATGTGGACGCAGCGTAACCTTGGTAATCGCAAGCTTGTCCTCCTCGTTCCTGCTCATGACGCCCACCGCGGTATCCCGATAGGCATTGACCCGATAGCCGCGCGCGGCGGCGATCGAGAGGAACCAGAGCATGTGGCAACTGGCCAGACTTGCCACAAACGCCTCCTCCGGGTCGACCGCATCGGCCCGCGACATCGGTAACGGCACGACCTGGGGGGATGAGGAGGCAGGCACTTCGACTCCCCCGTCAAACAGCCAGCGATGGCTTCGAGGGTAGCGGTTATCGGTGAACGTACTCCCGTCGCAATGCCAGTCGATGGTCGCTTGGTACTTGGACATGCCTCATTATAGGGTTTATGTTCATTGCGTCGCGAATTCTGCTCGTCGTTGCAGGTCTCGGTCTGGCCGCCGGCGCCGGCCACGCGCAGGTTGCGCAACAGGCATTCGCCGTGCATGGCGAGTTCACCTATGTCGAGCAGGCGGACTCGGACTTCAATGCGCCCTACGCCGGGCCGAACAGCCTCACGCCGAATCAGGGCCGGGAAACCGTTGATGCCAACCTGTCGATCGGTGCGAAACTGTGGTCCGGTGCGCAGCTGTGGATCAACCCGGAGATCGATCAGGGTTTTGGCCTGAATGACACGCTGGGCGTCGCGGGCTTTCCGAGCGGTGAGGCCTACAAAGTCGGAGCGAGACATCCTTATTTCCGGCTGCAGCGGCTGTTCGTGCGCGAGACCGTCAACGGCGAGGGGGAGCGCGAACCGGTGGCGGCAGCCGCAGGCGTTCTGGGCGGCGAACGCAGTATGAATCGCTGGGTCTTCACCGTCGGCAAATTGAGCGTCACCGATATCTTCGACAGCAACGACTACGCGCACGATCCGCGGGAAGATTTTCTGAATTGGGCTGCGGTTGATGCAGGTGCCTTCGATTATGCGGCCGATGCCTGGGGGTACACGGTCGGTGCGGCCGTCGAGCGGTACCAGGGGCAGTGGGCGGTCCGCGCCGGGATCTTCGACCTGTCCGACGTGCCCAACAGCGCACACCTGGAGCCGGGATTTCACGAGTTCCAGCTGATGGCCGAGATCGAGCATCGGCAGGAAATCGCGGGTCACCCCGGAAAGGTCCTGATCACCGGCTACGAAACCCGGGGGCGCATGGGACTACTGGATGAAGCCATCGCAGTTGCCGCAGCGAGCGATTCTCCCGCCGACATCGCGGCCGTGCGGCACTACCGCAGCCGTTTTGGCGGACTGGTGAATTTTCAGCAGGAACTGCTGAGCGATCTTGGTGCCTTTGCCCGCTACAGCAAGGCCGCCGGCAACGTCGAAGCCTACGAGTTCTCCGACATCGATCGCGCCATTGCGGCGGGACTGTCGCTCAAAGGCAGGCTCTGGCGGCGCAGTCAGGATTCGGTTGGCGTGGCGCTCATCGACAACGCCATTTCGGCCGAGCGCGAGCGGTTCTTGAATGCAGGCGGACTGGGAATCCTGGTAGGCGATGGCAAGTTGCCTCATCCGGGCACGGAGCAGGTAGTCGAGACCTATTACAATGCTTCGCTGTGCTCGTACGCGCAGGTCAGCTTCGACTACCAGTGGATTGCCAATCCCGCCTACAACCGCGACCGCGGGCCGGTGTCGGTGTTTGCGGTGCGTGTGCATGCGCAGTTCTGAGGCGCTCGATCTTAGGACTGTGACGTGATGCCAGACAGACCGGGCAGCCCCGGGTGAGATAGCGTCTTTAGGGGCGAGTCTTTTTCGGCAGTCTTATGCCACGGCACATTCTTCTGGTCGGCGACGAGGGGCGGCGGCTGCAAGCCCCGGAGCTGCTGCCCCGCGCCTCCCACTTGAGCGTCACGGCGGCACACGGATGTGCGCAGGCGATCGAGGAACTGGAGCGTCGCGTACCGGACGTGATGGTCGTGGACCTGGACGTGCTGGCAGAGGACGGGATTTCACTGCTGCTCACCGTCGCACAGCGCTGGCCGAGCATTTCCCGGATAGCGCTTTCGCAGATTGCGGACTATCCGGGCCAGTCGTACCAGACATCCGCGCCGGTCGCGCACCAGTACATCGGCTGGGATACCGCCCACGCTGATCTTCGCGAGGCAATCGAACGCTGCCTGCATCTCCAGGATCTGCTGTCGAACCCGGGGTTGCGCTCGCTCATCGGCAGTATCCGCCATCTGCCGTCGCGCCCGCGCATCTTCACCCGGCTGCAGGTCATGCTCAGCCACAAGAATGTCACGCCGAAGAAAATCTGCGCCGTCATCGAAGCGGATGCGGCGATCACGGCGAAGGTCATGCAGCTCGCCAACTGTGCGCTGTTCCACGACGGCGAACGGGTCAGGAACATCGAACAGGCACTGGTGCGACTCGGGTTCCTGGGCGTGCGCAACCTGGTGCTCAGCACCGAGGTTCTCGCCGGTTGGAGCAGGAAGGCGGGCAGCAGCGTCGACCTGGACTCCATGCAGGCCCATGTGCAGCGGGTCGCGCGGGTGGTCGCGGCGCTGACGGCCGGCACACCCTACCGGGATGAAGCGGTGCTCGCGGCCTTCCTGCACGATATCGGCTACTGGGTACTGGCCCAGGAGCGGCCGCAGGAGCTCGATCGGGCAGCCGCTCTGGCCGTCGCCGCGGATATCCCGGTGCACGAGGCCGAACGGCGCGTGCTCGGAACCTGCCATGCTGAGATCGGTGCGTACCTTCTCGGGTTGTGGGGTATGCCCAATACCCTAGTCGAGGCGATTGCCTACCACCACACGCCCGAACGCGTCGGCGCGCGGCGGTTCAATACGCTGTCGGCACTGGCGGCAGCGCTCGCGCTGTCCGGGACTGATGACAGCGATGCCTTCGCCAGTCCGCCGCGGCGCAATGGCGTGGTCGGCCAGGACTTTTTCGATCAGCTCGACGGCTGTCCCTTCGATTGGGTGGAGGCGGAAAAAATCGCGATGGACTGTCTGGCGGAACAGGATTCCTAACGATCCGCATTTGCGCGGAAGCGTTGCCAAACTCCTGCAACTTTTGTCACTCTGCGGTGTGCTAGGGGTACGAAACCGGCCCCAGTTCCCTTACCTCGCGGCGGCTAGGTTGGGAAGAATCAAGGAGTTATGAAAATGGCATGGCGGACACTGCTGCAAGCACTCGTAATACCGGTCGTGATCCTGGCGTTCATGGCTAACGCAAGCCAGGCCGAGGCCAGAGGCTGCATCAAGGGCGCCGCCGTCGGCGCCGTGGCAGGACACGTGGCGGGGCACCATGCGGTGCTCGGCGCCGTGACCGGTTGTGCCGTGGGGCATCACCTGGCGAAGAAAGAGGAACAGCGGCAACGGCAGCTGCGGCAGCAACAGACGCAACCGCAATCCCAGCCCCCGGCGCCGCAGACTCCCGGCCCGCGCCCGGCGCCGGAGGCCGGCGCCGCGACGGTCTGAGCGGTGTGCGCCCGATTCAGCGCGCCGCGAGTCGCCATAGCGAAGTGACTTCCGCGGCGCGCGCCCGGTAGAGCGGGTCAGTTTGGTCGCCGGCCTTCGGATGTCGTGGCCGAATCTCGTGCCGCCCGAGGACCTTCAGATCTGCTGCGTCAATTGCGGCCAGCAATTCCTCCCGTGACCGCAGCCCCAGGTGCTCGGCGAGATCCGACAGGATCAGCCAGCCCTCCCCATCGCGGTCCAGGTGCCCCGGCAGTGCGTTCAGGAAACCGTGCAGCATGCGGCTTTCCGGATCATAGAGCGCCTGCTCCAGCGCTGAAGTCGGTCGCGCCGGTAGCCAGGGTGGATTGCAGACCACCAAGGCAGCGCGACCGGCCGGAAAAAGCTCCGCCGCCACGACTTCGACCCGATCCGCCACGCCGAGTCGTTCGAGATTCTCCCGAGCGCAGTGCAGCGCGCGCGGATCCAGATCCGTGGCCACCACGTGCCCGATACCGCGCCGTGCCAATACCGCGGCCAGGACGCCGGTGCCGGTGCCGATGTCGAATGCGACGCTGCGCGTGGCAGTGAGCGCCGGCAGGGGCGTCGAGTTCACGAGATCGACGTATTCGCTGCGGATGGGCGCAAAAACTCCGTAGTGAGGATGGATTCGACCACCGAGGGCCGGAATGTCGATTCCCTTGGTGCGCCACTCGCGGGCTCCGATCAGTCCCAGCAGCGCGCGCAAGGACAGCAGCGTGGGTCCCTCCGCCGGGCCGAACGCCGCAAGGCAGGCCGCGCGGATGTCCGGTGCGCGCCGCAGCGCCAGATGATATTCCCCGTCGAGCAGCACCAGCAGCATGCCGAGAGTGCGTGCCCGCTGGGCGCGAGCCTGGCGATACCGATGGAATTCTGCAGCACTGATGGTGGACGCGGCTGCCGGTACGGCCCTTGATTTGCGCGACGGCCGATCAGCGCGATTTGCCAGCGCTACCAGCATCTGGCGCGCATTCTGGAAGTCACCGCGCCACAGCAATGCGGTCCCCTGGCAGGCGAGGCCGTAGGCCTCATCGGCGCTGGTGCGATCATCGATCGCGACCACGTGGCTGGGCGGCGAGGCGTTCGCGGAACGCCAAGACGCGCTGCGCGGCTCGCCGTTCTCAGTCCAATGGATCAGCGGGGACGTGCTCACCGGATCAGCATGCCACTGCGACAGGCTGGGCGTACGATGACTTTCGGCAACATCAAGGGGATGACCATGGCGGCGCTTGTGGTGATCATCATCATTGCTTTCCTGGGACTCTCGGGTATCCGCATCGCACAGGAATATCAGCGTGGCGTCGTATTCCGGCTCGGGCGCTACAAGGGACTTCGCGGTCCGGGGATGTACTGGATCATGCCGTTGGGAATCGAGCGTTCCGTCACCATCGACATCAGGACGCGGACCGTCTCCGCGGAGCAGCAGGAGACGATCACCCGCGACAGCGTCACCATCAAGGTCAATGGCGTGCTGTGGTATCGGATCGTGGACGCCGCGAAATCGGTGATCTCGGTGGATGACGCGCCCGCCGCCGTCTATCAGCTGGCACTCACCGGACTGCGCAACATCATCGGGCAGCACGACCTGGACGAGGTTCTGCAGGAGCGCAACAAGATCAATGATCTGCTGCGCGAGAACATCGTCGGATCGGCCACCCGCTGGGGCCTGGAGGTCGAGCGCTTCGAGATGAAGGACGTCGAACTCCCCGGCGCCATGCAGCAGGTCATGGCGATGCAGGCGGAGGCCATTCGTGAGAAACGCGCCCGCATCATCAAGGCCGAAGCGGAGCTGGAAGCCTCGGTCAAGCTGGCCCAGGCCGCCGGACAGATGGCCGGCAATCCGGTGGCTCTGGAATTGCGGCGCATGCAGATGGTTTCTGAAGTGGGCGCCGAGAACAACAGCACCACCGTACTGATGATCCCCTCGGACTTTGTTTCACTGTCCAATACTCTGAAGGACTACCTGCAGGCGCGTACGCCCCGGGAACCTTAAGGTTTGCGCAGGGCCTCTGCGACGAGCTCGGCCATCTCCCGGGACCGCGCGTCACCCTGCTCCGCAAGTCCTGCCACGACTCCGCGCCGATCCTCAGGGGAGCGGTTCTGGCTGACCTTCCACTTCCCGACGATCCGTGAGATCGGGATCTCGATGCCGACGATCTGTTGGCGCATCTGCCGGATGAAGTCGGCGGGCGCGTCCCCCACATGCCACGGTGCCGGGCGTCCGGCTTCGTGTTCATCGGTGAGTTGCGTCAAATGCTGAAGCAGCCGGGACTCATCGACCAGCACGGGAATGCCGTGAGCGTGGACGACGGCGTAGTTCCAGGTCGGTACCACCTTGCCGTGCAGGGCCTTGCTCGCGTACCAGGAGGGACTGATGTACGCCTCGGCACCGTGAAAGGCGATCACGGACTCAACGGTGGCTGAGAATGACTTCCAGACGGTGTTGGCCCGCGACACGTGACACATCAGGGTGCCGTACTGCCCACGCTGCGGGTCGAGGATGAGGGGCAGATGATTCATGATGATGCCGTCATCGCCCTGGGTCGCCCAGGTCCCGAGCGGATGCGCGCGGATGAGCGCGTGCAGGACGCCCAGGTCATGCTCTTCGTGCAGTTTCGGGAGATACACGTCGAGTCGCTACCGCGCCGCGGCCAAGCCGGTGAGCCAGGCCTTGCCGCGGGCATAGAGGGCTTCCACTTCGGGACCCTTGAGACCCGGCATGTCCTTTTTCACCTCGTAGCCGATGCGTGTCTGAAGATAGGCGAGGTGGCGATAGCCTTCCGGGAACTGTGCGAGCAGCCCGGCATCCAATGAAAGTCGTGCCGCAGGGTCCACCGGATCCATGCGGTCCTTTTCATAGATCGGCTGGCGCAATACGAAACCCCATCTGCCTTGGCGCCGTTCGATGAAGTCATAGAACCGCCCGGTGCACACGACATCCACCAGGACGCCATCCACGCCCGCGCGCTGGCTGATGGTCATCTTGGTCTGCGCGAGGGCCCGGTCAGCCTCGATCTCGATCGAGCACCCTCCCAGGAAATGCAGGATGTTGACGCCCTTGGCCCAGCCTTGCCGGCTCGCCTCGATGAACCCGTCCACGTCGGCCTGGCACCAGGTGGCCATCATGCGGCCGTCATCGTGCCAGACGGTCCGGAACCGTTCCCAGTCACCTGCGTCCCGATACAGCGCCCAGTTCTCGACCAGCTCCCGGACCAGCATCCGGTCGGTGAGGGCGCTCAACTGAGCACACTCACGTGTGCGCAGACCACCTTCCAGCCTGCCTCGGTCCGCATCCAGGTCTGGCTCTGCCGCCCGGTAACCCCCGATGTGGTGCGGCGGAATTCCGTATTCGCAACCGCCAGGTCGCGGCCGAAAGTCGTGATCCGGGTGTTCGTGAGCGTGCGGGCGAGATTCAACGGCGAGCGGCCGGCGCGGAAGCTGGCAATGGCCTCATAGCCGTACAGATTCTCGGTCGCACCAAAGCGCAGGGTGTGGGGGCTGTTCCAGAACAGCGAGTCGAGGGTCTGCACATCGTTGCCGACCAGGGCGGTTTCGTAGCGGTTGAACTGCGCGGTGATTTCCGCGACGACCTCGGGGAGGTTGATCTCTGGCATGGGCGGTCCTGGTGAGTTATGTGCAAGGCATAGTTATCCGCAAGCCTAAGGGGAAATTCAAGCATTCCATGGCGCTGCGGGTGCCATTGGTGCATCCGACTTGCAAGAAGTTCATACGTATGTTTTAAATGCGGCATGGCTACTGGCAGGAAACACAACTCGGCGAGTACCGCGCTGCGGCTACTGGACTCGGCCGAACGACTCTTCGGCGAGCACGGCTACAACGGCGTCGGCATGCGCACGCTCGCGCAGCACGCGAAGGTGAATCTCGCGGCGACGACCTATCACTTCGGTTCCAAGAAAGCGCTGTATGTGGAGACCTTTCTGCGCCGTTTCCGGGCGGTCAATTCACGCCGACTGGAGCTGCTCGCGGCGGCGGACGCGGCGGCGCACGGGCAGCCGTTGCCTGTGGAGGACATCGTCGATTGCATGATGCGGCCGTCAGTGGAAGCCGGTCTCGCGCACCCGGCGTTCAACAAGCTCGTGGCGCGGACCCTGCTGGCACCACCGCCGTTTCTGCATGAGTACGCGCAGGCTGAACTCGAACCGAACATGAAGGTCTTCGTCAGTGCCCTGGAGCGCGCGTTGCCGGCGGTGCCGACCGACGTACTGAACCTGCGGCTGGCGCTGGCGCTGGGGGCCACGCTGATGTTCGGTGTCCAGGTGAGCGCGATAAAGATCAAGCGGGATGCGAAGCGCGAGGCCGCGTTCCTGAAGGAGCTGGTGCGTTTTACAGCCAGTGGGCTCGCGAGCCCCCCGGCCACTTTGGGTGCGGAACTCGCGCGGCTGCGACCGCCGGAAATGCGCCGGAGGTCAGCATGACCGGATCGTTCAAAGCTGCCGGTCCTGCGATCACGGCGACGCTCGCGGCGGTCCTCGCCGGTTGCGCCATGATTCCGCAGTACCAGCGACCGCCACTGCCGGTACCGGATGTGTATCCGGGGCAGGGCGTGGACCAGGTCACTGCCGCCAAGGCGGCCCCGGCTGCCGCGGCCGATATCGCCTCGCGCGAGCTGTTTCGCGACGAGCGGCTCAACCGCCTCGTCGAATTGGCGCTGGCCAACAATCGCGATCTACGCACCGCGGTGCTGAACGTGCAGCAGACCCAGGCCCAGTACCGGATCACCCGCTCAGCCCTGTTTCCCACGGTACAGGGGAGCGCGGGCTTCACCCGCTCGGAGACTTCCTTCAGCACCGCGACCCAGCTGCCGGGTGAGTTCGGAGGATCGGGCGCGGGCGCCGCGGCGTCGGGCACCAGCTACACCGCCAACAGCTTCAGCGCCAGTGTCGGCGTGACCTCCTATGAGCTGGACCTGTTCGGTCATGTGCGCAGCCAGAATGCCCAGGCGCTGGAGCAGTACTTCCAGACCGAGGAGGCACAGCGCGCAGCGCAGGTCTCGCTGGTCGGCCAGGTCGCAACCCAGTACCTGACGCTGCGCGAGACCGAGGAGCTGCTCAAACTCTCCCAGGACACGCTGGCCGCAGTGCAGTCTTCGTACGATCTCAACAAGGCCACGTTCGATGCCGGCGCCAGCAACGAACTGGACCTGCGTCAGTCCGAAGGCCAGGTCGAGACGGCGCGCATCGATGTGGAGACCTATCAGCGCCAGCTGCAGCAGGCACTCAACGCCCTGCAGCTGCTGGTGGGCGCGCCTCTGCCTGCGGATCTGCCGCCGGTGCGGCCTTTCTCCGATGCGGAGATGGTGGCGGATGTGCCGGCGAGTCTGCCCTCGGATCTGATTACCCGCCGCCCGGACATCCTCGAGGCCGAACACGGCCTGAAAGCGGCGAACGCCAATATCGGGGTCGCACGGGCTGCCTTCTTTCCAACGATCTCCCTCACCAGCTCGGTGGGCGTCACCAGCACGCAGTTGTCATCGCTCTTCAAGGCCGGCAGCGGCGAGTGGAGCTTCGGGCCGCAGATCTCCGTGCCGCTGTTCGCGGGCGGCAAGAATGTCGCGGGACTTGATTCGGCCAAGGTCGGTGAGCAGCTGCAGGTCGTCGCCTATGAGAAGGCCATCCAGACGGCGTTTCGGGAAGTGGCGGATGCCCTGGTCGGCGTCGACAGCTACGCACGCCAGATCACCCTGGAACAGTCATTGATCGACACTCAGCAGCGCCGGCTGGAGCTGGCGACGTTGCGCTATCGGCAGGGCGAGGACACGTACCTGAATGAACTCGCGGCGCAGCAGGACCTGTACAGCGCACAACAGGGTCTGCTGCAGGCGCAGTTCAACAGGCTTTCAAGCAAGGTTTCCCTGTACCAGGCCCTAGGTGGCGGCTGGAAGTGAGAGAAGCGACATGACAGACATCCGTTTCCGCAGCCGGGGCCTGCTGCTCGTGGCAGGCCTCATGGGAATCCTGGCCGTCAGCGGCTGCGGTCGCCCGGGCAGCAAGGGCCCGCGGTATGAGGTCGCCGCCGTCACCCGGGGCGATATCCAGGAGCATGTCACGGCCAGTGGCTCGTTGAGCGCGCTGGTGAGCGTTGATGTCGGCAGCCAGGTGTCCGGCAAGATCACGCACCTGTACGCTGATTTCAATTCACCGGTGCACAAGGGGCAGCTGGTGGCGGAAATCGACCCCACCGTGTACGAGGCGCAGCTGCAACAGGCACAGGGTGATCTGGCCAGCGCCCGGGCGGATGTGACGCTCAAGGGCCAGAACCTGCAGCGCAAGAAGATCCTGGTACCCCTGAAGGCCGCCTCGCAGTTGGACCTGGATCAGGCGACCGCGGAGCTGGCGCAGGCCGAGGCAACGGTCACCGTCAAGGAGGCGGCGCTGCACAGTGCGCAGGCGAACCTGAGCTATTGCAAGATTACTGCGCCGGTCGATGGCATCGTGATTTCGCGCAAAGTGGACGAGGGGCAGACGGTCATCGCCGCCATGAGCACCCCGGTGCTGTTCACCGTCGCCCAGGACATCACCAAGATGAACATCACCGCCGACATTTCCGAGGCCGATATCGGTCAGGTGAAGGTCGGCCAGGATGTCGAGTTCGGGGTCGACGCATTTCCGAACGAGGTGTTCCACGGCAAGGTGTCGCAGGTACGCAAGTCACCGACGACCACGCAGAATGTGGTCACCTACCAGACCATCATCGCCGTCGCCAACCCCGAGCAGAAGCTGTTCCCGGGCATGACCGCGGATGTCTCGATCCTGGTGCTGGAACGCGACAATGTGCTGAAGGTGCCGAACGCGGCCCTGCGCTACTCGCCGCCCGACAATGCGAAATTCAGTACCACGCCGCCCAAGCAGCTGCAGCGCGCGCAGCAGCTGGCCTACGCGCTGCAGACGGACAACGTCACCCTGACACCTAAGATCGTGCATACCGGTGCCACCGATGGCGTGGGCACCGAGATCCTGGATGGACTTGCGGCGTCGGACCGCGTCGTCACGGCGACGGCGGCCGCCGGTGCCACGGCCGTGCAGTTCGGGCAGACCAATGGCGGGCCGCCGCCGCAGATGTAACCATGACCCAGCATGTCATCGCACTGCGCGATATCACCAAGGTCTATGTCACCGGCGAGGTGGAGGTCCGGGCCGTCGCCGGCGTGAGTCTTGACATCGAACGTGGCGAGTTCGTGGCCATCATGGGCGCGAGCGGCTCGGGCAAGTCCACCATGATGAATATCCTCGGCTGCCTCGACCGGCCGACCGCCGGGCGCTACCTGCTCGATGAGGTCGATGTCGCAGGCCTCAACCGCAAGCAGCTCGCGCAGCTGCGCAATCGCAAGATCGGCTTCGTGTTCCAGAGCTTCAACCTGCTGGCGCGCACCACTGCCATGGAGAATGTCGAATTGCCGTTGTTCTACACCGAGCCGGCGGTCGCCTTGCGCGAGCGCCATAGGCGTGCCCGCGAGGCGCTGGAAAAGGTGGGTCTGGGCTCCCGGCTCACGCACCGGCCCAGCCAACTCTCCGGCGGTCAGCAGCAGCGGATCGCGATCGCCCGCGCGCTGGTGAACAGTCCGGACCTGCTGCTCGCCGATGAGCCCACCGGCAACCTCGATACCCGCACGAGCATCGAGATCATGGGCCTGTTCCAGGCGCTGAATGACTCGGGAATCACCGTGGTCATGGTCACCCACGAGCTCGACATCGCCGCCTACTGCAGGCGCATCGTAATCATGCGCGATGGCCGGGTGATCGAGGACCGCGTGAACCCCAAGCCCAATCGCGCCGATGAGCTGCGCGCCAAGCTCGATCGCGAGGAACGCGACGCGAAGATCGGTGAAAAGCCGGGAGTGCACTGATGTTCACCTGGCTGCGCGGCATACTGCTGCGAACCGCGCTGACCGCGCTCACGGCGCTGCGCGCGCTGCGCCGTAACAAGCTGCGCTCCAGTCTCACGGCGCTCGGCATCATCATCGGTGTGTTCGCCGTGGTGGCGATGGTGGCCATCGGCAACGGCACCCGTGCCAGCATCGAGTCCCAGGTCGCGGGCCTGGGGCAGAACATGTTGATGGTGTTCGCCGGCAGCCGCCGCTCCGGCGGCGTCAACAGCGGACTGGGCAGTGCCAGCGCGATCACGCTCGAGGACGCCGAGGCCCTGCGCCGCGAAATTCCCGATGTCGTGGCCTCGAGCCCGGAGGTCACGACGACCGCGCAGGCGATCGCCAATGGCCGCAACTGGTCGACGACCATCGCAGGTGAAGCCCCTGAATACCTCGTGATCCGCGACTGGACGGTCGCTTCCGGTTCGATGTTTACCGATCGTGAAGTCCGCAGTGCGGCCAAGGTGGCGGTCCTGGGGGCCAAGACTGCCCACGAACTGTTCGGCGTGCTCGACCCGGTGGGCCAGACGGTGCGCGTCGGCAACATGCCGTTCGTGATCATCGGTGTGCTGGCCAGCAAGGGCGCCGGAGTCGGCGGTCAGAACCAGGACGATCGCGTCGTGATTCCCTATACCACGGCGATGAAGCGCATCACCGGCGACAAGTATCTGCGTTCGGTGTACCTGCAGATCGGTGAGGCCGAACGCATTCCGATAGCGCAGGACCAGATCACCCGCCTGCTGCGCCAGCGGCACCGGCTGCTGCCGGGTGTATCGGATGACTTCAACATCTTCAATCAGCAGGAAATCGCCGACACCGTCAACACGGTGACCTCGACCCTGACCTTGCTGCTCGGCGCCATCGCGGGGCTGTCACTGGTGGTGGGCGGCATCGGCATCATGAACATCATGCTGGTCAGCGTCACGGAGCGCACCCGCGAAATCGGCATCCGGATTTCCGTCGGCGCACAGCCGGGGGACATCCGCATCCAGTTTCTGATCGAGGCCATCACCTTGAGCCTGCTCGGTGGGCTGGTGGGCGTGCTGCTGGGCATCGGCACCACGCGGCTGATCGGTGCCGTGTCGAGCTTCAAGCCCATCGTGAGCATGGGCTCGATCGTGCTTGCCTTCACGGTGAGCTTCTCGATCGGGGTGTTCTTCGGCTTCTATCCGGCCCGGCGCGCGTCGCTGCTCGATCCCATCGACGCGCTGCGCTACGAGTAGTCTTAGCATGGCAATGGTCACTCGGGATGTGCCAGTATCGGGTGAATGAAGGAACCCCACATACCCGCGCTTGCACTGTTGGTGCTCGCCTGTGTTCTGTTCCTGCCCCAGACCGGTGCGGCCCGTGATCTGAATCTCGGCGTCGTCAACTGGATCGGCTACGGGCCCATCTATGTCGCGGCCGCCAACGGCTACTACCGCCGGTACGGACCGGACGTGCACCTGGTGACATTCAGCGACAACTCGCTGATGCCGGGCGCAGTGCAGGGCGGCGAGCTCGACGCGTCCACCCTGACTTTCGACCAGGTGATCATGGGGGATTCGCGCGGCCTGACCTTGAAGGTGGTCATGCCCGTGGATTACTCCGTCGGTGGCGATGCCATCGTCGGTTCGAATTCGCTGCGCTCGCTGCACGACCTGAAAGGTCGCAACGTGGCCTTCCAGCCGGGCACGACGTCCGAGTTCCTGCTCGGCTATGCGCTGGGCACCGTGGGACTGTCGGAGCGGGACATCCGCCCGGTGACCTCGACACCCGAAGGCGTGCCGGCCATGCTGGCCAGCCACGCGGTGGATGTCGGGGTTACCTATGAGCCCAATGTTTCGACCGTGCTCAATCTGGATGGTGGCCGCCGCTTTCATGCGCTGCTGACCTCGCGCGAGGCTCGCGGCATGATCACCGATGTGTTCGTCGTGACCCAGGCGACGATCGCCCACAACCCGAAACTGGTCGAAGGCCTGATGCGCGGCACGCTCGATGGCGTGGCCTTCATGCGCAGCAATCCGCAGCAGGCCGCAGCAATCATCGCCAAGGTGCTGGAGATCTCCCCGGCGGAAGTGGCGCGCCAGCTGCCGCTGATCGAAAATCCGGACCTGCCGCATCTTGGGGATGTCTTCCAGAAAAGCGAGTCGCTGCCGTCCTTCTACGCCAGCGGCAGGATCATCGGCGACATGCTCGTGAAGTCCGGGCAGCTGCAGCATCTCGCACCCATCGATTCGACTCTCGACAGCCGCTTTGTCCAGGCACTGCAGGCCGGGCATTGATGGTCGCCGAGCGCTGCGCCCTGATCGTCATCGACATGCAGCGGGACTTCCTCGACCCGCGTGGCTACGTGGCGCAGACGGGCGTCGATGTGAGCCTGCTGCGCGTGACCATCGAACCGGTCCAGCGGTTGCTGGCGGGCGCCCGGGCGCTGGGAGTGCGCGTGATCCATACCCGCGAGGGCCATCGGCCCGATCTCACCGACCTGACTGACTTCAAGCGCCAGCGGACCGAGGGCAGCGGCGCTGCCATCGGCAGCCGCGGTCCCCTGGGGCGCCTCCTGGTCCGCGGCGAGTTCGGTCACGACATCATCGACGAAGTTGCCCCGTTATCCCACGAGGCGGTGATCGACAAGCCCGGGTTCGGGGCGTTCTACGCCACGGACCTGGAGTTGCTGCTGCGCGCCAATGCCATCACACACCTGGTGCTGGCCGGCGTCACCTCCGACATCTGTGTGCACAGCACGCTGCGCGAAGCGGTGGATCGCGGCTTTCATTGCACCACCGTCAGTGATGCCTGCGCGGCTGGTGACCCTGAAGTGCACGCGGCCATGCTCAAGTGCATCGCCGGCGAAGGCAATATTCTGGGCCGGGTCATGGACGCCACCGCCGTGATCCGCGAATGGCACAATCAGCAACAAGTCGCAACGGTCGGGAGTGTTGCCGAAGCAACACGGCATGCCGCAGGTATGCCAGAATCCTGCGGCGACAATTCTTAGAGGGGATGATCATGAAACTGCATACGCTTGTTCTGTTGGGCGCCGCCCTGGTGGCACCCAGTGTATTCGCCCAGGCGCCACCGGCGCCGTCACCGGAAATGCAGGCCGCCCGCGAGGCGGTGACCAAGGCCTGCGCCACGGATGCCTCGACTCTGTGCAGCGGCAAGCAGGGCCGGGAGATGTTCATGTGCCTGCGTACCAATAGCGACAAGGCGAGCCCGGGGTGCAAGGATGCCCTGTCAAAGCTGCCGCAGCGTCCGCCGCAGGCCCCGCCCGCGCAGTAAGCGCTTAGACCGTTTCGGTTCAAGGTAAACGGTGCCGGCACCTTTTTGCGGTGTCGGCATCCCTACCGGGTGCCTACCTGAACAGCTTCATCGCGTTCAGCAGGGCTTCATATACGCCCCACAGCAGGGGCACCCCGACCAGCGCCCAGGCCAGGAATACGGATACCGGCGCATGGCTCGAGGCAGATGGCCTTCAGAAGGCTGCGTCGAAGCAGATCTCCCCTTTGACGCCGACCTGGTAGGCGGACACCCGGCGCTCGAAGAAGTTGGTGAGCTCCTGCACGTCCTGCAGTTCCATGAACGAGAACGGATTGCGGGCGTTGAAGCGGGCCGGCAGTCCGAGCATCCTCAGGCGCTGATCCGCCACGTACTCCAGGTACTGGCGCATTTCCGTGCGCGTCATGCCCACGACCCCACCGGCCAGCACGTCCTGCGCAAACTCACTCTCACACTCCACCGCCTCCTCGAGCATCTGCACGACCTGGCGCGCCCACTCGGCATCGAACAGCTCCGGTTCCTCGGCGCGCGCGGTCCGGATGACTTCGAAGGCGAACGCCATGTGGGCGCTCTCATCGCGGAATACCCAGGCCGTACCCGCAGCGAGTCCGGGCAGCAGGCCTCGTGAGCGCAGGAAGTAGACATAAGCAAACGCGCCGAAGAAGAACAGCCCCTCGATGCAGGCGGCGAAGCAGGTCAGGTTCAGCAGGAAGCGGCGCTTGTCGGCGGCGTCATTGATGTGGGGCAGCGTGGCCACCGCATCGATCCACTTCTGGCAGAACTGTGCCTTGCGGCGGATCGAGGGGATGTTCTCGATGGCCGCGAACGCCTGCGCCCGGCGTTCCGGATCGCTGACATAGTTATCCAGCAGCGTCAGGTAGAACTGTACGTGCAGGGCTTCCTCGTACAACTGCCGCGACAGGTACATGCGCGCCTCCGGCGCATTGATATGCCGGTAGAGGCTGATGACCAGGTTGTTGGAGACGATCGAATCGCCGGTGGCAAAGAACGCCACCAGCCGCTCGATGAGATGGCGCTCCGCCGGTGTCATGCGGGTGCGCAGGTGCCCCAGGTCGATCTGGAAGTCGATCTCCTCGACCGACCAGGTGTTCTTGATGGCACCGCGGTACATCTCGTAGAAGCGCGGGTAGCGCATCGGCCGCAAGGTGAGGTCGAAGCCGGGATCGAGCAGACAGGCAGGAGCGCTCATTCGCAGGCCTCACAGGTTTCCGGGTTTTCCAAGGAGCAGGCGATGATCTGGCTTTCACTCACGGGTGCGGCGGCGCGCACCGTGGTCTTGGCGATTGCCGTCGCCGGGCGCGAGCGCAGGTAGTAGGTGGTCTTCAGGCCGCGTTTCCACGCGTACATGTACATCGAGGACAGGCGCCCGATATCCGGGTTTTCCATGAACAGGTTCAGGGACTGGCTCTGGTCGATGTAGGCGCCCCGCTCGGCGGCCAGATCGATCAGCGCCCGCATGGGCACCTCCCAGGCCGTGCGGTAGATATCGCGCAGTTGCGTCGGCAGCTCCTCGAGTCCCTGGATCGAACCATCGGCGAGCTTGACCGCGTTGCGCAGATCCTCGCTCCACAGCCCCAGCTGCTTCAATTCCTCCACCAGATAGCGATTGACCTGCAGGAAGTCCCCGGAGAGGGTCTCGCGCTTGAAGAGGTTGGAGATCTGCGGCTCGATGCATTCGTAGCAGCCAGCAATGGAGGCGATGGTCGCCGTCGGGGCGATGGCGATGAGCAGGCTGTTGCGCAGGCCGTGCGCGGCGATGTCCGCGCGCAGGGCGTCCCAGGGCAGATCCGCATCGGGCACCACTTCCCAGGAGTCCGGCTGCAGCTCGCCGCGCGCGGCGCGGGTCAGGGCGAACGCCTCGTGGGCGCCGCGCTCCCGCGCCAGCTGCACGGAGGCATGCAGGGCGTGGAAGTAGATGGTGCGGGAAATGCGCGTCGACAAGCGGCGGGCGGCTTCGCTGTCAAAGGCCAGCCGCAGCCGGAAGAACACGTCCTGCAGACCCATCAGCCCCAGCCCCACCGGCCGCCAGCGCATGTTCGAGGCGCGGGTTGAAGCAATGGGATAGAAGTTCAGGTCGATGACGCGGTCGAGCTGGCGCACCGCGATTTCCACGGTATGGGCGAGCTTCTCGAAATCGAAGCCTTCCGGCCCCAGATGATGGGCCAGGTTGATCGATCCTAAGTTGCACACCGCGGTCTCGCCGCTGCTGGTGACTTCGAGGATCTCCGTGCACAGGTTCGAGAGGTGCACGGTGTGCCCCGGCAGGGCCGTCTGGTTGCAGGCGCGGTTGGATTTGTCCTTGAAGGTCATCCAGCCGTTGCCGGTCTGCGCCAGCGTGCGCATCATCCGGCCATAGAGCTCGCGCGCCCGCACGGTCTTGCGGGCCAGGCCCTGCGCCTCAGCCTGGGCATAGGCGGCATCGAACGCCGGTCCGAACAGGTCCGGCAGGTCAGGAACCGTGCTCGGATCGAACAGCGACCACTGGCCATCCTCTTCCACGCGCCGCATGAACAGGTCCGGGATCCAGTTGGCGAGATTCAGGTGATGGGTGCGGCGGCCCTCATCACCGGTGTTGTCACGCAGCTCCAGGAAGGACTCGATGTCCGCGTGCCAGGGTTCCAGGTACGCGCAGGCCGCGCCCTTGCGCTTGCCGCCCTGGTTGACCGCGGCCACTGAGGAGTCGAGCGTCTTCAGCCACGGCACGATGCCGTTTGACAGGCCGTTGGTGGCGCGGATCAGCGAACCTTCGGAACGCACGCGGTGCCAGGCAACGCCGATGCCGCCGGAGAACTTCGACAGCAGCGCGATATCCTTGTAGCGGTCATAAATGGACTCGAGGGAGTCCTGCGGCGAGTCCAGCAGGAAGCAGCTGGACAGCTGCTCGTGGCGCGTGCCGGCGTTGAACAGGGTTGGCGAACTCGGGATGTAATCCAGCCCCGAGCACAGCTGATACAGCTCGATGGCCTCGTGCACGCTGGGCGACAGCGCGACCGCGATGCGCATCCAGAAATGCTGCGCAGATTCCAGCACGCTGCGCCGGGTCGGGTGGCGCAGCAGGTAGCGGTCATAGAGAGTCCTCAGGCCGAAGTATTCGAGCCGGTTGGTGCGCGTCGCATCGATTGCTGCATTGAGCTTGCGCGCGTTGGCCTCGACGAACTCCAGCACCCGTTCATTGATCAGCCCGACATCGAACCCGAGGCGGATGGACTGGGAGAAGGAGTGCACACCCAGGCCCTGCACCTCCTTGTCGACGAACGCACACAGCAGGCGGGCAGCCAGCCGCGAGTATTCGGGTTCCTCGAAAATGAACGAGGCGGCGGTGCGGATCGACAGCTCATCCAGTTCGCGTGTCGTGGCTCCGTCGTACAGGCCGGCGATGGTCTTGAGCGCGACGCGCATGGGGTCGACGTCGTGCAGGCCCTCGCAGCAGCGCGTGACAGCGCGGACGATCTTGTTGACATCAACCGGCTCGCGGCCGCCGTTGCGTTTGGTGACGCCCATGGGGTTGCGCCCCGTGTTCGGCGGCGTGAGGCGAAAGCTGGACTGAGTATGCGTGGCCGGTTCGGCCATATCGGTAGTTTCCAAAGACATTGCAGATCCCCCGGATGTGCGTTCATTGCGGGCTGCCGGGGGAAGATGGAGGGAATGGGGGGTAGCCCCGGACGGCAAACGTCCAGCCCCGATTCCGGCAGCTCCTCCCCCGAGAGCCTTAAGCCAGACCGCGGCAAACCGCGGTCACAACGGCAGGTCTTCGGGCTCTCGGGCGGACTCACCTTGTGGGTGAATGAGCTACTGGACGCCGCTTCCCGAGGCTCTTTCGAGCCCTAGTGCTGATGGCGCCGGTCGTTCCCGATTACCGCTGCGGGGCAGCTCCGGAATGAGCGCATGGCGCCGCACCGGATTCCCTCTTAGGCCCACCTGTTGGGGTAGGCACCGCTGTTCAACACAAGATATTGTGGTCTGAGAGTGGTGTCAACGACGAATGAAGAGCCCGATGGTCAAGGCGATGCCGATCAGCACGATGAGGGCCCGCAGCACCCGTTCGTTGAGCCTGTGCAGCAGCAGGCCGCCGGTGATGCCCCCGGCAATCGCGCCGGCGCTGGCGATGCCGGCCTGCAGCCAGCGCACCTCGGGTGAGAACATGAAGATCACGACCGCCGAGGCGTTCATGACGCCGGCCAGGGCGTTCTTGGTGGCGCCGGCGTTGCGCATCACCAGCCCCGCGGCCGTCAACGCCGCCAGCATCAGAAAGCCAATGCCGCCACCGAAATAGCCGCCGTAGATGGCGATTGCGAACTGCGCCGCCATGGCGGCGTGGCGGGACAGATGCGCATGCGATTCCCGCCTCGGCGCGAAACTCCCCCAGGCGAAGACCAGCGTCGCGAACAGCACCAGCCAGGGCACCAGTCGCGCGAAGAAACTCGGCGGCGTGACGAGCAGCAGTACAGCGCCGAGCGCCCCGCCGGTGAGGCTGATGATCACCAGGGCCCGGAACGACAGCCCGGCAGCTCCGGTGACCAGGCTGCGCCCGGTGAGCGCCGTGGCGATCTGGGCAGGAAAGAGGGCAATCGTGGAGGTGATATTGGCGGCGCGGGCATCCATGCCCGTGAACATCAGTGCCGGCAGGGTCACGAACGAACCGCCCCCGGCGAGCGCGTTCTGCACTCCCGCCCACAGGGCGGCCAGGAACAGAACCCACAGTGCCATTGCGGGACGCGGTTACCCGTCAGCCGGGATCGGCGGTGCTGTGGATGACATAGCCGCCGGATTTGTCATCGCGCTCCAGCGTGATCAGCCGGCGAGTCGCGGCCTCTTCCAGCAGTTTGTTGAAGGAGCGGAAGCCGTAATAGCTTTCGTTGAAGCCGGGTTTACGGCGCTTGAGCGCCTGTTTGACCATGGAGCCCCAGATCTTCTCATCCTCGCCACGTTCGGCGATCAGTGCATCGATCGTCGCCAGCACCAGGTCGAAAGCCTCGTGTTCGCGGTCGTGCTCGCGCTCCTCGTCCTTGGGGACCGGCGCGGCGGTGGCCGCACCCACTGTGGCAGTACCGGCAGCCGCAGCAACCGTCTCGGCCGGTGGCTTGCGCCGTCCGGTGCGGCGGGCCTTCTGCTCGCGCACCAGGTCATCGTAGTAGATGAACTCATCGCAGCTGGCCATCAGCAGATCGGAAGTGGAGTTCTTGACCCCCAGGCCGATCACGCCCTTGTCGTTCTCGCGCAGCTTGGCGACCAGCGGCGAGAAATCCGAGTCACCGCTGATGATGACAAAGGTCTCCACGTGCGGCTTGGTGTAGCACAGGTCCAGCGCATCCACGACCATGCGGATATCGGCCGAGTTCTTGCCCGATTGCTTGACGTGCGGAATCTCGATGAGCTCGAAGCCGGCCTGGTGCATGCCAGCCTTGAATTCCTTGTACCGGTCCCAGTCACAGTAGGCCTTCTTGACGACGATGGAACCCTTCAGCAGCAGCCGCTCGAGCACGCGGTTGATGTCGAATTGCGCATAGCGGGCATCCCGCACGCCCAGGGCAATGTTCTCGAAATCACAGAACAGCGCCAGATTGGTGGTGTCGCTCATGCCGAGACAGTCGGCGGCATGGCTTCGATGATTCGCATTCGCTTGGTGATGGGCACGCAGAAGATGTCTATGGGTGAGATGCGACCCCGCAGGGTCATCGAGGGTAGTTCCACGGCCTTGATGTCATGGCCGCGCTCGTCCAGCGAGCGTTTGAGCGAGCGCGAGAATACCATTTCACCGGCGCGTGCGCGCTGGCACAGCCGCGAGGCCACGTTCACGGCATCGCCGATGATGGTGTAACTCATGAACATCGCCGAGCCCACATTGCCGGCCACGACGTCACCTTCGTTGATGCCGATCCCGAGCCCGGTTTCGATGTTGTGGCGCAGGCGCCAGCTGTCGGCCAGCAGCGCGAAACGGTCGAGCATTTCCCGCGCTGCGCGCACGGCCCGTTCCGGGCTGTCGTCCTGTTCGAACGGCACGCCGAAGCCGACCATGAGGCAGTCGCCGGCCATGTGAAACACCGTGCCCTCGTGCTGGAAGGTGATCTCCGTGAGCAGCGAGAAGTACTCATTCAGCAGCGGCACGACCTCGTGCGGGCTCAGGCGTTCGGAGATGCTGGTGAAGCCGCGCAGGTCCGCAAACATGATGACGGCATGGGTGCGGATGTCCGCCGCCGTGAGGATGCTGTCGCGCATCCGTGAGTTGTCGAGGATGCGATCGGCGAGCTGCGGGGATACATAGCGCCGGAAGGTCGCCTGCAGTTCCTCGCCACGCCGCTCTTCGGTATTGCGCGCGGCGGCGGCGACCTTGCGACGCCGCGAACCGGCGCGGGCGAGGGCCTCGAGCCTGGCGAGCAGCACGGTGTCCGTCCCGGTCACGACCACGAAATCATCGGCACCGGCGGAATACGCGGCCATCTGCATTTCGGAGCTGAGGCTGACCACCACCACCGGCAGCATCATGGTCGCGGGGTGCTCCTTCAGGGCGCGGCAGGACTGCAGGCCGGCATGGGCCGTACTGTCGGCATCGATCAGGATCAGGTCCGGAGCGACCTGATCGATCTTCGCCATGATGTCGGCCTGGATCGGGAAGCACTCCAGTTGGAAGCGCGCGGCCATCGGACCGCGCTCGAGCAGCAACCGGATTGCCCCACAGTCACCAGCGGCCAAGACCTGGAATCGTTCTGTTGGGACCGCCATGACCGAAGATTCTAAACCATTTTCACAGGCTTGCGCCTCGTGCCGGCAGGTCCGGTCCGGTACCATCGCCGTTTCCTCGTCACGATGGATGTGTCTGCACCATGGCCAGGTCCGATCGCAAGGCAGCAGCCGGCCGCCCGGCCACACCCGTCGGCACCGGCAAGGTCTCGCGCGAGCAGGCCGAAGAGGCGGTCAGGACGCTGCTGCGCTGGGCCGGTGATGACCCCAGCCGTGAAGGCCTGCTTGATACGCCCAAGCGCGTGGTCAGGGCCTATGCGGACTGGTTCTCGGGATATGCGGTGGACCCGCGCGAGTACATGCGCCGGACCTTTGAGGAGGTCGAGGGCTACGACGAAATGGTGGTGTTGCGCGATATCGCATTTGAAAGCTACTGCGAGCATCACATGGCGCCCATCATCGGTCGGGCCCATGTCGGCTACCTGCCGTCCAACAAGGTCGTCGGCATCAGCAAGCTGGCCCGCGTGGTCGATGGTTACGCCCGGCGCTTCCAGGTGCAGGAAAAGCTGACCGCACAGATTGCGGCCTGCATCGATGAGGTGCTCAAGCCGCGCGGCGTCGGCGTCGTCATCGATTCGGAGCATCAGTGCATGACCACCCGCGGTGTCCACAAGCGCGGCGTGTCGATGGTAACCAGCCGCATGGTCGGGATCTTCCGCAGTGATGCCCGGACCCGCGCCGAGTTCCTGCAGTTCATCGACATCCGCGGCTCGCGCGCAATCTGAAGCGGCGCTCAGGTCTTCATTTTCTGCAGCGACACCGCGTTGATGCAGTAGCGCAGACCGCTCGGCGGCGGCCCGTCCTGGAACACATGGCCGAGGTGGGCATCGCAGACATTGCACGTCACCTCGATGCGGCGGCCGTAGCTTAAGTCCTCGTGATAGGCGATCACGTCAGGGGCGACCGCCTGCGTGAAGGACGGCCAGCCGGTGCCACTCTGGAACTTCTCGGCGCTGTCGAACAGCAGGGTGTTGCAGCACGCGCAGGAATACTGCCCGGGTTCGAACAGGTCGCACATCTGCGAGCTGTGCGGACGCTCGGTGCCTTTCTCACGGGCCACGTGAAAGGTCTGCGGGTCAAGGATCCGGCGCCATTCGCTTTCGGGCTTCTCCACCCGCCGCGGCGGCGGTGGGTTGCCCTTGCGCGCGATCGCGAGCACGTCATTCCAGCGAAGAACAGCGGGGGTGGCAGTCATGATGAGTTCCTCACGGTCTTGGCGGACCGGGTGCAGATCCACAGTGCGGCCGGCAATGCCGTGAAATCGGCAAGCAGTGCCAGGACGAATGCCGCCGATGATACCGTGCCGAACTGGCGCATCGGCGGCAGGGGCGAAAAAGCCAGCGCCAGGAAGCCGGCAGCATTGATCAGGGTGGCAAACAGGATTGGTTTGCCCGCGACCAGGAAGGCATGGCGCAGTGCCGCCAGCGTCGAGCCCGCATCGCGGCCTTCCTGGTAGTGATAGAAGAAATGCACCTGGTCGTTCTCGGTCGCCCCGAGCACCGTTGAACCGATGAGGATGGTCGCGATGTTCAAAGAGATGGAAGCGCCGCGCATCACCAGGAAGGCCGACAGGATCGCGAACAGCGAGGGAATCATCGCCATCAGCCGCGCCATCGGACTGCGGAACACCACCAGGAAAGCGCAGAAGATGATACTGGCCGTCAGCGCGAAACTCTCCATCAGCGTCGGCACCAGCTGCAGGGTGATCTGGTCGGACAGCACGCTTTCGCCCACCACCCGCGCCGACACCGCTGCCAGCGCCGGCTGCTGTCGCTGCACGCTCGTCCAGACGTTTTCGATGTAGTGGCGCATCACGCCGATGTCGCCGAAGGCCCGGTCACGGCCGCGGATGGTCAGGCGCACGTCCCCGAGCGTCGCCAGGTCCACGTAGCCGCGCGCCCCGGGTGTGGTGAGCAGGACCTGCTCGAGCTGACTCGCAAGATCGTTCCAGGCCGTGGGCTCCGTGGGCAGCTCATCGATCCCGGATTGAACGTAACGTGCCCAGCGCAACAGTGAAGTCGGCCCGTCCACGGCCGTGATGCGCGGGTCGCTCTCCAGCTGGCGCACCAGCTGATCCACGGCGCGCAGGAACTGCGGATCGAGTGCTCCGGACTGCGGCACTTTCAGCCACAGCTGGTAAACATCCAGCCCATCCCGGCCTTCAAAGAACCGGGTGTCCTGCGC
>Ga0302313_10000490_pt1 | contig 35337 bp, 37 predicted proteins | sample III_Palsa_N2_2_FD_200454 | JGI IMG/M metagenome (GOLD analysis project Ga0302313, IMG submission 200454) | Peat permafrost microbial communities from Stordalen Mire near Abisko, Sweden - III_Palsa_N2_2 | ecosystem: Environmental > Terrestrial > Soil > Palsa > Peat permafrost | place: Sweden...
TGATGGTCACCGTGGGACGCAGCACCACTTCGACGAAGCGGCCGCCGCCGGCCTCGGTTTCCATCATGCCTTCGGCGACATCGCTATACGCCGTCACCACCACCTTGGCGGTCGCTGCCAGATGTAGATACGCCAGCATGTGGCACGAAGAAAGGGCCGCGACCAGCATATCTTCCGGGTTGTGGCGCGAGGCATCGCCGCGAAACGCGGCATCGGATGAACCGGCCAGCGCGGGCTTGCCGGGCACGCGTATGTCGTGGTCGCGTTCGTAGCCGCGATAGTTCTGCGTGCCGCTGCCCCGGTTGCCGGTCCATTCGACATCTACGCGATAGCGATGTTCATGTGGCATGCCGTGACTCATGACGGAGCTCCGTTGGTATCGGTCATCAGCTGCGCCAGCTCGACATCACCGTCGGCATCGCGCCGGCGCAGGCCCTCGACGACGCCCGCCTGATTGCGCGCCGGGTGATTCTGGCTCAGCTTGAACTTGCCTTCGATGCGCTCGATCGTTACGGCGATACCCACAATCGCCTTCAGCGATTTTTCGATATGGTCAGCCGGCGCATCGGCCACGCGCCACGGCGATGGCTGAGAAGCCTCGTGGTGATCGGTGAGCGCGTCGAGCAGCCCGCGTTTCCATGCGGCATCGTCAATCACCTGCAGGCGGCCGTGCACGTGCACCACGGCGTAATTCCAAGTCGGCACTTCGCGGCCGGTCTCGTGCTTACTCGGATACCAGTTCGGGCTGATGTAGCCGTCCGGCCCCTGAAAGATCAGCAGCAACTCGACGCCATCCATGGTTGCCAGCTCGTTGCCGCGCGCAATATGGCCGTGCAGCAGCACGTCGCCGATCATTTCGAACGGCACGTGGTTGGCGACGAACCCATTCGCGCCGTTCGCCACCACCGTGGCAAACGGATACGCGCGCATCAGGTCCTGCAGGACGTCGAGGCGCGATTCGCGAAAGGAGGCTGGCGTGTACATGGAATCAGCGCTGACCGATCAGCGATGCCATCACCGCTTTCTGTACGTGCAGGCGGTTTTCGGCTTCGTCGATGGCGATGCAAGCGGGCGAATCCATCACCTCGTCGGTGGCCTTGATGTTCCGGCGCAGCGGCAGGCAGTGGCTGAAGAGTCCGTTGTTGGTCAGCGCCATCTTGGCCGAGTCGACGATGAAGTGCTTGCTCGCTTCGCGCACCGGCTTTTCCTTGTCCCACTGGCCAAAGAACGGCAGCGCGCCCCAGCTCTTGGCGTAGACCACGTCGGCGCCGCGGTAGGCTTCCTCGATATTGTGGCTGACCTTCAGCGAACCGCCGTTCTGTTCGGCGTTTAGACGGCCATATTCCATATAGCGTTCGTCCAGCACGTAGTCCGGCGTCGGGCATAGCAGAGTCACGTCCATGCCGAGCTTGGTCGCGATCAGCAGCGCCGAGTTGGCCACCGCGGTATTCAGCGGCTTGGGATGATAGGTCCAGGTCAGCACGTATTTCTTGTTTTGCAGATCGCCCAGATGCTCCTGCAGCGCCAGCGCATGGGCCAGCTCCTGGCAGGGATGGGTAATCGTCTCCATATTGATCACCGGCACCGTGGCGTACTGCGCGAACGCCTTGATCACCGTGTCCTGCCGGTCGACCGCCCAGTCCTGGAATTTTGGAAAGGCGCGCACGGCGATCAGATCGACGTAGCGCGAAAGCACCCGCGCCACTTCGGCGATGTGCTCCTCGGTATCGCCATCCATCACCGAGCCCACTTCGAACTCGATCGGCCACGCATCCTTGCCCGGTGATAGCACGATCGCATGGCCACCCAGATGGAAGGCGCCCAGCTCGAAGCTGGTGCGCGTGCGCATCGACGGATTGAAGAACAGCAGCGCGATCGACTTGCCGGCCAGCTGCTGGCCACGCGGCGAGCGCTTGAATTCCGCCGCCTGTGCCAGCAGGGCATCGATCTCGGCGCGACTGTAATCCTGGGTGGTGATGAAGTGCCTGATGGACATGGGTCGTGGCTCGTCTATTTGAAATGTCCAGCCATGGATGGCCGGTGCTCTTGCGGACGAATCCGCGTCTGGTTGTATGTGTCCGGCCATGAATCGCCGGGGTTTGGCTCTTGGCAGATTGGATCTGGATGAAATCAAATTCAAAAACAAAAAACCCGGCGCATGGCCGGGTTTTATCGTCGATACACATGAAACGCGTGCGACAGCCTACCCGGCCGAATGTCGATACAACGGTCGGCGCGCGCGCGACGTCATGCCAGCAGCCATGCGGGCGCTAGTCAGAACGTTGGCGGTGTAGACGGCTGCGGACATGAGTATTCCAGCGGGTGAGTTCACATAATGGCGAGAATTTCGCTGCCGTGCAACAAAAAAATCCCGCGCGTCAAACGGACGATCGCCGCCCTGAGGCGGCGATCCCGAACATGCTGGCTTCAATCAGCCTTACAAAAAGCCAGGCCCATCAATCAGCCGGCTGTACCTGTACGCGAACCCGCAGCCGCTCGCCCGGATCATAGTTCAGGCGCGAGGTGTAAACCTCACCGCGGTAACGGTATTCGACGTCATAGCCGATGATGCGGCGCTGGTCGCTGACGGTATTGACCTGCTGGCAGTTGGTCTGGGTGGTGGCGTAGTCGCCGCCGTGATCCGACACGTGATTGCCCACGGCACCACCGACAACCGCGCCGCCGACGGTCGCCGCCACGCGTCCGTCGCCCTTGCCGATCGTATGACCCAGTACGCCGCCAATTACCGCACCAAGCACTGTGCCACCCGCAGTGTTGCCGGGATCATGCTGGACAACCTGCTGGTCGTAGCACTGCTGCTGCGGCACGTTGGTGCGCACAATGCCCTGCACGGGGTCGGCGCGCAGCACGTCTGCCCATCCAAAGTGAGCGTTGTCATCAGGGCCCGGGCCGCCTGGACCGGGAGCGCCCGGCGGTGGCGGTGGCGGCTGATCGGAATAGCGCACGCTCTGCGCGTTGATGCTGGTGGCCATCAGACCTAAAACCAGCGCAGAAACCCATAACCTGGCCATTGCGACCTCCAAAGCTTGCTTGTGGAGCCACGATGCGTGCTCCCTGCTCCCATTGCATCAAGTTGACGCTGAATACATGCTTAGAATTAACCCTACGTCACTGATCCACTTACATCTTGTTAAGATGCCGGGCTGACTTTTCCTAGCCAAAGCACGCCTACGTTGCGGATTTTCTGTCGATGCCGATTTCGCTCTATAACAGCCTGACGCACCGTGCCGAGCCTTTTGCTCCGCTCGACCCCGATCGCGTGACCATGTATCTGTGCGGCCCGACGGTTTACAACTACGTGCATATCGGCAACGCGCGTGGCCCGGTGGTGTTCGACGTGCTGGCGCGACTGCTGCGCCGGCATTATCCGAATGTGGTCTACGCGCGCAACATCACCGACGTCGACGACAAGATCAACGCCGCCGCAAAGCACGAAGGTGAACCGATCGGCACCATCACCGACCGGTTCACCGTCGCCTACCGCGAGGACATGGCTGGTCTGGGCATCGCGCCGCCGGATCTGGAGCCGCATGCGACCGCGCATATCGGCGAAATCATCGCGATGAACGAGCGGCTGATCGGCAATGGCCACGCCTATGCCGCGGAAGGTCACGTGCTGTTTGATGTCAATTCCTATCCCGCCTATGGCAACCTCTCCGGCCGTGATACCGAAGAGCTGATCGCTGGCGCGCGCGTGGAAATTGCGCCGTACAAGAAAAACCCCGCCGACTTCGTGCTGTGGAAACCTTCCACGCCCGATCTGGCTGGCTGGGACAGCCCCTGGGGCCGCGGCCGCCCAGGCTGGCATATCGAGTGCTCGGCGATGTGCGCGGCCCAGCTCGGCGAAACCATCGACATCCATGCCGGCGGCGTCGACCTGCTGTTTCCGCATCACGAGAACGAGATTGCGCAATCGACCAGCGCGCACGCTGGCGCGACGTTTGCGCGCTGGTGGCTGCACAACGGCATGCTCACCTTCGACGGACGCAAGATGTCCAAGTCGCTCGGCAATGTTCTGCTCGTGCACGAACTGCTGAAGCTGCATCCGCCCGAAGCGCTGCGCCTGCTCCTGCTGCGCGGACATTATCGGCAGCCGCTGGACTGGTCGGAGAACGCGATACAGCAGGCGGTCAGCACGCTGGACGGCTGGTATCGGGTATTGCGCGATCTGGCGGACGTCGAGATGCCCGCCGATCTGCCCGTGCCCGAACGCGTGGAAGCCGCATTATGCGACGACCTCAATACGCCACAGGCGCTGGCTGAACTGTCGCAGCTGGCCGATCAGGCCAGGCAGACCGGCACCGCGGCAGCCAAGGCGGCGCTGCTCGGCGGCGGCGCCCTGCTTGGGCTGCTGCAGCAGACTCCAGAAGCCTGGCTAAAGCGCGGCGAAAGCCAGGTCGACACGGCGCACATCGACGATCTGCTCGAGCAGCGTCGTGCCGCCCGCGGCGCGCGCGATTTTGCCCGCGCGGATGCGATCCGCGACGAGCTGACCGCCTTGGGTATCGTGATTGAGGACGGCGCCCAGGGGACGCGCTGGAGCGTGCTGAAAGGCTGAGGCTTCCGGCGCATGACTGAATTCACGCAAAGCGCGCGATAATCCACGCATGACTACAACCGCCGCCCCTAGCGCTGCCGACGCTCAGCAGGAAATCGCTGACGAGTTCGCCTTTTTCGGCGACTGGACCGAGCGCTATCAGTACCTTATCGACCTAGGCAAGGCCCTGCCGCCGTTTCCCGAGGAATGGAAAACGGAGGAACATCGCGTACACGGCTGCCAGTCGATGGTTTGGCTCGTGCCCAGTGGCGAACCGGCGAGCATGCATTTCGACGCCATCAGCGACTCGGCCATTGTTTCTGGCCTCATTGCCCTGGTGCTGCGCGTTTACTCCGACCGCTCGGCGCGGGAAATTGTCGATACCGAGCCGGAATTTATCGGCACGATCGGACTGGCAAAGCATCTTTCGCCCACGCGCTCCAATGGTCTGGCCGCAATGCTGGCCGAGCTGAAGAAATACGCTGCGCAGGCGTTGCAATAAGTTGCCTCACTCGACGCCGCAACCGATGCTCCGAAGGCCAAACTTTCACTGACCGATACCTCGCATAAAAAAAGCCCCGCACGATGGCGGGGCTTTTTTTATGCGATGAGCAACAGACTCAGTCGCCCATCTGCTTCTGCAGGTGCTCACGACGCTCCTGCGCATCGAGCGACAACGTGGCGATCGGACGGGCGTCGAGACGTTCCACGCCGATCTCTTCGTCGGTCTCTTCGCAAAAACCGTAGCTGCCATCTTCGATACGGCGCAGCGCCTTGTCGATCTTGGAGATCAGCTTGCGATAACGGTCGCGCGTGCGCAGTTCCAGCGAGTTTTCCGTTTCACGCGTGGCGCGCTCGGCCTCATCGCCCACATCGCGGACTTCGTCACGCAGGTTGTCCATCGTCTGGCGCGACTCTTCCACCAGCTGATCGCGCCAGTCGCGAAGCTTGTTGCGGAAGTACGCCAGGTGCTCCGGGTTCATGTACTCCTCTTTGCTGGAAGGCTTGTAACCCTTGGGCAGCGCAATCGTACTGGTCGCGGGCAGAGCATAGCGACCGTCTTCGCGGGTCACGCCGTTATCAAGTTTTTTCGTAGCTAATTTATTCATTGGTGATGACGAATTTTTCTGATTTTTATTGGAGGAGGCATGGTTCGCGTCATTCGCAGCTGCACGCGGGGTGACCATGGCGGTGGCACTGGCAACCTTGCCCTTGAAAAGATTGCTTGCCGGTACCGGCGATGCGGCCTTCGGCGCTACGGTCGGAACCGCTTTGGCGGAAGGCTTGGGTGCCGCGGCCTTGGCCGGCGCGGATTTGCTGCTTACTGTTTTTGAAACCGGCTTGACCGGCTCAGCCACTGGTTTTGTCGCAACGGTGGCGACCGGCTTGCCAACCGGTGCTGCCTTGGCTGGCGATGATTTGGCTATGACGGGTTTGCTCGCCGATGGTTTGACGGGGGCTTTTTTTGCTGGCGCCGCGTGCTTGGCAGGCGCTTTCGTCACGGCAGTTTTCTTGGCTGGAGCTTTATTCACTGGGACCTTTTTTACCGCCGCCTTTTTAGCGGGGGACTTTAATGCGGAGCTGAGTTTCTTCGGTTGCGGCTGGGTCGCGATTTTTTTTGCGGAGACTTTGACAACGGCTTTTTTGGCAACAACCGGTTTGGCGACGACCTTCTTAGCAGCCGCCTTTTTTATCGGCTTGGCTACCGGCGTTTTCTTTGCGGTTTTCTTGGTCGCACTTTTCACGGTAGTTCCCTTTTTAGCAGCTGTTTTAGACTGGCTGCTCGTGACATGAGCGGGCTTGGCCAGAGTCTTTCCTTTCTTTGCCTTGGCGGCCGTTGAACTATGCGTCGTCTTCGCCATACCTTTTTACCGTTTCGGCCGCAACGGCCGGGTGTTATAGCCCAAAGTGTTCACCACCGGCAAGCGCGCATCTGAAATAATCGCGCCACTAGACGCTGCAAGCCGTGCCGGTAACGTGAATTACCCAACCCGATTGATACTGTGGTTTCTTCGTTTATACAAGCGGTGGATCAGTCCCCTGCTTGGTCAGCGCTGCCGCTTCCATCCAAGCTGTTCGGATTATGCACGGATTGCCGTGCTGCGCTTCGGTCCGTGGCGCGGAAGCCTGCTCACGGGCTGGCGGTTGCTACGCTGTCAGCCGTTTTGCACGGGCGGCAGCGACCCGGTGCCCGATCACTTCCACTATCCGCGATGCAGCAGCCATGGGGAATCCGCCGATGTCCCTTGATCGGCAGACAAGGGCGTTGGCTCGCGGGTTCGCGCTGCTGATTTCCTTGTTGGCCTGCGCCCCCGCGCTTGCTGGCGCCATCTCCACCATTTTGCCCAGCGCTCTGTCGCAAGGCGGATTGGTTGTTGTTCGACTTCGGCCCGGTAGCCGGCTCAGCGTTGCCGGCAAACCGGTGCATGTCGGTCAGGACGGCGTGGCCGTTTTCGGCGCCGGTCGCGATGAGCAGGGACCGCTGATCATCAGCGTCATCGAGCCAGACGGCCACAGCACGAACACGCGCATTGCCGTCATGCCGCGTGACTGGCCGATTGAACGCATCAGCGGACTGCCGCCCGCGACGGTGAACCCGCCAGCCGAACTCACCGCACGAATCGCGCGCGAACAGGCGGCGGTCGCCGCGGCACGCAACCGCGACGATGACCGTGAGGATTTCCTCGGCGGTTTCATCTGGCCGGCGCAGGGACGCATCAGTGGACGCTTCGGCAACCAGCGCATTTACAACGGCGATCCGAAAGCGCCGCACTCCGGCATGGACATCGCGGTGCCCAGGGCACACCCGTTCACGCGCCCGCTGCCGGCATCGTCACTTTCGCCCAGCCCGACCTCTACCTCACCGGCGGCACCATTGTGCTCGACCACGGCTTCGGCCTCAGCTCCAACTTCCTGCATCTGTCGAAACTCGACGTCGCTGTCGGCCAGCATGTCAGCCAGGGCCAGATCATTGCCCTCTCAGGCAAGACCGGCCGCGCCACCGGCCCGCATCTGCACTGGGGCTTCAACTGGTTCGGCACAAGGCTCGACCCGCTGCTGTTACCGGGGATAGCGCAACCGTAAAGGATTGGGTAACGAAGGCGCGCTATTTTTCAACTCGTCTTTGGCGGAAGCGCGTTGAGAAACCCCGACTCGGCGATCCATACCCCGCAATCTCTAGCTCCTGCGGCGATGAGCAAACCGGGCGAACCGTTAGGGTGTCGAGCCGAACCCGCCTTCCACACCCTTGCTCGCATAAGCCACCGCGTCATGCGGGTGCAGGCTTTCCTGATGCTCGACGCGAATATGAAAATCCGCCAGCCGATCGTCGACGTCCAGTGCTTTCTGGATGCGCCGCGCGGCGTCCTCGCAGAACATCAGGTTGCCACCGTTGGCCAGCGCGAAGGCCTGCTCGTCCTCCCGTTTCACGGCCGTCTGCACCGGCGTGCCGAGAGCGTGTTCGACGCGATCGATCAAATCGATCAGATGCAGACCCGCGCCCTCGCTGGGGCGTATGCGCAAGCGGGCGACGCTACGCTGGGCGTGCGGCGTGGCGACAATGCCCTGCTCGCTGCCCAGCCACGCCAGCACGGCCGCGGCATCGATCGGCCGGCTGGCGTCGAAGTCCTTCGAAAACTGATCCTGGATCAGCTGACGCGACAACGCCGCCGAGGCCGGACAGGTCGACGAATACACCACATCCGTGCCCAGTTCGAGTTTGAACGTGTCACCGGCAAGACTCGCTTCGACCGTTACTGGATAGGAACGCCAGCCGCTGTTGTCACTGCGCAGCGCGGCACGACGCACCAGTTGCTCGAACTTGATGCTGATGCAGGCGCGATCAGAAAGGTCCTTGTGCGACTCGAGAAAACCGCGCAGCAGGCGTTGCAGCGTATCGATGGTCAGCGGCTGCGCGCTCAAGGCCTGTTCGACCTGCAGATACAACCGTGACATGTGGATGCCGCGCTTGTCCGGCCGCGTCAGATTGACGAAGGCTCCTACCTTGGCACTGGCGCGATGCAACTCGCCGTCGCCGGCGTCGAAATGCACCGGCACCTGGATATCGGCCATGCCCACCCAGTCCAGCGCGCCGGCAAGATGTGGGTTGGCGTGCACGGCAACGTCGGGCAACAGGCGGGCGGTATTTTCCTGATTTGACATGTGTAGATCCTGACAGCGGCGAACAGATCGCCGCGAAAGCCTTCAATCTTGGGGCAAGCCATGGGTGGCGCAATAGTGGCTCGATGGAAACGGTGCGTCTTGGATGGGTGCTCTGGTCGCGCCGAAGCGTTGCCCTCCGGTCAAACAGGCGCTGAAAGCGCGCGCATTGGCTGCTGCAGGCATGTGTCGATCAAACCGTCTGGCGACGCCAGGCGCGCGCGGCATTCCAGGCGCGCACGGTCGTGCCCAGTCCCGTGCGCGGCTGACCCGACTGCAAGGCGAGGAGCGAGTCCGAAGCACGTGCGGCATTTTGCGCGAGCTGCTGACCGTGGCGTGATTCCAGCGCCCGAAACACGCTAAGCGGCCCGGGCAGTGCCGCCGATTCGCGCCAGCTCGCCAGTAGATCGCCCAGCTGCGCCTGGACCGCCTGCTGGCGTGCCTCGCCGGACGCGCGCAGCTGGGTTCGACTTAGTCCGTGGCGCGCCAGCTGCGCCATCGGCAAAGGCAGCCGGTCACGCTCGACATCCGCTTCCAGCCGCAGCAGCGCGTACAACAGATGATTCAATGTGGCTACGCGCGCGGCGCGCCCAGGCAATGCGTCAGCGCCGTACCACCAAGCGGTTTCCAACGCCGCCAAGGCATCGTGCAGCGGGGCCGCTGCGCTCATCTGTGCGGAAAAGTCGGCGGCGGTGCCTTGCTCCAGCTGGCTCATCGCGGCCAACACCGGGGCGAGCCAGCGTTCGCCAGCGATGGTATGCGCCCGTTCGTCGTCAAAGATCACCTGGGTCAACGGATGCCGACCGCCGCTCGTCGCCGCGCCCGACAACTCCTCGGCCCACCAGTTGAGCTTGGCCACCGCCACCTGCGGCTCGCGAATACCGTAAGCCGCCGCGAGCAGCTCCTGCTCCAGCGCCGCCAGCGCGATATGACCCGGGTATTGCTGCCCATCGACGAAGACCAGCGCCACGCGCTGCTGCGGCTGCACCGCCAGCCATTTGTCGATGAAACTCTGCAGCTTGGCGCTTTGTTCGACGAGCTCGACCATGTCAGGCAATAACCGTTTGCAGCCGCAGCAAATCGGCCAGCTGGGCCGGATGATCCACCACGGCGTCGGCGCCCCACAACTGCGGATCACCACCGTCCAGATAGCCCCAGCTCACCGCGACGGTGTAGAGGCCTGCCGCGGCGCCGGCCTGGATATCGCGCCGATCATCGCCCACAAAGACGCTGCGCGAAGGTTTTATGCCGGCCTGTTCGCAGGCCAGCAGCACCGGCGCAGGATCCGGTTTTTTCACCGGCAGCGTATCGCCGGAAACTACCGCGTGCCCGCGGCCGCCCCAGCCAATGCGCACCAGCAGATCGTCGGTCAGAAAGGCCGCCTTGTTGGTGACGATGCCCCAGCGCATGCCTCGCGCTTCGATACGTTCCAGCAGGCTGTCGATGCCTTCGAACGCCGTCGTGTGCTCGCCCATCACGCGCTGATAGATTTCCAGGTAACGCGGCACAAGCGCGTCGACCGCGGACTCACCGCGTTCATCAAATGCGCAGCGAAGCACCGCCCGCGCGCCGCGCGACACCACGGCACGCACGGGTGCATAAGGCGGTGCGGGCATGTTCTCTTCGCCGCATTGAACGACCAGCGCGGCGTACAGATCGGGCGCACTGTCGAGCAGGGTGCCATCCAGATCGAACAGCACGCCCTCGACGGTTTCTATCAACGCCTCTGATTTCATGACGGCTTGCGCGCGCAGAGGATGTAGTTGACCGCGGTAAACCGGCTCAGCCACGCCTTGCGACTGAGCGGGTTGTAGGCGAGACCGGACACTTCTTCCAGCTCCAGCCCGGCATGGCGAAGGAGGCGACCCAGCTCGGACGGTTTCAGAAATTGCGCGTAGTGATGGGTACCCTTGGGCAACATGCGCATCACGTATTCCGCGCCCAGAATCGCCGCGCCAAAAGAGGCCGGCGTGCGATTCAGCGTCGACATGAACAAACGGCCGCCGGGCTTCAGCAGCGCGGCAAGATCCTGCACCAGTGCGGCGGGATCGGGCACATGCTCGATCAGTTCCATGCAGCACACGGCGTCAAAGCCTTCGGGTTCGGCCGTGGCCAGCTCGGCGGACGACTGCACGCGGTAATCGACGCTGAGGTTCGACTCGAACAAATGCAGCTTGGCGATATCGATGACCTTGTGGCTCAGGTCGATGCCGGTCACCCTGGCGCCGGCGCGCGCCAGTGCTTCGCTGAGCAATCCGCCGCCGCAGCCCACATCGGCCACGCGCGCAGTGCGCACGTCGACATGTTTTGCAACGTACGCGGCACGCACCGGATTCAGGTCATGCAGTGGACGCGACTCGCCATCGGGATCCCACCAGCGCGAGGCGAGCTTGTCGAAATGGGCGATTTCCTCGGCACTCACATTGGCGCCGCCGTGCGATTGGGTCTGCATCATCGAGTTCTCCGGAACAGGGCCCAAGTCTAACGGGCCGCCCATTCGTACAAGGTGATATCCCAGCCGCCGCTGGTGTGCGCCGGATCGCGATGCGCGATGGCCTGTGCTTCGGTCAGGTCGTCGGCAAGCAGCAAATACGCACCGCCGGATTTATCGCCGAAGGGGCCGGACAGCTCGATCCGGCCCTGGGCGCGAAGGTCTTCGAGAAACTGCTGATGCAGCGGCACCACGGCGGCATCGAACGTGGCATGACGCATGGCGAGGACGAGGTAGCGATTCATGAGTTATCCGCGTTGATTGACGAGTGGAGCGGCAGTACGCGATCAGTGCGCGGCAATGCGTTCGCGCCAGGCGCGCGTTCTGGCAATCACAGCGTCGGTATCGATACCCGGCAGCACGCGATTGGCCAGCTTGCGCCGACCGGCGACCCACACGTCAGTGACCTGATGCCGCCCGGCCGCATAGACCAGCTGCGACACCACATGAAACATCGGCTGGGTTTCCAGATCACTTAAACGCACGGCGGCGAGATCAGCCTGCTTGCCGACTTCGATGGAACCGATCTTTGCTTCCAGGCCGATCGCCTTGGCGCCGTTGAGCGTAGCCGCACGCAGGGTATAACTCGCATCGAACGCGGCGGCATCTTCGGCGACGGCCTTGGCCATCAGGGCGGCGCTGCGCATCTCGCCAAACATGTCCAGATCGTTGTTGGAGGCGCAGCCGTCGGTACCGATCGCCACGTTGACGCCGGCGCGGCGCAGCTTTTCCGCAGGGCAAAACCCCGAGGCCAGCTTCATGTTCGACTCGGCGCAATGCACCACCGATACGCCCGACTCGGCGCATACGGCTATCTCGCCATCGGTTAACTGGGTCATATGCACGGCGATCAGCCGGTCGTTGATCAGGCCCAGTTTCTGCAGGCGCTGGAACGGGCGTAGGCCGCTCTTCTTTTTCTCGTCTTCGACTTCGTGCGCCGTCTCGTGCATATGCAGATGTACCGGAATATCCAGCTGATCGGACAGCACCCGGATGCGCTCGAAGCTCTCGTCCGACACCGTATAGGGCGCATGCGGTGCGAATGCGGTGCTGATCAGCGCATCGCCGCGAAAACTGTCGTGCACTTCGCCAGCGCGTTCGAAATATTCGTCGTCAGTCTTCGCCCAGGCGGTAGGAAAATCGATCACCGGCAGCCCGACCACGGCGCGAAAACCGAGCTGGCGATACGTCGCGCCAATCACGTCGGGGAAAAAGTAGTTTTCGTTGACGCAGGTGGTGCCACCGCGCAGCATCTCGGCGACGGCCAGTTCCACGCCATCGCGCACAAACTCCGGCCCGATCACCTTGGCTTCGGCCGGCCAGATGTGCTGCTGTAGCCAGACCATTAGCGGCTTGTCGTCCGCCAGGCCACGCAGCAGGGTCATGGGATTGTGCGTGTGGCTGTTGATCAGGCCCGGTATCAGCGCGTGCTCGGTGAGCTCGACCCTCTCGCGCGGCGCGTAGCGTGCGCGAGCCTGGTCGATCGGCAGCAGCGCAATGATCTGATCGTCTTGCACCGCGACCGCGTAATCCTCCAGCACCACACCATGCGGTTCGACCGGCACGACCCAGCGTGCTTCGATCAGGAGATCAATCGGCTGCAATGACGTTTCGCTCATCGTGGACTCGCTCCGGTGGCCTGCTCAATGGTGCTGACTTTATAAAAAAGAGGCGGCACGCCCTGCGACGCCCGCCCCTCGATGCTGACGCTCCGGCATGACCGAAGCTTGACACGCTTACTTGACGCGGCTGTCGTACTCGCCGGTGCGGGTATCGACCTTGATCACCTCGTCCTGGTTGACGAACAGCGGCACGCGCACCACAGCGCCGGTTTCCAGCGTGGCCGGCTTGCCGCCGCCGCCGGAAGTATCGCCACGCACGCCGGGGTCGGTTTCGGTGATCTTCAGCTCGACAAACTTGGGCGCCTGCACGGCGATGATGCTGCCGTTAAACAGTGTCACCACGCACTCTTCCTCACCCTTGAGCCACTTCCAGGCGTCGCCCATGGCGGCAAACGTCGCCGGCGCCATCTCGAAGGTCTCCATGTTCATGAAATTCCATACGCGATCCTTGCCAATGCCATCGACAAAGGAAAGCTGCATGTCGGTATCGGTGGCGTCGGCCTCCTCGAATGAGTCGCTGGACTTCAGCGTCTGCTCGGTGGTGCGGCCATCCTTGAGATTGCGGATGCGGATGCGGGTGAACGCCTGGCCCTTGCCCGGCTTGACGAACTCCGCTTCGGTGATCAGCCACGGATCGCCGTTGTGGAGGATCTTCTTGCCCGTTTTGACATCATTGAGGCCAAGGGTCGCCATGCATTTCACTCCGAAATAAGTTGGTAACGTAAAAACCGCTGCGGTCAGCGGTTAAAATCACGGGTCAGTCGGGCTCGATGCCCGCCCCAAGGCCGCACATGATAACCGCAAGCACCGCCGCCCGCCTAACCTCGCCAGCCGACCCCAGCGGTATGGACTGGCGTCATCACTGGCGCGATGCGGTTACCGATCCCGCCGAACTGCTCAGTCTGCTCGGCCTGGATGAGCTTCTTCCGCGTTTGCCACACGACAACGCCGGCTTCGCTCTGCGCGTGCCGCGCGGCTTTGTGGCGCGGATGCGTCGCGGCGATGCGCACGATCCGCTGCTGCTGCAGGTACTGCCGCAGCTGGCCGAACGGGACGAAGTGGCCGGCTTTGTCACTGATGCGGTTGGCGACATGGACGCGCGCGCCGCCCACGGCGTGCTGCACAAATATCACGGCCGTGCCCTGCTGATTGCCAGCGGCAGCTGTGCGATCAACTGCCGCTATTGCTTCCGCCGCCATTTTCCTTACGCAGACGAAATGGCCGCGGCCGGCCAATGGCGACAAGCGCTGCAGCACCTGCGCAGCGACAGCTCGATCAGCGAACTGATTCTTTCTGGCGGCGATCCGCTGGCGCTGACCACCGCCAAACTGGAGGAGCTGAGCCACGGCCTGGCCGATATTGCGCACGTCCGGCGCTTGCGCATCCACACGCGGCTGCCGGTGGTGCTCCCCGAGCGCATTGACGCGCCTTTCATTGCATGGCTGGACTCGCTGCCACTTCAGAAGGTGGTCGTGCTGCATGCCAACCATGCCAATGAAATCGATGCCAGCGTCGATGCTGCCTGCCGGCGACTGCACGGCGCCGGCGCCACGCTGCTGAACCAGTCGGTGCTGTTGCGTGGCATCAACGATACGACGGCTGCGCTCGGTGATCTGTCCGAACGCCTGTTCACTGCCGGCGTACTGCCTTATTACCTGCACCAGCTCGATCGGGTCCAGGGAACGGCACATTTCGAAGTCGACGACGAACGCGCGTTGAGTCTGGTGGCCGATCTGCGTGCAAAATTGCCAGGCTATCTGGTGCCCCGGCTGGTTCGGGAAGTGGGCGGCGACGCGGCCAAACGGCCGCTGTAAGCGGCTTTTCGTGGGCGCCTCGCTCAGTACACACAGTTTCACTGGCAGCCAATCGCGGAATCCGCTACAAACGTAGGGAGAGCGGCACGCGCCAATGCCTCTGGCTGTGGATCGACCGAGCCAGCGTGATCAACGGATAGTTCGACTTCTAATGAAAAAAGATTACGTCATCAAGATCCTCTTCATCGAGAACTCGCTTGAAGAAGCCGAACAGATCATCAGCCTGATGCGCAATAGCGGCATCGCTGTGCGCCCGGCGCGAGCGACCAACCTCGAGCAGGTGGAAAAAGCGCTCGAAGAGCTCAACCCGGACATCGTGATGTACGACCCGGCGATCAAGGGTCTGGAACTTAGCGACATCGTGCCGATGCTTGACGCCAGCGGCCGCGACTATTCGCTGATCGGTCTGCTGGAAAAAATCAACAATCAGCAGGTAGCCGACATGTTTATCGGCGGCGTCCGCGGCGTGGTGCCGCGCGATCAACCGAAGTTGCTGCTGATCGTCCTGCAACGCGAATTTGACGCCCTGCAGGCGCGCCGCCAGCTGCGTCGGCTGGAGACTTCGCTACGCGAGTCCGAGCGACGCTGCGATGCGCTGCTGGATTCGTCCCACGATGCAATTGCCTATGTCCATGAAGGCATGCACGTGCGCGCCAATCAGGCCTACCTAGACAATTTCGGCTATACCAGCTTTGACGACCTGCTTGGTCTGCCGGTGATGGATCTCGTCGACGCAAGTAGCGCCGACGCATTTAAAGCGCTGCTGAAGGGACACGCCCGCCACGAAAAGCCCGCTTCGCAGCTGGATTTGCACGCGCGCCGTGCCGACGGCAGCCAGTTCGATGCCACGGTGGAATTTGCCCAGGCAACGTTCGAAGGTGAGCCCTGCCTGCAAATCGTGTTCCGGCAGCAATCCCTGGATCCCATGGCGCTTGAACAGCTGCAGCGTGATCCGGTCACGGGCCTGTTCAACCGCGCACGCTTTCTCGAATGCGTCGACAACGCGGTCACGGATGCGACCAACGGTAAAAAGGGACAGGCGCTGCTGTTGGTCGAACCGGACAACTGGGCTCAACTCGTTGCCGGTATCGGCCTCAGCAAGGCCGACGAGCTGCTGGCTGCTTTTGCCGACCGTATACGCATCCTGCTTGGCACGCATGACATTGCCGGCATGCTGGCCGAGCACACGCTTGCCATCGTGCTCGATTCACGTGACGACGCCGCCGTCAAGGACTGGATCGCCAAACTGCAGCACAGCGTTCGCGACAAGATTTTCGATGCCGGCGCACGATCGCTTGCTCTCACCGCGAGCATCGGCGCCAGCCTGCTCGGGGAGAAAAATGCCAACGCCGATCAGCTGCTCAACAGCGCCAGTCAGGCCCTGCGCGTGGCGCAAAGCCTCGGCGGCGACAAGGTGGAAATCAACGATCCCGCGGCGGGTGACAAGGCCGATGACGCACGTGATCAGTACTGGCTGAATCTGGTGCGCGAAGCACTGGAAAAGAACGGCTTGATGCTTTATCACCAGCAGGTAGTCAGCCTGCAGGACGCCGACGGTGATTATTCGGAAATCTTGCTGCGCATGAATGGCCCAAAAGGCGAGCTGCTGCCAAGCTTTTTTCTGCCGATCGCCGAGAAAAACAATCTTAACGGCGCGATTGACCGCTGGGTGCTGCACCGTGCGGTAAGCGCTTTGCAGGTTCGGGAAAGCCGCGGCGAAAATACCACCTTTTTTGTCAAGCTCACGGCCGAATCGATCCTCGACGAAACCCTGCTGCCGTGGCTGGCCGATCGCTTGAAGCGTGCCGCTCTCAAACGCGGACGCATCGTGCTGGAGATGACCGAGAGCAAGGTGATGACCACGCTCAGGCCGGCGCAGGAATTTGTCAAAGGCTGGAAAAAGATCGGCGGCAAATTTGCGCTGGAGCAATTCGGCTCGGGCCTGAATTCGTTCCATCTGCTCAGCCATATCGATGCCGACTACCTTAAGATCGACCGCAGCTTCATGGCCGACCTGGCGCAGCATCCGGAAAATCAGCAGAAGATTTCAGAAATCTGCGAGCAAGCTAAAAAGCTCAATCGCCTGACCATTGCCGAGTGGGTCGAGGATGCGACCAGCACCTCGCTGCTGTTCGCCTGTGGCGTGGATTTTGTGCAGGGTAATTTTCTGCAGATACCCGAGCGATTGACCGGATCGGGCAGCGTGGCGCAAGCCGTCGTCTGAGCCATCAAAAAAGCCCGCAGATCGCTCTGCGGGCTTTTTTATTTTCTACATTCAACTGAAACCCGAGCCAACCGGGATGGGCTGGCTCGGATCAAAGCTGTTGCAGATTACTCGGCGCTGGCGGCAGCGGCAGCCTTGGCCTTGTTGGCGGCCTTGGCGGCGGCAGCGGCGGCCACGTCTTCCTTGATGCGGGCAGCCTTGCCTTCCAGACCACGCAGGTAATACAGCTTGGCGCCGCGGACCTTGCCCTTGCGCTTCACGGTAACCGAATCGATCGCGAGGCTGTGCGCCTGGAAAACGCGCTCCACGCCGGTGCCGTGCGAAATCTTGCGCACGGTAAAGGCAGAATGCAGGCCGCGGCTGCGACGGGCGATGACGATACCCTCGAACGCCTGTACGCGCTCGCGGTTGCCTTCCTTCACCTTGACGTTGACGACCACGGTATCGCCGGGGCCGAACTCCGGCAGCTGGCGGGTGATCTGCTCGGCTTCGAACTGTTCAATGATCTTGTTCATGGCGACACCTATTGTTTTAAATCAACGACGTTATTTTCAGTCACTGCGGTCAATGGTCGACCGCATCGTTTTGCCGCTGCTGTTCGTGCTGAACATGTTCGCGACGGAATTCATCGAGCAAGGCACGGGATTTGTCATCCAGCACGCGCTGCGACAACAGCTCCGGTCGGCGCAACCAGGTTCGTCCCAGCGACTGCTTGTGGCGCCAGCGGGCAATCGCCGCATGGTCACCGGACAGCAACACTTCTGGTACCGAACCCAGCGCATCGTGCACCGGTTTTGCATAGTGCGGACAATCCAGCAGGCCATCCGAGAAAGAATCCTGCTCGGCTGACAGCGCATCGTTCAATGCGCCTTCCTGCAAACGACCTACCGCGTCGATGATAACCGCCGCCGCCAGCTCGCCACCTGATAGAACATAGTCGCCGATCGAGAGCTCCTCGTCGACCTCATGCACCAGCAGGCGCTCATCCACACCTTCGTAACGCCCGCAAAGCAGGGCGATGCGCGGCCGCTTGGCCAGCGCTTCAACCCTTCCCTGCGTCAGCCGCGCTCCTTGCGGACTGAGATAAATCACATGCACCGGTTCCGGTGCTGCGCCGCGCACAGCCGCAAGGGTAGCGCGCAACGGCTCGATCAACATCACCATGCCGGGACCGCCGCCGTATGAGCTGCTGTCCACCGTGCGATGGCGGTCGGTGGTGTAGTCGCGCGGGTTCCAGGTTTCCACCTGCAGCAACTTGCGTTGCTGCGCGCGCCCTACCACACCCACCGCAGCAGACTGACGCACGAAGTCGGGAAACAAAGTGACGACATCGATGCGCATATCCTGAAACCTCGGTGCCTTGGACTTTTATCTCGCCAGCCGGCAACGTCAGAATTCGGGGTCCCAGTCCACCACCATGCGTTTTGCGGACATGTCCACCGAACGCACATAAGAACCCTGGACGAAAGGAATCAGTCGCTCGCGCGCGCCATCCCTCACTACCACGACGTCGTTGGAACCGGTCGCAAACAGATGACTGACCCGACCCAGAACCACGTCTTCCGTGGTGACGACCTCAAGACCTTCGAGATCGACCCAGTAATACTCGTCTTTACCCGGCGGTGGCAGCTGCTCTCGAGCAACATGGATATCCATGCCGATCAACGCCGCCGCCTGCTCGCGATCATCAATGCCAGGCAGTTGGGCCACCATGCCCTTGCCCTGCTGACGACCTTTCGCGCCCTCGATCTGTTTCTCCACGCCGGGCGCTGTGCTCAGCAGCCATGGCTGGTAGTCGAAGATCTTCATGCGCGGCTCAGCCCAGGATTCGATCTTGAGCCAGCCCTGCACGCCGTACAGTCCGACGATGCGCCCGATCAGGACGCGTCGACCGGGTTCACTCATGCTCAGGCAGCCTGCTGCTTACCGGCTTCCTTCACCAGCGCGGCAACCTTGTCGGTCAACTGGGCGCCCTTGCCAACCCATTCCTTGACGCGCTCGACGTTCAGCTCAAGGCGCTTGTCCTTGCCCGACGCAACCGGGTTGTAATAGCCGATGTTCTCGATGTTGCGGCCGTCGCGCTTGTTGCGCTGATCGGTCACGACAACGTGGTAGAACGGGCGGCCCTTGGCGCCACCGCGCGAAAGACGAATCTTGACCATAGTAAAACTCCAGAATTGCCGGATATCGGCAGGCACACGAGATGACGTGCGCGGTAAACGGGGCATTTTAGCGGTTTTTGAGGAAAAGGGAAGCGTTGCTAGGAGGGACGAGGGGCGACGGGCGCGTAGCGAGGGGCGAAGTGGCGGATGTCATGGCGATCCAGCGATTTCTCGTCGCCCGTTCGTGCTGGAAATCGACTTTGGTGCACTCGACCCTCGACTACGCCTGTCAACCCAAAGATTGATCAGCGCATCGGCGGCAAGCCGCCGCCACCCATGCCTCCCATTCCGCCCATGCCCTTCATCGCGCCGCGCATCTGGCGCATCAGGCCCTTGGTGCCGCCCTTCGACAGCTTGGACATCATCTTTTCCATCTGCATGTACTGCTTGAGCAGGCGGTTGACGTCCGCCGGCTGGGTGCCCGAGCCCCGGGCCACGCGAGCGCGGCGCGAGCCGTTCAACAGGTCCGGGTGGCGGCGCTCCTTCTTGGTCATCGAGCTGATGATGGCGATCATGCGCTTCATCTCGCCGTCGTTGACCTTGGACTTGACGCTGTCCGGCAGGCTGGACACGCCAGGCAACTTATCCATCAATCCGGCCAGACCGCCCATATTGCCCATCTGCTCGAGCTGATCTTTCATGTCGTTCAAGTCGAAGCGCTTGCCCTTCATCACCTTCTGGGCGAGCTTCTGCGCTTTTTCCTGATCGACCTTGCGCTCGACTTCCTCGACCAGCGACAGCACGTCGCCCATGCCGAGAATGCGCTGGGCCAGACGATCCGGATGAAACGGCTCGAGCGCATCGGTCTTTTCGCCCGCACCGAGGAACTTGATCGGGCGGCCGGTGATATAGCGCACCGACAGCGCCGCGCCGCCGCGGGCATCGCCGTCGGTCTTGGTCAGGATCACGCCGGTCAGCGGCAAGGCTTCACTAAACGCCTTGGCCGTGGTGGCGGCATCCTGGCCGGTCATTGAGTCGACCACGAACAGGGTTTCGACCGGATTGATCGCCGCGTGCAGCGCCTTGATCTCGGCCATCATCGCTTCATCGACGGCCAGACGGCCGGCGGTATCGACCAGCAGCACGTCGATCACTTCGCGCTTGGCCGCAGCAATCGCTGCCTTGGCGATATCGACCGGGTTCTGCGAGGCATCCGACGGGAAGAACTTCACGCCGACCTGTTCGGCCAGCGTGCGCAGCTGCTCGATCGCGGCCGGACGGTACACGTCGCAGCTTACCACCATGACCTTTTTCTTTTTGCGCTCGGTTAGCAGTCGCGCCAGCTTGGCCACCGTGGTGGTTTTACCGGCGCCCTGCAAGCCTGCCAGCAGCACCACAGCCGGCGGCTGCTGGGCCAGATTCAGTTCGGTATTGGCGGTGCCCATCACCGTCGTCAGCTCGTCGCTGACGACCTTCACCAGCGCCTGGCCCGGGCTCAGGCTCTTCATCACGTCCTGACCCACCGCGCGCACCTTGATGCGCTGGATCAGCGCCTGCACCACGGGCAGCGCAACGTCCGCCTCAAGTAACGCGATGCGCACTTCGCGCAACGACTCGCGGATATTTTCCTCGGTCAGCCGGCCGCGGCCGCGCAGACGGTTGACGGTGGTGGAAAGGCGTTGGCTAAGCGACTCGAACATGACGGGACCGGCAAACATGAAAGTGCTCGATTATAGCGGACGTATCAGTGCCTGCCGTCTGCACGCCCCGCAAAGCCTGTGCGACACTTCCTGATTATGCTTATCCACACCTTCGCGCTATTCGCCATCGTGCTGTATCTCGCCGCTTCGGCCGCGCTGGCGCGCCCGCTGTTCAACGGCGGTCATCCGCTGAACAGGCTGGCGCTGGTGCTCGCCGGGGGCGCTGTCGTATTGCATGCGGCTATTCTCCTCGGCGCGCATCGCGGCGCGCTGGATCTGCATTTTTTTGCCGCGCTGTCGCTGGTGGCGTTCGTGGTGGCGACGCTGACCTTGCTGGTGAATCTTTCGCGCCCGGTAGCTGCGCTGGGCGTGATTGTGTTTCCGCTGACGGCGCTGCTGGTCTTTGTCGACAGCTTCATCGCGCCGCCCACCCTGCCGCATCCGATGGACTGGCAGATCAAGCTGCACGTCACCGTGGCCTTGATTGCCTTCAGCGTGCTATCGATGGCTGCCGTGCTGGCGATTCTGCTGGCCGTGCAGGAACGCGCGCTGCGCCATCGCCAGTTCAGCCCGTGGATGCGCGCGCTGCCGCCGCTGACCTTGACCGAAACGCTGCTGTTCCGCCTGATTGGCGCCGGCTTTCTGCTGCTGACGCTGACGCTGATTACCGGCGCACTCTTCGTCGACAATCTTTTTAGCCAGCATCTGGCGCACAAGACGATTCTGTCGATCGTCGCGTGGCTGGTGTTCGGCGTGCTGCTTTACGGCCGTTGGCGCCATGGCTGGCGCGGCCAGCGTGCGGTCAATCTCACCTTGATCGGCATGGCTGTTTTGCTGCTGGCTTTCTTCGGCTCCAAGTTCGTGCTGGAGCTGATCCTGCATCGCGGCATCGACAGCTGATCAGCGGCAGGCGTCGATCGCGTCCGACAAGCGCTCCACTCCGATTACCTCCATCTCGCCGACGCGGCCTTTCTTAGGCGCGTTGGCCTTCGGCACGATCGCGCGTTTGAAGCCGTGCGTCGCCGCTTCTTTCAATCGTTCCTCGCCGTTGGGTATCGGACGAATTTCGCCGGAGAGTCCGACTTCGCCGAAGGTGACGGTCTGGTCAGGCAACGGTCGGTCGCGCAGCGATGACAGCACCGCCAGCAGCACCGGCAGATCCGCGGCCGTTTCCTGCACGCGGATGCCGCCGACCACGTTGACGAACACGTCCTGATCATATGCCGCCACGCCGCCGTGACGATGCAGCACGGCCAGCAGCATGGCCAACCGATTCTGATCCAGACCCAGCGCGACGCGGCGCGGATTGCCCAGCGACGACTGATCAACCAGCGCCTGCACCTCGACCAGCAGCGGCCGCGAACCTTCGCGTGTCACCATCACAGCACTGCCCGAGGTCGGTCCGGTGTGTGCTGACAGGAAGATGGCCGACGGATTGGGCACCTCACGCAGACCTTTATCGGACATCGCGAACACGCCCAGCTCGTTGACCGCACCGAAGCGGTTCTTGAACGCGCGCAGGATGCGAAACCGGCTGCCCGATTCGCCCTCGAAATACAGCACGGCGTCGACCATATGTTCGAGCACGCGTGGGCCGGCGATGCCGCCTTCTTTCGTGACATGACCGACCAAAAAAACGGATGTACCGGTTTCTTTCGCGAAACGCGTGAGCTTGGCCGCCGATTCGCGCACCTGGCTCACCGAACCCGGCGCGGCGGTCAGCAGCTCGGTCCAGATGGTCTGGATCGAGTCGATCACCAGCACCCGCGGACGCGTCGCGATGGCCTGCTCCAGAATGCGTTCGATACAGGTTTCCGCCAGCGCCTGCAGCGGCTCCAGCGGCAGACCCAGCCGCTGCGCACGCGAAGCGACCTGCGACAGCGATTCTTCGCCGGTGACATAGACGCTGGACAGTTGCGCGCCGAGCGTGCCAAGCACCTGCAGCAGCAGCGTCGACTTGCCAATGCCGGGATCGCCACCGATCAGCACCACCGAACCCTGCACCAGGCCGCCGCCAAGCACGCGGTCGAGTTCGCCAATGCCGGTATGCGTGCGCGCCTCGGTGGTCAACGCCACTTCGGTCAACGGCGTGATGCGCGCACTCCCTGCCGCGTTGCCGGCGTAGCTAGAACGCTGCGCACCCACCGACGCCTTGGCAGCCGATGACGGCGTCAGCACGATTTCGCTCAGCGTGTTCCATACGCCGCACTCGATGCACTGGCCCTGCCACTTGCTGTGCTCGCCGCCGCACTCGGTGCAGACATAGGCCGTCTTGGCTTTGGCCATTGGATTCTCGTGTTGTATCAGTTGATGCGAAGAGCTTAGCCTGCCGCGGTCGCAGACCGCGAGACGGATCGACTGACGCGTGCGTCAGCTTTCCTCTTGGCGAGCGTTTCCACTAGTTTTCGTCTTCGACGAAAAGCACGCGCCGCGTCATGCCACACGTGAGGTCGTAGGAGATGGTGCCAGCCTGTGCGGCAATCTGTTCGACCGGCAGGTCCGAGCCCCAAAGCGTCACGCGATCGCCGACCTTCGCCCGCGGCGCTTCGCGCAGGTCGAGCGTGATCAGGTCCATCGACACGCGGCCGATCAGAGGAACTACCTGCTCGCCAATGAGCACCGGCGTACCGGATACCGCACTGCGCGGATAGCCGTCACCGTAGCCGACCGCGGCCACGCCGACGTGCATGTCTTCGGGGCAGGTCCAGGTGCCGTTGTAACCGATGCGCTCGCCGCGCTTGATCGGATTGATCGCGATCAGCCGCGTGCTCAAACTCATCGCCGGACGAAAACCGAAATCCGCGCCGGTCTTGCCTTCAACCACGGACAATCCGTACAGCAACCCACCGGTGCGTGCCCAGTCGGCGCGCGCGTCGGGCCAGCCGATAACAGCTGCCGAATTGGACAACGAGCGCGGACCGAGCAGGTCCCGGGTCGCCTCATTGAAGCGGGCCATCTGCAAGGGTGTCTGCAGACCGTCAACCACTTCGGATTCGGAAAAATGCGTCATCAGTCCGATCTCCGGATCGATGCCCGGCATGGCCAGCAAACGCGCGTGCACTTCAGCCACGCGATAGGGCGCAAAACCCAGCCGGTGCATGCCGCTGTCCACCTTCAGCCAGACGCGAAGCTTGCCGCGCGGCGGCGTAGCCTGCGCCAGCCATTCGAGCTGGGCCTCGTGGTGAATGGCGGCCTCAAGCGTGAGCCGCTGCATCTCGGTAATGTCGTTGGCACTGTCGGGCCCCGACAGCACCACAATGCGCTGATGATGACCCGCCGCGCGCAAACGCAGTCCGTCGCCAATCGCTGCCACGGCAAACATGTCAGCGTCCGCCGCCAGCGCACGCGCGACGCGCTCCAGCCCATGACCGTAAGCATCCGCCTTGACCACCGCCATCACTTTCGCGGGAGCGGCAATAGCCTTCAGCCGCGCCAGGTTATGCCGCAGCGCGCCGAGATGGATGGTGGCAACCGTCGTGCGGCTCATGGTTGCTTGAACCGGAAAATTCCCGCTATCAATCGAACGTCCCGCCAAACGAATCGGAGGCGTAGTTCTCGAACTTGGTGTAATGACCAAGGAAGGTCAGCTTGCAGGTGTCGGTGGGACCGTTGCGCTGTTTGCCGATGATGATTTCGGCCATGCCCTTGTCCGGTGATTCCTTGTTGTAGTACTCATCGCGGTAAATGAACATGATCACGTCGGCGTCCTGCTCGATGGCGCCGGATTCGCGCAGATCGGACATCATCGGCCGTTTATCGGCGCGCTGCTCGAGCGAGCGATTCAACTGCGAAAGCGCAATCACCGGCACGTTCAACTCTTTGGCAAGGCCCTTAAGCGAACGCGAAATTTCCGAAATTTCGGTGGCGCGATTTTCCTTGTTGCCGGGCACCTGCATCAGCTGCAGGTAATCGATCACGATCAGGCCGAGGCCGCCGTGTTCGCGGTGCAGCCTTCGTGCGCGCGAGCGCAACTCGACCGGCGACAGGCTGGGCGTGTCGTCGATGAAAATCTTGGCTTCGGACAGAATCTGGATCGCGTTGGAAACCCGCGGCCAGTCCTCTTCCTGCAGATCGCCGTTGCGCAGATGCTGCTGATGAATGCGCCCGACCGAGGAAATCAGACGAAACGCCAGCTGCGAGGCGGACATTTCCATCGAGAACACCACCACCGCTTTCTTGCTGCGGATAGCCGCCGTCTCGGCAATGTTCAACGCAAACGCGGTCTTGCCCATCGACGGACGCGCGGCGACGATGATCAGATCCGACGGCTGCAGGCCAGACGTGAGGTTGTCCAGATCAGTGAAGCCCGTCGTGATGCCGGTGAGCTGGCCCTGGTTCTGATAGCGCTCGTGCAGCAGGCGAAACGCATCGGTCACCGCCTCGCGCATGGAAACGGAATCCTTCTTGCCACGCGTGCCGGATTCGGCGATTTTGAAAACCCGCTGCTCGGCGCTTTCCAGCACCTCCTGCATACTCTTGCCTTCGGGGCGGTAGCCGTCCTCGGTGATCGATGTGCCGGCATCGATCAGCTGCCGCATCACGGACTTCTCGCGAACGATGCCGGCGTAAGCGGCAATGTTGGCCGCGCTCGGCGTGCTGTTGGCCAGCTCGATCAGATAACTCGCGCCGCCAACCATCTCGGCCAGGCCGTTGTTTTCGAACCAGTCACCCAGGGTCACCGCGTCGCACGGCATGCCCTTGTTGGCCAGCTCGTTGATGGCGCGCCAGATCAGCCGGTGATCCTTGCGATAGAAATCGAGCTCGGCCAATTTGTCGGCAACTTTGTCAAGCGCGTCGGGCGCCAGCATCAGCCCACCGAGTACGGCCTGCTCGGCATCGATGGAATGCGGCGGCACACGCAGCGCCTCAATCGCCGAGGAGGAAGACTTGCGGTCGGGCACAAAGGACATCATTAACCTCACAGAAAAACGCGCGTGCGCCGACGCCGAAGGCATCTCGACACTGACGCTCATCATACGCGGCGGCATCTCAACCGCCGAGACAATAAGTCTGTGGATAACCTGTGCGTTGTTGTGGATAGAAGTGCGCGATCGCCGCTCATCCACTTTGCCAAAATCCTTTGCTGAGCAAAGCAAACGGGCGCCCGAAGGCGCCCGTTCAATACAGCAGCAAGCCCTTGGGGCTTACTTGTCGCCGACCACGATCACCTTGACGGTGGTGTGGACGTCGGCGTGCAGATGCACGGCCACATCGTATTCGCCGGTGTTGCGCAGCGGGCCTTCGCCCAGAATCACTTCGTTCTTGTTCACCGCGAAGCCGCCAGCCGACAGCGCCTCGGCGATATCGCGCGGACCGACTGAACCGAACAGTTTGCCTTCGGCACTGGCGTGTGCCGAGATGGTGACGGACGCATCGGCCAGCTTGGCCTGACGGGCCTGGGCATCGGCCAGCAGGCTATCGGCCTTCGCTTCGTACTCGGCGCGGCGCTGTTCGAACGCGGCCAGGTTGGCAGCATTGACGCGAACGGCCTTGCCCTGCGGCAGGAGGAAATTGCGGCCATAGCCCGGCTTCACGACGACCTTGTCACCAAGCGTGCCGAGGTTGCGGACTTTCTGCAGAAGAATGAGTTCCATGGTGTATCCCTATTCGTTAGCGCCGGTGTGGCCCGACGCAGCCGTGGACGGCTGTCCGAAGTATCTGAAGTCGCACCCGACCTGGCCGGGAGCAACAAATGGCAGACAACCCGAAGGCTGTCTGCCGGCACGATCAGACGTCGTGGTTGTCGGTGTACGGCAGCAGCGAGAGGAAGCGTGCGCGCTTGATCGCCGTAGCCAGCTGACGCTGGTAGCGCGCCTTGGTTCCGGTGATGCGGCTCGGCACGATCTTGCCGTTCTCGGTGACGTACTGACGCAGCGTGTTGAGATCCTTGTAGTCGATCTCTTTGACGTCTTCGGCAGTGAAGCGGCAGAACTTGCGGCGGCGGAAAAACTTGGACATGGTCTTAGGTTCCTATCAGTCGTCGCTGTCGCGATCGTTGTCATCGCGGTCATTGCCGCGGCCTTCGCCATCGTCGTCATCGCGGCGACGCGAGGACTTGGCATCATCTTTCTCTTTGCTCTTGATGATGAACGACGGCTCGATATCAGCCTCATCGCGACGCACAACCAGGTGGCGCAGCACGGCATCGTTGAAGCGGAAACCCGACTCCAGTTCGTTCAGCGCGTTCTGGCTCACTTCGATATTGAGCATCACGTAATGGGCTTTGGCCAGATTCACGATCGGATAAGCCAACTGACGACGGCCCCAATCTTCCAGGCGGTGCAGCTTGCCACCGTCGGTCTCGACCAGCGCCTTGTAGCGCTCGATCATCGCCGGAACCTGTTCGCTCTGGTCAGGGTGGACCAGAAACACAACTTCGTAATGACGCAGGGTCATTGTGGTTTGACTCCTTGTGGATGCGGCCTTTCGGCCTAGCAGCCTCCCGCTGTTGCGGTGAGGCAAGTGTCCGCACGGACCTATCGGGTCCGGACAGAAGCGGGATTGTACGGTGTCGGCGGCAGCACGCGCAAGTTGTGGTGCGCAAGGGCTTGCAGGCGAGGCGCGAGTAGCGAGGGCGCAAAAACCGCAATGGCGCGACGACCACCGTCCGGCGGCCATACTCGCCTCTGCTGTTCCTACCCGACCGTAAAGCTCTCGCCGCAGCCGCATTCGCCGGTGGCATTGGGGTTATGGAACACGAAACTCGCGTTCAGTCCTTGGCGCTGGAAGTCGATCACGGTGCCTTCGACCAAGGCCACGCTCTTGTCGTTGACGATCAGCGGCAGACCATCGATATCCACGACTTGATCACCATCGTCGAGCGTCTCGGCCAGATCCACCACGTAGGCAAAACCGGAGCAGCCGGTGCGCTTGACCCCGAAACGCACGCCCGCAGCGGCGGGCGTATGGGCCAGAAAGTGGCGCATGCGATCGCTGGCAGCAGGAGTGATGGTGATGGTCATGGCGGTATTCGCACCTCAGGCGGTAAAGCGATTGCTCTGCTGCACGCCGTCGCGGCGGCGAAATCATCGCCACAAGCTCGCGGCATCAGCGGCAGCTACATTATCATGCCAGTTCAACTTGCATGCCCGTGACGCGGCGTGCGCTTTCATTTTCCGGCGTGCATACCCTAGATATGGCGCCCAGCAGGAGTTTCAATTCATGGCCGTGGTCAGCCCGACGATATGCAGCGTGAAACAGGCCTTGTCCGGCGCGATCGAGGCGGGCAGCACCGTCACGGTACGCGGCTGGGTGCGCACGCGGCGCGATTCCAAGGCGGGTCTCTCGTTCGTGAATATCACCGATGGCTCCTGCTTCGATTCGATCCAGGCCGTGGTGCCCGCCACGCTGGCCAACTACGACAGCGAGGTCAAGCACCTGAGCACCGGCGCCGGGCTGATCGTCAGCGGCACGCTGGTGCCTTCGCAGGGCAAGGGCCAGAGCTTTGAGCTGCAGGCCGAGTCGGTCGAAGTGACCGGCCTGGTCGACGATCCAATGACCTACCCGATCCAGCCCAAGCCGCTGTCGGTAGAATTTCTGCGCGAGGTAGCCCATCTACGGCCGCGCACCAACCTGTTTGGCGCGGTGACCCGCGTGCGCCACACGATGATGATGGCGATCCACCGCCATCTCACCGAGCGCGGCTACTTCTGGATCAATACGCCGATCATCACCACTTCGGACGCCGAGGGTGCGGGCGACATGTTTCGCCTGTCGACGCTGGATCTGGCCAACCTGCCCCGCGACGACCAGGGCAAGATCGACTTCCGCAAGGATTTCTTCGGCCGCGAAGCGTTCCTCACCGTATCGGGCCAGCTCAACGTCGAGTCGTACTGCATGGCGATGAGCAAGGTCTACACCTTCGGCCCGACCTTTCGCGCGGAGAACTCCAACACGCCGCGGCATCTGGCCGAGTTCTGGATGGTCGAGCCGGAGATCGCCTTTGCCGATCTTGCGGTCAACGCCGACGAGGCCGAAGCGTTACTCAAGGCCATCTTCAAATCGATTCTCGACGAACGCGCTGACGACATGGCATTTTTCGCCGAACGCGTGCAGCCCGACGCGATCAGCCGTCTAGAAGCTTTTATCGCCAAACCGTTTGAACGCATTGATTACACCGATGCGATTACCATTCTCCAGAAGTCCGGTCAGAAATTCGATTACCCCGTTGCGTGGGGTATCGACCTGCAGACCGAGCACGAACGTTATCTGGCCGAGAAACATATCGGTCGTCCGGTGGTCGTCATGAATTATCCCGAAGCGATCAAGGCGTTCTACATGCGCTTGAACGATGATGAAAAGACCGTGGCCGCGATGGATGTGCTGGCGCCAGGCATTGGCGAGATCATCGGCGGTGCACAGCGCGAAGAGCGGCTGGATTACCTCGATCGCCGCATGACCCAGTTCGGTCTCGATACCACCACTTACAGCTGGTATCGCGATCTGCGTCGCTACGGCACCGTGCCGCATGCGGGCTTTGGACTGGGCTTTGAACGTCTGCTGGTTTATGTATGTGGATTGTCGAACATTCGCGATGCCATTCCCTTTCCGCGCGCCGCCGGCACGGCCGAATTCTGAGTACCGCTTACGCAATGACGTATCGATTACCTGCTCTCTCCCTCGTGTTGCTCTGCCTGGCGTTGCTGGGCGGCTGCCACACCGCAAAGAGCCTGCTTCCCTCCACGTTTATTCCACCCAATCTCAGGCCGCCTGCGGAAGATGACGGCGCCGCACTTAAAAAGGCTCAGCAAAAACTGCAGGCCGCGTCGCCATGCTGCAGCAGCTACGCCGATTTCTCCTACCCGAGCCTGGTACCGTGGCATCCGCAAAAGTTCGTACTGGGTAGCGACAGCATGGTTGCCAACTTGAACGGCGTGCATAGCTATTTCCTGGCCTTCCGTTTGCCCACTGGCGTCAAGCTGCCTTACCGGGTGGCATTGAAATCCGAATTGAACGGTCGATGGCTGCATTCCAGTTACCTGTTCGCACCCACCGTCGCGCTCCTCGACGACGGCTTTCAGTCGCTCGGCATGGACGATGTCGCGCTGTGCGAGCACGTAGGCTGGAGCAGCGAAACCACCGGTGCGTTCGGCGCATTCACGATCAATAACGCCAAGGCGCGTTACCTGCTCGTTTACAGTTCGGCCGCGCAACAGGCGGGCAAGACCTATTGGGAACAATCGCCGGTGTCAGCCACCACGACCGGCACGACGACGCCGTCACTCGACATGAATACCAGCGGCAGCTTCAGCGTACCCCACGGTCCGGACGGCACGCTATGGGTAGGCATCATGGACAAGACCTTCGCCAAGGCGGTGGACAACGCCATCTGCAAAAAGCCGCCGCCCGGCACCGGCGTGCTCAACACGCTGCGCAGCGGCCTGCCCATTCCGTGGATCAACGGTAAGAACGACAGCGATAAAAGCAGCGACAGCGACGGCAGCAAAAGCACCCAATGATTATTCTCTATCTGGCACTGCTGCTCGCGGGCGTCGTCCTGTTTGTACTGTCGTATGCCGCCCAGTTTCGACTGGCTAGCCTGCTGCGCCATCGCTATCCGCAACAGTGGAAGATCATCGCCGAGCCCGAATCCGGAAAACCCTCGGGCTTTCGGACCTGGGTTCGCCTGCAGCATGCGCTGCGTTCGCCAGCCATGCCGCTGCTGGACGATGCGAACATTAACCGTTGGCTGCGCGTGTGGCGTTACACCCCCTGGATGGGCTGGGTTTGCTGGCTGGCAGCGCTGGCGATGCGTTTGCTGCTGCACTGATATTTTGATGGAGGCTCGACCATGCAACTGGATCTGACAGGACGCCACGCCCTGGTTTGCGGTGCTTCGCAAGGTATCGGCCGGGCCAGCGCCATCGAACTGGCCGAACTGGGCGCCAACGTCACGGCGCTGGCGCGGTCCGGCGACGCCTTGAAGGCACTAACCGATAGTCTTCCACGCATCCATGCCAACCAGCATCATGGCTGGCGCACGGTCGATATGCTTGATACGGCAGCGCTGCAGGCAACGGCCGCCGAAATCGTCGGCGCGAGCCCCGTACACATACTGATCAACAACACCGGCGGGCCGCCCGGTGGTGCCGCGCATGCCGCCAAGCTCGCTGAATTTGAAACAGCCTTCCGCCAGCAATTGCTCGCCGGGCAAGTGCTCCTGCAAGCCGTACTGCCCGGCATGCGCGACAGTCGCTACGGCAGGCTCGTCAATGTGATTTCCACCTCGGTGAAGGAGCCCATTGCCGGTTTGGGCGTCTCCAATACCGTACGCGCTGCGGTGGCCTCGTGGTCCAAAACGCTGGCGGGCGAGCTGGCCGTCGATGGCATCACCGTCAATAACGTATTGCCCGGTTTTACCCGGACCCAGCGCCTCGACAGTCTGCTGGCTGCGCGAGCCGAATCCAGCGGACGCAGCGAAAGCGACATAGCCGACAGCATGATCGCCACCGTGCCCGCGCGACGCTTCGGCGAGGCCAGCGAAGTGGCGGCGGTCATAGCCTTTCTTTGCACACCCGCCGCGGCTTATGTCAACGGCGTCAGCATTGCCGTCGACGGCGGCCGTACCCACTCGCTGAGCTGAGCACCGATGCCCGAAGGCCCCGAAATTCGTCGTGCGGCCGATGCGCTGGCTGCCGCGGTGGTCGGCCAGCCGCTGCTGCACGCGTGGTTCGCCTTTGCCGAATTGAAATCGTACGAATCGAAACTGCGTGGCCGAAAAATCGAAGCCATCACGCCTCACGGCAAGGCGCTGCTTATCCGCTTTGATAACGGCCTGACGCTTTACAGCCACAATCAGCTTTACGGCGTTTGGCGGGTAGCCCGCTCGGGCGAACGACCCGCAACCCAGCGCGTTTTGCGGGTCGTGCTGGAAACAGCCGGGCACGCGATCCTGCTTTACAGCGCGTCGGACATTTCCATATGGCCATCCAAACGCGTGCACGAGCATCCCTTCCTGCAGCGTATCGGGCTGGACGTACTCGATCCCTCACTGACAGAAGCTGACATCGACAGGCAGTTGAGCGACTCACGTTTCGCGCGACGGCAGCTCGGCGCGCTGCTGCTGGACCAGGCGTTTCTGGCGGGGCTGGGCAATTATCTGCGGGTGGAAATTCTGTGGCAGGCCGCGTTGCTGCCGACCCGTCGCACAATCGATCTCGACGCTGCAGAACGCCAGGCGTTGATCCACGCCCTGCTCGATCTTCCGACGCGCTCCTACCGGACTCGCGGTCTGCGTGGCGCCGGCCATCTACAGGACACCCCATTCAAGTTTCGCGCCTATCAACGCGAAGGCAAACCGTGCCCGCGCTGCAAGACGCTGTTGCAAAAGAGAGTCGTGGCCAGCCGCCCGTTCTACTTCTGTCCGGGCTGTCAACGGTGAACGCGCGCTATGCTTGGAGAATAGATTCGATCTGATCACCGTATTGCGGAGAGCCCCGACTTGACCAATCCACTACAGGATCTGATTGACGGCAACCGGCGCTGGACGGCGGCGATGCACCAACAGGACCCCAATTTCTTCAAGGACCTGGCTGAGCAACAGTCGCCGAAATACCTCTGGGTCGGCTGTTCCGACTCGCGCGTGCCGGCTACCCAGATCGTTGACCTGCCGCCGGGCGAAATCTTCGTCCAGCGCAACGTCGCCAACGTGGTCTCGCATACCGATCTCAATTGCCTCAGCACCATTCAGTTCGCCGTTGACGTACTCAAGGTGGAGCACATCATCGTGGTTGGCCACTACGGCTGCGGCGGAATTCAGGCCGTGTTGGACCAGCGCCGGCTCGGGCTGGTGGACAATTGGCTGCGCCATGTCGGCGATGTGGCGCAAAAGCACGACATCATGCTGTCTGCGCTGGGCTCGATGAAGCTTCGCAACATGCGGCTGTGCGAGCTTAATGCGATCGAGCAAGTCGTCAATGTGTGCCACACCACGATGGTCATGGACGCATGGGAGCGTGGCCAGAAGCTATCGGTACACGCGTGGTGCTATAGCCTTGAGGACGGTCACATGAATGATCTGGACATGCACATCGACGCGCGCGATGCGCTATGGCCGACCTACGCAAAGGCGCTGGACAGACTCGTCGACCTTGCGGAAAAACCGCTTGAATAAACGCGAGGCCGTATGCAGGTCGCCATGAGAATGGCGGCGGCTGTCGGCAAATTTTTGAGCGTGATGCCTCGAATCGAACGTAATTTTTTACCGTAGATAGCAAAAAACCCCGCCGGTTCTGCCGGCAGGGCTTCGATCTTTACCGCGACCATCAACGGGTCGCTGGGTTGCTATCAGCCAGCCGTCGAAGCGGAAGCCGGAGCCGCCGTCTTCTTGGCCGTCTTTTTGTGGGTCTTATGCTTGGTGGTATGCGCTGCCTTGGTGCTGGAAGCAGCCGCTGGGGTGGAGCTGGCCGCCGCTTGGGCGAACACAGAGCCGGAAAGAGCCACGCCAGCCACGAGCAAGGAAGCGATCGCAAGTTTACGCATCATGATTCAAGCCTCAAATTTGGTATCGCCAACCCGGCCGGAACCCGGCGCCTCGGGTGGGGCGACGAAACCACCATAACAGCGTGGGGGGGATACCAAAGCTGAACAAAACACGGGTTTTTCACGCAAGAGAATTTGGTAAATATTGACTTTGCAAAGGCTTAATTTGAATCGAAGCAATTTGCGATCAGGCTAGCGTTGCCTGCAGCAGATGCCCGATCAAATCCTGCACAGTTGATGCCTTTTGCGCGTCGTAGACAAAGCTTTCTTCGTCCATGTAGTTGATCTGTGCAAGCTCCAACTGGATCGCCTGCACTCCGTCACCCGGCTTGCCGTATTGCCGGGTGATATAGCCTCCCTTGAAACGACCGTTGACCGCAAAACTGAAGCGGGACTGGGACTCGAGCCGCGTCTGCAGTTCGGTTTCCAGCGCGCTTCCGCAGCTGGCGCCGGCGGCGGTACCCAAATTGAAATCGGGGAGGCGTCCTTCGAAGAGCATGGGTACGTGGCTGCGTATCGAGTGCCCCTCCCACAGTACGGCGCGGCCGTGCGCGCCCACTAGTCGCGCAAGTTCATGCGAAACCGCCTGGTGATAAGGCCTCCAGAAATGGTTTATGCGCTGTTGTATTTCAGCGTCGTGGGGAGACTGCCCTTCCAAGTACAGTGGCTCGCCGTCAAAACCGATGGTAGGCACCAGACCCGTTTCGCTTTGCCCCGGATAGAGAGCATGGCCGTCGGCGGGCCGATTTAAATCGATTACATAGCGTGACGCCATCGGCTTCAGCACACTCGCTCCGAACCTGAGCGCCAGCGGCTCGTAAAGCCGGCCGACGTGCCAATCCGTATCAGGCGATCGCCGGGCCGCCGGCTGCATGCGTGCTGCGATCTCTTCGGGAATGAAGCTGCCGTCGTGCGGAAGGCTGATGAGTAGCGGCGTACTGCCGCGCTGCAAGGTGTAATTGGCCATGTTGGATATTCTAGCGACCAAGCGGAATGATCGGGCCGGACAATTTGAGGCTCATCGACAAGATCTCTTCGGCCACCGTCGGGTGAATCGCCACTGCTGCTTCGAGATCGCGTTTGCGCAGGCCCAGTTTCAATGCCACGGCGAAGCCCTGCAGTATTTCGTCGGTACCGGGACCGAGCAAATGGATACCGACAACGCGCTCATCCTCGCCCATGCAAACCAGCTTCATCAGGCTTGGTTCCTTGCGCTCCACCAGCATGAACTGCATCGGAGTAAAGCGGCTGAGATAGACGGTCACCGCATCGCCGTGGCGCTTGCGCGCCTGCTCTTCGCTCAGTCCAACCGAACCCAGCGGCGGATCGGAAAACACCACGCTGGGAATCATGTCGCTATCGATTTGGCCATCCGTTTGATCGCCAAACAATCGATCAGCGAGCCGGCGCCCCGTCGCCACAGCCACCGGTGTGAGCGCCTTGTCCTGCGTGATATCGCCAACGGCGTATATGCCCGCAATGCTGGTGTTTTGCTGCCCGTCGACCACGACATGACCTGCTTTATCGACCTCCACGCCGATGGCATCCAGCCGGAGCGTTTCGCTATTAGGTATGCGTCCCACTGCCCATAGCACAGCGTCGTAAGGACCCCGCAAGCCGGCCTTGGCGTCGTCCAGCACGATGCCCTGCGCTGTGCGCCGGGCAGCTCGGACCGCGCTCTGATCATCGATACGAATACCCTGCGCCTCCATTTTCTCCCTCAACGCCGTGACCATTTCTTCGTCAAAGGTTTTCAGCAGCCGCTCGACTGCCAGCACGTCGACATCGGCACCGAGGGCGCGCAACAGGCCCGCGAATTCCACCGCGATATAGCCGCCGCCGACAATAGCGATGCGCTGCGGCATCGCTTGCAGCGAAAACATGTCGTCGGACACCATGCCCAGCTCGAAACCCGGCAGGTCGAGTGTTCGAGGTCGAGCGCCCGTGGCGATCACAATATGCGGCGCTTTTAACTGGGCGCCATCGTTGAGCTCGATCGTATCGGACGCGACAAAGTGGCCGGCCTGGTAGAGCACATCGATATGTTTTTCCTGCAGCCGTTTGGCATATCGCTCGTTGATGCCTGCAATATAACGATCGCGCAGGTCACGAAAACGCGCCCAATCCAAAGCCCCTGGTTTCGAGTCAAAACCGAACTCGACCGCCAACCTTTGCTGTTGCGCCAGCT
>Ga0302313_10000494_pt1 | contig 35257 bp, 30 predicted proteins | sample III_Palsa_N2_2_FD_200454 | JGI IMG/M metagenome (GOLD analysis project Ga0302313, IMG submission 200454) | Peat permafrost microbial communities from Stordalen Mire near Abisko, Sweden - III_Palsa_N2_2 | ecosystem: Environmental > Terrestrial > Soil > Palsa > Peat permafrost | place: Sweden...
TCAAGATCTACAACGAAGAACGGCCACATGACGCGCTGGGAAACCTGCCCCCAGCGCTGTACCGCGAGCGTTTGCTCGCAACGACGAGTCCTACTTTTAAAATGTCCGCTTGACGGGTGAGCTTACGGAAGCTTTGAGCCGCCGGGAATCCGCAACAATACGGGACGCACAGATGCGCCCCGCTTTTCGGACAACCGAGTTAACCCATAACGAGCCCTTGGTGACCCCATTTTGACCGACCTCCTGACGGCAAATTCGATCAAATCGGCGTAATAATCAGCCGGCCGTCCTCGACTTGAATACGCACCCGGCCGGCAATGGCAAAACCCGCCTGTTCAAGCCACCGGCCAGCGAGACGGATTCCCGGCGCGGGCGGAAAATCTGGTGGCGGCAGGTAAAGATCGGTGACGCTGCGTAGCGGTCGGGGCTGCCGTACGGCCGAGATAGTCACAAAACGTTCGAGAACGGGGGCACATGGTTTAACATCGGCGGTAGCCATGATCGGCTCTCCTGGTAAGAGTGGGTGGTGGTTAGCGGACCCTGAGTGTTGCTGCACTCTGGGTCCGCGCTTCGTTTACATCACTTCAATTTGAACGAACCGCGTTTGGCATCGCACTTGATAAGCGATTTCCGCGGATCGGTCATGTTGGCGATAGGCCGGAATTGCATCGCAAGATCGGCAGCTATCGTTGCGCATTGAAATGAAGCGGTAGCAATACCATTTTAGATCCGGAGAGATGGAATAGGGGCTGGGTGGTGATTTTTAAGGTAAACGGAAAATTCAGGATACCTAAATTATGTACGGAAAAGCGAAACATGCTTTGCCACCTCGCGCAGAAAAAGAAACTAAAAATCGATTGCAAAAATGCATGCGATGCTTGCTATCTGATTAATGCCGATTGCCCGAAACACGGCACGTTGTCAATGCGGAAATGCTGGGTGTGGACGAGCTGTTTGACCATTAAGTCAAACGCTGATTTAATAAAAAAAATTTTAAAATTTTTGCTCGCGCGTCAAATGCGGTAACCCAGAGTTAAACAAGAAAATACCTGCTGTCGTTGATTTTATTCTTTCAATTTGTAATTTTTATGTATGTATTTTGTAATGTTGCTCGCATTACTTTGATTTAGAACTTACGCGTGCTTAACGGGCACCGCAGGCTTTTGATGAGCGCCCTATGTCGGTGCCGCGGCCTGCGATGCTTATCTCAAAAAAACTGGCGGGCTGCTGCGGTAAGCCCAATGCCGGAATAATTACTTAGTACGCGGCGGATGAATTTTTGTATGAGTTTCGGGGACGTGCGCCGCTTGCGGCTACGCAGCTTGTCTGGTTTAGCCAGACGCAGAAAAGTACCAGTCGGATGCAGCTTGGTGCAGGCCGCAGGTGTATGGTGCCGAACAACGGGACCAGCGCTACCGTATTGGCGAATGACGCTGAGCGTTCGGCTGTCAACCTTGTTCCGGCTAAGCAAGGGGTTTTGTACTCTATGCCGCTGAAATTCTCGACCAACTGAACCCTTACGTTCGCAGTGAAGGAAAAACGCCGGCCGAAGTTGCCCAAGTCATGGGTGTTTGAGCCCGGTCACGACAAGATGCGCGCCGAAGATTTGTTGCCGACCAGTCCGGCCAAGGTGTAGGAAGTTGATATTTGTTGTTTGGGTGCGAAGGATATTGTCGAGGGATGCCACGGGAAACTGATTAAGCACTCGCATGGGCAACTCATCTAATCGTAGGCAGTTCCTTAGACAAAATATAAAGGCGTCATAAGCCGGTTTTTTTTGCAATTTTAAATGGGGAAATAATGAAAAAGTTGTTTGCGTTGCTCAGTGTTGCTGTTGTGCTTTGTTTGTCGGGATGTGCCACGCCTATCCATATGAGTCCGACCAAAGAGACGCAGGTGCTCGATACTTCTAAAGATTCAATTTTGCTAATGTCACTGACTTTGAAAAACAGCTTCCATCCAAGTTATCAACCAAGTCCTATCGTGGTTAACGTTGAGCGAGGTGACGCGAGTCAGACGGCAGATCGACTGAATTTCCTGTTCGATCCCGAAGGGGCTGAGGAAGGCAAGTTGGAAAACCATTACTTGGTCCGGATGTCTCTGCCGCCGGGAAAATATGTAGTGCGGGGTGTCATGGGGCAAAGTGGAATCTTCCCCGCTCACGGTTTCTTTTTTGCGCCCTTGCACGAAGATATCGAAGTCAAACCGAATTCTGTCGTGTACCTGGGTCACGTTGATGCGACGGTGGTCGAACGCAAAGACGGTGAATTGCGCGCCGGCCCCGTCATACCCCTGATCGATCAGGCAGTTACCGGTTTCAGCGGCGGCACCTGGGATGTTTCGATCAGTGACAATTACGAACACGATATAACGTCATTTCGCACCACATTCCCAGTACTTGATAAAGCCAGTATTGATAAAGATGTGTTAGCACCATGGGACAAAAAGAAAGCAACCGATTGGTGGCTGGCCCACTAGTCGGTAAGCGACAAAGAGCTGTTGCCGATGCTCGAATACGCGTCGCAGATTGCCGCAACAGGGCGTTCCCATAAGGGGCGCCCCTTATTGCCGATCTGGATCGAAAAAGGGAATTTGGTTTCTGAATTTACACAATTTCTCTCGACCTCTTTATTTATCGAGTCTCTTGCATGGACCAATTTTATCCTCCCGGCCCTGAAACGGTCCCTCAAGATATCGCCCGTCCCAGCGGCCAATACGCGCGCCAAGCTTGGCTTGCGCTGCTGACCCTTGCCGGATTTCTGGTGCTCTACCTGGTTTTGGTATGGTGGTTTGCTCATACCGCTTATCGCTTATTTGTCGCCAGTATTGCCGGCAGCGAAAATACCGTCATCAATTGCGTGATCGGTGGTTGCGCGGTTTTTCTAACAGTCTTTATGTTGAAGGCTCTGTTCTTTGTGAAGCGCGGGGGTACACCGAATGTGGTAGAAGTCACGGCAATGGAATTGCCTGGCTTGTTTACCTTTCTGAATCGGTTGGCGGACGATGCAGGCGCACCGAGACCTGCGCGTGTTTACCTTTCGGCGCGAGTGAACGCGTCGGTGTTCTACGACATCTCGCTCTTGAACCTGTTTTTTCCCTCGCGAAAAAACTTGGAAATTGGTCTGCCGCTGGTTAATGTGTTGACCCTGAGCGAAATGAAAGCGGTACTGGCGCATGAGTTCGGTCATTTCGCACAGCGTTCGATGGCGATCGGCAGTTGGGTGTATATCGCACACCAGATCGCGGCGCATCTGGTTGCCAAACGTGATGGACTGGATACATTTCTGCAACGTTTGTCGCGCTCCGATATTCGGTTTGCGTGGGTGGGCTGGCTGTTATCGGTAATCGTCTGGTCGATTCGTTCGCTGGTGGATTCGCTGTTCAATCTGGTGTTGTTGGCGCAGCGTGCGTTATCGCGTCAGATGGAATTTCAGGCCGACTTGGTGGCGGTATCCCTGACCGGCAGCGATGAACTAGTGCACGCCCTGCATAAGCTTAAGGCCGCGGATCAAGCCTGGACCAACGCCGTCAATTTAGGTTTGAAGGAATTGAATCAAAAGCGCAGGACGGAAGACCTGTTTGAGATGCAATTGCGCATCATAGCCCGCGTCGGTGAAATTCTCGACGACGAAAACTATGGACGCGTACCTAAAACTTTGGATGTACCACCCGGCGAACACCGCGTGTTCGTGACCAATTTTGCTCAGCCGCCGCAGATGTGGGCCAGTCATCCGGCCAATGCCGACCGGGAAACCAATGCGAAGCAGCGCTATGTCAGCGCAATACACGATAGCCGCAGCGCCTGGGTTTTGTTTGACCAGATTGGCACTTTGAAATCGAAGGTGATGGCGCATTTTTTTGCCAAGCATGAAACCGTGCTTGCCAGTCCCGAGCAAACCGAACAAGCATTCGACGCCATCTACGGCTTGATGCAATACCACACCCGCTTTCGCGGTAGTTATCTGAATCGACCGCTGACGCGTCATGCGGCTGACCCGGTGGAGTTATATCGCGGCGGGTTGGAGCATGGAGACTTGCAACATGCCCTGGGTGCGCTTTACCCGGCTTCTCTTTCCCAAGAAGTTGTCCGCTTGCGTGATCTGGAAGAAGAATTGGGGTTACTGCGCGCGATTCATGAGAAGCGCCTCAAGACCTCCGGGGATAGCGTGATGTATCGCGGCCGCTCGATTAAACGCCGTGATTTGTCCGCTGCGATTACCGAAGTTGACGCCGAGGCTCAGCATTTGCGCGAGCGGATCCAGGCGCATGACGCGCAATGCCGGGTTGCCCATCTGGCTAGGGCGGAACAGTTAGGCCATGGCTGGCGCGACTATTTGATCGGTCTGATCGAAATCCTGCATTATGCGGAGCATACGCTTGCCGACCTGATCGATGCACGTGGTCAACTGGGTAATGTGCTGGCGGTTATGACCGCAAACCGCCGCGTGCGCGACGGCGAATTACCGCGTCTACTTGAAACGGCGAACATGCTGCATCGCGTGTTGGAGCAGATCTACGAACGAAAGACTCAGGTACAACTCGATGCTTTATTGCTGGCGCGGCTCAATGTGAGCCATTGGTCTGCCCTTTTGCAAGATTTCAAACTGGAAGGGGCACAGAAAAGCAATATTAATAATTGGATGAAAGTCATCGACGGCTGGGTTAATAGCGCGGCTAATGCCTTATCCCTTCTGTCTCGCGTCGCACTGGAGCAACTGCTGGTGACAGAAAATCAAGTGGCGCATCCGTCCGGCGAAATTGTTGAGTCAGCGCCGACTCCTAGCCAAGCGCCGAGCACATACGCGCGCTTGCTTCCAGGTCGGGAACGCAAACGCCAGATGCAATTGGAGTGGTGGGATCGTTTTCGTGTCGCCGACGGCTTGGTTCCTGCGCTCGGGCGCTTCCTAGTCGCCGGCGGCATCGTAGGTGGTGTGCTTGGGTTCAGCAGCATTGCGGCGACCACCAATAGTCTCTCGATCTATAACGGTTTGGGGCGCCCGGTGGTAGTTACGCTTGGCGGGCAACATGTGCCGGTCCCCGCGTATTCCGCCGCCACCGTCGAGATTCCGGTTGCCGGTGTGCATCTTGTCGAAACCGATACGACGGATGGCCGCTTGATCGAGAGACTGACCCTGGTATCGCGCGAACATTATGGCCACCTGGTTTATAACGTCGCGGCGGCCAGCCCGTTGGTGACATGGACCGCTGTCTACGGCAACTACCCCAAAACCGAGCCTCGCTTTTTAAGCAACCCCGTGTGGTTGGACGGTAACGCCGATGTCTACTTTACCAAGCCGCCGTCCAGTATTAGTACTAGCGCCGGCGGTGGTGGCAGTCGTACGGTACTGAGCGGCCTAGGCAATGCGCAACCGGAGACACAGTTGCGTCTGGTCAAGGAACCGTCCGATCAGCAGAAATTAATTATGGCGCACGCCACGTGGGATTTGGCGAGCACACCTGATGTTGCGCAATGGCAGGCTTTGGCTTCAGGTGTAAAAGCGAATTGAGAAGACACCTGCCGCCCGGAATCGTGATCAACGATTCCGGGCTTTTTAATTGCTGAACGCGAATAAAGAACACGAACCTGCGATGTACCACAGTAAACATCTAGACCAATCGGAAACAGAACGTTAAGCGGGGTTTTGACGCTACAGTTTTCGTCTCTGGACCGTCGAGTAACCGCATCATGCTGTGTCGTGCCCTCATCGAATTTCCCTGCCTTGCCCGTCATTCCAGCGAATCTGCTGATCCAACGCGATAACCGTCGCCAAGCCTGTCTGTTTTCCCGCCAGAAAGTTTAATTTCCATCTCGTGACCCTACTTGGCATTGAGTATCTCATGGGATACAATTGATTTTGTATGAAATCATCCAAACCGTAGAGTTTCGCTCATTGCCCGGCGTATCGACCGCTTGCGTGCCGGCAACAGTGGTGACGTAAAGCCCGTAGGGGCTGGAGTAAGCGAGTTACGTATCGATTGCGGTCCTGGCTACCGCGTGTACTTTGTGCGGCGAGGATCCGTCGTCATCGTGCTTTTGTGTGGCGGCGACAAACGCACTCAAGACCGCGACATCAAGCAAGCCTTACACATGGCGGCACAACTGGAAACCTAATCATGGCGATTCGAACCGTACCCTACGACAGCGCGGAATTCCTTGATACGCCGGAGGCGCAGGCAGCCTATCTGGCCGAGGCGCTGGAAGAAGACGACCCGGCGGCATTTACCCATGCGCTGGGTGTGGTGGCGCGGGCCCAGGGTATGGCGCAGATTGCGCAAGAGACAGGCCTGGGGCGCGAAAGTCTTTACAAGGCTTTGCGCGAAGGCGGCAACCCGGAGTTTGCGACGGTCATGCGTGTGCTCAAGGCGCTGCGTTTGAAACTCACCACGCGGCCGGCCTGAGCGGCGGCAACTTCTTGTGCTGGCGAGCTCCCGCAACGCGCTTTACCAGTCCCTTCAAGTAATTTAGGCAACTTAAGCCCCTCACGCCACCCGCTCCCCCACCCGATACGTCGCCATCGGCACCGGCAAGGCGCCATCCAGCCGTACCCGTATCATGTCCGCCCGCAAGCCCACTTGAATCGCGCCCCGATCGTTCAAACCCACCGACTTTGCCGGCCGGGCGGAGACGGTGGCGATGGCGCGCGCCAACGGCCAGTCGCACAAGCCCGGCAAGGCAAACGCCGCATGCAGCAAGCTCGACGGCACGTAGTCGGAAGACAGGATGTCGAGCAAACCTGCTTGCGCCAGCTCGGTGGCGCGGACGTTGCCGGAGTGCGATCCGCCGCGTACCACGTTGGGTGCGCCCATCACAATTTCCATGCCTTGACTGCGCGCGGCTTGGGCAGCCAGCAGCGTGGTGGGGAATTCGGAAATTGAAATGCCGTCGGCGGCGGCTTCGGCGACGTGTTCGACCAGGGTGTCGTCGTGGCTGGCGAGCGGTACGCCGCGGCTGCGGCAGCGTTCGACGATGGCGTGCCGGTGGGCGGCGGCGAAGCGTTGTTGTTCGTCGCGCAGTTCATCGAGGGCGCTGGCCATTTTTTCGTCGGTCCATTTGCCGTGGCGTTCCTGGTATGCGCGCCATTGTTGCGGGTCTTGCCATTGACGCTGGCCGGGAGTGTGGTCCATCACGGAAACCAGGCGCAGGAGGGTGTGGTCAGCCAGTTCATCGAAGGCGTCGACCACGTCGGAGGTGGCGATTTCGCAGCGCAGATGCAGGAAGTGGTCGGCGCGCAGCAGGTCTTGTTGGCTAAAGCGCGACAGTGCGTTGGCGCATTTCACTTGCAGTTCGCGTTCGCGGATGCCGACGTTGCTGCGGTCGCCGATGCATAGGGCGTCGAACACGGTGGTGATGCCGGCGGCGGCAACCTGGGCGTCATGGATGACAAAGGCGGCATCGGTATTCCACATTACGCCGGGGCGCGGCGAGAGGTGTTTTTCGAGGTTGTCGGTATGCAGTTCAACCAGCCCCGGCACCAAGTAGTCGCCTTGCCAATCGAGCGCCGCGGCGGCGCTGGTGGTGCCGCGCGCCAGTTCGTGGATCAGGCCATCCTGAATGCTCACGACACCGATAAAGTCTTCGTCCGGGGTCACGATGCGGGCATTTTTGATCAACATGGGTGTTACTCCGTTAGACGGGTAGGGGTGTTATGTGTGCTGCGCTTCAGGCGACAGCACGTAATACGGGCTGCAGTTCGAGGCGGCGCGTGGCGACTTGGGCGCGTGTGTCTTCGTCATGGAAGATTCCGGCGATAGCCGCGCCGCGTTTGCGTGCTTGGGTAATCAGTTCGGCCACCACCGCACGGTTTTCCGCGTCGAGCGAGGCGGTGGGTTCGTCCAGCAACAACACCGGATGGTCGGCGATCAAACCGCGGGCGATATTGACCCGTTGCTGCTCGCCGCCGGAAAAGGTGGCGGGCGGCAGGGTCCATAAACGGCGCGGCACGTTTAGCCGTGCCAGCAAATCCCCGGCGCGCATCTCGGCTTCTGCTGCTTCGACACCGCGCAGCAGCAGCGGTTCAGCCACAATGGTTAAAGTTGAAACTCTGGGTATGACGTGCAGGAACTGGCTGACATAACCGAGCAGATGCCGGCGTAGCGCCACCACACTGTGCGGCGATGCGCCGGTGAAGGCAATGCAGGGCTGCGCGGCGGTCGCAGCGGCCACATCGGTTGCATCGGCGGCGGGATTGCGCACATGGATGGCGCCCCCGCTGGCCAGGTAGTTGCCGTACAGGCAGCGCAGCAGTGTGCTTTTGCCGGCGCCCGAGGGGCCGACCAGCACCACACATTCGCCTTGGCGCAGGTCGAGGTCGACCTGGTGCAGGGCCGGGATCTCGACCCCGCCCTGGGTATGCAGGGTGAAGGTTTTGGAAATGCCGCGCGCCCGCACCATCAGTGCCGGATCGCTGTCGAACGCTTGCCGTGCGGCGGCATCCTGGAGCGTATCGACGGCGGCGATGTGTTGGCCGGATAGAGCGAGAGTCATAGTCGAATCCATAATGTAGGCCGTGACCAAATGCTTGAAATCACACCGGCAATACCGACGAAACCAGCAGTTGGGTGTACGGATGTTGCGGGTCGTCGAGCACCTGGTCGGTCAGCCCGGCTTCAACTACCCGGCCGTGTTGCATCACCATCAGGCGATGCGCCAGCAAACGCGCCACGCCGATATCATGCGTCACCACCAGCGCCGAGAGCTGCAGTTGCGAAGTCAAGGTACGCAGCAAGTCCAGCAAACGTGCCTGCACCGAAACGTCGAGCCCGGCGGTGGGTTCATCCATAAACACCAGGCGCGGCCCGGTGACGAGGTTGCGGGCAATCTGCAGCCGTTGCTGCATGCCGCCCGAAAACGAGGCGGGCAAATCGTCGATGCGACTGGTGTCGAGTTCGACGCGGCTCATCCATTGCGTAGCGGTGGCGCGGATCTGGCCGTAGTGCCGCGCGCCGACCGCCATCAACGGCTCGCCGATGTTGGCTCCGGCCGACACCCCGGCGCGCAGGCCGTCGCGCGGATTCTGTTCGACAAAACCCCACTCGGTGCGCATCAATAAGCGGCGGCGCGGTTCCGACAGGCTCAGCAGGTCGATGCTGTCGCCTTCGGTGCTGGTGTAGTGCAGGGTGCCGGTATCGGCTTGCAGGCGCAAGGCGAGCGTGCTGAGCAAGGTGGATTTGCCGGACCCGGATTCGCCGACCACACACAGCACTTCGCCGGGATAAAGGTCGAAACTCACATCCTCGCAACCGATCCGGCTGCCGTAGCGTTTGCTGAGATTGCGCACTTGCAAGAGCGGGTTCAGCATGTTTGCCCCTGATCTGCCGTGGCGGCTGCGGCGCCGGATGAAACCCCGGTTTCCATGTCCTTGGCTTCAAGCTCATCACGGCGTTCATGGCAATAATCGCTGTCCGAACACACATACATGCGTTTGCCGGCATCGTCGACAATCACTTCGTCGAGAAAACTTTCGCGCGAACCGCATAAGGCGCAAGCATGGTCCCAACGTTCGACGGCGAAAGGATGATCGTCGAAGTCGAGGCTTTTGACCGGGGTGTAGGGCGGAATTGCATAGAGCCGGCGTTCGCGGCCCGCGCCGAAGAGTTGCAGGGCCGGGTTCATATTCAGTTTGGGGTTGTCGAACTTGGGAATCGGCGACGGCGAGCTGAGGTAACGATGGTTGACGATCACCGGGTAATCGTAGGTGGTTGCAATGCTGCCGTGCTGCACAATGTCTTCATACAGCTTGACGCTGATCAGGCCGTAGTCGGCCAAGGCATGCATTTTTCTGCATTCGATCACGCGCGGCTCAAGCTTGAATAGCGGCTCGGGCATGGGCACCTGGTAGACCAAAATCTGCGCTTCGGTCAGCGGTTTTTCCGGAATCCGGTGACGGGTCTGGATGATGCTGGCTTCAGCGGTTTTCTGGGTGGTCTTGACCCCTGCCGTGCGGGCAAAAAAGCGCCGGATATTCACCGCGTTGGTGGTCTCGTCGGAGCCCTGGTCGATTACCTTAAGCGTATCTTGCTGCCCGATGATGGCGGCCGTCACCTGGATTCCGCCCGTGCCCCAACCGTAAGGCAAAGGCATTTCACGCGAGCCGAACGGCACTTGATAGCCGGGAATCGCCACCGCCTTGAGTAACGAGCGGCGAATCATACGTTTGGTCTGTTCGTCGAGGTAAGCGAAGTTATAACCTTCGACCGCCGGGGGATTGATACCGGGCACCGCAGTGGGCATAGTAGTCATGCAAGCTTCTCCTCAACCGGTTGCGCCGCATCTGTTTGCAACGCCGGATGGGTTTCGCGCAGACGGCGCACCAGATTCAGTTCGGACTGGAAGTCGACGTAATGCGGCAGTTTCAGATGCTGCACAAAACCCGAGGCTTCGACGTTATCGCTGTGGTACAGCACAAACTCGTGATCCTGGGCGGGCGACTCCAGCGTCTCACCGAGTTCTTCCGCGCGCAGTGCGCGATCGACCAGGGCCATCGCCATGGTCTTGCGCTCGGCGTGACCGAAGGCCAGGCCATAACCTTGGGTAAAGGTCGGCGGGGTATTCAAGCTGCCGTCGAATTTATTCACCATCTGGCATTCGGTGATTTCGATTTCGCCGATGTCGATGGCATAACCAAGTTCTTCCAGTTCCATTTCGAGCGCGACTTTACCCAGCCGGATTTCACCGGCAAACGGATGTGTATGGCCGTAACCGCGTTGGGTCGCATACGCGAGCGAGAGCAAAAAGCCTTCATCGCCGCGAGCGAGATTTTGCAAGCGGGTACTTCTATCGGCAGGGAAATGCAATGGTTCGCGCGACAAGTCGCCGGGTTCGCGGACGGGGTCCGAAATCCGCTCTTGTTCGATCAGGCCTTCACGGTCCAGCAAGGCAATAATTCGCGGCATGGCTTCTGCCGCAACCTCAGGCCTGGGCTGGGGTTCTGTCGCGGGCGCGGCACCATCGGCCAGCAGGGTAAAGTCCAGCAAACGCTGGGTATAGTCGTAAGTGGGGCCGAGAATCTGGCCGCCCGGCACGTCTTTGAAGATCGCCGAAATGCGGCGCTGGATCTGCATCTGTTCGGTATCGATCGGTTGCGTATAACCGAAGCGCGGCAGCGTGGTGCGATAAGCCCGCAGCAGAAAAATCGCTTCGACCAGATCGCCGGCCGCCTGCTTGATGGCGAGCGCCGCCAGCTCTTCGTCGTAGACCGAACCTTCGGTCATGACACGCGCTACCGCAAGGCGCATTTGTTGGCGGATCTGTTCGACCGTCAGCTCGGGCAACGATGTATCGCCGCGACGCGCGGTTTCGAGCTGGCGCCAGGATTGTTCGATGGCGCGTTCGCCACCTTTGACGGCTACGTACATCAGGCCTCCTCGACGCGGGTGGTGCGGGGCACGCCGGCCAGCGTATCGCCGCAGATCAGGAACAGGTCGATGCCGCAGGGAAATAGCCCGGCGAGTTCGGCGCGGGCGGACCAAAACCCCGGCGGCAAACCAAGCGGTGCCAGGTGTTGGGTGGTTTCGATGCCGGGGCCGCTGCAGCGCAGTCGCGGGCCGTCGGTCAGGCTGGCGACGCGGATCAGCAAGGTCGCGGAAAACTCGGGCGACTCGGCGTCGCCCAGGGCGAAGTCGGCGAGTTGCGGCATGCACGAGGCATCGTCGATCCAGACGAATGCCGCGTCTGCCGCGGACTCGGCCAGCGGCGCGCCGGTATGAAAGCGCAGTGCCGAGGCCAGTGTTTGGTTGGGCGCCGCCAACCAGACCGGGGTCGCGAAGTCGCACAAGGCGTAGAGCGCGGCGAGCGCGGCCACCGGCGTGGCGCTGCCGCCGGTATCCAGGGTGTGCGCCAGTTGCAGGCGAAACAGCCGGGCCGGACGGGACAAGGCGTCGAGCAAGAGGCGAAACGTCGCCTGGCTGTCATGCACCGGGTCGCGAAAGCCGGGGATTAGGGTGTCCCAGCGCACGCTGTCGGCGCCCTCGGTGGAAGCGTGAGTGGTTTGATCCGGCAAGTTCATCAGTCGCCCCTGACCATGGTGAAAAATTCGACACGGGTCGCGGCGGCCGCGCGCCGTTGTGTTTCGCGCTCGAGCTCGATGTGCGTGGCGGATGTTTCGATCACCTGGGCATACACCGCTTGGTGGTGCTGGGGCACTTGCAGCAAGGCGTCGCTCAGTGCGGCCAGTTCGGCCCGGCGTTTGTCGCGTCCCAGCAGGCAGGCAATGCCGACCGTCAGCGCAATACCGTCGGTGGCGCGCAAGCGCAGGGTGGCACGGGTGACGGTGGCTTCGCCCAGGTTGAAGGCGTCGCCGCTGCCGCCGACGCGGCCGCGCACCATGGCCAGCCCGGTTTCCGGAGCGCGCAGCCAATCGTACTGCGGCAGGCCCCCAGGCAGCGCCGCGGCCAAGGCTTGTTCCAGCGTAGCCCTGGGCACCCGCGCCAGGATCGCCAGCCAGGCGCGGCGTGCGGCCGCCTGCTCAGGCAGATGAGACGGCTTCCCGGGCGGCGGGGAAGAGCTTGAGCTGGATGATGGCATGTCTTTCACCTGGTTTTCACCTGTTTCTCGCCTTGTCTAAACATCTAGACGTCTATACTATACGAATCAAAGGTATTTGGGCAAATGCATTGCTTTGGCGCACGTCCGGCGTTGTGCCGCGCAAGACAGCCAAGGCGGCTTGCGTGACCGTCACCGCCATGTCAAATCCCGCGGCGACAATCTCGCTGGAGGGCCGCGGCGCTGACCGCGATAAAGACGGCGATAAAGACCGTGTTAGCCAAGCGTTTTGCCGCGCCTGACTTTACAATTGGCCTTAATTAAAACTGACAGGAATGACATTGCGATGACACTTTCCGCGAAAACCTCAGAACAGACGGCGGGCGCGCAAGTCAATGCTCCCGCTGTGGAGCGAGGTGCCGGCGTGGCGGTGTGGCGGCAGATTGAACAGATATTGGCCGGCGAAATCGTCGGTCAAGGTTTTGGCGAAGACGGCCGTTTGCCCAGCGAGGGCGAGCTGGCCAAACGCTTTGGGGTGAATCGCCATACTATCCGGCGTTCGATGTTGGGTTTGGCGGCGCAAGGTCTGGTCAGCGTCGAGCAGGGGCGCGGCACTTTTGTACAACCGGGAGCCATCGATTACAGCATCGGCCGGCGCACGCGTTTTACCGAAAATTTGCGCGTAACCCATGCCGAGGTCTCGCATCGGATGTTCGACAGCAGCAAGGTCAAAGCCGAGCCGGTGGTGGCGCGGGCGCTGGGTTTGCGTGTCGGCACTCAGGTGTATATGATCGATTCGGTCAGTGCCGCCGACGGCATTCCGTTGTCGTATTCGCGTAGCTGGTTTCCCGCGGCGCGTTTTCCTGATTTCCCCGAAGTACTGGGGCGCGTCGGCGGCACCACGATGGCCCTGGCCGAATACGATGTCGCCGATTACACCCGGCGTTCAAGCCGTATCGGCACGGCGCTGCCGGATGCCGAAACCGCGCGCCGGCTGTCGATCAATCGCCAGCAACCGACGCTGGTGGTCGAAAATATCGATATCGACACCGAAGGGGTGCCGATCAAATACGGTATTACCCATTTCGCCGGCGATCGTGTCCAACTGCTGGTCGAACCGGAAAACCCGCCTACCCGATGACCTCGTTGCATTCTCCCGTTATGCCGAATCCGGAAATTCCTGCCGCGCCGGCTTCCTTCGGGCCGGCCGCGCGGTTTGCGCTCTATTACGCACCGCCCGTGACATCGCCGTGGTGGCCGGCGGGCTGCGCCTGGTTACAGCGCGACCCGTCCAGCTCCGTAGTCCTGAGCCCGCCCGATGTGCCGGGGCTGAGCCGTCCCTTGGCCGAGTTGACCTCGGAGCCGCGCCGTTACGGCTGGCACGCGACCTTGGTGGCGCCGTTTACCTGCCGCCCCGGCATCGATGGTCCGGCCGTATTGCAGCTTGCAACCGACTGGGCGGCGCGGCAGCAAGGTTTTACGCTGCCGGCGCGGGTTGCTTTGCTGGAACGTTTTGTAGCGCTGCAAGCGGCGATCCGGCATACCTCCGGAGCGGCCGAGGAGGCTGCGTTGCGTGCCCTGGCCGCCGACGCGGTACGGACTTTTGCCCCGCTGCGCGCAGCACCCGGCGCCGCCGAAGTGGCGAAGCGGCGCAAGATGCAACTGAGCGCGCGGCAGGAAGCCTTGATGCTGGAATGGGGCTATCCCTTTGTCTTCGACGAATTCCGTTTTCATCTGACGCTGTCGAATTCGGTCGCGGCGGCTGACGCGCAAATCATGTTGGACTGGTGGGCGCGGCAGATGGAAGGCCTGGGTCCGTTGCCCATCGACGGCGCGGCGATTTATGTCCAGCCGCAGCCGGGCGCCGATTTCCTGTTATGGCAGCGCCTGCCCTTCGGTGCCACGGGTGCTGCCTGCGGTATCGACCTGACCCGGACGAGCGCCTTATGAGCGGCCGCTTGATTTACGTGATGGGTCCGTCCGGTGCGGGTAAAGATACTTTGCTGGCCTATGTGCGTGCACGCTTGGGGGCTGCCGCGGAGTCGGTTGAATTGCCGCCGGTTCAAGCGTTTGAGAATCAAGCGCCGAGCCGCCCTCCGGTGCTGTTTGCCCATCGCTACATCACGCGGGCGGCCGATGCCGGCGGTGAAAACCATGTTGCCTTGACCGAGGCCGAGTTTGCCTGCCGTTCCGCTCAGGGCTTGTTTGCGCTTGAATGGCATAGCCACGGCCTGCGTTATGGCATCGGCCGCGAAATCGATCTTTGGTTGGCGCGCGGTGCGACGGTGGTGGTCAGCGGTTCACGCGGATCGTGTCAGGCCGCTTTTGCGGCTTATCCAACCATGCGGGTGGTGTTGATCGAAGCCGAGGTCGCGGTGTTGGCGCGGCGGCTCGCCGCGAGGGGCCGCGAAAGCGAAGCGCAGGTGCGTGAACGCCTGGCTCGTCAGCCCGCATTCGATTTACCCGCAGGGGCATGTTTGACACGCATCGACAATTCGGGCGCCTTGGCGGCGGGGGGCGATGCGTTGCTGCAGGCATTGAATGGTGCGCCGTGTATGGCGGCTTGACCGCGGACCGCGGCGGTAGAGCGGGCGATTCGCGGCAGGCAGCGTTGCTGCACCAGTGGCCTTAGCGTTGCGGCGCTTGCCGGTTGTCCTGGCGTGGCGCCTGCCGTTCCTCGGAGGTGTAACCCTGATCCGGTGCGTCATCGCGGCGCAAAGCACGCATCATCAGCAATACCTTGGGGTCGCGTTGTTCGGATTCGGCCAGGTCGACCGGATAAAACCCCAGGCGGGTATATAAAGCTTGGGCGACGAGATTGCTGCGAAATACGTTGAGAGTGGCGATTTCACAATCGGGCCATTGCAGCGCGGTTTCCAGCATTTTTTCACAGAGTGTCGCGCCATAACCGTGGCCGCGCAGTTCCGGGGCCACGATCAGCCGCGCAAAATGTGCTCGCGACGGGGCGCGTTGTAAAATCTGGCCGAATCCGACCAGTTCGCCGTTTTCGCACAGACACCAGGCGCTGCCCTGGGTAAATTCGATCTCGTCGGCGAGTTGCGGCAGACGCAGTGGGAAATGGACTTTGCCGCCGGCCCACAGCAAGCATTGGCGAGGGGTGCGGACCCAGGGAATCAGGGTCGCGAGATCGCCGGCGCGTGCATTTCTCCATTCCATCTTGCTCTCCCAAACCATCCCGGTTCGCATGCCGGCGGGCTTATGCCGGGGTTACGTGTACGATTCTGCCACCAAGCGCGGCAGCCAAGTCGGATTTTGCGCGCGGATACTTGGTAAAATCGACTTTTTGTGCCGGAGTCCGCATGAGTTTGCCCTGTATCGCGGCCGCGCGACGCTTCGACGCGACGCGGCATCTGCCCTTTATGATCGGTGACTTGCAGGTGGGATGGATCCGCCGGCAAGACGTCGAGCTGTTGGCGCGCTGGCCCGAGTTTTTCGAGCTGCGCGAGCTGACGGTGACCCTTGCGGCACACCTGAATCAAGTCGAAACGCGCAGCGCGGCATTGGGGCAGGTGAGCGATGCCTTGGCGGCAAGCGGGCGCATCACCGGCTGGCGCCATGAGACCTACGCGATTCGCAACGCCTTCGACGACGCGCCCTTGGCATTTATCGAGCGCGCCGCTTCGCCGTTTTTCGGTACCATGACCTACGGCGTCAACGTGAATGGCGTGGTGTCGGTCGATCGCGGCGCGGCAGGGCATGAAACATCGATGTGGATTGCCCGGCGCAGCCCGCAAAAACAGGTCGACCCCGGCATGTTGGATACCCTCGTCGGCGGCGGCATCGGTTGGGGTTGCAGCGTGCCGCAGGCACTGGTCAAGGAATCCTGGGAGGAGTCAGGCATTCCCGCCGAACTGGCGAGCCAGGCGGTGATAGGGCGCACCTTGCATATCCTGCACGAGGTGGCAGCCGGCACGCACGCCGAACAATTGTTTATCTACGACCTGGAACTGCCCGCCGATTTTGTGCCGCGCAACCAGGATGGCGAAGTCAGCGAACATCGTTTGTCCCGGCCCGATGAGGTTTTGCAATGTTTGCAGGATGGCAGCATGACGGTCTATGCCGGCTTGTCCGTGCTCGACCATTGGTTGCGTAGCGGCCATCTCAAGCAGCATGATGATCCGGCGCTGGAGGGCATGGCGGCGCTGTTCGCCGCGCCGCTTTGGCCTCAACCGGCCTGAGTCGGATGGGTTGATTCTGCTGCATTAAACCCGCCGCATTAAATCGGTCGAGTCCAGCGGCGCCAAGCAATCCAAGCCAGGAAAGATACCGTGCTCGGGACCTCAAGTCCGGGGCCTACAAGGAAATGTTGTTATGTCGACCGATCAAGGTTTTATTCTTAAATTGTCCTGTCCGGACCGCCCGGGTATCGTGCATGCCGTATCGGGGTTTCTCTACGAGCGCAGCAGCAATATCATCGACTCGGCGCAGTTCGGCGATGCTTCGACCGGCGAATTTTTCATGCGGGTTCATTTCCAGCATATCGGCGACCCCGGTCTGGCGGATTTGCGCGAGGCGTTTGCCATACTGGCGGCGGGCTTCGAGATGAACTGGGAGATGCACGATGCTTCGGTCAAACCGCGCGTGCTGATCATGGTGTCGAAAATCGGCCACTGCTTGAACGATTTATTGTTTCGCTATCGCACCGGCCAGTTACAAATCGAAATCCCGGCGATTGTGTCGAACCACAAGGATTTTTACCAGCTTGCCGCGAGTTACGATATTCCCTTCCATCATTTGCCGCTGACGGGCTCGTCCGCGGCCGCCAAAGCCAGCCAGGAAGCGCGCATCGTTGAAGTGGTCGACGAGCATCAAGTCGATCTGGTGGTATTGGCGCGTTATATGCAGATTCTTTCGCCGCAGTTATGCGCAAAACTGACCGGGCGCGCGATCAATATCCACCATTCTTTCCTGCCCAGCTTCAAAGGTGCGAAACCTTATTATCAAGCGTTCGACCGGGGCGTCAAATTGATCGGGGCGACGGCTCATTACGTCACCACCGACCTCGACGAAGGCCCCATCATCGAGCAGGAAGTCGCGCGCGTCGACCATAGCATGGCGCCGGATCACCTGACCGCGATTGGGCGCGATGTCGAATGTGTGACGCTGGCGCGCGCCGTCAAATGGCACGTCGAACACCGGGTGGTGTTGAATGGGCATAAAACCGTGGTGTTTCGCTAACCCGGCCGGTTTCGTCAAACTCCCGGGAGGCAAGCCCGGGAGCCCGGGAACCCGGTGTTGTAGCGAGGCATGCGCGGGCAGGGCCGCGCTCAATTCAGATCAGCTTGGCCGAGCGCAACTCGTTTTTGATGTAGGCATAAAAGATCGGCGCCGCGATCACGCCGGGAATGCCGAACGCCGCTTCCATCACCAGCATCGCCAGCAATAATTCCCATGCCTTGGCTTCAATCTGTCCGCCGACGATGCGGGCATTCAGGAAGTATTCGAACTTGTGTATCAGCACCAGGAAGACCATCGATGCGATCGCGGTCGGGGCGCTCACGGAAAGCGACACCATCACGATGATGGTGTTGGAGATGAGATTGCCGACCACCGGCAACAGGCCGACCAGGAAGGTCAGGCACACCAGCGATTTCGACAGCGGCAGGCGCGAGTGAAATAACGGCAGCAGCACCAGCAAATAGATCGCGGTAAAAATCGAATTCAGCGCGGAGATCTTGAACTGCGCAAAAACGATACGGCGGAACGCCAGCGAAAACCGGTTGATGCGCAACACCAAGACCGCCGCCAAGGGCCGGTAAGGATGGGCTTTGATCGAGCCGACGGCGATAAAGGCGCCGAGTATCATGCCGATCAGCAGATGGGTGAAACCGCGCAATGCGGCATGACCCATCAACTGCAACTGGTTCAGATGACTGCTGATCCAGCCGCTGGCTTCATCGCGCATATCCTGGACGTCGTCCGGGATATAGTTGCTGGCCCAATCGGGCAGGCGCACGCGGATATCGTCGGCAATTTGCAGCAAGCGCGCCAACATGCGCGCGATGCTGGGCACATCCTGCTTGAAATGCTCGACGCTGCCGAGCACGGCGCCCGTGACGGCACCGATGATGACCGCGGATAACAGAAATACCGCAACGACCTTGGCCAACTGGCTGGACAATTTACGTTCCAGCAAGGGCGCAATACTTTGCACGATCTGATACACCAGCAGGCCGGCAAGCAGCCCGACCAGCAGATGCAGCAGCAGAACCGCCAGCAGTGCCAGCGCGGCAAAAACATAACTCAGGGGTGTCAGCCAGGGCTGATAGGGTGGCGTTCCGGCATAAGGTACCCGGGTCAGCGGCGCACTGATATGGGGCGTCTTAGGATTGGATTTATGTTCACCCACGGTGTTTCCCTTTTTGCTTCGCGGCATGTCTCAAGCCGCGTGCCAGACCGACTGGCACAGTACAAGTAGGTTAGCCGCCTGCCGCCGCCGCCGCAAGCGGCGAATGGGGCGGCAGGGCCGCACTGGCGCGTTTTTTCACGCTATTTTGTACTTAAGCCACGTTTCAGCAAAGGAGCCAGGTATTTGCCGGTGAAACTCGCCTTCGATTTGGCGATTTGCTCGGGTGTACCCTGAGCAATAATCTGCCCGCCGCCGGCACCGCCCTCGGGGCCCAGGTCGATCACCCAGTCCGCGGTTTTGATCACATCCAGATTGTGTTCGATGATGACCACCGTATTGCCCTGCTTGCGCAGCCGGTGGATCACTTCGAGCAGCAAGGCGATATCGTGGAAGTGCAGGCCGGTGGTCGGCTCATCCAGGATATATAAGGTGCGACCGGTATCGCGTTTGGATAGTTCCAGCGACAGCTTGACGCGTTGCGCCTCGCCGCCCGAGAGCGTGGTGGCCGATTGGCCCAGGCGGATATACCCGAGCCCGACATCGAGCAGGGTTTTAAGCTTGCGCGCGACCACCGGTACCGGCTTGAAAAATTCATAAGCCTGCTCGACGGTGAGGTCGAGCACTTCGTGAACGTTTTTGCCCTTGTACTGGATTTCCAGCGTTTCGCGGTTGTAACGTTTGCCGTGACAGACGTCGCAAGGCACGTAGACGTCCGGTAAAAAGTGCATTTCGACCTTCAACACGCCGTCGCCCTGACAGGCTTCGCAGCGCCCGCCCTTGACGTTGAACGAGAAGCGGCCCGGGTCGTAACCGCGTTCCTTGGAAGTCGGCACGCCGGAGAACAATTCGCGGATCGGGGTGAACAAGCCGGTATAAGTTGCAGGGTTCGAGCGCGGTGTGCGGCCGATCGGCGACTGGTCGACGTTGATCACCTTGTCGAAATGCTCCAACCCTTCGATCGCCTCATACGGCGCCGGCTCGGTGGACGAACCGTACAGGTGATTGGCGACCGCGTGATACAGCGTGTCGTTGATCAGGGTCGATTTGCCCGAACCCGAAACGCCGGTGACGCAGGTCAGCAAACCGACCGGCAGGTCCAGCGAGACATGTTTGAGGTTGTTGCCGTAGGCTTCGGTAATGCGCAAACGGCGGTCGTCCGGCACCTTGCGCTCGCTCGGCGTTTCAATGCTGCGCCGGCCCGACAGATAGGCGCCCGTGGTCGAATCGGGATGTTTTTCGATTTGTTTGGGGGTGCCCTGGGCAATCACCAAACCGCCGTGAACGCCCGCGCCCGGACCCATATCGACCACATAATCGGCCATGCGGATCATGTCTTCGTCGTGCTCGACCACAATCACCGAATTGCCGAGATCGCGCAAATGCTTCAAGGTCTTGATCAGGCGGTCGTTGTCGCGTTGATGCAAGCCGATCGAGGGTTCGTCCAGCACATACATTACCCCGGTCAGCCCGGAGCCGATTTGCGATGCCAGGCGGATGCGCTGGGCTTCGCCGCCGGACAGCGTATCGGCGCTGCGGTCCAGCGCCAGATAATCGAGTCCGACGTCGTTCAGGAAATTCAGCCGCGAGACAATTTCCTTGATCACCCGGTCGGCAATGTCGCGCTTCGAGCCGTCGAGGCGCAACGTCATGAAAAAGCTCAACGATTCGCGCAAGGGCCAGCCGCTGACTTCATAAATTGCCCGGGCGTTGTCGCCGTTGCCGATTTTGACGTTACGCGCTTCACGGCGCAGACGTGTCCCTTCGCAAGCCGGGCACGGCTGGTTGTTCTGGTATTTGGCCAGTTCTTCGCGCACCGCCATCGAGTCGGTTTCGCGATAACGGCGTTCCAGGCTGGGAATAATCCCCTCGAAAGCATGTTCGCGGATCGAGGTGCGGCCCTTCTCGTTCATATAGGCAAACGGAATCGCCTGCTTGCCCGAGCCGTACAGAATAATCGTGCGGATATGCTCGGGCAGCTCTTCGAACGGCGTATCGACGTCGAATTCGTAGAACGCGGCCAGACTTTGCAGCATCTGGAAGTAAAACTGATTGCGCCGATCCCAGCCCTTGACCGCGCCGGCAGCCAACGACAGCGAGGGGTGTGCCACCACCCGCTTGGCATCGAAGAAGGTGATCTGGCCCAGTCCGTCGCACTCGGGGCAGGCGCCCATCGGGTTGTTGAAGGAGAACAGGCGCGGCTCCAGTTCCTGCAAGGAGTAGGAGCACACCGGGCAGGCAAACTTGGAGCTGAACATCTGCTCTTCGCCGCCGTCCATCTGCAACGCAATGGCCCGGCCGTCGGCCAGGCGCAAGGCGGTTTCGAACGACTCGGCCAGGCGCTGCTTCATATCGGCGCGCACTTTGACCCGGTCCACCACCACGTCGATGGTGTGTTTGTCGTTTTTCTTCAGCTTGGGCAGGTTTTCGACTTCGAAAATCTTGGCTTCGCCTTCGTTGGCGGTGCCGCCGCCGGAGCGCACGCGAAAGCGCACAAAACCTTGGGCCTGCATCGCTTCGAACAGTTCGAGGTGTTCGCCCTTGCGGTTGGCGATCACGGGCGCGAGCACCATCAGCTTGGTGTCTTCCGGCATGGCCAGCACGATATCGACCATCTGCGACACGCTTTTTGCTTCGAGCGCCAGATGGTGGTCGGGGCAATAGGGCGTGCCCACGCGAGCGTAGAGCAGGCGCAGGTAATCGTGGATTTCGGTCACCGTGCCGACGGTCGAGCGCGGATTATGCGAAGTTGCCTTCTGTTCGATCGAAATCGCCGGGGAAAGCCCCTCGATCAGGTCGACGTCGGGTTTTTCCATCAGTTGCAGGAACTGCCGCGCGTAGGCTGACAGGCTCTCGACGTAGCGCCGCTGGCCTTCCGCATAAAGCGTATCGAAGGCGAGCGACGACTTGCCGGAGCCGGATAAGCCGGTGATCACCACCAATTTATGGCGGGGCAGGTCCAGATTGACGTTCTTCAGGTTGTGGGTACGTGCCCCACGAATGCGGATTTCTTCCATGAGCCTATCGAAAAGCGGGGAGGCCAAACCTGCTACTATAGCGACTTTTGGCGAGTGCCGTACCCGTATCTCTGATACGGTCCCGTCCCCCGGGTCCGGATAAGCTGGAGTCAGGCTCGGTGCCGACCCTGCGCAATCTTGCTGCGTCTGCGTTAGCGGGATAAAAAAGGGGGCCGAGCAGGACTCGCGAGGGTCGTGGAAGCCGGTGCTGTTTTCGGACAATTTTGCCAACGACATCGTAACCTCGCCAAAAATGACTGCGAAATCCGGGCCGTACTTTATCGGCGTCGATGCTTGCGTCCCACTGTGACGGCCCAGCGCCGGACCGACCCGGCGAGCGCGATTCGCACTGCCACCAACGTTGCACATTCCTTCCGGATGTAAAACCCGATGTCGAATACCCGTGTCCCTTCCACCCGTATGAGCGCGAGCGAGATACGCGCGACTACGTCGCTGGCGGCGATTTTTGCCTTGCGCATGCTGGGCCTGTTTATGATCATGCCGGTGTTCTCGGTTTATGCCAAAACCGTGCCCGGCGGCGATAACGCCTTGCTGGTCGGACTGGCTATCGGCATTTACGGTCTGACCCAGTCGCTGTTGTATATCCCTTACGGCTGGGCCTCGGATAAATTGGGCCGCAAACCCGTGATCATCGCCGGGCTGGTTTTGTTCGCGCTCGGCAGCCTGGTGGCAGCCTTCGCCCACGACATGCTGTGGATCATCATCGGCCGCGCGATTCAGGGCGCCGGCGCCATTTCGTCGGCGGTGACGGCTTTTATCGCCGACCTGACCAGCGAAGCCAACCGTACCAAAGCCATGGCGATCGTCGGCGGCAGTATCGGCATGTCGTTTGCGGTGGCGATTATCGCCGCGCCCATCGTATTTCGCTGGATCGGCATGAGCGGCCTGTTTGGCGCCGTCGGCGTGTTGGCTGTGGCGGCTATAGGGGTGGTGATCTGGGTGGTGCCGAATCCGCCGGCGCCCCCGGTGCATGTCAAAGCGCCGTTTTTTGAAGTGCTGCACAACCCCGAATTGCTGCGCCTTAATTTTGGCGTGTATGCGCTGCATGCAACCCAGACCGCGCTATTTGTGATTTTGCCGCAAATCCTCGTGGCACAGGGCTTGCCGCTGGATTCTTCGTGGCAGATGTACCTGCCGGTGATGGGCCTGTCGTTCTGCCTGATGGTGCCGGCCATTATCGTCGGTGAAAAGCATGGCAAGATGAAAAGCATTTTGCTGGGCGCAATTACGGCCGTGCTGATCGGCCAGTTGTGTTTGGCGGTATTTCCCCATACGCTGTGGTGGATGGCGGCGATGTTGCTGGTGTATTTCACCGGCTTTAACGTATTGGAAGCCTCGCAGCCTTCGCTGGTCTCAAAACTGGCGCCGGGCATGCGCAAAGGCGCGGCGATGGGGGTCTATAACACCACGCAGGCCTTGGGTTTGTTTTCGGGCGGCGCGTTAGGCGGCCTGGTATTGAAAAGCGCCGGCCAGAATGGGGTATTTTTTGCCTGCTCAGGATTGGTCCTGGTCTGGCTTATAATTGCCGCCACCATGAAGCCGCCGCCGCGTCCGGCACATGCCGCCGCCAACCCGGCCCGCACGGCCTGAGCGGGCCGCCCGACTTGGTCTTGGCTAGGTCCGGTCCCGCTTGGCTTGGCACGATATAGCGACATCGCATCAACGAATTAACTGGAGAAATTCATGGCATCCGTCAACAAGGTCATTCTCGTCGGCAATCTCGGCGCCGATCCCGAAACCCGTTATCTGCCCAGCGGCGATGCGGTATCCAACATCCGCCTCGCGACCACCGACCGCTATAAGGAAAAGGGCAGCGGCGAAATGAAAGAGCTGACCGAATGGCATCGGGTCTCGTTCTTCGGCCGTTTGGCCGAAATCGCCGGCGAATACCTGAAAAAAGGTTCGTCGGTCTACATCGAAGGCCGGATCCGCACGCGTAAATGGACCGACCAGGCCGGCGTCGAAAAATACTCGACCGAAATCGTCGCCGACCAGATGCAAATGCTCGGCGGCCGCGGCGGGTCAGCCGGCGCGGGCGGCGGCGACGACGGCGGTTACCAGCAACGCGAACCGGCCGCAGAGCGCCCGGCACGCGTGGCTAGCGGCAGCGGTGCGGGCGCGGGACGCTCGGCCGGAGCCGCGGCCAGCCGTCCGAGTGCGCCGGCGGCGGGTGGCGGGTTTGATGAAATGGATGACGATATTCCGTTCTAACCACCCGTAATCAGAAAGTGTAAAGATCGACCCCGCCTTTTGGTGGGGTTTTTTTTATATATCTCCGTGTTACGGCCTTTGTCGACCCGCAACATTGAACGGAGGGGGTACCGCGGCTGCCGCCTATTTTTGCTTGCAACTGGTTTTGTAAATTTCGCCAGCCTTGAAACCCGCTTGCAGGCCGAGTCGAGCCGATTTCCTTGGAAAAAACGTAAACATCACCTATTGTATTCCTAACATGCTTGCGGGGAGACAGCCATGTCAGCTCAGTTTCACGTCAAGACTGTGCTGCATCCGGAAGGCGAACGCTTGCCAATCCTCCTTGATGCAAACCGACACCCAGTCGTTTGGATCAATCTCTATATCATCCGGCATCTGCGTGCCCGCTTGTCATCCAACAGTCTGGTCAAGATCACTAGAATATTAGGATTCCTATGGGACTGGGCATCTCGGCAAGAATTCTCCCTACGCGATCGCCTTGCCACTGGAAATGGCCTGACCCAGGTGGAAATTGAAGGCAATCTCTACCCATGGATGCGTCGGAATTTTCGCGCAAAAGATACCGTGCGGAGACTTACCGTTGTGCCGAGTTCGGTCGAATTTCGCCTTGACGTGGTGTGGGATTTCATTGAGTGGCATCTAAACGGAGCGATCTGTGCTCGGCCAGTCGGTAGTCGGGAAATCAAGGACATAAAGGCCAAGCTTGAGGCTTGCCGTAAAAGCTTTGAAAGCGCCGCTTGCGCTCGCCGTCAATCGCCGCTGCACGCGTGGGCGCTTTCCGAAGTTGAGCTTAAGCGACTACTCGACATCTGTGAGCCGGGCAGTCCGGACAACTGTTGGCAGAGAGCCTGTCGCGAGCGAAACCGGCTTGTCATCCGCCTGATGGCGATGCTGGGACTTCGCCGTGGCGAACTACTCAAGCTTAGAGTTTCAGACTGCCATCTTACGCGTACGATTCCGGAGATTCGCATCGAGCGCTCACCTGATGACAGGCTGGATCCACGGATTAACGAACCACAGGTCAAAACCGAATCGCGGCAACTTCCGTGCGATGTCCAATTGGCACAGGAGCTGAACGAGTATATCTGCAAGATCAGAAGAGTCATCCCTGGTTCGGACCGGACGCCGTATCTGTTCCTGAGCCGGAGTGGGCGGCCAATGAGTCTGAACCGTGTGAACGGTATCGTTGAACAGGTGGGCAACGTTAACCCGGAGTTCAGCGCGTTAAGTCCGCATTGTCTTAGAAGCACATGCGCCACCCGCTTCAAGGAGCTCGGGCTAAAGCGTGGTCTTGCGGAAAGCGAAGTCGACAAGGATATGAAATATTTCTTTGGCTGGCGGTCGGACAAATCGATCGATCCGTATGTGGAGGGCTCGACCCGAAGAGAAGCAGCGGAAATAGGCTTGGCCTATCAGCATGCGCTATTTGAACGATCAAGTCGATTATCGCCTTGCGATCATGACGAATGACCAGATCAACGATTCGATGAGGAAGTGGCTCCTGCTCTACGGCTTGTCGCCGTTGTCGCAAAGTATCGTGGATCGGGACGGTCGGACGATGGATCTGAGTGGCTCCGTATGGAAGTTCAACGTACCGACGCAAAAGACATCATTTGACTGGACCAATATCGAGGATTGCAACGTCATCTTTAACTATTCGCTCCGAAGGTGGGCGGAGCAGTTGCTCGCGCAACAATCGGCCCGTGCGGTCGCTACTAGTTTGTTCGACGTCGTGAGCGCTCTACGCGGTGGCGACCGACATGGAACTAAATCGGAAAAAGTGAGGGAGAGCTGGATTTTTATAGCGAAAATCAAGGATCCGAATAAATTTGGAGACGTGCTTCGCGTCCATATGCGGGCCGCCATTCAGTATCTAAGGTCTATCAAGCAGATGGAAAATTTTTATCGTCTTCGTGACTGGTATGTGCGGTGCTCAGATGTTTTGGGATGCTTGGGATTTGACGAGGAATTTGCGCTTGAGTTAAATCAGGTTTGGGTGCCAGGGAGGCAATCTGGCTTGGCGGTGGAACTTGAATGTGAGGAAAGCGGACCGTTATGGGATACCGAGGTCGCAGTATTGCGGAAGGCCCTCTTGGAGGATGACTCTTCAAAACGGGAGCACGTCATGCAGAGAGCGGCTATCGCGCTCAGTCTGGCCTTCGGGCGAAATCCGTCGAACTACTGCCTCCTGCGCGAGCCGGATTTGAAGAATGCGCTTGCGGGTTTTGACGTTCCCGAACAATGGGTGCTTTCGATTCCTCGAATAAAGAAGCCTGGTTTAGGTCCGCGCTGCGCTTTCATTGATGAGCGTGTCGACGGAAAACTAGTTCGATTTGTAAAAGATATCATTGCCTCAAATAGGGAAATTGACTTCGGTGACTTTCCTCGTCCGCTATTCGCGAGAGCGAAGCCCGACGCGTGGTTCGACGGAACGGGCATGGTTGAGTACAAGTTTCACCTCGGCATTGAGGGATTTCGCGCGTTACTGACTAGCTTTGTCAACCGACTGAAGGTGGTTTCGCCGAAGACGGGCCGACTGTTGGCGATCACTCCACGTCGATTGCGATACACGTTTGCGACAACGATGGTTGAGCGCGGCGTGTCCCGGCGAGTGTTGGCGGCGATGCTCGACCATTCTGATACCCAGCATGTGCAGGTGTACTACTCTCTACGAGGGAAGAACCTCACTGCGATTTTGGATCGTGCGGCGGCAATCCGACTTGGCCCCCTGATGAACCTTTTCCGGGGGAAGTTGGTAGCCTCTCCGGAGGACGCGATTAACGGATCAAACCCTGAGAAATCGGTAAAGTTTTTTGGGGACCTCAATTCGATACCTGCAGTTGACATTGGCGGCTGTGGGAAAGAAAGGCGTTGCTCACTTGATCCGCCGTTTTCCTGTTACACATGTCCGAAGTTCCAGCCATATGTGGAGGCGGACCATGAGGCAGTCCTTCGTGAGCTGCTTGCGAGCCGGGAGGAGCGTCGTGAAAAATACGGGCTCCAGATTGCCATCCAGCTCGACGACGTGATCTACGCCGTGGGGCAGATAATCGTGGAGGTCGCCGCTTATGTCCGCCGAAAGAAAAAATAAGCGTAAGTCGATGGCGGCGGTTGCTTCGTCAATAGGACAGCCTTCTGAAAACTGGTTGGTGAACCAGGCCATGCTGGTATTCCGATGGAAGGCGGAGAATCCATTTCAAAACGTGGACTGGGAGGCGTGGAAATGGGACGTTGCAGCTTCTTATGAGGATCGCACAAGAGGAAGCGAGTCAAATGGGACATCGCACAATCTCCTTTTTACTGTGCATTCGCTAAAGGCTCGCGTTGCTGGAGCGCCGCTGATTGGAGCGTTCGCAGACGTGGTGAAGGCACTCGTTTGCTCACGACATAGTCAGCGAGGACAAAGCGTCAGCAGCCACATGGTATTTATACGCGGTACCCGCTATGTGTATGACGAGTTGCACGCGTGCGGTTACGATGTGAGTTCGATTACAACGGATCACCTCAATCGCGCAGTCGTGGCGCTCTTTGCGCGGGAGGCGGAAACATCGGCTTACAAGGTAGTGGCACATATCGAAGAGTTTGCGGACGTGTTGGACTCGAACGGCCTGTGCCGGATACGCCTTGACTGGCGATATCGTGGGAAACAACGCCCCAAGGCTCTATCGCCTGAGCGTATTGAGGACGCGTTGCCCTTTGCGCAACCCGATGACAGACTTCCCCGGGAGGAGGTGATTCGTGCCGTAGGCTATCTGTATCAAACTATACCGGCTCAGAAATCTGAGGTTGATTCGCCAGAGCCTGACCGTATCGTGATTTTGATTTCAACGATCCTCGTGTGCACCGGATTGCGCATCGGCGAGGTGCTTACCTTACCCGAGCATCCCCTTTTCACTGAGCGCGATGGTACCCGGTGTATCCGGTATTTGAGACTGAAGGGCAGAAACGACGCAGTCATGGTCGAATGGAGAAGCAAGCCTCTGCTAAGTGCGACGGTTGGACTCGTCGAAGATGTAGTGAATGAACTGCATCAGTTGACGCAAGGTCCACGCACGGTTGCGCGTTCATTTCATAGATACTCGAAGCTATTTTCTGGAATGCGTCTTAAGCCACTGATGGATGGGCGGGCTGTCATGAAGCTGGTTCGCCTGAATAGCTTAAACGTTGGGCAGTTCCTTAAGATTCGAAAGATTCCATATCGAATCGTTTCGAAAAGGATTTACGTGGATCGTGACTCCTTTCTACAGGGTGTACTGCGCGATCACTGGACGCGACCGATGGTGCCCGGACCGGACGGCACGCGTCTGGAACTTCATAAGGCACTCTGCGTCGCTTTTGCCAACCAAATGCATCGTGGTATGAAAACGACCTTGAGGTATGCAGCGCAGCCAGTCGCGGATCTTCAGGTGCGCGACTTTCTGACCGCGCGCACTGGCACAAGGAATATCTTTGACCGCTACAGCATCGTGGACGATGAGGGACAACCAATCAATGTCCGATCAAAAGGGTTCCGTCATTTTCTGAACAATCTGCTGGACGAGGGCGGCGCTCCTGACATGGTTCAGACCAAATGGTTCGGGCGAAAGCATGCGAGAGACACGAAGGCTTACCAGCACCTCACTTCGGCGCAGCGCGCAAAGAAGTTGGTCGACGATATTTTGGCCGGCAACGCGCGCGGGCGAATTGTCGATATCGCCAAGGTCTTGCCGGTCGAAGTTGCCCGGGCATTCCTGACCACCCGCATTCAGGCTGTTCACGATGTGGGGCCGGGAATGTGTATCCACGATTTTCAGATGATGCCATGCCCGCGCCATCTGCAGTGCACAGCAAAGTGCGACGAGTTCGTTTGGAAAAAGGGCGATGAAGAACGCAAGGATGATCTGTTACGACAGGTTGCGACGACCTACCTGAACATTAAAACAGTCCGTGCGCGTGAAGCCGATGGGGCGCTTGTACACGCGGACTGGATGAAACATCTGCAGACGAAGCATGCGCAGTTGATGAAGCAGATGGCGACAGCCAATCTAAACGAGTCAGATATCGAGCACTATATTGAGGATAAGGACCATGGAAACGTCAAATAGTAGATTCTCCAAAAAGGTGTCCTGGAATTACTTGTGCGGAGCTCTACCTACCTCTTCCGGCTATACGTTGCGGTTACTAGGAGTTAGACATAGGCATTCTCGCCTCTCAAAAAGCTCAATTGTTACGAGAGGCGGCCATGCACTGTGACACCGAAGCCGCGAGGAAGGAACAAGGCTGTGGCCATCCTTGGCCATCGACTGTCGTGCGCTACTCGTCATGCATCAGGTAACGATGGCGAAACTGACGTGGTTGGATTTCACCGGAGCGGATCTTCTGCGATACATTGAGGATTGTGGCGATGGCCAAGGCGATTCGAGCAAACGCTAAGATCAACGAGACGAAGGCTCAAGTTATCATCTCGGAGCTCGAGCGGTGGCGAGACCGAGAACTTGGAACCAAGCTTACCTGGGAAAAGATCGAGGCATTTTCGGGGTATACCAGGCAGGCGCTGAGCCGACACCTGAAGATAAAAATGGCTTACGAAGCGGCGAAACGGGCGCTTGCTGGTCCGCTGCGTCCTTCGGCTTCGAGGTCAATAGCCGATGAGCGACAGTATTTCGACCAAGCGGTCAAAGACCTGCGCGCTAAAATACAACAATACGAGGCGCTCGAGCAGTCATGGTTACAGCGTTGGCAGCGGATTGCTTTTCACTGCGCGGCAAAAGGACTAAGCATGGAGGATCTGGACAAACCACTGGACAGCATCAACCGGAAAGACCAGCAGACGAGAAAGAAAAAAAAGAAGGAGCCTTGAATACTCTCTGTTAACTTGCACTAAATCTTGACCCACGCGAGGTGCAGCACTCGTTTCGCGGTGGTCGGCGCGGCCTGTCGGTGGGCTTCCACGCTTCGTGGAACATAACCGTTGTCACGATTTCTTGTTCCGCGGCTCCGACTTTTTCTATAAGACGGCAAATCGGTTCGCTGGCGGTCATTGATAGCGTTCCCCGGGGTGTTTCGATGGCCGCTCGGATTCTATCTGATTAGTAACCCCCATGATCCGCGCTTGCAAAGCAAGTTGCATGGCGACCAATAGGTAGACGCAGCGTTGATCTAACCTGTGAAATCCCGAGGTCCCGGGCCTGTAGGAGGCGAGATCGGAGGCAGTGCGCGATCGCTCCTTAAAATCCGCAATGACTTTGCCAATCCCAGTCTGTTGATTTGCACGGAATCCTGACCCACGGGGGGTGCGGACAAAATCTTGGACTACCAGGAGGTAGTCCAAGTACTCGTATGAAGACCGTCTGCGAGCGGTTCAGCTCTACTTGAAGTTGGGCAAACGGATCAAGGCGACCATTCGGCAGCTGGGGTAGCCGTGTGAATTGCTTGCTGCGTGCTTCGGCTGCGCTCTTTGCCTTTCTCTCACTCAACGATCATTAGCGATGACCGACTGCCTCTCGTCGATTCCAAAGCAAGTTTGGGCGGCTGAGCCAGCCCATCGCGATCCCAGTGTGCAAAGCCCCGCGGGCAGGCATTGCCAACGCGGCCGACGCAAAGACGCACGGCGTGATTCTCTGGGTGGGCGAACAGATCGAAGAGGGGATCGTTCGTGCTGCCGTGCCAAATATTGCAGACGAGATTATGGAGCGGGCGCTCGAATCTCTCGTGGACGATAACGCTGCGTCGCTGCAGCCCAATGCGCAACTGAGGGACTATGGCGTCGGCCATCCATCCGGCAATCCCGCCATCCCGGACCACTCTCTCATGTTCGGGAAGATCTCGTGCCAACTGCTTTCCAACAGGCGGCGGCGCAGGTGGGTCACATCAGAGAACGCCTCAGGCGCGAAAGCGCTGAGTTGGAAATGGCGGTTAGGTCGCAGCTTGGCTGCCGAGCAGTACCTTTCTATGCCGACCCAATTGATGTCTTGCCCGGCAATCTCGAACTCAGCGATCGACGTGAAAAAAAAGGGCATTGTTTCTAACCACATCGTCGGGAGATCTTTTGATTCTAGGTGCCGTTTTACGAACTCGACAAGCCGATCAAAGGCCATCGGCCACATCAAGTACCAGTCTTCGTACGTCACGATCATGGGATAGATCGGCAGCCCATTGGGAACCCATTTTGAGACGCCCTTGACGGCGTCGTTGATATTCACATAGAGCTTGACGATGTCTTTGGCCATATCATCGAGCGGCTTATCGAATTCATCTCCGTCGCCTGTTTCCTTGGCGTTCTGCGGGAGTCGACGAGTCTTGCATTCGATGAACAGATTGGCCGTGACGTCGCTGACGATCCAGTCGACGCCGTGTCGCTGCTGCCCTTCGACGAGGTAAGGTTGCTCGGCCGAGATATCGAACCGACCGGTGTCGAAAGCATTCTCTAAAACACGCCCCACATACCGTTCGAATGCATGGCCATACTCGTGCCCGAAATCTACCTGTGACTGATTTTTCCCATTGAGGAGGTCGTAGAAGAGACCTTCAGTTGCCCGGCGGAGCAGTAAGTGCGGGAAGGGACACCAGTATTCGCTTGGGCGGTTCCTGTCGATGCCAACGAGCGGTGTGGCTTCCAACGGGTTGAACGTTATTGCCCATCGGGTATCGTGCTTTTGAACGGCTCTTAGCGCTTCGCGCAGGTCTTCCGCAGTACTGCCACAAATCTTAAAGAACGCGTCGCGCTGCGCATCGCTCACGTCGAACGCAGAATAATCTTGCGTGGCAAGCGTACCCGGTTGCTTTATTCCAGCGCCCGCGATGGCAATTGCCAGCAGATACATGGCACGTACAGAAACGCCGGTGCTCCGCTCGAGCAGCTTGGACAGTGCAGGATCGTTGTACACGTGCCACGCGCGGAAGAGCCGCGCTTCATCCCGCGCTTGTTGCCATCGAAGTTGTTGATGAAGCGTCCTGTGCAATATTCCTTGAGCGAGATTCGATGCGCCGCTCGCAATCTCGAGCTTGGAGATTTCGTCGTTGAGCTTGCGAAGATGGCTAACGATCTGAGTCAGTCCGTTCAGCGTTGACAGCGGCTGCTCTGACCCTCGTGCATGCAACACGATCTCGCGGCACAACGTGTGCAGCTCCCATACGTACACGTCCCAAGTCTGGCCAAGTACACCCGTATGTATTTTGAGCACCCCGGTATTTGGGTCGACATTCCGATGGTAGTGCCAAATTGCTTGGAGCGAAGGCTTGACGGCCAGTTTGGCTATTCGATTGCGAAAAGTTTTGTAGACCTCGTACATACGATCCTGATGGATGATCGGACGCGATCCGTGCAAACAAAATTGACGGCCAACGCGCTATCGACGAAAAAGTGGGTTGAAGTGTTATCGTGAGTCTTCTATTTTGCCTCTCTGGCCGTTTTCGTACCTTGAGCAGACACACACCGACCGTAATCGACCGACCGCTCCTGGCCGCCTGTTGCCGGGGCATGCGCAATCTGAACCGCGCAAATCTGTGATTGGCACGCGCTCCGCTTCGGAAAATCGGTTTTCTCAACAGCGGTCAATCAGGCGAGGCGACTTTGCAGAAAGTAAGCGACTCCCATTGGCGACACGACGCCCTATATGACCACAACGCAGTACGAGCCAGCGCTGTGCCTTTCATCAAGAAGGCTAATACCGTTTCACCGCCCGCGTTTCGTCTGGCCGGGCTAAGCTCAACAATCCGATTATGCGAGCCCATGATACCGTTTACCAGCCGCGCTCGGTCTTTTCACAGGAAGCGTCATGGACAAAATGACCACTACATGCAACTGCGCACTGTGCGATAAGCCGTTCGCCATCGTGGGCGACTCGGACGAACACATCATTCCGAATTCGATCGGCGGGCGCCGGAAGATTCGTTCTTTCATCTGCAGGAGCTGCAACAGCCGCGCTGGCGAGACCTGGGACGCTGAAATCTGGCGACAGTTTTGCCATATCGCATCGATGCACGGCACAGAACGCGAGCGTGGCGATATCCCTGCTATTCCGGTGAAGACAACGTCGGGGAAAGAATTGAAACTTCTGCCCGATGGAAGCTTGACGCCTCGAAGAGTCATTTTTGATAAGGTGCCTAATCCCCAAGGCCAAGGCTTCCTCATCAGTGCTGCCGTAAGCACGATGAAAGAGGCAGAAAAGATGTTGAAGAGCGTGGCCGCCAAGCACCCAGAGGTTAACGTTCAGGAAGTTCTGTCGAAGATACAGTCAAACTCGGAGTTCCTCGATTCACCGCTCACGTTCGGTGCCGTCTTTGGCGGCACACTAGGCGGACGCTCGATGGTGAAAACCGCGATCGCTATGGCATTGGACGCGGGAGTCACGCCATTGGCATGCGACCTGGCGCTTCCCTATCTTCTCGACGAAAACCGCGACGCACCCTACGGTCTCTTCTATGCGCGCGACCTGGTTAGCGAGCGACCCGCGAGCTATACGCCTCACATCGTCAGTGTGCGTGGGGATTCGAGTACCGGCTATCTGTGGGGATATGTAGAGTATTTTGGACTAGCCCGGATCGTCGTGCCGCTGAGCGATCGATACGACGGCGAGGCCTTCTCATCGACCTATGCTTTTAATCCCGCCAACGGCAAAGAGATCGACGTCCGTGTCGATCTCTCCTTTTCTGACGAAGAGATCGAGCGGATCAAGGCGAACGAGTCATACACCGATGAGCAATACGCAGCCGTCATCAACACTTCGTTCGGGATCATCTATTTTCGAAGCGTACGACGTCAGTTTAGAAAGGCATTTTCTGAATCGGTTGCACATGCTGCATCGAAATTGGGAATCCCCTATGGCGAAGCTATTCCTCCTACGCAAGCCACAAAATTTGCTGAGCACATGATGGAAAAACTCGGGCCGCTGTTCGCTCACATGCATGCAAATGGCATCCCTATCGCAGAAGCTATGTGGATCGACGACGTCGACTGATTCCAGCGCCGTCATTGCAGACGACATGCATGTAATATCAAGGTTGAGCGAATGATAGTTGAGAACGTTTATGACCAACACGAGAGCAATCAAGTGGGTAGCGACCCTTCATGACACAGGCGACGGCAGCGGTGATTGTCTCCTTGAGCTAACTGACGATTTGATGAAGCAACTGGACTGGCACCTAGGAGACGAACTGACTATGGAGAGGCACGACGATGGCTCACTGAGCCTGCGCCGAAACGAAATAACTGGACGTTAAATTTAACGATAATTCGGGCCTACGTCTGCATGAAAAATGGATGTCCAAGCGAGAGCATCAGGATTTCACGAAGATCAGCGTCAGCAGCGCACATATACCTGCAATCAGCGCAACGGATCCTGAGGTCCAAGAAACGAATGCTCTTGCTTTCTCGCGCGACCATCTATTATCGAGTTCATTTTCCTGTTCCATCTTAATCTCCAAAGCAATTTTCCCAGCACAATCAAATTTTGGATACGCGGTTAACCGCGTATCACCTCGATTTGACGGGTGCGCATGATTTTTTCCACGCGATGCTTGCCGCAAGTTTCACCGACCTCATACGAAGCCAATTCGAGGTTAGCAAGGACCGACAGGAAGGGAGGCGATCGAACGCTCCGATATCAAAAACAGTGCTTCAGTCCCTGGTGAATTCCCTATTTCGAGTGAATATTTGGCCATTTTCACTCGAAATGGCACATTCACCGCTCGGTGAAACAGCCACTTTGAGTGAACGCCGTAGAGCTATGTACTCGATGAGTCATGCAGATCTAAATTTTCAAACCTGATTGAGTTTCTTCTTCCGTCTAGAGTTTGATCGACCACCTCCCCAATTTCGGCTGAGTGTTTCTCGAGCGCTGAGCCAAGTTTCCGCTCCGAGAAGCATTGGCCAAAGCCGAATTGTTGCTGCTGCCTTCGATCTGCATGGAGGCCTGCTTCTCAGTGGGATCGGTCAGTCGTGAACATTTAACAAACTCTCAGTGCTGACCACATTGCAGTCGTTGTGCCATCCAACACTGACGTAAGCTCACCCGTCAAGCTGACATTTTAAAAGTAGAACTCGTCGTTGCGAACAAACGCTCGCGGTACAGCGCTGGGGGCAGGTTTCCCAGCGCGTCATGTGGCCGTTCTTCGTTGTAGATCTTGATCCAACCGTGGGTGATCTCCCGCACCTGGTCCAGCGATTCAAATAACCAACGG